>Ga0182013_10007153_pt1 | contig 12417 bp, 7 predicted proteins | sample 612S2MmetaG_FD_120487 | JGI IMG/M metagenome (GOLD analysis project Ga0182013, IMG submission 120487) | Permafrost microbial communities from Stordalen Mire, Sweden - 612S2M metaG | ecosystem: Environmental > Terrestrial > Soil > Wetlands > Permafrost | place: Sweden: Stordalen | collected...
CAGTTCGCCGCCAGCCAGATTGCACTGCTTGTAACATTTCTCCCCGCTTTTCTGCTTTCAGGGTTTCTGTTTTCCATCGACCAAATGCCCGTCGTCTTGCAGTGGATCACGCGTGTTCTGCCGGCCCGCTATTTCGTTTCGCTGCTGAAGCAGATATTCCTGAAGGGAACGCCTACTTCCATGCTGTACGCCGATCTGATTCCCTTGGCTATTTTTGCGCTCCTTCTGGCTCTGCTGGCTACGCGCGCATTCCACAAGAGGCTAGAGTAAAGGAGAGAGCATGTTCGGACGCCTGAAGCAGATGCTGATCAAGGAGTTCATCCAGGTCTTCCGCGACAAGCGGACGCGCTTTCTTCTCTTTGGGCCGCCGGTCATACAGATGCTTGTCTTCGGTTATGCGGCCACCTACGATATTCGTCATGTTCCCACCATTGTTCTGGATCTGGACCAAAGCCAGGAGAGCCGCGAGCTGATCTCGCGCTTCACATCGAGCCCTTACTTCGACGTGCAGCGGCAACTTACCGATTCGCGGCAGCTTCGCGATCTTATCGATCGGGGAGAAGCTACCGTAGGCCTGGAGATCGATGCCGGCTTTGCACAGAAGCTGCGCAAGGGCGAGACCGCGCCGCTACAGGTGATTGTGGACGCGACCAACTCGAACACCGCACTGATAGCATCGACATATATCTCGCAGATCGTGCTTGGCTTTGCGCGCGCTTATCAGCAGGACCGCATCTACCGAATCGCACCGCAATTGGTGAATGCCATTCCATCGATCGAGCTTGAAGAGCGGCCGTGGTACAACTCATCATTGAGCAGCCGCTGGTTCTTTGTTCCTGGGGTTATCGGTAGCCTGACATTGGTGCTGGTGATTACGCTGACCGCATTCGCCGTGGTTCGCGAGCGCGAGATCGGCACGCTGGAACAGATCATGGTAACGCCCATCCGGCCGGCCGAGTTCATTCTCGGCAAGACGCTTCCATTCTTCCTGATCGGCCTCTTCGACGTTTCATTGATTGCAGCAGTCGGAACACTCTGGTTCCAGATTCCATTTCGCGGCCACATTGTGGTTTTACTCACAGGATCTATCCTGTTTCTTCTCTGCATGCTTGGCGTGGGATTATTGATCTCGACTGTCTCGTCCACGCAACAGCAGGCCATGGTAACTTCTTTCTTTTTCATCATGCCGTCAGTCAGCTTTTCGGGATTCGGATTCCCGATAAGCACCATGCCGCAGTGGATGCAATATCTTAGTTATGCAATCCCGCTGCGCTATTTTCTGGTCGTGCTGCGCGGAACCTATCTGAAAGGCGTGGGGATGGAGATTCTGTGGCCGCAGATGGCCGCCATGGCAGGCATGGCGGTCAGCCTGCTCACAATTGCCATTCTCCGCTTCCACAAAGCACTGGACTGAGGCAGAGGCTGCGCCAGAATCCTCGGCGTAAGGCACTCATGAGTAGGCACCAGCCAGCCGTGGCCCGGAGAGGCTAGAATTGGAAGTTCCGGCGCGCCAGAGGATTTCCGGAGAATCCGTCGCCTCTTGTCCGGTTGGCTTTGAGATTTTTGGAGCAAGGTTTCTGATGATGGAATTTCATATTTCCCGGGATGCCCGCGAGCGCTACCAGTTTGCGGAGTCTCTTTTCTCCTATGCGGGAAACGTTGTTTTCGCTGATATAGGCGCATGCCGCAAGTTCGCACAGCGGATGAACCAGGTGCGCGAGGTTGAAAAGCATCCCGACTTGGCGGTCCACGCCGGTGCACTCTACGCCATGGGCCTGATCGACGAGGCCAGCCATGTGCTCATCCAGCGCTACCGCGAGCGGTTTGATCCCGATGCGATGACCGGCGCACTTGGCTGGTTTTCAGAGCGGGTGGGTTCCAAGGCTCTGAACAAACTGCTGCTTGCCTTCGTCGTTCATTTTCCAGGGATCAGCGTGACGAGCGGCCGGGAAACGCCCCAGCAATGGCTGGCAGGCGAAACCGATGGAACACCGCACCGGGCCGCCGCGATGGAAGAACTGCTGCTGCTGTGGATTGCCAACCGCAACGAGGCTTTTCAGCCGTTTGAGGAGTTGTTTGAAGAGAAGAACCTGGCCGAAAAGACGGTCTATCGCCAGGTGGCCGAACTATTGCCGGCCTACTTTGCTACTCGGCCGTTGATCCCGCTTGCAGGATCAAATCCCGTCACGCTGTTGGATCTGCTAAGGGCGCCTGCTTTGGCCTCGCCGCGTTCGCTCCGGGAGCAATTGGCTCTGATCCGTCTTCTCTGGAAGCCCCTGCTGGACGAAAGCCTGGACCGCTTGCTGCTTTTGGGCGGCGAGATTCTGCACGAAGAGGAGCTGGCTATCTGGATGCAGTTTCATCCTCCGGGCGAAGGCAGGCGGGGCAAGCAGCAGTGGCCCGCGCCAAGCGGCCCTTCCGAGGTGCCAACGTTCGGCGATCCGGCCCACGAATATGAGAAGTTCAGTCCGGATATGGCCTGGATGCCCACCGCGGTACTTATCGCAAAGAGCACGTACGTGTGGCTGGCGCAACTGAGCAGGCAGTACGGGCGCAGAATTGCCCGCCTGGATGAGATCCCCGACGAGGAACTTGCGACCCTGGCGCGGCGGGGGCTCAACTCACTGTGGCTGATCGGCGTGTGGGAGCGCAGCCGTGCATCGAAGACCATCAAGCAACTGTGCGGCAATCGCGATGCAGTGGCATCGGCCTACTCGCTCTTCAATTACTCGATCGCCGAAGACCTGGGCGGCGAGGCGGCATACACCAACCTGCGCGACCGGGCCTATCGGCATGGCGTCCGTTTGGCCAGCGATATGGTGCCGAACCACATGGGCATCGATTCACCCTGGGTCATAGAGCACCCGGAGTGGTTCATCTCGCGGCAGGATGCCCCCTATCCCGCTTACAGCTTCAACGGACCCGATCTCTCGCATGACGGGCGCGTGGAGATCAAGATCGAAGACCACTACTTCGAGCAAAGCGATGCAGCTGTGGTCTTCCGGCGGCGCGACCGGTCGAGCGGCGAGACGCGCTACATCTACCACGGCAACGACGGAACGAGCTTTCCCTGGAATGATACGGCGCAGCTTGACTACCTGAATCCGGCGGTCCGTGAACAGGTGATCCAGACCATTCTGCATGTGGCGCGGCTCTTTCCGGTGATTCGCTTCGACGCCGCGATGACCCTGGCCAAGCGGCATTTTCATCGGTTGTGGTTCCCAGGGCCGGGGGCCAGCGGCGCCATTCCGTCCCGCGCCGAATACGGCCTGAGCCAGGCCGAATTCGATCGCTTGATGCCGAGAGAGTTCTGGCGCGAGGTGGTGGATCGCGTGGCCGCCGAGGTTCCCGGCACGCTGCTGCTGGCTGAAGCCTTCTGGCTGATGGAGGGCTACTTCGTCCGCACGCTGGGCATGCACCGCGTTTACAACAGCGCTTTCATGAACATGATGCGCGACGAGGAGAACGCCAAGTACCGCTCGGTCATCAAGAACACCCTGGAGTTCGATCCGGACATCATGAAGCGTTACGTGAACTTCATGAGCAATCCCGACGAGCGCACCGCGATTGACCAATTCGGCAAGGGCGACAAGTGCTTCGGCGTGGCAGCAGTGATGGCCACGCTACCGGGCCTGCCGATGTTCGGGCATGGCCAGATCGAGGGATTTACAGAGAAGTATGGGATGGAGTACCAGTGGCCCCGCTACGAAGAGAATGCCGACCATTGGCTAGTCGAGAGGCATGAACGGGAGATCGCTCCGCTGCTGCATCGGCGCTGGCTCTTTGCCGAAAGCAGCAACTTTCTGCTCTACGACTTCTTTGAGGCCTCCGGTTCGGTAAACGAGAATGTCTTCGCCTACTCGAACCGCAAGGGCGGGGAACGCGCTCTAGTGGTCTATAACAATCGTTACGGCACGGCGCACGGAACGATCGATTATTCAGCGGCATATGCGGACAAGGGCGCGGGGCAGCTCAGGCAGCAGCGCCTATGCGAAGGCCTGGGAGTGACGGGAGACTCAGGCTTCGTACTCGCCTTCCGGGACTCGCTTACCGGTCTCGAATACCTGCGCCGGGCCGTAGAAGTTGCCGAGCGAGGACTGACGCTCGATCTGCACGCCTACCAATGCCACGTCTTCCTGGATTGGCGCGAGTTGCGGTCCACGGCGGAGCAGCCCTGGGATCGGCTGTGCGATCAGCTGAATGGGAACGGCGTTGCCAGCCTCGACGACGCTCTGGTGAATCTGGAGCTGCGGCCGGTGCATGAAGCGCTGCGCCTGCAACTCGACCCAGTTCTGGTGCGTCAACTGGCCAGCGTTGCAGAGCAGCCTCGCGCCCTGGCAGCCGGGCTCCCTGTCCCCGGAAAGGACAGGAAGATCGATCAGGAGCGCAGCGCCTTCTTCGAGCTGGCGTGGAAGCGCTGCGAGAACTTCCTGCGCGCGGCCGAGACGGCCTATGCTTCGCGTCTCGGTCAACAGAGGGACCGGGCCGGTATTGCGCACCCGGCCAAGCTGGCATTGCTTGCCCCTGTCTTCCGTGAGCGCCTGCGCGCCGCCATGCGCATTCCGGCTATTGAAGCGCACTTTCCAGGGCCGTGGACCGTTGCTGCCCGCCGTGTGCTTCCGAGTCCTAGTCCGCAATTCACCGCGACGGCAATGTGGGGTCCAATGCTGGGCTGGTGCGCGTTGGAATTGCTGGCTGAGTCGATCGACCCGCAAGAACCACAGCGAGCAGCACTGGACCTCTTTGACCGGCTTCGGCTGCGCGAACCGTTCGCCCGGGCCTTCGGCGCGCTGGGTTTTGAGGGTGAGGAGGGCTGGCGCGTCGCGTCGCGGATCAAGGTCCTGCTGCTAACCAACTCCGGAGTGCTGAAGAAAGAGGATGCAAGGAACGACGCTGAGTCTGCCAAGGGTGCGCAAAGTGCCGAAGAAGTGAAAACTGCGATCCCGGCTGCCGGTTATGACAAGGAGGCTCCCAGGAAACTGGAATCGGCGCGAGATGAAATGGTGACCCTCTCGCCCAAGATGTGGCTCGACGCGGATGTGCGCTGGTTGACGGGAGTCCACGAGGCTGAAGGGCATTCCTACCTTATTCGCGAACCGTATGAGGAACTGCTCTGGTGGCTTCTTTTGCCCTCGCTGATTCAAGAGGCGGGCCAGACAATTCCAAGCCGCACAGTGATCGAGAAGATGAGCCGAACCATCGAAGAGGCTCTGGCGACGGCCGAGGCCGCCGGTTATCGGATCGATACGCTGCTGGTTCCCGAGGCCGTTCAGGAGGTTTTTGTAGCGCCGAAGCCAGCGGCCGATAGAAGGCGATGGGACCGGAGACGCTCGAAGCGAGTTGATTGAGCCTGAAGATGCCGGCCGTGAAGGGCGCTAATCGCCGTTCCAGCCCAGCCTGCCGATGCCTGGAATAGGCAAAATACCGTTGTCACAAGCAGCTGTGATCTGAGGCACATCCGAAGGTTTACTCACGGTATCAATGTTCCAACGGACATCTTCTAGGGAGAAGGTTCCATGGATTGCGCTTGAGTTTTAAGCGCGGCGGTTTATGTCGCCAGGTATACGAAGCATTGTCGGCGAGTGGTTTTTTCCTATCTTTTTCCTCTCCCAAAAGATGGCTCAGAAGTGAGGAGGGCCGGCTCTTGTCGCCTTCTCAATTTCGTGTGGAGCGTGCCGGATTGTGGTGCGCTGCGGATGGAAAGGCTCCCATCCGGACGGGTGGGCTTTGCACGGCCTCAGCGGTCGGGTTCGAAGTGGTATCAAGAGCATCTTTCTCTGATTTTTTAAGTCCGTTTGAAACAAAGACACAATACAACTCAATTGCCGAGGAGCGAGGCGGATGCACGCTTTTCGCACGGAGGAATGCCTTCTTGAGTTCGCCGCCTGACTCGCGAAGGTTCGCCGCCGTGCGCCGGGAACGTCTGTCAACCAGTAGGGGGGAATCATGCAGTGTGTCGCCCATGAAGTTTTGAACGCTCATGAGAAGCTGTTGATCGATCAGGCGATCACAGAGCAAGCGGACCGGCCCGGTGCCCTGCTGGGGATACTGGCTGCGGTTCAGTCGGCCAATGCGCACAAGTATCTCTCTATGGAGTCGCTGCGCTATATAGCGGAGGAGACTGGTGTTCCGCCGGCGCGGGTTTTCAGCACCGCCACGTTTTTTGCTCTCTTCAACCTGGAACCGCAAGGCGACAATGTGATCTGCGTCTGCCGGGGAACTGCCTGCCACACCCGCGGCTCGCGCGATCTGCTGGAGCAGGCGTGCCTGGACCTGGGGCTGAGCGAACATGAACTGGGCGATGCGAACGATGCCGACAAAGTGGCGCTTACCACAGCCGACCGGAAGTTCACGATTCGCACGGTCGCCTGCTTTGGCCAGTGCGCCATGGCCCCGGTGGTGGAGGTGAACCACCACATCCTGAGCCACGTGAAAGAGCGCACGCTGCAGCGGGAGATCAAGGCGCTGAGACAGGGGAGGAAATAATGCCGCGCATTCAGGATATTGGTGTCTTCAATGCGGTACGCGAATCCGGGCTTGCCAAGCTGATGCCGGCCATTCCGCGCATCACTGTGGGAATGGGAACCTGCGGCCGAGGCAACGGAGCCGAGGAACTCTATCACGCCTTGAATGAAGCCATCCAGCGCAGCGGGCTGGATGTGCTGCTTACCGGCGTGGGCTGCTTCGGTTCCTGCTTTCAGGAACCGTTGGTGAGCGTCCGGCTGCCTGGCAAGCCGCTGCTGATGCTGCGGCGCGTGCAGGCCAACGATGCCACCCACATTCTGGAGGGGCTTTCCACCGGGATCATCCCGCCGGATCTTGTCTACTGCAAGATCGAGGAGTGGGACCACATCACCGGGTACGTACGCTACGGCCAGGGCTATCCGGAGATCGCGCCTTGGAATGCGATTCCCTTCTTCAAGGGGCAAAAGAAGATCGTTCTGCGCAATTGCGGACTGATCAATCCCTCCGATATCGAGGAATACATCGGCGTGGGCGGCTACCAGGCTCTGTACAAGGTGCTGATCGACGGCCGCGGGGAGAGCGTGCTCGAACAGATGAAGGCTTCCCGGCTGCGCGGGCGCGGGGGAGCAGGCTTCCTGACCGGCAACAAATGGGATTTTCTGGCCAAGGCCAAGGCAGATCGCAAGTACATTATCTGCAACGCCGACGAGGGCGACCCCGGCGCTTATATGAACCGCAATGAGATCGAGGGCGACCCGCATTCGCTGCTGGAGGGGATGATTATCGGCGCTTATGCGATGGGCGCCACCGACGGCATCATTTATGTGCGCGCCGAGTATCCGCTGGCGGTGCGCCGCCTGACGCGAGCCATCGAGCAGGCGCGGGAGTACGGCCTGCTGGGCGCCAACATTCTGGACCGCAACTTCAACTTCAACATTGAGATCGTGCAGGGCGCGGGCGCATTCGTCTGCGGCGAAGAGACGGCGCTGATCGCTTCGCTTGAGGGTTTTGCCGGCCGGCCGCATCCCCGCCCCCCGTTTCCCGCCCAGAAGGGCCTATGGGGCAAGCCAACCAACATCAACAACGTCGAGACCTGGTGCAATGTGGCTCCTATCGTAACCCGCGGTCCAGCGTGGTTCGCTGAGACGGGCAGCGTGAAGAGCCCAGGGACCAAGGTCATCTCGCTGGTGGGCAAGGTTCAGAATACCGGGCTGGTGGAGATGCCTTTGGGCACGCCGCTCAAGACCTTCATCTACGATATTGGCGAGGGCGCGGTATCCGGCCGTCGCGTGAAGGCCGTGCAGACAGGCGGGCCCTCCGGCGGTTGCATTCCGGTGGAAATGTTCGATACGCCGGTCGATTACGAGAGCCTGGCGCAGCTCGGCTCCATCATGGGCTCCGGCGGGATGGTCGTCCTGGACGAAGACAATTGCATGGTCGACGTGGCCCGCTACTTTGTCGAGTTCACGCATTCGGAGTCCTGCGGTAAATGCGTCCCGTGCCGGGTGGGGCTGAACAAGGCGCTGCGCATCCTCAACGCGATTACAGGGGGCAACGGAGGTACGGAGCATCTGGTTGTTCTGGACGAGTTGGGGCGGATGATTCGTGAATGCTCGCTCTGCGGACTGGGGCAGTCGGCGCCGAACCCGGTGCTCACCACCATTCGCCACTTCCGCGATGAATACGAAGACCACATTGTGGCCCTTCGCTGCCGCGCCGGTGTCTGCCAGGAACTGGCACTTTCTCCCTGCGAGAACAGTTGCCCGCTGCGCATGAACATTCCGCGCTTCCTGGAGCTTTATCAGGAGGGCCGGCTTGAGGATGCCTTCGAGTCAGTTGTGCTCGACAATCCGCTGCCCGCATCGACGGGGCGGGTCTGCCAGCACCCCTGCGACAATCGCTGCCGTCGCCAATCCTTCGATGAGGTGGTGAACATGCGCGAGGTGCATCGCTTCATCGCCGACGCCATCTATCAAACCGATCTTTTTGAGCCGATGCTCAAGCGGATCAAGGCGCGCAAGCTCAAGCCGACGGGGCGCAAGGTGGCCGTGGCCGGCTCGGGACCGACGGGCCTGACGGCGGCCTTCTACTTGGCCATGCTCGGCCACGACGTGACCATCTTCGAGGAGCGCAGCGAGGCCGGTGGCATGTTGCGCTTCGCCATCCCCGAGTACCGGCTTCCCAAGTCCGTTCTGCGCCGCGAACTGGACCTGATCGAAGGCGTGGGCGTGAAGATGGTATTCGACACCAGGGTTGGCTTCGATCTGCAGTTGAACGAACTGGCCGCCAACTACGATGCGGTCTTCCTTTCCATCGGCACATGGAAGGAGTCCTGGCTCTATCTGCCCGGAACGGAGTTGAAGAACGTGCATCCGGCGCTGCCGTTCCTTGAGTCTGTGGCCCGGCAAGACAAGGGTTCCATCGGCTCCCGGGTCGCAATCATCGGCGGCGGCAATGCGGCCATCGATTCGGCGCGAACCGTCCTGCGCATGGGCGGCAACGCCACCATTCTCTACCGCCGCGAACGCAAGGACATGCCGGCAATCGACGAGGAGATTCAGGCGGCCGAGGAAGAGGGTGTGAAGTTCGTCTTTCTGGCCGCGCCGCACCGCATCCTGGGCGACGCAGAAGGGAACGTCAAGGCCATCGAGATCGTCAAGACGCGGCTGGGCGAATACGACAAGTCCGGGCGCAGAAGGCCGATTCCCACCGACGAGGTGCAGCGCTACGAGTGCGACAGCGTAATTCTGGCGGTGGGCGAGACCTTTGACGTGGATTTCTGCCGGGCCTCCGGGTTGGCTCTCAAGGAGGAAGGCACCATCGAAGTGGATCGCTTCACGCTGGAAACCAGCCGCGCCAACTTCTACGCCGGCGGCGATGTGATCACCGGCGCCTCCAACATGTCCAACGCCATGGGCGGCGGCAAGCAGGCGGCGCGCAAGATCGACGAGCGCCTGATGGGAGAGCAGCGCTGGGAGCAGCTCTTCTCGAACTTTGAATATAGCCGCCAGGTTCCCGGCGAACCGAGTCTCAGCCGCCGCCATACGGCGCGCTTGCTGCCCGCGAAGGCGAGGGCCCATTCGCAGGAAGAAGTGGTCGCCGGTCTCTCTCCGCAGGAGGCGCTGGAAGAATGCCGCCGCTGCCTGCGCTGCGATCTGAAAGCCGCTGTAAGCGCACACTGAGAAAGGAGCATCGCTTTGCCCACCAAAACGATTTCCGTCCGTATCGACGGCGAACTTGTGACCGCCCAGGAGGGACAGACGATCCTGGAGGCGGCCCGCGCCCACGGCAAGCAGATTCCCACGCTTTGTTATCTGAAGGGCCTGAGCGCGGTTGGCGCATGCCGCGTGTGCATGGTGGAACTGGCGGGGACCGACCGGCTGCTGGCGGCCTGCACCACTCCCATCCAGGATGGGATGTCCATCAAGACCGCCTCGGACAAGCTGACGCTCTACCGCCGGATGGCCGTCGAGCTGTTGCTCGTGGAGCGCAATCACATCTGCTCGGCGTGCGTCTCGAACGGCCATTGCGAGTTGCAGGCGATGGCCCAGTCCCTGGGCATCACCCACGTGCGCTACTCCTATAACAATCCCCGGCTGCCGGTCGATTCCACGCACCCCCGCTTCGTCCTCGATCACAACCGCTGCATTCTGTGCACGCGCTGCGTGCGGGTGTGCGCCGAGGTGGAGGGCGCGAATGTGTGGGAGATTGGATCGCGGGGCATTTACTCCCGGCTGGTCAGCGACCTGAAGGACGACTGGGGTCAGGCGAAGAGTTGTACAAGCTGCGGCAAATGCGTTCAGGCCTGCCCGACGGGAGCGCTGGCGGAAAAAGGCTTCTCGGTGCAGCAGATGGTGAAAGACAGCGAACAGGTGAGCCGCCTGGCCGCGAAAAAAGCGCATCACGCGAATGGCGTGCATTAGCGTGTCAGAAACCCTATCCCAGCGGCAGTCAGCATCGGGAACTCGCTGCGTGAACAAAGTCTGTCGTGTTAATGTGTTCGCATGAATTCCAGCACATTTTGTCCGCGCTGTGGATCTTTAATGTCCGGTGGCCTTTGCCCCGGTTGCGGAGTGTCCGGCACGGTGTCATCCGAGACCGGCGAAAAGCCTGAAGGCTCGCAAGCACTCCGGAGATGGCTTATCGCCGGTGCGATTTATCTTGCCGTTTGTGCTGCTGTTCTTGTGTTTGTGGGCCAGCGCTTGATCCAGAGTGTCGCGCACAGGGCAGACATTCAGTATTGGTCAAAAACGTATACGCCCCACGTCGGCCCGGTCGCCCGTCTCGACGAGCTGAAGGGCAATGGCCGGATCTACCTCGTCCAGATGGGTGAGCACAAGGGTCCATACTCGCTCTATGACTTCGCTCAGTGGCTGCACTCGAAGTATGCGCTGGACGTGCAGGTTATTCCGGCAATTGCCATCGACAGTTCCGCCTGGGACTCCGAGCGCAAGCAGTATGTCGCCGAATTATTGTATGAGCAGATCAAGCGCGAGCATCCCGATTTGGCCACAAACCCAAACGCCTATCTCATCGGCTTCACGGATGCCGATATGTATTCGGTCTTGAACGGCTGGAAATATACCTTTACTCAGCGCTATGAATCGCGCTTCGCCGTCATCTCGACCAATGAGGAAATGAAGTGGTACAACTGGGCGCGCGCAAAAGGGGATGCCGATACAGCCGCTGAGAGATTTGAGGCGCGTTTGAGGCGAATTCTTCTGAAAGACGTTGCCATTGTTTATTGGCGACTGCCGCTCAACAACGATCCAACCAGTGTGATCTCCAATGATCTCAATCCAGGTATCCCGACCGAAGACATCTACGAATCCGATCTCGATCCAGCCCGCACCCGGTGGGGCCAGTCCGAGGGCGAACCGTGCGTGTTCTTCCTCTATTCGGCTGAGAGCGGCACCAAACCCCTGTCTGGGACTCTGATTCGCACTTGTTCCGACAAGAATCTTCCCGAGCATGACGAATCGGCGGAACTGTTCGAGGTTGATCTGCGCCTGGGCCTGCTGGTTGATAAGCACACAGACTTCAACCTGCCGGATGCGGTTCCAATCCAGTTTCAGCGTGACACTCGCGACGGCTGGAGCGGCCCAAATCCATTCGGCATTAGTGGCACAGACAGTTATGACGAATTCCTGTCGTCGGCGGACAATATCAAGATCTCCGTTGTCCACGCGGATGGTGGCCGAACTGAATTGGTGCGCGTTCCCCGCTGGCTACCCATGCTGTCGCGTGTGAAATACGTCGATACCGATCTCTCTGGCAAGGCTCTCGAAATGCGCTGGCATTCGGATCCCTTCGAGCACTACGACCTGAAGAGCTTCGACGGGGCAGTGTTGACATATCTCCCATGCGATCGCCCCAAGGTCCTCTGTTACTTGACCGGTTATCGCAATGCCCAGGGGCAGGAACTCAAGTTTGAGCGAGACAGCAGCCGTAGGCTCACGCGGCTTACTGCTCCAAACGGGAGTTGGTTGCGCTTGAATTACGGGCCGAGCGACCACATTGTCGAAATCAGCGACAGCCGGGGACGTACAGTGCGGTACGGCTATGACGAGCGAAACCGGCTCATCAGCGTCACCTATCCATCTGGCGAGGTCTTCCATTACGAATACGACAACACGCAGCACTTGCTGACCTTTAGCGTGTCGCCGGATGCGAAGACCGCGCCGCTTGTGCTTCTGCGCAATGAATACGAGAGTGGCAGGATTGCCAAGCAGACCTTCGCCGATGGCGCGACATACACGTACAACTACAATCTGGCGAACGACGGTTCAGTCAACGCCGCCCGCGTCCGCACGCCAGACGGCAGGATATTCAATATAGATGTCGGCGGCGACTACTCGACCGTACGCGAACAGAACCCTCAGCCCATAGTTCAGGAAGGCCGCCCGGCTTCCAGGTAATGGGCAATCCGGAAGCGGGTCACGAGGATTAGGC
>Ga0182013_10007156_pt1 | contig 12414 bp, 10 predicted proteins | sample 612S2MmetaG_FD_120487 | JGI IMG/M metagenome (GOLD analysis project Ga0182013, IMG submission 120487) | Permafrost microbial communities from Stordalen Mire, Sweden - 612S2M metaG | ecosystem: Environmental > Terrestrial > Soil > Wetlands > Permafrost | place: Sweden: Stordalen | collected...
GAACGACCGCTCCCTCGCGGTCGCGGCTCTGTAAACACTTACAAACATTGAGACGCCATTCTGAGCCGCGCGCGCCAGCAAGCGGTTCTTAACCAAAATCCCGAAACTGTTTAAGCACCCGGCTCCTGGTGCGCGCACACAGCGGCCACGATCCCGAAACCAAGAAGCGAAATTAAATTACCTAAACCGGAACATCCACAAGGGACCGCGGAAAGCTCCGGCCCATTTCAACACTACGCTTCCTGGCGAGTAATATCGTGACCGAAATAGAGACTCGGTCGAAGCAAACGCCGAATCCCCGCGAGTTGCGCGAGGAGTCCGTGCCTCCAATCCGCTAAAAGCGAAATCCAAAGAACCGGGCGGTATGTTGCCGTTGTCCACCCCGATCGGATTCGCCCCCTCAGATCGCCTGGGGAGAAAGAGGGCTGCTCCGGAAGATACCCAAAGCACTCCGAATATGCCGTCTACATCGTGCTGCGCCGCAAGCGGTGAATCCCGAGATGTCCTGTCCGGGATCGATGCCGTCACCCGCAGTGCGATATCATACGGGAAATCGCAGCGAGGGGGCGGCATAGTCGATCGGACGGGCGATGAGCGAAACTACTTTTGGCAGATATACGGTATTGGGCCAGTTGGGACGAGGCGCCATGGGCGTGGTGTACCTGGCCTCGGATCCGCTGTTGAACCGCCAGGTAGCGGTGAAGACCGTGGATCTATCGGTGGAAGAGCCCCAGGAGCGGGAATTCCTGCGCAGCCGGCTGTTGCGCGACGCGCGAGCCGCGGCGGTGCTGAAACATCCCAACATCGTCGGCATCTACGACGTGTTTGAAGACGGTGGCCGCGCCTATGTGGTGATGGAGTACGTGGAAGGCGAGAGCCTGGCGACGCGGCTCAAGAACAGTCCTCTACCCGATGCATCGGCGCTCCTAAAGGTGCTGCGCCAGATGGCGGACGCGCTGGATTATACGCATGCGCGGGGAGTGATTCATCGCGACATCAAGCCGGCCAACGTGATGATCGATTCGACCGGCACCACCAAGATCATGGATTTCGGCATCGCGCGGATCACCGATGCGCGCACGTGCACGCCTACCGGCATGGTGATGGGGACGGTGGAGTACATGGCGCCGGAGCAGATCCTGGGTGAAGCGGTAGACGGGCGGGCGGACCAGTTTGCGCTGGCGGTGGTGGCCTACCAGATGATGACCGGCAGTACGCTGTTCGGTCCCAACACGGTGGCCACGCTGACGTACAAGACGGTCAACGAGGCGCCGCCGCTGCCGAGCACGCGCAACGCGGCGCTTCCGCGAAGTGTCGACGCGGTCTTGGCGAAGGCCCTGGCGAAGAAGCCTGCCGACCGATTCGCCAGTTGCAGCGAGTTCGCCGGGGCGCTGACACAAGCCTTCGCCGATGCGCCCACCGCTCCGCTGGCCGCTCCGACGGCGGAGCTCAGGAGCCAGGCGACGGTTGCCGTGCCGGGAACCGCACAGACCGCCGGGCCGGCCGGACCCTCGCGCGCGCCGGTGGTGGCTGCCGCAATTGCCGTGGTGGTGCTGGGCGGTGCGCTGGCGGTGGTCGTCTGGAAGCCGTGGAACCGGACCGCGCAACCTCCCGCGGCGGGAGTGGCCGCGGTCACGCCTCCAGTGGCGACGCCGGTCACGCCCACTGAGAAATCGGCTGTGGCGGAACCGGTGGCCGAGCCAAAGGTCAAGCCCGTAGTCCATGAGCCGGAACCGCCTACGCGCGAGGCGCCCAAAGTGGTGGAGTCGTCTAAGCCGGAGCCACCGAAGGCCGAGCCGCCGAAGGTTGTCGCGGTTGTGCCGATGGAGACGCCGGCGCCCGGAATTCCGAAGCCTGTCGCAGCGCCCGAACCGGTAGAGGAAATGGAATTGCCGGCGCTGACGCCGGAGCCGAAGACGGGGGGCGGCCCCACGCCATTCGCGCAGGCCATCGAGCGCGGCCAGCAGCAGGTCAAAGCGAACGATTATCCGGGCGCCCTTCAGTCATTTGACAAAGCGGTTTCGCTTCGCCCCGGCTCGGCCCAGGCGCTCTACAACCGTGGCGCCGTCCACCAGCACCTCCAACAGTTTCAAATGGCCATGAACGACTTTTCGGATGCCCTTCGCATCGATCCGAAGACGCCTGCGCCGTATATCGCACTCGGCAACTGCCTGGTGCACGAGCATCGCGACCCGGAGGCGTTGGTCCAGTTCCAGCGGGCCCTGGAATTGAAGCCGGACGCGGTGCTCGCCCTGACCGGGCGCGGCAACATTTACCTTCGCCGTAAGCAATTCCGCCAGGCTCTAGCGGATTACGATAAGGCTCTGGACATCAACGCGCGTTATGGCCCGGCCTACCTGAATCGAGCGCGCGCGAGAGAGGCCATCGGCGATCCGGCGGGGGCCGCGGCGGACCGGCGGAGCGAGGCGGCACTGCACAAGCATTAGGTCACGGAGTGGGAGACAGATTCACCGCGGAGATCAAGCGCCGACGGCGAAGTCACCCAGCGCTCCGGACTGGGTCGAATACTGTTCACTTTGTACTGGCAGATTTGGAAATCCTTGATTGTGAGCTGTGGGGCAGACTTCAGAGGTCCCTGCAGAATTCGGTGGCGAACCCGCTCCCTAGCGGGGTGCCCTCTGGGCCCGGCTCGGTAAGTGGCTGCCTTTCATCGTGGCTTTTTCCGAGCCGCGCGCGCAAGCAAGCGGTTTCTTCGAATTCTGCAAGTGCCTCCTTAGTCTGCGGCGGGCGGAAGCCTCCGAACTCCTGATGTCGTGGAATTTGCAGTGAGCCCGAAGGTGGGGCAGGCGAGCACCGCCTGCCCCCCCCGCGAAGCTCTCGCCATCGAAAGGAATGGCTCAGCCCATTTTCCCCGCCAGGCTGAAATTGCGGGGCGACATCAGGAGCTCTGAAGCCTGCCCCACGGAAGCTCACCGGGCCATCCATTGAGTGAACAGTGTGGGGACCAAGCCCACTGCTCCGGGCGGAATCGCTGACGAGATCGGGAGTCCGGAGGCGTGTCCGTCGTAGAATAAAAAGAATGCCGGAAGAATCGCAGGATTTTTATCGTATCCAGAAGCTGCCTCCATACGTGTTTGCGGTAATCAACGAGATGCGCGCCAAGGCGCGGGCGGCGCAGATCGACGTCATCGATCTGGGGATGGGGAACCCGGACGGCGCGACACCGCGCGTGGTGGTCAATAAGCTGATTGAGGCGGCGCGCAACGCCAAGAACCATCGCTATTCGCAGTCACGCGGCATTCCGCGGCTGCGGGAAGAAATCGCGGCGCGGTATAAGACCAACTACGGGGTGGAGATCGACGCCGACACCGAGGCCATTGTCACCATCGGCGCCAAGGATGCACTGGCGCATCTGCTCTTCGCCACCGTGGGGCCGGGCGATGTAGTGGTCTCGCCGAACCCGGCGTATCCCATCCACCAGTACGGCGTGTTGATGGCGGAAGGCCATGCGTGCATGCTGCCCATGCCGGACGCGGCCACGTTTCTGGGCCGTCTGAAGGAAGTCTACCGGACGTCCACGGTGAAGCCCAAGATGCTGCTGATCTCGTTCCCGCACAACCCGACCACCACGTGCGTGGACCTGGATTACTTCAAGGAACTTGTGGAACTGGCGCACGAGCACGGCACCATGATCGTACACGATTTCGCATATGCGGACCTGGGCTTCGACGGTTACCGGGCTCCCAGTATTCTGCAGGTGGATGGCGCGAAGGATGTGGCCGTGGAGATTTTTTCGCTCTCCAAGAGTTACAACATGGCGGGTTGGCGGGTGGGCTTCTGCGTGGGCAATCGCAGGATGATCGCGGCGCTGGCGCGGATCAAGAGCTATCTGGATTATGGAGTGTTCCAGCCGATCCAGATCGCGTCGATTATCGCGCTGCGGGAGTGCGAGGAAGACACGAAGAAGATTTGCGCCACCTACCAGAAGCGGCGCGATGTGCTGGTACATGGGCTGAAGCGTGCGGGTTGGGAGGTGGAGAAACCACGCGGGTCGATGTTCCTGTGGGCGCCACTGCCGGAGCGATATAAGGCGGGCGGGTCGCTGGAATTTGCCAAGCTGCTGCTGGAGAAGGCGCAGGTAGCGGTATCGCCGGGGATCGGATTCGGGCCGCTCGGCGAGGGGTTCGTGCGGTTTGCACTGGTGGAGAACGATCAGCGGATCCGGCAGGCTACGCGGTCGATCGGGCAGTTTCTGAAGAGCTAGTGTGGAAGGTTTCCAGCCACTAATCTTCTAAGACATCGTCGCGGTGGCGATACTTTGCCATGGGGTCTTCCGGTTCCACTCGCTTGGGCCACGAGTGCATAATCTTGAGAGAGACCATTGGGGACAACAGCAGGATCAAGATTATCAGGTACGAGAAAGGCGCCCACGCGTGGATCCAGGCTATCGTCTGTCCTACGCGCTCTTGTAAACTGCCGGTCGATCCGGCAGTTATCACCAGGAATATCAACCCGAAAAGAATGCATCCGAGGTAAGCCATAGGTGTATATTCATTGGATCACGTTCGACTATGGCCCCGATACTAAACTTAGTTAACTGGAATTGCGGGCCGAACTTCAGAACTCCCGATGTCGTGGAATTTGCGGCGGCCCCGCGGGTGGGGCAGGCGGTGCTCGCCTGCCCTCGATCCTATGCGGGCGGCGCGCCAAATTCAGCGCGGGCGGGCAGGAGACATCAGGACTTCTGAACGTAGAGCGCGGCGCGGAGACTACCGGGTGTTCCAGGTGTGGAAACCGATGATCGTTTTGGCGTCTTCGATCTTGCCGGTGCGGATCATTTCGGCCAGCTCTTTGCGTTTATACCAGCGGGTCTCGATGCGTTCGTCGTCCATGGGAGTCGCCGTGCCGGCGGTCAGTTTGGTGGCCAGGTAGATGGTCATGCGCTCGGCTACGAAACCGGGGCTGGGATAGAACGTGGAAAGCTTCTCCCACTTGCGGGCGCGATAGCCGGTCTCCTCGATCAGTTCGCGGCGGGCCGCCTGCAGCGGGGTCTCGCCCTCATCCACCTTGCCGGCCGGGAGTTCCCATAGATACTTGTCGGCGGGCAGGCGATACTGGCGAACCAGCAGGACGCGCTTCTTGTCGTCGACGGCCATCATGACGGCCGAACCGGCGTGGCGCACCACGGAGCGCTTGATCTCGAACTTGGTTTTGGGGTCCACCGCCTGGTCTTCGGTGACGGAGAAAAGGCGGCAGGTATAAGCTTGCTGGGAAGAAATGATTTTCATGGTCGTGAACGAAGTGCGGCGGCGAACTGGTCCGCCGGCAGAGTATTGCGAATGTCGTTGGGGCCGAGCCAGCCGCGGCGCGCGGTGGTGACGCCGAAGCGCATGCTGGCGAGATGCTTGGGGTGGTGCGAGTCGGTGGAAATGGTGAAGCTGGCGCCCTTGGCCTTGGCGCTGCGGATGAGCGGGCCGTGCAGATCGAGGCGCTCGGGACTGGCGTTGATTTCGAGCCAGACGCCGCGGCGAACGGCCTCGGCGACGATGCGGTCGAAATCGTAGGGATACGGATCGCGCTGCAGCAGGAGGCGGCCGGTGGGATGGCCGAGGATGCGCAGGTGCGGGCATTCGAGCGCGCGCAACAGGCGATCGGTCATTTCGGCGCTCTCCTGATTCATGTGGCTGTGCACGCTGCCGATCACCAGGTCGAGTTCCGCCAGCGCGTCGTTGGCCAGATCCATGGCGCCATCTTTGAGGATGTCGCACTCGATGCCGGAGAAGATGCGGATGCCGGCGGAGCCTTCGCGGTTGATCTCGCGGACCTGGCGGGCGAAATCCACGACGCGCTTTTCATCGAGGCCGTTGGCCATGGCGAGGGCCTTGGAGTGGTCGGTGATGGCGATATATTCGTACCCCAGTGCGCGCGCGGCTTGGGCCATTTCGAGGAGGGTGGCACGGCCGTCGGTCTCGGTGGTGTGCATGTGGAGATCGCCGCGCAGTTGGCCGAGTTCCACCAGTTCGGGCAGGCGGCCTTCGGCGGCGGCTTCGATTTCGCCGCAATTCTCGCGCAGTTCGGGCGGAATCCAGGCGAGGCCGAGCGCTTCGTAGACGCCGGCTTCGGTTTCGCCAGCCACTTTGAAATCGTCCTCCACGCGGAAGAGGCCGTACTCGCTGAGCTTGAGTCCCATTTTCACGGCGCGCGTGCGGATGGCCACGTTGTGGTCTTTGCTGCCCGTGAAATACTGCATGGCGGCGCCGAAACTGCCGGGCGGCAGCGCGCGGACATCCACCTGCAAGCCCTCGCGGCCCACTTTGGCGCTGGCTTTATTCTCGCCGCGGACGAGAATTTCTTCCACGCGCGGATAAGCTACGAAGCGGTCGAGCGCGGCGGCGGCGTCGGGGCCGGTCACCAGCAGGTCGAGATCGCCAACGGTCTCGCGGCCGCGGCGCAGGCTGCCGGCGGGAGTCACGGATTCCACGCCGGGCACCTGGCTGAGATCGGCGATGAGTTCGGCGGCCATGCTATCGGCATAGCTGAGGAGATAGCGGCCGCTGCGCTGGCGGTATTGCGCGATGGAGCGGAGCACCTTCTCTTCGAGTTTGGCGCCCATGCGCGGGAGGACGCGGAGTTTCTCTTCGCGGCAGAGGCGCTCGAGCTCGTCCATGGTGCTGATGCGGTAGTGTTCGAAGATGAGGGCGATGCTTTTGGGGCCGAGGCCTTGAATCTTGAGGAACTCGAGGGCGGTGGGCGGGAATTTCTGGAGCAGCAGATCGCGGCGCTCGCAGGAGCCGTGGTCGACGATTTCAGAGATCACCACGGCGAGTCCTTTGCCGATACCGGGGATGTCGGTGACCTTGCGGGCGGGATCGCGCAGGATGTCGGCGATGCGCTCGGGGTAGCCTTCGATGGCGGTGGCGCCATTGCGATAGCTGCGAATGCGGAAAGAATCTTCGGCGGCGATCTCCATCAGATCGGCAGTCTCCCAAAGTACGCGCGCGATTTCCTTGTTCTCCAAACGGGACCTCGTTCTCAATTGTAGCGGCAGAGGGGCGGCTGGTATACTGGGAGCCGCAATCCAGGTTGCACCCCGTCCGCGGAAAGGGACGATCCCACCTGAAAGCGTCCTGAGCACCGAGCGTTGACTTCTCTTTTTGCCCGCCGCAGCGGACACCGGGCCATATGAAGGAGGAGCGATGTCTCGCGAGCTACCCGAAAAACCGAATCTGGAATATCTCAAGAAGCAAGCCAAAGAACTGCTGCGTGGTATGCGGCAGGGCAAACTGGCGGATGCGCAACACGCGCTGGCCGCCGAATACGGTTTCGATTCTCGTTAGCGCTACCATGTTTTCATAGAGTTACGGGCTTTGCGCTGTGACGCGCAACGGGCCAGCCGAGTCCCCCCCCCCAATAAACACCAAGCCCGGCTGTTAGCAGTTGCCGCGCCACGCCCAAGCCAGGGCCGAGGTTTTGGTCAGAACCGCAAGGTGTGGGTTAACCTGGTTGTCTCCCCCTGGGGTCCACCCAAGTCGCCGAACGTTCTATGCCCAGCTTCCTGGGCCAGTTCCAGTCACAGAGACGAGTTTGCCAATGAATTGATGGACATCGTCGTGAATTTCGCCGGCTTCCATACTGCCTGCTATCTGCTCCCGAATGAGTTGCACCGGGGGCGAGCCGGTTCGCAGTTGCTGAAAAAGCGAGTTGTTGTCCTCGAACAAAATGCGTTTGCCGTCCACCGCGCTAAACACGTTCGCCGTCACATTCCGCCACGTTTTTCCGGGCGGCAGAGTCAGATTCTGCCCCACAAAGAAGTCGTCGATTGCCTGCAAGACTGACTGCACAAACAGTTCGCCCTCACCGAATCGCGAGGCGGCCCGCTTCCAGGCATCCGGCACCAGCAAGTAGTTCTCGATGTTCTTGCGCTTCCACTCGACCAACGTGGCGTTATCCGGCTCCGGATGGAAAGTGGCCCTATCGTCGTAGTCGAGGAGCATCAACCTTTTGACCTCCGGGATGATTTGCTTCAGAGCCGCGAAGTGCTCGTCCGCCCTGGTCTTCATGCTCTGCTTGTCCCCGCCGCCCATCGATTTGAAACACACTTTGTCCATTGCGGTCTGAGCGCCGCATGGATTCGCCCAAGCACGGAGGATGCGCTCGTCGCTTTCCCCCTCGACATATAGGATGTAGGGGGAGGCCATCAGGCGCGCGATCTCTTCGTTCGAAACTTCCGCCATGGCCCGCAGCACTTCTGGCGCCGACGTAACGCGCCTGGGCACCTGGTTTAGCAAGGAAACGATCTGGGCGGCATCGACGCCGCGCACAAACTCCTCGGCGTGCGTGGCGATCAGGAACTGAGTGTTCTTCTCTAAGCCTTTCCGTTTGAAGTAATCGAGAATTTCGCGTTGCAAGTTGACGTGCAGGTGAGCGTCCGGCTCATCGAGTAAGATTGTCGTTGGTTGATAGCCGTACAGAAAGGCCAACAAAGTCAACGTTTGATGGAAACCGCTGCCCCCGGCGATGATATCGAAATCCTTGTCGTTCTGGCGGTACTCGACAGTGATGTAGACATCCTTGGCCGAGTCGTATCCCGGCTCATGTATCTCAACCGAGAACCAACGCTTGATGATGCCCGCCACTTCTTTCCAGTCCGCGGGCGCTGTATAGCCCTTTGCGGCGCGCCCATCCCACCCGCGGGAAGGCGAAGGACACACGCGCAGCAGCAGATTGCGCAGCACGCTGCCAGGCTGTCCTTTTCCGACCTGCTGGCGGATGGGGGCTTCATCCAGCCACTTCTCCGTGGGCTCCAGACCCGAAAACGGCGGCACATAGGCAATTTTCGGGAAGTCCCCGCTCTGTTCACAGGCTCGGAACTTTTCCCAGCCACCGCTCGGTATTGCGTATATCGTTTGCGAGGAGTGATAGCGTAATTCCACGCCAAATGAGGCTGTTGTGCCTGTCGCCTGCCTCCATTCCACGTCGATATAGATCAGGATGTACTCCTGCTTCTTCTTGCCATCGACCAAGGGCCAATAGCGATCCGTGCGGTCCTTCCACAGCAGGTTGAATTCCGGCACCGGCAGCGCCGTGAAGTTCGGCAGCACCACCTGGATACCCTTGGAGCCGGCACGTTTAGAACGATGGAACTCATCCACGCAGAACTGCCAGATGGCCAACGCCTGCAGCACCGTGCTCTTACCGCTGTTGTTGCGCCCAACGAGCAGGTCGAATTGGGTGAACTCGTAGGTCTGCTGGTCCACGCTTTTGAAATTGCGCAGGGTCAATTTAGTGATCATGCCTGTTCCCACATTCTCGCAGGAACTCCCGGCACTTTGGCGTCGCTCATTCGTTTTCTTCGCTCATTAGGCCACCTGGAAAACTTTCGTTACTTCGTCACCGAGGTGGTTTATAACCTTGACGGCGATGCGGCCGGACTGGGGCTTGTCGAACGGCCGCGAGGTGTCGCTGTGGAGAGTGGACCGGGCGTCCTCGTCAGTTTCGGCTGGAGCACGCCAGAAGGCCCTGCAATCTGGTTTGCAGAAATATTCCCGTCGCTCGTGCGGTACCCTGAGTGGACTGCTGAGTATGAGTCGCGACGCGATCGAACTCAAGTGCAAAGCTGCGTTCGGTACGCCGCGGAGCGTGATTCCGCTGGAATGCTCCAAGGAGATTTTGCCAAGCCAGGCACACTGGACGCAGTGACTCTTACCGGGGTAGAGGACGAGGAAGGGTGGATCTTGTGGGTTTGAACCGAGCGCGTTTCTCAGCCACGTCAGCGCCATCTCGGCCGTTCATCGTTTGGTATTAGATTTGAATCATGGACGAGGACAAACACGAAAGCACGTCTCCCAAAACTGCCGGGCAGAAGGCGGCGGAAACGAAAGGGAGGGTCGAACGGGTTCGGGAAGCGAAGATGGCGGCGTGGACCAGGAAGAACGGCAAGAACGACGCTCTTAACCCGTACTCCAAGCAAAACTATCCCCACTGAAATCGCCCGGCGCCAGGTCGCCAGGAAGATCGGACCCTGCTCAGACAGGAGAGACCGCAATACCCACATGCCAGTTGACGGATTGTCAAACCGCGGAATGCAATCCAATCCGCGCTACACCGCTAGCACAAGGAAACGGTGGGAGGCGCTGCTGCGGGCGGGGGCGGTAGTGCCGGAGTACGCGGAGGAGTTGGAGCCCGGCGAGGCGGTGTCGCTGGCGCTGCGGTTATGGATCGCGCGATAGGCTCCGTCCTTTTGCCGTTGCCGAGCGTTTCATAGACGTGAGGCCCCAATCTTTGTATTTCGCCCTTGCGGCGGCAATTCTGTCCTTTTCCGCACATGCGGCAACATTCAGCGTCCTTTCAGGAGCGAGTTACCAACCGGTGGTCGCCCCCAATTCGTGGGCCGTGGCCTTCGGCACGGCGATTGCCCGCTCCACGGCGTCAGCCACGCTCACGGCCGATGGGCAGTGGCCCACCACGCTGGCCGGGACCACGGTGCAGGTCAACAACCAGTTGGCGGAGCTGTACTACGTGTCGCCGGGGCAAATCAATTTCCTGGTGCCCGATGGAACGGACTTCGGCTCGCTCAGCGTGGTGATTACCGATGTGGCCAGCGGCGCCGCGCAGACGGCCAGCGTGCTGGTGCAGAACAGCGCGGCGGGAATTTTCAGCTCGAATTCAAGCGGCGCGGGACCGGGCGCGATTCTCAATGGCGTTACTTACGCCGGGCCGCCGTTTCTGGTGGAGACGACCGCGAACGGCGGCAGCGATTTGCGCACGCGGCTGGCGGTCTACTGCACCGGGATCCGCTACGCCGGCAATCCGACGCAGGATCCCACGGTCACCAACGTGGCGGCGAATGTGACGGCACAAGGAACCGATCCCGCGGGCAATCCATACAACTTCACGGTGGAGTACGCCGGGGCGGCGCCGGGATACATCGGGCTGGACCAGGTGAACATCGTGCTGCCGGCACAGTTGGACGGCGCGGGAGCGGTCTCGTTGAGCATCACCGCGGAGAACACCACATCCAACGTGGTCACGTTTCTGGTGAACAGCCTGCCTGCGAGTGAAATCACGCTGGCGGGGTTGTCGCTTTCCACCAACGAAACTACTGGCGGCAGCAGCGTGACGGGGACGGTGTCGCTCAACGGGGTGGCGAGGGCGACCGGCTTCCCGGTGTCGTTGCGCAGCAGCCTCCCCACGTTGACCGTGCCTTCGCTGGTGACGGTGGCGCAAGGGCAGGCTTCGGCGACATTCACGATTTCGACGCCGTCCACGTTCGCGGTGGAAAACGCCACCATCACGGCGCAGGGGAGCGGCGGCACGCTCACGGCGGCGCTCGAAATCGATCCCTCGACTCTGGCGCAACTGAGCAGTTTCGAGGTAGCTCCGGCGAGTGTGCAGGGTGGCGCGAGCTTTAGCGGAACGGTGGGACTGAGCGCGGCGGCGCCGCTGGGCGGAGTCGTCGTGCAGGTGTCGAGCGACGATGCGGTGGTCACGCCACCGGCCTCAGTGACGGTTCAGGTGAATAACAGCACGGCGAGTTTTACGATTCCGACGGCGGCGGTGACCACGGTCCACACGGTGAATCTGACGGCTACGTTGGGCAATACTTCGCAGACCCAGCAGGTGACCGTGGCGCCGCCGCTGCTGCTCACGCTCGCCAATAGCTCGGTGACGGGCGGCACAAGCGTGACGGCTACGGTGACGCTGGGCAAGGCGGCGCCGGCATCGGGGGCCAACATCACCGTGACGTCCAGCGCCACTACCGTCGCGCAAGTGCAGGGCGCGGTGAGCGTCCCCTCCGGCCAGACGACGGCCACGTTCACCATCACTACTTATACGGTGACGGCGTTGCGCACCGTGACCATCACGGCGACGTATCAAGGGGTGGGATCGGAGAGCGCGACGTTGACGGTGAATCCGCAGACGGCGGGACAGTTGCAGAGCGTCACGGTGTCGCCCACCGAGGTTACCGGAGGCACGAACGGGACGGCCACGGGGACGGTGACGTTATCGGGGCCGGCGCCGGCGGGCGGACAGATAGTGCAACTGAAGACCAGCAATATACTGGTGGCTTCCGCTCCCTCGCTGGTGATAGTGCCGCAGGGGAGCACGACGGTGACGTTCACTATTACGACATCGAAGGTGCCGTCGACGCAGACAGTGACGATCACGGCGACGGCGGGGACGGTGTCGGAGACAGCGACGTTGACGGTGAATTGAGGGGAAATCGGCGGGGCGGGCAGGCGAGCGCCGCCTGCCCCACGTCATGGTGTCCGGGTGATCCTTCGGCCCTACGCCTTCTCTTTGTGTACCGCGTCCAATACGCCATTCACAAATTGCACCGACTCTTCATTGGAGAATTTGCGCGCCAGCTCCAACGCCTCATCGATGGCCACCGCCGCGGGCGTGCCTCCACACTTGATTTCATAGACCGCCAGACGCAGAATATTGCGGTCC
>Ga0182013_10007157_pt1 | contig 12413 bp, 6 predicted proteins | sample 612S2MmetaG_FD_120487 | JGI IMG/M metagenome (GOLD analysis project Ga0182013, IMG submission 120487) | Permafrost microbial communities from Stordalen Mire, Sweden - 612S2M metaG | ecosystem: Environmental > Terrestrial > Soil > Wetlands > Permafrost | place: Sweden: Stordalen | collected...
GAAATCTACGACGCTATCTTCCTCGGCATGGGCCTGGGCGCCATCCACAAGCTCGGCATCGCCAACGAAGACACCCCCGGCGTCACTAACGCGCTCGACTACATCGCCGGCTACAAATCCGGCGCCATCACCACTGCCCCCGCAAAGGTCGCCATCGTCGGCGCCGGCAACACCGCCATCGACGCCGCCAACGCTGCCGTCCGCCTGGGCGCCGCCGAAGTCCACATGGTCTACCGGCGCGGACCTGAGCAAATGTCCGCCTTCAGCTTCGAGTACGAGCACGCCAAGCAGGAAGGCGTCCGCTTCATCTGGCATGCCTCTCCCACCGGCATCGTCGGCCAGGACAGAGTCGAAGCCCTCCAGCTCGCTCATCTTGAAACCGCCGCTGACGGTGCACTCGTTCCTAAACCCGGCGAGCCATTCCTTCTCGAGACCGACCTCATCGTCCTCGCCATCGGCCAATCTACGCACACCGAGTTCCTCGGCACCAAAAAGCTCAAGCTCGAAGGCGGCCGCATCCTCATCGACCGCGCCAGCGGCCAGACCTCCAACCCCAAGTACTTCGCAGGCGGCGACTGCACCAACGGCGGCCGAGAAGTCGTAGACGCCGTAGCCGACGGCAAGCGCGCCGGCATCGGCATCGCCGCATTCCTCGCCGCCAACCCGGCGTCCACCCCAGCCAGCGCCTCAGGAGAACAAAATTAATGCCGACCCTTGAAACCACCTTCGCCGGCATCCAGTGCCTCAACCCCTTCTGGCTAGCTTCAGCGCCGCCCACCAACTCTGGCGAACAGATCATGCGTGCCTTTGACTCCGGCTGGGGCGGCGCCGTCTGGAAGACCATCGGCGCGCCCGTCACCAACGTCAGCTCGCGCTACTCGTCGATCGACTGGGCCGGCCAGAAGATGATGGGCTTCAACAACATCGAGCTCATCTCCGACCGCCCCCAGCAGACCAACCTCGACGAAATCCGCGAAGTCAAACGCCGCTATCCCAAGCACGCCGTCATCGCCTCGCTCATGGTCGAATCCAACCCTCAGGCCTGGCACGACATCGTCGACCGCGCCGAAGACGCCGGCGCTGACGGGCTCGAGCTCAACTTCGGCTGCCCCCACGGCATGTCCGAGCGCGGCATGGGCGCCGCCGTAGGCCAGGTTCCCGAGTACTGCCAGCAGATCACCGAGTGGGTCAAAGAAAAAGCCCGTACCCCGGTCATCGTCAAACTCACCCCCAACATCTCGGACATCCGCATCCCTGCCCGCGCCGCCAAGCGTGCCCGCGCCGACGCGCTTTCTGCCATCAACACCGTTAACTCCATCACCGGCATCGACCTTAACACCCTCGAGCCCCGTCCCATGGTCGACGGCAGATCCTCCCACGGCGGTTACAGTGGCCCCGCGGTCAAGCCTATCGCCCTCAATATGGTCCAGCAGGTCAACTCCGACTTCACCGACGGCACACCGCTGCCCATGTCCGGCATCGGCGGCATCGGCACCTGGCAGGACGCCGCGGAGTTCATCCTCCTCGGCTGCGGCAATGTCCAGGTCTGCACCGCCGCCATGCACTACGGCTATCGCATCGTCGAGGACATGGCCGACGGCCTGCTTTCCTGGATGCGCAAGAAGGGCTACAACACCATCGGCGACTTCCGCGGCCTCTCGCTGCCCAACGTCCGCGAGTGGAAGAACCTCAACCTCAACTACCGCGTCGTCGCAGAAATCCACGCCGATAAGTGCATCGGCTGCCAGCTCTGTTACACCGCTTGTTGGGATGGCGCCCACCAGTGCATCCACATGGACCGCACCGAGGGCAAGGTCATCGCCTTCGCCGGCACTGACCCCCGCTACGAGATGCACGTCCCCAACCCGCACAACATGCCCACGCCCGGCCAGCGATTCGCGCAATCGGTCAAGACCATCTCCTCCACCCCCATCCCCAAGCTCGACCTCGACGGCGCCGGCGCCACCGGCCCTTATGCCACACCCCTGAGCCGCATCCCGCGCATCGACGAAGACGAGTGCGTCGGCTGCAACCTCTGCTCCCTCGTCTGCCCAGTCCCGGACTGCATCACCATGGAACGCCGCGACGACCCCACCATCCCCCCCAACACCTGGACCGAGCGCGTAGCCGCAGGCGCGGTCCTGGCAGACACAATCGACACCAACCACGGCAACCCCAACCACTCGTAACTTGTGACGTTGGAGAATTCGAAGGCTGGCAGATTAAAGGCAACGCCGCTAAGGTCTTCTCACGCAGCGAGCTTGTCGTTGGCAACACCACGCAGCCCGGCAAATTCCTCGGCGCCACAAGCCGCGGTAAATTCATCGAGCGCGATGCTAGCGCAGGAGGCCTCTAAACTTTGCTCGAACCCATCCACCATCCCGGCACGCCCACCGCCCCCGCATGGGAAGTCGACCCACGCCTCTACAACGAAGATCTCGCGCCCACCATCCCCGCTCGCCGCACCTGGTCCACCTACAACTACATCGCCCTCTGGTTCAGCATGTCCATGGAGGTCACCACCTACATGCTCGCCGCCTCGCTCATCGCCGCCGGCATGAACTGGAAGCAGGCCATCTTCACCATCCTGCTCGGCAATCTCATCGTCCTCATCCCCATGCTCCTCAACGCCCACGCCGGCGCCAAGTATGGCATTCCATTCCCGGTGTTCGTCCGCGCCAGCTTCGGCCCCGTCGGCGCCAACATCCCCGCCATCCTCCGAGCCATCGTCGCCTGCGGCTGGTTCGGCATCCAGTCCTGGATCGGCGGCACCGCCATCGCGCAGATGGTCAACGTGCTCGCGCCCAGCACCGTCAACATGCCCTGGGTCGTCGCCGTCTGCTTCCTCGGCTTTTGGGGCCTTAACATGTATGTCGTCTGGCGCGGCGTGGAATCCATCCGCTTCCTGCAGAGCTACTCCGCGCCCTTTATGGTCGTCATGTCACTCTTGCTGCTCATCTTCATGTGGCATAAGGCCGGCGGCTTCGGCCCCATGATGGCAGCCCCCAGCCACTTCACCAACAACCACGAATTCCTCCACTTCTTCTTCCCAGCCCTCACTGCGATGGTCGGCTACTGGGCCACGCTCTCGCTCAACATCCCCGACTTCACCCGCTACGCCAAGAATCAGGAATCCCAACTCGTCGGGCAGGCCTTCGGTCTTCCCGTCGCCATGGTCCTCTACTCGTTCCTCGGTATCGCCGTCACGTCCGCCTCCACCGTCGTCTTCGGCCATCCCATCTGGTCGCCCGTCGAGCTCCTCGGCAAGTTCCACCAACCCCTCATCGCCTTCCTCGGCCTTATCGCTCTCCTCGTCGCCACGCTCAACGTCAACATCGGCGCCAACGTCGTCGGCCCTTCCAACGACTTCTCCAACCTCGCGCCCAAATACATTACCTTCCGCACCGGCGGCCTCATCACCGGCTTCCTCGGCCTCGCCATCATGCCCTGGCGCCTTGTCGCGAGCTCGCACAACTACCTTGGCTGGCTGGTTGATTACTCCGGTCTCCTCGGCCCCGTCGCCGGCATCATGGTCGCCGACTACTTCCTTGTCCGCCACACCAAGCTCGACACCGCCTCGCTCTACCGCCGCAACAGCATCTACGAGTACCGCAACGGCTTCAACCTCATCGCCCTTTTCGCTCTCCTCATCGGCATTGCCGCAGCGCTCGTCGGCCGCTTTGTCCCCCGCCTCGAAGACCTCTTCAAAATGGCCTGGTTCGTCGGTTTCTTCCTTTCCGGCGCCATCTACTACCTGCTCATGCTCACCCAGTCGAGCAATCCCGAAACCCATGCCGCAACCAAGCTAAACTAGCCACCCAACGGAGTACACCATGAGCCCCACCGAAGCCCTCCCCGACCTCATGCACGGCATAACCACCGAAGAAATCCGCGACATCACGCGCAAACACAACTACGGCACCTGGCGATATCAAAAGGACTGGAACCCCATCCAGATGGTCGACGCCCAGGACTCGCACATCATCGACGGCAACGGCAAGCGTTACCTCGACTTCTCCTCGCAGCTCATGTGTATGAATCTGGGCCACAAGAACGCCGCCGTCATTGAGTCCATCGCCGCCCAGGCCCGCGAACTCCCCTACGCCATGCCCGGCTACGCCACCACTACTCGCGCCGAGCTCTCCAAGCTCCTCCTCGAAGTCCTGCCCTCCACGCTAACCAAGTTCTTCTTCGCCACCTCAGGCACTGAGGCCAACGAGGCCGCCTTCAAAATCGCCCGCATGTACACTGGCAAGTCCAAGATCATCGCGCGCTACCGCAGCTATCACGGGTCTACAACCGGCAGCATAGCTGCAACAGGCGATCCAAGACGCTGGGCTATGGAGCCCGGCGGCAAAGGCCCCGGCGTCATCTTCTCGCCCGAAGTCAACTGCTACCGCTGCCCCATCAAGCACGCCTACCCGCAGTGCGGCATCGCCTGCGCCGACTACCTTGAGCACATGATCCGCAACGAGTCTGACGTCGCTGCCGTCATCGTCGAACCCATTGTCGGCACCAACGGCGTCCTCGTCCCGCCCGACGAATACTTTCCCAAGCTCCGCAAAATCTGCGACGACAACAACGTCCTCATGATCGCCGACGAAGTCATGACCGGCTGGGGCCGCACCGGCAAGTGGTTTGCCGTCGACCACTGGGGCGTCCAGCCCGACATCCTCGTCACCGCCAAGGGCATCACCTCCGCCTACGTGCCACTGGGCCTCTGCGCCACGACGCAAACAATCGCCGACTTCTTCGCCGACCACTTCTTCGCCCACGGCCACACCTACGAAGCCCACCCCATGACGCTCGCCCCCGCCGTCGCCACCATCCACGAGATGCTGCGCCTCAAACTCGTCGACCGCGCAGCCGAACTCGCTCCCTACATCGAAGCAAAGCTCCATAACCTCAAAGCCAGGCACCCCTCGATCGGCGACGTCCGCGGCAAGGGTCTCTTCTGGTGCGTCGACCTCGTCAAAAACCACGACACCAAGGAACCCTTCAACACCTACGCGGACAAGATCGCCGGCATCCCCTCGCTCGTCGATAAAATCGCCGCCAAGATGATGGCCGACGGTGTCACCTGCCAGGCCTGGGTCTCGCACTTCGTCATCGCCCCGCCGCTCATCATCACCAAAGAAGAAATCGACTTCGGCATAGCCGTCCTCGACAAGCACCTCCACATGGCCGACGAACAATGCACCACGGGCCTGCCCTCCGACCTGACAAGCATCCCCTCCGGCAGCTAAGAAAACCGTCGGAGGATGGGTTAGTGGAGCCCTAAGTTCGAAACGCGTTGGCTACGCAAGTACAGCCATTCCTGAAGGTGGCGGGCGGAACCTGCCATGGACCGGAATTGGTGCCGACTCCCGCACGGCGGATGTTGGGTTCCCGAAAACAAAGGCGATGGGAGCTTCATAGCGGCTATCGCTGTTTCATGAACCGCCGGATACCGAACGGTCCGTCCGGTGGTGTCGGAGGACGGCGGGAGCAATCCCGCCTCCTACCCGATCGCGGGAGAGGTCTTCGCGGTGCGCCGGTCGTCCTCTTGGGACGGGGTCAATCGCCAAAATGCGCACTTTCACACGCATTAGTTTGACAGAGTGTCACAAAGACATGATTTTTCCAAAAAAAAGCATTCGAGCATTTTGATTCCTGCGCTACTATCATGGGAAGCCAACCTAAGAGAGCCCCGAGGTTCGCTCCGAAAATAAAGTCTTCTATCCAATAGCCAGCAAAGATCTCCGATGAGTCCCTCGGTATCGGTGGCAAAGGTGTATCTGTCACTGGTCAACTGTCGATCGCCCTTTCAACAGCTTTGAACTAAGGAGATATGAATCGTGAGCCTATTTAGTCCTAATTTACGGAAGTCAGCCCTTTCCCTCGCAGCACTCGGGGCAATATGTTGGGGATCGCTATTCGGATACGCGCAGAACGCGGTTTCCACTGGCTCCCTGACGGGCACGGTACATGATCCAAGCGGAGCTTTGTTACCGAATGTTAAGGTAGTCGTAGTAAGCGAATCGACTAATGTAACTCTCCCCTCGATCACAAACGCGGACGGCATCTTCAGTTACCCGGCGTTGCCGGTCGGTCTCTATACAGAGCGGTTCAGCGCGGCTGGATTCAAGGCAACTGAGATTAGGCATATAGCGATAGGCGTAGGCCGTGTTACCGATGCGTCCGCGACCCTCGTAATCGGCGATCTGTCGCAGGAGGTCGATGTTGAGGCGACCAACTCCGATCTGAACCCGACCGACACCGGCATCGGAACGTTGATTCAGAAGAGCACTATCGACGGCCTTCCACTGGCAGGTCGCCGTTACACCGACTTCGCTCTGCTCACCCCGAACGTCACGACCGATGGCGAGTTCGGGCACATCACCTTCGCGGGCCAGCCAGGCGGGCAGCTCTCGGGATATAACAACACAGCCGGCGGCGCTTCGAACAACAACGGATCAAGCACGTTTACAGTTGACGGAGCCAATGCCACAAGTTACTACTACGGCGACAACCGCGGCTTTACCCGTATCCCTTACATCTTCGGACTGCAATCGATCGAGGAGTTCCAGGTTCAGACCGGCGTCTACAACTCAGCTTATGGCGGCGCCGGCGCGGGCTTCATCAACACCGTAACGAAGTCGGGTACGAGCAACTACCATGGCGACGCCTTTTACAACAACACCAACTCCGGCACCGGAGCCAACGATGCGATCGACAAGCGCGCCGGCAACCCGAAGCTGGCCGACGTATTGCAGCAGTTTGGTGCGGATCTCGGCGGACCGATCGTGAAAGAAAAGCTGTTCTTCTATTTCGACTACGAACAGCAGCGCGACCGGTATCCCCTGTACGCAGCCTCGACGGCGCAGGCAGCGACAACCATGCAAAGTTTCGCCCCGAGTGGTTATACCTATCCCGGTACCACGGCACTCCCCGCCCCGAACTCTCACTACCCAGTCGCATCGACACTTTCCGAAGAGGACGTAACCGCGAATCCGACCAATTCAATTTATCTGCAAGGCGTATCGAACGTTCTCAACCTCATTCACAGCAACCTTGGCCCCCGTGCGAGGCGTCGCGACGACCTCGAGTTCTTTCCCAAGGCCGATTGGCAGATCGGGTCCAGGGATCATGTAACTCTGGTCTATAACTACAATAAGTTCAATGCACCGGGCGGTATCATTACCTTCAGTCCAGAGGCGTTCGCCGGGATCGAAGCACTTGGAAACAACTACGTCCGCGACCACACGGCGGCCACCCACTGGACGAGAGTTCTCTCTCCTCAGACGGTCAACGATATTCACGCCAGCTTCAGCCGCGACGAGCAGTTCTCGGGCCCCAGCGGACTAGCTCCAGCAAGCGCGCCGGATATCGAGGTCGTTCCACCATCGTTCCTGATTCTTGGCAATGGCTTCGGCAAGGACGACATACGCGAGTACCAGTACGAGTTCAGCGATCACCTGACCTATACACGCGGCAAGCACACGCTCGAGGCTGGCTTCGACTACAACCACGACACCGACTCGGACAATAACTCGGGAGGCTTCTTGTACCCGACGTACTTGTTCACCTCTCTCGAGGATTTTGCTCTCGGCAAGTGGGACATCTACCAACAGAGCACAGGAAATCCGAAGTACAAGTTCAGCGCTCCGTTTTATGGGTTGTATGTCAACGACACGGTTCGCCTGGCCTCTAAACTCACCTTGACCGCCGGATTGCGCGAAGATTTTCAGGTCTTTCCAAATCCGACTGGAAACCCGCTTCTTTCGTTCACCAGCAAGTTCAACAACCACTACAATCGCTGGTCGCCGCGAATCGGTTTCTCGTATGAGCCGTTCTCTAAGACGGTCGTGCGCGGCGGGGCGGGACTTTACTACGAGTACTTCGAGGGCAGCAACTACCAGGCCTCAACCCAGGCGAATGGTGTTGCCAGCCAAAAGGCGAGCTTGTCACTGTATGACTTCAGCGCTACGACCGTGGCAGCCAATCAGCCCGTGGTATTCCCGAACTCTCTGCCGTCGACCAATCCGCTCTTTGCTGCCGGCACCAACATCGTAACAATTGCACCAGGCTTCAAAACGCCATCGGTTTACAATGCAAGTTTGCAGATTGACCGAGATATCGCCAGTCATACAATTCTGACGGTCGGCGGCATGTGGTCGCATGGTGTACATCTGACCGCATCTACGGCTTATGACCTGAATCAGATTGCTCCAACTGGGAAGACGACCTATGTGCTACCGAATGGAACCACAACCACTGGCCCTAATCTGGATAGCGGGTTGATCCAGGAAGGCCTGATAGCTCCAAGTCTGGGACAGATCAACGCGCTCTTCAGCCCCGGTGTCAACAACTACATCTCCTTCTTCAGCCAACTGAACCGTCAGGTCGGACACGGACTATCTTCGGTTGTCAGTTATACCCTGGCGAAGAGTACGCAGTCCGGCGTGGACTTTACCAACCAGTTCGACCTGAGCAATACGCATGGTCTTTCGCTGCTCGATCAACGCCAGCACCTGGCGATCGCGCTCGTCTATACGCCAACGACGACATTTGCCAACCACATCGAGAATGCAATCCTCTCGGGCTGGCAGACCAGCCTTATCACTCAGCTCTACTCGGGGCGGCCCTACACGGCCGTCATCGGCAATGCACCGAGCGGCGCTTATCTGAACGATTCGGCGGCCTTGCAGAGTACGCCGAATACGGCTGCTGGACTGGTCGGCGGAGGCAACCAGGAGGGCATGTCACCCTTCGATGGCATCAACAGCTATACCGGTCCGGGAATCGCTGAGACCGATTTTGGCCTTGAGCGCGCCTTCCATGTCACGGAGAATCATCAGATCTCGTTGAAGTTCCGCGTCTTCAATGTGTTGAACGCTGCAAACTACTATGTTGAAGCGGGTAGCGGCATAAACCAGATCAAATACACGGCATCCGGATCAACCTGCGGCGATGGCAAGACGTTAAACCAGACCTGCTATCTGACCCCCAATAATGCCGCGAACAATCCATCCAACCCCTTCCAGACCTTAAGCCTGGTCTCGCAAGGAAACCCTCCACGGATCATGCAGTTAGCCTTTACGTATAAGTTCTAAGTCCTTGACTTGAATCTTCGCCACGTTCGCGCCGATGTCGACGTTGAACGTGGCGAAGAGGAACACGACGAAGCCGAAGAAGGCCATGAGAGGCCGATGAACTTGGCATCGCGGAATGCAGGAAAACAAAGAGGCATGCGTATGATGACGAGGATCCCCCACTATGTGCCCTCTTCGCTTGTGAACATTTTCTCGCAGCGCCCGCAGGGTTGTTTTGCGCTGTTGCTCGTGGCTTTCGCCGTATCCGTGGTCCCTGCCGCCGGGCAAGCTGTGCAGGTTGATCCGACGGCTGCCAAAGTGCAACCTATACTTGCCTCCAATTGTTATAGCTGCCACACCGCCAAGATGAAGGGTGGCCTGCGCCTCGACACGCTCGCGGCGATCCTCAAGGGCGGCGAGACGGGGCCGGCAATCGTTCCCGGATCTCCGGACGAAAGCCTCATGGTGAGAGCCATTCGCTACAAGGACAACGATCTTCAGATGCCTCCAAAGGGCAAGTTGCTGGACGCGGACATTTTAGCTCTTGAGGCGTGGATCAAAGCTGGTGCGCCTGACCTGCCAGTCGCACCGAACACTAGCGCGTCGGGCTTGCTACCGCCGGCGGTCTCAGCGCAGGAGCAATATTTCGAGACCAAGGTTCGTCCATTGCTCGTGTCCAAGTGTTACATGTGCCACACCGCGGAGGCTGCGGGTGGTCTGCGGCTGGACTCGCGCGCAGGCGTAATGGCCGGCGGTCACGACGGTGCAGTGATCGACTCCGCGCATCCCGAGAACAGCCTGTTGCTGACGGCGGTTCACTACGGCAAACCTGGTTTACAGATGCCACCCAAGGGACCGCTCAACGACGCCCAGGTTGCGGTGCTGGAGCAGTGGATCAAGGACGGCGTGACATGGCCAACAAACTCGGGCATCAGCGTCGAGGCCGTGGTCACCGACAAGGACCGCGCGTGGTGGTCGTATACGAAGCCTCTCCGCCCGGAAGTTCCGAAGGTTGGGGGCAAATGGGCTTATAACGACATCGATCGCTTTGTGCTGGCGAAACTGGAGACCGCCCACATGACTCCGGTGGCCGATGCGGACAAACGCACGATGATTCGCCGAGTCACATACGATCTCACTGGCCTGCCGCCCACGCCTGCAGAGATCAACGCGTATTCTGCGGATAAGTCGCCGGATGCCTATGTAAAGCTGGTGGACCGGCTGCTCGCGTCCAAGGCTTATGCCGAGCGCTGGGCTCGCGTGTGGATGGATGTGGTTCGCTACTCCGACACGACGGGTGAGGGCGCGGACTATCCGATCCCGGAGATGTACAAGTACCGCGACTACATCGTGCAGTCATTCGCGGAGGACAAGCCGTACAACCGCTTCATCCAGGAACAAATTGCCGGTGACCTGCTGCCCGCGAAGACAGAGCCGGAGCACTGGAACAACATCATCGCCACTGGTTACCTGGCAAACTCGAATCGCTATGAAGATAACGTGTCGGACGCGGTGGACAATATCGGCTATGCCTATCTAGGCACGTCGGTTGCGTGCGCGCGCTGCCACGATCACAAGTTCGATCCGATTCCAACCGCTGATTATTACGCGATGTACGGCATCCTCGCGAGCACTAAATACGCGCGATCGGGAGAGGAAGAGAGGCGCTACGAGCAGGACATGGTCTATCGTGACCCTAACGTAATTAAGAGCCGCGAGTATATCGACTTTCAAGCGCAACTCAAGCCCGTGGCCGATACGATCAAGGCCGCGCATCTGCTTCCGTACTTTGACGACATTCTCCCCGCACTCGAAGCGCGGCGGATGGCTCTGTATGCGAACGCTCCGCACTTTGAGCAAGCCTATGCAGTAAGTGAAGGCACGCCGCACGACGAGAACATTCAGCCGCTTGGTGAGAAGCAGAATCGCGGCGACATTGTGCCACGCCACTTCCTGCAGCTTGCGGGCAACTGGCAACTGCCGTCCAATCTGAAGACGAGTGGACGCCTGGAGCTTGCGAATTGGATCGCTAGTGCGGAGAATCCGTTGACCGCACGCGTGATGATGAACCGGCTCTGGCAGGAGCACTTCGGTCGCGGCATCGTAGCTACGCCAAATGACTTTGGAAAGCGCGGTGAAGCGCCGAGCAATCAGCCGCTGCTTGACTACCTCGCAACGGAGTTTGTCGCGAAGAGCTGGTCGATCAAGACGATGCAGCGCGAGATGGTGCTCTCGCATGTCTATCAGCTTTCGAGTCTCAATTCCGAGGCGGACGAGAAGGTTGATCCCGACAACATCGCTCTCTGGCGTCATTCGCCGGCACGTATGGATGCGGAAGAGATCCGCGACACGATGCTGGCGACCTCGGGCATGCTCGATACGAGTCCCGCTGGGGGCCATCCGTTCCCGAAGGAGGCGGAGTGGAACTACTCGGGCCATGTGCCGTTCCATGCAGTGTATGAGACGAACCGCCGGACGCTCTACGTGATGACGCAGCGCAGTCGCCGACATCCGTACCTTGGGTTGTTTGATGGTCCTGACAGCACGACCAGCGTGGGTACGCGCGACAGCAGCATCACGCCACTTCAGTCGCTTTACTTCCTGAACGGCGATTTCCCGAGGCAGTGCTCGGAGATGCTGGCGGATAAGCTCGAGTCGGATAATTTGTCGACCAAGGATGAGATCAACCGTGCCTTCCTGCTGGTCTACGGGCGTCCCGCGAACAAGGATGAAGCAGCGCACGCGCAGGAGTTTATCAACTCCGTCGCGAACATCTTGAAGGAGCATGGAGCGCCCGCGAAGGTTGGCGCGTCTTCGCCGCTGAAGAGTGTGGCGTTGACCACCGGCGGCGGCACAGAACCATCGAAGACATCGCTTTCCGGTGCCGAGGCGCACCACGAAGCGATTGGCAAATTCATCCAGGTACTTTACGCAAGCAACGAATTCATGTTCCTCGACTAATGTCCGACGCACGTTTGGAGCCGACCAGAATGTCAAGCAATCTCAATCCGAACTCCCGTAGACACTTTGTCAAATCGTTGGCGAGCGCCTCACTGCTGCTGCCCGGCATGATGCATGAACTGCTGGCGCAGACAGCGTCACAGACTGCCGACGCTGCAAACCCGCTGGCCGCCAAGGCGCCGATGTTTCCCGCGAAGGCAAAGCGCGTGATTTTCCTGTACATGAGCGGTGGCGCTTCGCACGTGGACACATTCGACTATAAGCCGAAGCTGGTTCGCGATGCGGGCAAGCCGTACCAGGGCGATTATCTTTCGGCGCCACGCTGGGACTTCAAGCGCTACGCCAAGTGCGACACAATGGTAAGCTCGTTGTTCCCGC
>Ga0182013_10007158_pt1 | contig 12413 bp, 9 predicted proteins | sample 612S2MmetaG_FD_120487 | JGI IMG/M metagenome (GOLD analysis project Ga0182013, IMG submission 120487) | Permafrost microbial communities from Stordalen Mire, Sweden - 612S2M metaG | ecosystem: Environmental > Terrestrial > Soil > Wetlands > Permafrost | place: Sweden: Stordalen | collected...
CCCAATAGACCCGTCGGCCCTGCGCCAGCGTGCGCTCGACCGCTTCGATCACCTCCGGCAAACGCTCGAGCGGCAGCGCGCGGGTGTCGATCTTCTGTCGGCCGGCGGGTTTTTCGCGCAGCTCGGAAATGTCCATGTCGCCGAAATACGTCAGCACCAGCGTGCGGGGGATCGGCGTCGCGGTCAGCACCAGAAGATCGACCGCCTCGCCCTTGCGCGTCAAAGCGAGGCGCTGATGCACGCCGAAGCGGTGCTGCTCGTCGACGATGCTGAGCGCCAGCGACGCGAATTCCACGCCCTCCTGGAACAAAGCATGCGTGCCGATGACGAGGGAGGCCTCGCCCGCGCGGATGTTGGCGAGCGCCGCCGCGCGCGCCCTGGCCGCAAGCCGCCCCGTGAGCAGCGCCTGCGTGACCCCGAGCGGGTCGAACCAGCGGCGGAAATTCTGTGCATGCTGATCGGCGAGCAGCTCCGTGGGCGCCATCAACGCGACCTGGCGGCCGCTTTCGATGGCATGGGTCGCGGCCAGCGCCGCCACCAGCGTCTTGCCGCAGCCCACGTCGCCCTGGATCAGCCGAAGCATGGGCTTGGCCAGCTTGAGATCCGCTTCGACCTCGCCGAGCACCCGTTCCTGCGCTCGTGTCGGACGAAACGGAAGCGCCGCAATCAGCGCGGCTTTGAGCGACCCGGCGCCGGCCAGCGGCCACCCCGGGTCGTGCTGCACCCGGGCGCGCAGGAGTTTGAGCGAGAGGTGATGCGCGAGCAGTTCCTCGAAGGCGAGCCGACGCTGGGCGGGATGCCTTCGATCCATCAACAGATCGACCGGCGCGTCCGCCGGCGGTCGATGCACGTATTGCAAGGCTTCGCGCAAGCTCGGCAGATGCGAATCGGCGAGCACTGCGGGGGGCAGCCAGTCCTCCAACTCGCCGGCGGCGGTCTGATCGAGCGCGAGCCCGACCAGCTGCCGCAGGCGCCCCTGGGTCAACCCCTCCGTGCCGGGATAGATCGGCGTCAGGTGCTCGTCGGCGGCGCCGGCAGCCGCGGCCGGATCGACGCGCCGATACTCTGGGTGCACGATCTCCAGGCCCTGCGGTCCGCGCCGTGCTTCGCCGAAGCAACGGATGCGCGTCCCGCGCGCAAGCCCTTGCTGCTGCTGAGCGGTGAAGTAGAAAAATCGCAGCGTCAGGAAGCCCGATCCGTCGCCGATCCGGGAGAGCATCTGGCGCCGGCCGCGAAACGCGACTTCGGTGAGCAGCACCTCGCCCTCCACCACCGCGCGCTGCCCCGGCAGAAGCTCGCCGAGCGGCACCACCTGCGTGCGGTCCTCATAGCGCAGCGGCAGCAGGAACAACAGATCCTGGATGGTTTCGACGCCGAGCGCGCGCAGCCGTTCGGCCTGGCGCTCACCGACTCCGCGCAACGTCGTGACCGGTTTGCCCCCGCTCACCCGATCAGCGCGCGACGACGCATTCCACCTCGACCTGGGCCCCGCGCGGGAGCGAGGCGACGCCGACCGCCGCGCGCGCCGGATAGGGCTGGCGGAAGTACTCCGCCATGATCTTGTTGACCAGCGCGAAGTGCGACAGATCGGTGAGGAACACGGTCGCCTTCACGACGTCGTCGAAACTCGCCCCGGCCGCCGTCACGATGGCCCTCAGGTTCTTGAACACCTGATGGATCTGCGCGTCGATGCCGCCCGGCACGAGCTCCTTGGTCGCGGGATCCAGCGGGATCTGCCCCGACACCCAGAGGGTGTTGCCGACCTCGACCGCCTGCGAATAGGTGCCGATGGCCGCCGGTGCATCGGCGGTGGAGATGATCTTCTTGGCCATGAGTTTGCGTTCCTGATCGATGATTGTTCGTTGCCGCCGCCCGTTCAAGCTAGCGTGCGATAGACCCGTTGCACGTCCGGCATGCGGCGAATGGTGCGGATGACGCGGGCCAGGTGCTTGCGGTCGCGCACCTGAAGCTGGAACCTCAGCGAGGAGCTGTTCACATCGCGCTCCTCCAGCGACACCTGATCGATGTTGGTCTCCGTTCCCGCGATGGCCGAGGCCACGGCCGCGAGGACCCCCACGCGATTGTTGATGTCGAGCTGGATCTCGGAGCTGAACAGCTTGCCTTGAGCTCCCTCCCACCCCACCGAGAGCCATTTCTCCGGCTGCTTGCGGTACTCGGCGAGGTTACCGCAATTCTGCCGGTGGATCATCACGCCGCGCCCCGCCGAGAGGTACGCCATGATGGGATCGTTGGGAATGGGGAAGCAGCAGCGCGCGTACGTCACGAGCAGTCCTTCCGTCCCGGCGATCATCAAAGGTCCGGAGCTGCCGCTCTGTTCTCCCTCGCGCGCGGGCTGCAGATGCCGCGCGACCAGCGGCGCCAGGCGCTCGCCGAGGCCGATTTTCTCGTAGAGATCGTCCGCGTCCTTGAGATTGAGATCCTTCACCACGGCGTCGATCTGCGTCGCGGAGATCTTCTTGAGATTGAGCGACATCTCTTCGAGCGCGAGCCCGAGCAGCCGCTTGCCGAGCTCGACCGCCTCACCGCGCTTCAAATTCTTGAGGTATTGCCGGATGGCGGCGCGTGCCTTCGCCGTGACCAGGAAGCTCGACCAGGAGGGGTTGGGAGTCGCGCCCTTCGCCGTGATGATCTCCACGGTCTGCCCGTTGCGCAGCGGCGTGCGCAGCGGAACGAGGCGCCGGTCGACCTTGGCGGCCACGCAGCGGTTGCCTACATCGGTGTGAATGGCATAGGCGAAGTCGACCGCCGTCGCGCCGCTCGGCAGGCGCAGGATCTTGCCCTTGGGCGTGAACACGTACACCTTGTCCGGGAACAGGTCGACCTTGACGCTTTCGAGGAACTCCTCCGAGCTTCCGCCCTCCTGGATTTGCACCAGGCTCGCCAGCCACTCGCGGGCCCGGTCGTGCTCGATGCCGCCGAACGCGTCGCCCCCGGATTTGTACTTCCAATGGGCGGCGATGCCCGATTCGGCGACCCGATGCATCTGTTCGGAGCGGATCTGCACCTCGATGGGCACGCCGTTCGGGCCGAACAACGTGGTGTGCAGCGATTGATAGCCGTTGACGCGGGGAATCGCGATGTAGTCCTTGAAACGGCCGGGCATCGGCTTGTAGACGCTGTGCACCAGCCCGAGCGCCCGGTAGCAGGTGTCGACGGAATCGACGATGATCCGAAAGCCGTACACATCGACCATCTCGTTGAGCGAGATGTGCTTGTTCTGCATCTTCCGGTAGATGCTGTACAGATGCTTCTCGCGGCCTTCGACACCGGCGGTGATCCCCGCCTTTTGCAACGCGCCCTTGAAGGTCTCCTCGATCTTGCCGATGAACTGCTTCTGATTGCCGCGCGCCCGCTTGATTTCGCGCTCGAGCACGCGGTAGCGGTATGGGAACAGGGCGCGAAAGCCCAGATCCTCGAGCTCGAGTTTGACGGTGTACAGGCCGAGTCTCTCGGCGATGGGAGCGTAGATCTCCAGGGTTTCGCGCGCGATGCGCCGCCGCTTGATGGTCGGCATGGCGCCGAGCGTGCGCATGTTGTGCATGCGGTCGGCGAGCTTGACCATGATGACGCGGATGTCGCGCACCATCGCGAGCAGCATCTTGCGGAAGCTCTCGGCCTGGGCTTCCTGGCGGTTCTTGAACTGGATCTGGTCGAGTTTGCTCACCCCATCCACGAGCTCGGCGACCACCTGCCCGAACATCGTCGCGATCTCGGCCTTCGCTGTGGGCGTGTCCTCGATGACGTCGTGCAGGATCGCCGCCACGAGCGTGTCCGCATCGAGCTTCAAGTCGGCCAGGATGTCGGCCACCGCGACCGGATGGGTGATGTAAGGCTCGCCCGAGACGCGCTTCTGGCCCTGATGGCGCTCGGCGCCGAAGTCGTAGGCCTCGCGAACCCGCTCGACCTGCGCAGGCGGCAGGTAGGTCTCGAGCTTGTCTAAAAGCTGGCTGATTCCGGTGGAGCGTCTTCCACCGGGTAAGAAACCGAGTATGGAAGACGCATAATCCATCGGCTGCTTACGGTCGGACTAATCCCCTAAGCCGAGCTGCGGCGCGCGGAAATCGGATGGCAGATCGAGCTCGCTGGCCGGTGCTTGCTGCTGCACAGGCTCTTCGGGCTCCTCGAGCATCTCGATGGTGATGTTTCCGGCGGCAATCTCGCGCAGCGCCACGACCGTCGGCTTGTCATTCTCCCATTCGACCGTCGCTTCCGCGCCGTTCGCCAGGCGCCGCGCGCGCTTGGCGGCGAGCAACACCAGATTGAAGAGATTGGGCTCGTTCTGCAGGCAGTCTTCGACCGTGATCCGCGCCATGGCTTAAGGGGTTCCGTTACGGGGGATGTCCATCATAGCAGAGGAAGGGTCCGTCAGGCCAGGTTCCGTCCCGGGGCTTGGGCTCGAGGCCGCTATCCGCCGTGGAGCAGATCCGCTGCCAGACGCTTGACCTCCGGGCGCGACCCGACCAGCGGGTCACCGCGTTCCCGCACGATGGCGTGCAGGTCCTCGAGCGCCTGCTCGAAGCGATCGTTGATGACCACGTAGTCGAATTCGGTCCAATGACCGATGTCGCGCTCTGCATCCTGCAGCCGCCGCTGGATCACCTCGGCCGAATCGGTGCTGCGGGCATTCAATCGCTCCTCGAGCGCCCGCCGTGTCGGCGGCAGGATGAAGATGGTGCGGGCCTCCGGCAGGCCCTCGCGGACCTGGCGGGCGCCCTGCCAGTCGATCTCTAGGAGCACGAGGCCGCCGGCCGACAGCGCATCGCGAACCGACTGCATGCCGGTGCCGTAGAAATTGTCGTACACCTGGGCGTGCTCCAAAAACTCGCCGCGCTCCACCATTTCATGAAATCGTTCGGGGGTGATGAAGTGGTAATCGCGGCCGTCGATTTCGGTCGCCCGGGGCTTGCGCGTGGTGTAGGAGACCGAGAATCTGAGCCGCGGCTCGCGCTCCATCAGCGCCTTGACGAGGCTGGTCTTGCCGGCGCCCGAGGGGGCGGCAATCACGTACAAACGTCCGGGTTCGGCCGACATGGATCGACGTTCTATACTGGCGCGCAAGGATTTGGCATGGCTGTTTCGATTATCGCATCACTTTCGCAGGCTGTGCCGCCCAAGACAGTGATGGCGGTGCCAGTCTTTCTATTGTAGAAGACGGGATCCCGCCGGTGCGCCCCATGGCATGCCGCGGCGGCAACAACAAAGGCTCCGGGGACGAAACATGAACAACCCTGCCACACCGGTATCGCCAGCGAGCCCGCCGCGCGCCGAGCTGACGCTGCGCGGCTTGATCTTGGGCGTCCTCATCACGGTGTTGTTCACCGCGGCCAACGTCTACTTCGGGCTCAAGGCGGGCCTCACCTTCGCCACCTCGATCCCCGCGGCGGTGATTTCGATGGCGGTGCTGCGCGGCTTCAAGGGCATGACCGTCCAGGAAAACAATATCGTGCAGACCGTCGCCTCGGCGGCGGGCACGCTCTCCTCGATCATCTTCGTGCTGCCGGGCATGGTGATCATCGGGTGGTGGACCGGCTTTCCTTACTGGGTCTCCTGCGCGATCTGTGCGCTGGGCGGGATCCTGGGGGTGATGTATTCGATCCCGCTGCGGCGCGCGTTGGTGACGCAATCCGATCTGCCCTACCCGGAGGGCATCGCGTGCGCCGAGGTGCTCAAGGTCGGCGGCGGCGAGCACGCCGATGCCGCCGCGGTCGAGGACAGCCGGGCCGGCCTCGCGGCGGTGCTCTGGGGCTCGATCGTGTCGGCGGCTTTCGCCTGCATCGTGGCCACGCGCCTCTTCGCCGGCGACGTCGTGCGGTATTTCCGCTTCGGCGGTGAGCGTGGCGGCGTGACCGGCTTCGATTTCCTCCTGTCCTTCGCGCTGTTCGGTGTCGGCCATCTGGTGGGCCTGTGGGTGGGCGTGGCGATGTTGGTGGGCGCGCTGATCGGCTGGGTCTGGGGCGTCCCGCACTTCTCGGCGCTCGCGGCGAGCACGGAGCCCATGGCACAGCTCGCCCAGCACACCTGGAGCCATCAGGTGCGCTTCGTCGGCGCCGGCACCATCGGGGTGGCGGCGGTATGGACCCTGGCAAAACTCGTCGGCCCGGTGACCTCCGGGCTGCGCTCCGCGATGGCGGCCTCCCGGGCGCGCGCCGCCGGGAACGCGGCACTGCTGCCGCGCACCGAGCAGGACATTCCGATCGGCTACGTCGGCCTGATCACGCTGGCCTGCATGGTGCCGATCGCCGCGCTGATCGCCAACTTCGCGGCCGGCAGCGGTCTGGGCGGGCATATGTTCGCGACGGTGGCTGGCGCCGTCGTCTACATCGCGCTGATGAGCTTCTTCGTTTCCGCCGTTTGCGGCTACATGGCGGGGCTCATCGGCTCCTCGAACAGCCCGCTGTCGGGCATCGGCATCCTGGTGGTGATCGGCGCGGCACTGCTGCTCGTGCCCGGCATCCGTGCCGGCCTGCCCGCCGGCGGCGATACGGCACTGGTGGCCTATGCGCTGTTCGTCACCTCGGTGGTGTTCTCCGTGGCCGCCATCGCCAACAACAACCTGCAGGATCTCAAGACCGGTCAACTCGTCGATGCCACGCCCTGGAAACAGCAGGTGGCGCTCGTCATAGGCGTCATCGCCGGCGCCGCCATCATCCCGCCCATCCTCGATCTGCTCAATCACGCCTACGGCTTCGCCGGCGCGCCCGGCCCGCACCACGAGCACCCGCTGCCCGCTCCGCAGGCGGGGCTGATCTCGGCGCTGGCGCAGGGCGTGATCCAGCACAATGTGGATTGGGGCCTGATCCGCATCGGCGCACTGATCGGCGTGCTGGTCATCGCCGCCGACGAGACGTTGCGCCGCGTCACCCAGTCCGCGCATCTTTCGCCGCTCGCCGTGGGCCTAGGGATCTACCTGCCGACCCAAAGCACGCTGATGGTGGTGATCGGCGCCGTGGTGGGCTGGTACTTCGACCGCCGCGCGGAGCGTGCATCGAACCCCGCGGCCACCAAGCAGCTCGGTGTGCTGCTCGCCTCGGGCATGATCGTCGGCGAGGGCCTGGTGGGCGTCGTCATCGCCGCCTTGGTCGCCTTCTCGGGCAAGGATTTTCCGCTCTCCCTGGTCGGCGACGAGTTCGCCGACAACGCGGCGGTGTGGATCGGCAGCGGCGTGTTCGCGCTGACGGTTTTTCTGTTGTATCGATGGGCGGCGCGCATGCGGCCGTGAAGGCCGCGGGAGACTTTCGTTGAGGTGCCTAAACCTGGTCGCGCTCATCGCCGGAATTTCAATGGCCACCCCGCTGTTCGCCGCCGATCAGCCGATGGATCCCGTGAGCGCGTTCGTTCGTGGCCAGATGCAACGCCAACACATCCCAGGCCTGGCGCTGTTGGTGTCGAAGAATGGCAAGCCGATCCGGACCGAGGGATACGGATTTTCGAATGTGGAATTGAGCGTTCCTGCCAGGCCGGAAACCATTTTTCAGTCGGGATCGGTGGGTAAGCAGTTCACCGCGACCGCCGTGATGATGCTGGTCGAGGCCGGCAAAGTTGGATTGGAAGACCCGCTCACCCGATATTTTCCCGAAGCACCTGCCTCGTGGAAGCAGGTGACGGTGCGCGAGCTCCTGAGCCACACCGCCGGGTTCACCGACTATCCGAAGGATTTCGACGAACGAAAAGACTACACGGAAGGCGAGCTCCTCAAGATCGTCGAAGCGATACCGCTCGCATATCCGCCCGGTACGAGCTGGAGCTACAGCAACCTGGGCTATCTGACGCTCGGCATTCTCATTCACAAGGTGAGCGGTGAATTCTACGGAGACTTCCTGCGGCAAAGAATCTTCCAACCGCTCAAGATGTCAACGACGCGCATCATCAGCGAGGCGGACATCATTCCCAATCGATCTGCCGGATACCGGCTGGTCCAAGGCGAATTGAAAAACCAGGAATGGGTGTCTCCAGCGCTCAACACGACCGCCGACGGCAGCCTGTATTTCTCGATCCTGGACCTCGCCAAGTGGGACTCGGCCCTCTACGCCGGGGGGCTTTTGAAGCAATCCAGCCTGGCGCAGATGTGGACCGTGGCTCCGCTTCGCAGCGGTCAGCCAAATTCCGGTCATTACGGCTACGGCTGGTTCATCGAGGCGCAAGACGGTCACCGTTTGATTGAACACGAAGGAGCCTGGCAAGGCTTCGAGACCCAAATCTCCCGATACGTGGATGACGGGCTCACCGTGGTTGTCCTGACCAACCTGGCCGAGGCAAAGCCGGATTTGATTGCCCACGGGGTCGCACGCATCTATCTGAAGAAGGGATCGCCGCCGGAGCCGTAATTCCGTTTCCGAGATCGGCGTTCAGTCGGGCATGCTTCAGGCCGACGCAACGGCGGACGCCAGGAGCATCAACGCACCTTGGGTCGATGCCGATTCGAAAACCGCCGCCAGAAAACCTCGACACCAGGACGATCTTCGGCTGCCCGGGAGGAACTGCGACTCTGCAAAACCGAAGTACAGCGCCCAAACCATCAGGGACGCAAGCTCGACGGCGGCCGGGTTGTGCGGAACGAACAGGTGCCAGTAGGGAATCACCAGCAGCGTGGCGATGAGCACGCGCATGCTGGAGGTGTATGCCGCCAGCACGAGATGCTCGGCGAAATTAAAGCAACTTCGGAAGTCGAAGAGACGCGAGAACGCGGCCAGCAGCGGAACCTCGGCGAACATGAGCAGGTTGATATGGCCTTGGAGGAAATCGACAACGATATTCGCGCGGTTCGCGAAGACGACGCGGAATCCCGTGATCGCGATCACCGCCGAAGCCGCGGCTACTATCACGACCAGAAAGCTGAACGGCCCGAAGTAGCGCTTGCGCTTTCCCTGGACGTAATCCCGGGCGACCGTCCCCGGGCGCACGAGCAGCATGTAAACCAGGGATAACGCGCTTCGGTCGACGTGAATGAAGGCGTGCAGCAGATCGTGACCGATCTCGTGCAGCGTCAACCGCTCGGTGGCGTGCTTCTGCCCGCAGATTCCGCAGTAGACCTGTCCCAACGCAACGTCGGCGTCGCAATTTCGGCACTGGTCGGGCACGTCTTCGGTCAACGTCACGGGTGTCACTCGATGTTCTGTCAGGATTCATCGAACTATATCCCGCGCTCGACCCCTGACCAAGTCCAAGCCCTCCAGATGATGACCGACGTGCATGCGGTTTCGATCGTTGCGAAGAACAAGTACTCGGGAAGGGCGGGCGTCCGGGCACCGAGAAAAGGCGGAACGTAGGTCAGGACAGCGTTTACGACGGTCAACACCGCGCCCGCGATGATATTCGCCAGCCGGTTTGCCCTAAACGGAAGCAGTCGAGACGCCACAATCATGGCGATGGGTATTTCCATCAAGACCGCCGAACCCGGAAGAGCCCATGGCGGGAGATGTGGGGCGTCAACCAGATTTGGCGAGCCAACGATATCGAAAAGGGCAACGACGTCCGCATACAGGTAGTTCAATAACGCGAACAGCCACAAAATAAGGACAACCGCTCCTTTGTGTCATGCATACCAGTCTCCTTCGGAAGAGGCACCTCGATAAGGGATTCTCGTTCTTGCCGGCAGCCCAAGAACACCCGACGGTCGGAAAAGTTGCACTCTCCTTGCGGGAGCGCCCTGTCTTCGTGTAAATGAAGCATATCGGCAAAACGACGCCGTACACATGGCATGGTCCGGATGCAATCCACGGCGGAGCTCCCGCTTTATCGCCTCTACGTGCTGAGGGCCTCGTTTCTCCTGCTTGGCTTGGCGCAGGGCTCACGCACGTGGCCCGCCATCCTGCATCACACGCGACCTTGGGATTTCTGGCAGAGCATCGGGATGAGTTTCTTTGGCGCGCTTACGCTGCTCTCCCTGCTCGGCGTACGGCATCCGGTCAGGATGATGCCGCTGCTGATCTTCGAATTCACGTGGAAGCTCATCTGGGTGCTCGGAGCATGGCTTCCCCCGTACCTGGGCCACACGCTGGATCCCGACATCGCCAGTTCGTTCTCCGGCATCTTCCCGGGCGTCGTGATCGTGCCGCTCGTGCTGCCGTGGGGATACCTCTGGAGGACGTACGTGACCACGCCGGGCGAGCGGTGGCGGTAGCTATCTACAACCCCGGCGGCCCCAATGTCTCTCTGGAAGCCACTCGATGTTCCGCACCTGCTCCCGCGGGCGAGGCTACATCCGTGGGGCGTCGGTGCCGTCCGACCATTTATCAACCGGTACCAAATAGACGAAGATCGGCGGGAAGGCTTCAAGTTGAGGGTAGGCTTTGGTGGACATCGACCAGTAACTTACGCCCATGACCGGAGAGTTGGTAAGGTTGGCGCCCCAGGCTGTGCCGTCTTTCGCGGTCTCGTAGAACATCAGGTGAGGCATGTCGTGATCGCCGTCGTCACCCAGGTAAGCGAACTTTGACATCATGTAGCAGATGCCGCGCTCGAGAACTGGTAATTCTTTCTTGTCGATAGCGTCTTTAGTTGCGGCGATGACTTCTTCTTTGGAATGTCCCGCCAAGATCAGTGTGGTGCGTTTGTAGTCGTACGGCAGGAAAGAGCGGGCAACGGGTGGATTGACGCAGGTCGCGCCGCGGATTTTGGGGCTCCAGAATTCAGGGTAGTCCAACATGCCGCTCCAGCCGCGGTCGACGAGGCAGACCCAGCCGTTTTTGCCCTTGACCGCGGTTTCGTAGCCGTGACGGGTCAGAACCATAACTGTGGCATCGTGCGAGATGGAGTCGGGCGCGGCGCTTCGGGCTAGCGCAATTTCCGCATCGCGGCCCATGAGATATTCCTCGATCGGCGCCATTTTCGGATACGCCATTGCAGCATCCTGCGCCGTCGTGCGGCCTGCGGTGCCGAACGCGGCAAGCAGCAGCGCAAGGCCTTTGATTGCGATTGCGGCTATCGGCTTTTTCACGTCTCTCTCCTGTTCGTTTCGAGGCTTTGCGTAGACGACGAACCGTCGGATCGGAATTCGACAATCGCCACAAAATTCTTCCGCGATGCGGCTGTGGCATCCTTGCGTGGATGTTTAATCGAACACACGGGCGACGGTGGTGGCTCGGAGCGATCGCCACGGCGCTGGTCGTAAGCCTGGCCGCGCTCTTGCTGAGACCCATGTTCGAGCACGCGGTGCGAGCGCGGATCGAGTCTGCAGCCGTGCGCCGTGGCGCAGTTGCCCGAATCGGGCTGGTACACGTCGGCATCTGGCCGTTGCTGAGATTGGAGGGATTCGATCTCGATCTTAGGTCTGGTGTGCGGCTGCATGCCGACATGATCGCGTTTACGTGGCCCGGCCGCTTGCGACTGACAGTTCGCGCCGCCACTCTCGCGGGACCAGCAGGGGTGAGTGTCAGATCGCCCGCCACTGCCTGGGACATGGCGGGAATTTTCGGCGAGGACCTCCGGCTCTCGCTGGTGGAGCCGCAGGCAGGCCTGTCAATCCATAAGCTGGCGTATCCGGTGGGCAGCTCGTGGGACATCGAAGCACGAGGGCTCGACGTCGGCCGTCTGCTCGACGTGCGGCGCGACGCCCACCCGCTGCTCGATGGTGGTATCGCGGACGGCCGTGTGGACCTTCGGGCCAGTACCGATGCGTTCCGTTTCCACGTGGACATGGGCGCGCGCGGCGCGCGCTTGGGAGCGCTGGCGGATAACGCCGCCGACGAGCCGCAGCTCGGCGATCCGACGGACGTAACCATACGATTCGATGGCGCGTGGCGCCGGAACGGGGGCACGATCGAGATCCCCGAGGTCCACGCGACCATGGCCGGTGCCGCCCTGTCGGGCTCGATCACACTGCGCGATCTCGACACCGATCCGGTTGTAGATCTCGCACTCGGCATCCAACATCTGGACTTCGCGCAATTGCTGGGTGCATCCGGGCTCGCGGTGCCCGATGGCTTCGGAATGGCGCCCGGCGCAGGCGGTGACCTTGGCTCGGCCACGATCGACGTTCGTGTACGCGGACGCCCGGCGGACCCTGCCTCGCTCTCGGTGAGCCAGAAGATCGACTTCAAGCCGCCACGCCAGATGCCCCCGGCGATCGCGCGCCTGCGCGGCGATTTCATCTTCAGATCCGAAGACGGTCCCGGGCCGCACCGCCCCATCGACGTTTCGCCCGCATCCCCCGACTTCATCGCCCTGCGCGACGTTCCGCCGCTATTCGTGCGCACTCTGCTGCTTGCCGAAGACACAGGCTTCTACGGGCATCGCGGCATCGACCTGCGTGAGCTACCCGCCGCGCTGCTCACCAACTGGTCGCGCGGCGGCGCCGCGCGCGGAGCGTCGACGATCACCCAGCAGCTGGCCAAGAACCTGTTCCTGTCGCGCGACAAGCAGCTCGGACGCAAGCTGCAGGAATTGGCGATCAC
>Ga0182013_10007160_pt1 | contig 12406 bp, 10 predicted proteins | sample 612S2MmetaG_FD_120487 | JGI IMG/M metagenome (GOLD analysis project Ga0182013, IMG submission 120487) | Permafrost microbial communities from Stordalen Mire, Sweden - 612S2M metaG | ecosystem: Environmental > Terrestrial > Soil > Wetlands > Permafrost | place: Sweden: Stordalen | collected...
CACGGCCGCCCGACCACGTGGCTGATTTCACAGTATGAACTTGAAAAAACGTTCAAAAGGAAACTATAAATTTAAAATACCATGAACATTACATACTTATTTTTTCTCTGCGTGCCGTTAGCACTTTATTCGGTAGAAGACGTAATCAGACCCTATAAATCCCCCTTTAAAACCGAACCTGTCACTGCGCAAAAAATAGTGAATGGGTGGCAAAAATATACCACTTTGGCTAACTATAAATATTCAGTCAGATCAATCGCATTCGCAGACCATGATCCCAATATACTTATCGCTTCCCTTGGCAATACCGTTTACCTGTACGATATTACTCAACAGGAAAAGACCCCTGCCACCCTTCAAAACGATGGCTTCATAATATCGTTAGCAAAAAGCCCTTCAATAATAGCTTGCGGAACCAGTGGAAATAGGATTCACTTGTGGAACATCGCTGAACGATCTCTCAAATTGACATTACGGTGTGGTGGCAATTGGGTTCAAGCGCTGGATTTTAATCCTAGTGATTATAGCGTTCTTGCTTCCTGCTCAGACAACATTATTAGTGTATGGGACATCATTGAAAAATCAGGTTTTTGCGCTCGACCTGACTTTGTTATAAACCGAAATGAAAAAAGCGCTCGAAATCTCAAGTTTCACCCAAAAGATAAAAATATTCTCGCTGTCAGTTTTCAAGACAGCGCTATTGAGATATGGGACATTTCAAAAAAACAAAAATTGCGTGATTTAAAAGGGCATACTAATTCGGTTGAATCGCTTTCTTTTAGCCAGTGTTTCCCCGATATACTTGCTTCCGGCTCGCGCGACGGCACTATTCGATTATGGGATATCAAAAACGACGAGGAAAAATGTATTCTTTCTAAAGGCACCAGTATATCATCAGTTTTTTTTGATCCACACACACCCCATATGCTTGCAGCTGCGGGAGCAAATAACTCTATTTTCGTGTGTGATATCTCTAAACCGTACCAAGCCCCCTTTTTTTTACAAGCACACCCTGCGGATCATAGCGATAATCTCTTTCGCTCTATGTCTTCAGTATGCTTCAACCCAAAGACCCCTCACCTTCTCGCGAGCGGATCATCCCATGGAATGGCCTGCTTATCTGATATTTCCGATTTATCAAATAGCACTGAAGAGAATTTTATCCTTAAGAAATACTTTAAAAGCGCCAAAATTTCCGGAGATAAAATTTCGCAGAAAAATAAAGAACGCTGGCTTTTAATTGGGCTTGATCATCTGCGCAAACAGCATGCAGAAGATACAGAATATAAAAATGCATTGAAGAAAAAAATTGACCGCGACGCGGCCCAAAAGACACTCAAAGCTTTGCCAGGAAATATAGCCGAAGCCTTTGTAGTAAAATACAAACTTAATGTGCTGGAATAAAATACTATGAACATCCTCTACTTATTGTTCATCTGCACGTCATTAGCACTCTGCGCAGCAGAAAACGAAAGCAGGCCTTACGAACGCCCATTTAAGACTAATCCTGTCACTGCGCGAGAAATAGTAAATGGGTGGCAAAAATGTACGGTTTTGCGCGGGCATACAAGCTACGTTACTGCAGTCGCATTTCATCCGCATGACTCTGCTCTACTCGCTTCTTGCGCATATGATAAAACCATTCGCATATGGGATATCACAAACCCGAAAAAAGAACCGGTCATTTTAAATGGCCATAGAAACATTATTAATTCAATAGCATTTCACCCTAGAGATCGCAATGTCCTTGCCTCTAGCTCAAACGACGATACCATTCGTTTATGGAATATAACAGACCCTGCCAACCCAACGATCTTAAAAAGTCGAATGGGCCTAATCAGCTCGATAGCATTCAATCCTCACGATCCTGATATACTCGCTTCTGCCTCTTTTGATGGTGAAGATGTCCGAGTATGTAACACTGCTAGCCCCAAAAGGGCACATATTAGCCTCTTTGAAGACAAAGATGGGCCCAATTCTCAGGAGAATTCTCCCTATATTGATTCAATAGCATTCAGCAGAGATGGAGCTTTATTCGCCTGTGCGGCTTCAGACAAAAAAATTCGCTTATGGCGCATTCTGCAAGGAGAAAAGATCGTCGAAACAATACGTAAAACCCATGCGCATCGCATACAAAAAGTATTATTCAATTCTGATGGCTCCAGGCTCGCCTCTTATGATCATAAAACTATCTGTGTATATGACACCGCTCAGCCACAAAAACAACCCCAAACTTTAACGGACCCAGATGGCGCTATAAGCTCAGTGGCCTTTGATCCACAAGACTCTTCTAGACTTATCTCTGCTTCCGGCAATAGAAAAGTTTCTTTCTGGAAAATCTGGAACTCTTGACTTTCACCCCCCCTATTTCTATTTGTCAAACTTGAAAAAGACTTCGAAAGAGGATTATACTGTAGCAACGATAAAGATTACGCAACTTTAACACGACTCAAGACATGAAAAAAATATTACTGATCGGTCTTTTAAGTCTATCTATGCTTAACGCCAGCGAACATGGACGAGCAAGCTTTGCATACGCACTTTCTTCCGAAGAAGATACAAAAATGCGGGACGAATTACTTCAGGCTGCCGCGCTGAAAAAAGATAATCAGCAAGAAGAAGCGTCAAAAATTTATGACAAGCTCATGAAGAAACTGAAGCAAAGCGATCCGGAATGGAAGCAGTTTTATGGAGACCTTACAGAGCTCATACTAAAAGAGCACGAAAAGGGAGAAATAGAACTACCGGCACGCAAGAAAAGAAGAACGGAAACGGGTAACTGAAATCTGTAACGGAAAGAGAATATGGCGCCGGATTCACCACATGCACATGCACATCTACCCCACCTACCGGGCGTGTATATCTTCAAAAATAAAGATAACGATATTTTATACGTCGGTAAGGCAAAAGATATAAAAAAACGGGTCGGCTCCTATTTCAGAAAACAGACAGACGATTGGAAGATCGATGCTCTTATCAAAGAGCACGCGCTTATCGAACATATCGTAACGCATAATGAGCTTGAGGCGCTACTTCTAGAAGCCCAACTTATCAAAAAATATCAGCCGAAATATAATATCCTCCTTAAGTCAGGCAATCCATTTATCTATCTTCTTTTTACCGATACAGAACCAAAGCTCTTAAAAATTGTCCGGGTAAAAAAAGAAAAGGGCAGCTACTTCGGCCCGTTTATTCATAAAAAAGATGCACGCCGGTGCTTTGAGTATCTGGTAAAAACGTTCAAACTTGAAATGTGCAAAGGCACCATTCAAGGCGGTTGCCTAAATTACCATCTAAATAAATGCGCGGGGAATTGCACCCCAACTTTTGCTCAAAAAGATTATGAAGCACGCTTGGAGCTTGCAAAGCTTTTCCTTGAGGGAAATTATGACAAAACTATCGCTTCTCTGGAAGTGCTTTTAAAAGAATATAATAAGCATTATGAGTTTGAAAAAGCACGCACAATAGCCGATTATATTACTCATATCAACGTTATATTTGCCACGCTCAAGACACGTTTTACCGAGCGGAAATATAACCCAGAAATCACGCAAGCACTGCTGCCAAAATTCAAGCAAATGGAATATTCTGGTGGGTTTTATGAACTCAAAGACCTTTTGGGTTTACCGGAGCTTCCCCACTCGGTTGATTGCTTTGATATTTCACACTTTCAAAGCAGCGCATTAGTTGGGTCGTGCATCAGATTCACCGATGGCTCGCCGGATAAAAACAAGTTTAGGCGCTTTGCCATCAAGACACTCACTGAACAAAACGATTACGCTGCGCTGCATGAAGTGGTTTCTCGCCGCTATAAGGCTGGCGACTTGCCCGATGTTATCTTTATCGATGGCGGCAAAGGGCAACGCAATGCTGTTAAAGACCTGTTCCCCAACGTGCCCTGCATATCGCTGGCAAAACGGGAAGAGCGGCTCTTTACTGAAGGCCACCCGGAGGGCGTTGTCCTCGATTTACACACCGATTTAGGGAAACTTCTGATTGCAATGCGCGATTATGCGCATCACTTCGCGGTAAGCTACCATACGCTTAAACGCTCAAAGGCAACATTTAATCAATCACACCCTCTGATAAAGTCTTGATTTGCATGGCGTATACGCTAAGCTAATCTCTGCATTAACAAAAGTTTTATCTACAGGGAGAAGATATGCTCAAAAAAATTTTACTTGTAAGTCTTGCTGCCATTTTTTGCTTGGATGCAAACCCAAGCAACACCCACAAAATTCTTGAAACATTAGGGCGGAAGGCTCACAGCCAAGAATGCCTTAATAAATCAATGGCTCGCGCGTATGGCACTCTTGCTTTTGGAGTTATCATGACAGGATTACTTCTTAATAAAGAAGAATGTAGCATCAATGAACGCTTGGGCAATATAAACACCGAGGTTAAAAAAGATTGTATGTTGACTGAAAATGAGTTGGCGCAAACATTTGGATTAAGCGCACTCGGTGGATTTTTAGCCTATCGTATTTTTAGAAAAAATATCACTCCCGAGCTTTATTGGATAAGTTCGGTGGCTCGTCAAGCCAATTATATCGGCAGATCCCTAGCCATTCCAGCCGAACGGCATATAGTAGCCATACATAGACTCGAACCAAAGTCCGCACGAGAACGTTATGAAGAGATTCATGGCTGGGGTTATAAAGACCTGCCAACGGCACAAAGATTAATATTTGATAGAGAGATTCTAAAATCCCATGATATAGATATACGTCCAGAACAATTGGCAATCATAGAAAAAGATTTTAAAGACTGGCAAAAAAAGGGTGAGAGTATTTTATTGGCACTCAGAACGGATGAAAAATTTTTAAGTAAATTTAGCGGTAAATCTTCTCAACAAAATCGGGATGCTCACCCAAGCTAGTGAGTATTTGGTGGCATTTATTTTGCAACAATTTTAAATCCGTTATTTCTTCTAAAGCCTGCTCTTGAGATACCACGTTACAATAACAAGGTAAACGATCGCTTTTTAAATGCTTAATGGTTGTCTCTAATTGCGCGGGCCATTCTTGCAGTTTCCACGCAGCGAGAATCGCCTCTGTGCGGTCAACAGACAGCAATCTATTCACGTTCTCTTGCACTGAACCCGCTAAATAATCTTTAGCAAACTGGGTTTCATGTGCGCCACGCGCTATACGCTTTAAATCGCCCCGAGTGGCATGACCAGTTCGCAATTTAACCAATCTATAGGCCCAGAAAGCGAGCACGCCTGAAAGCGCCGCTGTATAGACTATGACTCGTTTGCCAGAAAAATTCTTCTGCACGTCTTGAGCACAATCATCGTGGGTCAGCATCCCTGCAGCCAAAACTGTGGCAGTAGTGCCCACGCCTATCAACCGAGAGTTTCTGCCCATTTTTGATCGAGCATATTCAGCATTTTTTGCCATCAACTCAAGAATAGTGGAATTCTGCTGGGCAATAATTGGCGACAAGAAAAACAGTAAAAGAGATATTTTTATATTCACAGAGTGCCTTTTTAGTATTTTATAGTTAAGTATAACTTTAGCAGATATGGGTAAAACCTACAAGTTTGGATAAATATCCGGCGATACCCGGGATATTCATGCATGGCGATATTAACTAATTTATTACGAGTTGTTGACGCAGTAATAATAAATTTCGCATACTTTCTACAAAACAAGACCCTTCGACCCAGCCTGCGCCATGGATTCGACTGCGCTCACCACGAGCGGCGGCGGGCGGGCTACGCGAGGCGAGAAAATCAAACCGGTGCGTTTTGCACCATGGGAATGACGATGGAAAATTTTTCAAAAAAATATGCTGATGTTCAAATGAGTCTTTTAAATCTTGAAAAGGCTGCAGTTTCATACGAAGAGAATGCAAACCAAACGGATGCTGATGCGCAAAAATTAGTGGGTATGTTTTCTGAAACATTCAATCTCTTTTGCGAGTTACTTTCAGAATACTTGCAAACACATCACAAAAATTTCTCAGCCTCACATAATCTGCAACAGATTATAGAAAATAGTCACAAAGCAGGATTTTTGGCGGAACATGACACTAGAATATTACTTAAGGCGCTCAAAGAAAAAGATGCAACACGCGCTTCGCACAAAGAAGTTTCTTCACCCTCTCACCCAGTACGCCCGCACATTCTAGATGCAGCTCAAGGCTTGGTCGAAGTCCCTTTGATTCACAATATTGAAACATACACAGAAACGATGCAAACTATTATGCGTGAAATCAAGCCCTAAATAATTAATAGCCGCTCGTGGTGAGCGCAGTCGAATCCATGCGGCAAATTTTTTAAGATACTGTGAGAATATATTATGAATGGTGCTAAAGTTAACCCACAACAAGAACAACAAAGTTTCTTAGAACGCTTTTGCCAAAATATCACCGACCAAGCACAACGCGGGTTGCTAGACCCGGTAATCGGCAGGCATGAAGAGATCCGCCGCGTGATACAAATTTTGTCGCGCAGGACAAAAAATAACCCTGTCTTGATAGGTGAGCCGGGCGTGGGCAAAACGGCTATTGTAGAGGGAATTGCCCAGCGCATCGTTTCAAAAGACGTTCCAGAGAGTTTAAAAAATAGCACGATATACGCCCTCGATTTAGGGCTTCTAGTAGCCGGAGCAAAATACCAGGGCGAATTTGAAGAACGGCTAAAGGGTATTTTAAAAGAGATCGAGCAAAAACAAGACCATATTATTCTTTTTATTGACGAGATGCATATGCTCATCGGGGCAGGCTCTGCAGGCGGCGGCATGGACGCATCAAATCTCCTGAAACCTGCACTAGCGCGTGGGCAATTACATTGCGTGGGCGCAACGACGTTAAAAGAGTATAAAAAATATATCGAAAAAGATGCGGCACTTGAACGCAGGTTCCAAAAAGTTCTTGTGGAAGAGCCGACCATAGAAGATGCTGTCTCGATTTTGCGTGGGCTTAAAGAAAAATATGAACTGCACCACGGTATAGCCATTAAAGATCAGGCGCTTGTCGACGCGGTTCGCCTTTCAGCAAAAAATATTCCTGACCGTTTTTTACCCGATAAGGCGATCGATCTGGTAGACGAAGCAGCCTCAATGGTGAAAATGTCTATCGACTCGCAACCAGAAGAGCTTGATAAGCTAGAGCGCCGTTTACGCCAACTTGAGATTGAAAAGGTTGCTCTTGCAAAAGAGAAAAATGACACGGCAAAAGCACGTCTTCAAGAACTTGAAAAAGAACTTTCTACTATCAAAGACGCGCATGCAAAATTATTAAAGCAGTGGAAAGCAGAAAAAGCGCCGCTAGAAAAAATTAATAAGCTTAAAGAGGCTCTCGAGCGGGCAGAGTTTGAATATAAGCGCGCCGAGCGTGAAGGCAACTTTGCCCGAGCATCTGAAATTAAATACGGCACCTTAATAAGCCTTACAAAAGACCTTGATCATCAACGAGAGTTATTCCGTGCATCGTCGACCGGACTTATAAAAGAAGAAGTTGACGAATCAGATATCGCACGCGTGCTTTCACGCTGGACAGGAATACCGGCTGCAAAGCTCGAAGCAAGTGAAAGCCAGCGATTATTACAGATGGCCGATACGTTGAAAAAACATGTTATTGGTCAAGATGAAGCTATAGATGAAATCACGCGCGCCATTCAAATGCATCGAGCCGGGCTTACCGACCCGAATAAGCCGATCGGCTCATTTCTGTTTTTAGGGCCAACAGGCGTCGGCAAAACAGAGGTGGCACGTACTTTAGCAGACTTTTTGTTTGATGACCCAAAACGCATGATCAGAATCGATATGTCTGAGTATATGGAAAAACATGCTGTAGCTCGCCTTATTGGCGCTCCACCTGGATATATTGGCTACGAAGAAGGGGGGCAACTTACTGAAAGTGTCCGCAAGCACCCTTACAGCGTCTTACTGTTTGATGAAATAGAAAAAGCGCACCCTGATGTATTTAATATATTTTTACAAATTTTAGATGAAGGCAGGCTTACAGACAGCCAGGGACGCACGGTATCGTTTAAAAATTGTATTATCATCATGACTTCAAATATCGGTTCGCAGATTATACTCCAAGCGGGAAAAATTACGCCTCAAGTTAAAGATGATATCAAAAAAATAGTGCATACGACATTCAGGCCAGAATTTTTAAACCGTCTTGATGCTATAGTCTTTTTCAAAATGCTTACACAAGATGACGTTAAACGTATTGCACTGTTGCAATTGCAAGACCTTAAAAAACGCGTTGCCGAACGCGATATCATTCTTACCTTTTCCGATGCTGCGATTGATGCTATTGCGGACCTGGGGTACGAAGCAGAATTTGGCGCGCGGCCACTCAAGCGCGCAATTCAACATTATATAGCATCCCCCATTGCGCAGGAACTACTTAAAAATCCTGATGCGAAAAAAATTGTAGTGGATTACAAAGAACATTTTAGGATATGTGCAACATGATTAAAAAAAGAATAGTGCTAGCGAGCCTACTTTTTATAAAACTTCTCGGGTACGATCTGCCTGTAACGATCAATTTAGGATATTCAAATATTCTTGAGGGGGGACCTATTAGGCCCACGCATGGCTTTTATTGGTACCAGTACTTTAATTCCTATCACGCCAAGAAATTTACCGATAATTGCGGCAAGCCACTTGCCAGCCCATTAACTGAACTTAATGCTGTTGTAGGCGCCACACAACTTATCTACCAGACAGAAAAAAATTATCTTTTAAATGCAAAACTGGGCATCGACGTTATCTGGTACTATGATTTTTATTCAAAAATTAATGCACCTACCACTTTAATAAACACGAGTGGCACAGGGGCAAGCGATCCCTATGCCGGGCTGTATTTACAGTGGGACCCTATCATGCGCGGCGATAGGCCTATCTTTGTACACCGTCTTGAGCTTGCAGCATCGTTTCCTGCAGGCAAATATAAAACCGGTGATCTTTTCAACCCTGGCAATGGCTTTTATTATATCAATCCGAATTGGGCCGCTACGTTATTCTTTACTGAACACTTGGCAACATCGCTTCATCTTCATTATATTTGGTCTTCTAAAAATAAGCATACTGGGATCACCGCGGGGCAAGCAATGAGTTTTAATTATAGTTTAGAATATGAACTCATTAAAAACTTCTGGGTCGCGGTTAACGGTTACTACTTAAACCAATTTACGAATAGCAGATTTAATCACAGCCCGCTTCCAGGAAGAAAAGAGCGCGTTTTTTCTATCGGCCCTGCGGCTTTATATTCGCCGAATGATGACCTCTATTTTTTTATGAATCTTTATTTTGAAAGCCAAGCGCGTAACCGTCCACAAGGGGTATCATTCCTCTTGCGCTCCGTAGTACATTTTTAGATTGTTATTTTTTCTCCATTAATTTTCTATTTAAAACTAGCTGCACGTTTTGCGAACACTTTCTTTAATGCATCAAGAGAATCGGGAGTATGCGCTTCAGGCATTTCAACTTCAATCTTCTTTCCAAGTGCTACTTCAACATAATTGCTCACATCTAAAGTCGTTTCACTGAGCCTTTTAGGATGCGCGCTTGCAAAAAAAGCATTTTTAGAATCTTGTGCTATTAGATGAAAAGTAAATTTATCTTGATTTTCATAATACATACTAAAAACACAATTTTTCATGACTTTGTTTTTGTATACAAGTTTATCGATATAAAAAGTGGTATCTTTGCCTTCAATGCCTTTTAGTGGAGCAAAAATTTTACATAAATCTATAAAAGTAAGTTCCGGTGCGCTGATTTGTGAAAAGTGATACGCATCACTTGCATCCATGTATACCATGCGCATCTGAGCATCTGTCTTAGGTATAATTAACTTAAAAGGGATTATTGGAGCATACAAAAAAATCGCTTTGACTGTTTTTTTGATCTTTAATTCTTTTTCCCGAGTTTTTCCCATCACTTTTGAAATCACCGCATAATCATCATTTTTATTGGTCGCTATGCGATTAATTCCTGTAGTAGAAAACCATTCTGTTCCGGGCAAGCGAATTTGAGGAAAATTGCTCACAAGAAAGAGAGTATTTTTTTCGTCTACGGATAGTTTCAAGAAATTCGCATTGGATAAGATTTGATAATAATCGGGCATATCAAATTTAATACTAGCCAGAGAAGAAAATAAATTATTGAACAAGATTAAATGCTCCCCTATTAAAGAGGCAGGAGCATCGGCTGGCGAAAGAGCAATAATGGGAAAAGAATAGTATCTCTGAACAGCACTTTTATCGCTTGCCTGTTCTTCAAAAGCCTTTATTTTATTAACTCCTCCAGCATAACACGAGTGATAGAGTAGAATTTTGGTATTAATTTTCTTTTCTAGAAAACCCATAAATTTCGTAAAATCTGAAATCCTAAGCCCCGTAATGGAATTATTAATGACCCCATGCCCAATACAATAGACCATCCACAAAATACGAGAATTGCGCTTGAAAAGTTTTTCAAGAATATTCTCTATAGGCGATGAATTATCACCTCCCGGCACATAAACATCTACTTGACCCCAATCAATCTCCGACAAGTTCTCACCATTCAATCCTTCTATGGAAGTGTTGATAGGAAATAATATATAAAAATCCTCCAATTGCTTAATTTTAAATCGCGATTTAATATATCCTGTTGCCCGATCAGGGTCATGAAAGTCATGGTATTTTAACAATGCCTTAACAACAGATTTTGAAGCAATAATAGGGAATCCGTTATTATTCATGATTGCTCCGGTGAGAATCACCGTAGACATGAATGGCTCATCAAAATTTGTTTTTTTTGCATCTTCATAATCTTGATTTTCCCGATCAATAACAAAGATAATTCCCTGCTGTTTATATTTACAGCAATCCTGCAGCTGGATATAGGTATTTTCCACAAAACCAAACACCCCGGACAACAAAAATTGAAGATAGAGTGAATTTTCTACCATACTATTTCTCCTTTAGTTTTTTATTATCCTGAACACGCTGCGCAAGCACCTGCTTGAGCTCAGAAAGAGAATCAAATTTGTGCGATTCTGGCGCTATGCTTTCACCTTCTTCTTCCAAGACTGCCTCGTTATAATTTTGAACATCTATAGTTGTTCGGTACAGGAACCCCGGATCAGTATCTGCAAAAAAAGCATCTCTAGATCTCACCAATTGAAAAGTAAACCTATTTTCCTCTTCGAGAAACATATCTAGAACACAATTGTGCATAATTTTATCTTTGTATATAAGCGTATCAATATAAAAGGTGATATCTTTATTATCACTTAATGGGGCAAAAATTTTACATAAATCTATGAATGTAAGATCTGGCGCATCGATTTCTGAAAAATGATACGCATTGCTTGCATCCATGCATACCATGCGCATCTGAGCTTTGGTTTTTGGTATAGTTAACTTAAAAGGGATTATAGGGGTATAAAGAAAAATCGCCTTGGCTGTCTTTTTAATCTTTAATTCTTTTTCTCGGGTTTTCCCCATAACTTCTGAGATAACCAGGTACTCATCATTTTTATTAATAGCTATGCGATTGATCCCCGCAATAGAAAACCACTCTGTTCCAGGCAACCTAATTTGAGGGAAGTTGCCAACCACAATTTCAGGATTTTCTGGGCTTGAAGAATGAGATTTCAAAAACAGTGCATCGATTAAAATAGTATAATAATCGGGCATAACAAATTTAACGTTAGTCAAAGAAGAGAATAATCTATCAAAGTCAATTGGATACTTGCTTGTCATAGAAGCATTAGCATCAGTGGGCGAAAGAGCAATAATAGGGAAGGGGTAGTTCCTTTGTATCATGCTTTTATCATTTGCCTGCTCTTCAAATGCTTTTATTTTGTTAATGCCTCCACAATAACATGAGTTATAAAGTAAAATCTTGGTGTTTATTTTCTTTTCTAGAAAGGCAAGAAATTTCTTAAAATCAGAAATTTGAAGCCCCGCAATTGAATCGTTAATGAGGCCATGCCCATTACAATATACCATCCATGAGACATGAGAATCTCTTTTAAATAGTTTTTCAAGAACCTTTTCTATGGACATTAAGTGATCACATTTTGGTACATAATGGTACACTTGCTCCCATTGAATCTGTCGTAAATTTTTAATATTAAATCCTTCTGTAGGGGTACCAGGAGGGAAAAGCACATAAAAATCTTCCAATTCTCGAATCTCTAAATGCGAGAAAATATATTCCTTTCTCTTGATAAGCTCCGGATGGAAATCGATGTAGTTTAATAGTGTCTTAACGACAGATTTTGAAGCAACAATAGGAAACCCTTCATTATTCATAATTGCCCCATGAATGCTTATCGTAGACATAACGTTTTCTTTGAATCCTTCTTGACGAGCCTCTTCGTAATCACTATTTTCGCGATCAATAATAAAGACAATGCCCTCTTGCTTGTATTTACAGCAATCCTGCAGCTG
>Ga0182013_10007161_pt1 | contig 12405 bp, 16 predicted proteins | sample 612S2MmetaG_FD_120487 | JGI IMG/M metagenome (GOLD analysis project Ga0182013, IMG submission 120487) | Permafrost microbial communities from Stordalen Mire, Sweden - 612S2M metaG | ecosystem: Environmental > Terrestrial > Soil > Wetlands > Permafrost | place: Sweden: Stordalen | collected...
CAGGGCAATCGGGTCTAAATTTTTTCCGGGCATATCGGGTGGTCGTGGAAACCGTTGAAACGGTTTTGTCCAGTTTTTACCTTTACATAGCCCACGATTTAAATCGTGGGCTATGTAAATTGCTGGGAAAAAATGGTTTTAACCATTTAAATGAGGTCAAAATTTTCCAGACCCGATTGCCCTGGCATCGGGAGTTAGAGGGTTTGGGTGGATGTATTTCCTTAACTAAATGACATTGCCCTTCAGTCCCCGGCATACAAGCAATTTATCAAATTATGTATCTTGCGGTTAAGCAACAACCGGATTTAAAAATGAAACTGTTTAAAATATTCACATTATTTATATTTATACTTTGTTCCTCTGAAACGCGGACCGGTAAGGAGGATGCGGGCATGGTATTGGTGCAGGGCGGAACCTACACCATGGGTTGCGCCCCCGACCTGAAAGAAACATGCGGTTTAAATCTGAAACCTCCGCAACAGGTAACGCTGCACAGCTTTAAAATGAGTAAATATTTGGTTACTGTGGCCCGGTTTGAAGCATTTATTAACGCCATTAAATATCAAACCGATGCTGAAAAACAAGGCAGCAGTTCGCTCTGGAATGGTAAGGAGTGGGTTAATGGCCGGGGCCTTAACTGGCGCGATAATGCTGCAGGCAAGCCCTATGCTGAGGACGAAAAGAAAAAATTTCCGGTAATAAATGTAAGCTATAACGATGCAAAAGAATATTGCCGCTGGCTGAGTGCTGAAACAGGCAAACGTAACCGCCTGCCAACCGAGGCTGAGTGGGAATACGCTGCCCGGGGCGGAAATAAAAGCCGGGGCTACCGGTACGCTGGTAGCGATACTATTGCCCGCGTAGCCTGGTACACTGTTAACAGCGGCTTAACCACACATCCTGTAGGGTTAAAGCGGCCGAATGAATTGGGCTTATACGATATGACCGGTAACGTTTGGGAATGGTGCAACGACTGGTTTGGCAGGGATTTTAAAACCACCCCGGTTGAAAATCCACAGGGCCCTCTTTCCGGTAATTCAAGGGCGTTGCGCGGTGGTTCATGGCGCAATACAGATGAATATTCCCGCCCCTCGGTCAGTGTAGGAAATACCCCCGACTACCGGGGCAATTTCATCGGCTTTCGGGTGGTGGAGGATTTGTAATGCAGGGGCTCTCGTTGCGCGTAGCATCTTGCTACGCTCCACTATGCCTGTAGCGTCCCACTATAGTAGTCATCATCCTCAAACAAGCCCCCGTTGGGAGTAGCCGTCCCCTAATACAACAAGCCCGGTATTCAATAACAATTATTGCTGTCCGGCTATAGGAAACTTTAAAGAAAATTGCATCCTGTTAACCGCATTGAGAATTTTTCCCGGGACATTAACACAAAGTTGCCGGTTTCCCGCACCCCTTTTTGAAGATATTGCAAAGTACCAAACCTGATAACCTGTGAACTATGTAACTTTTCCCCGGGATTATGTAAGGGATTGCCTGCAAACTGATTCAACTTCACTGTCAGCGATTATTCTTCAAAAAGTCAGGAAAATTTAAAACCCAATCAAAATGTGGAACAATGCAATGAACGAACCGATCAATGAAAAATTATCCGGCCCTTTTATTATAAATATGATGCGGGGAAACCAGCACTTCAATGAGGTTGAGGTGAAAGTAAAAGAACGGACTTTAGAACTAACCAAAGCGCTTGAACATGAAATAGATATAAGTAAAATGAAATCTGATTTCGTTTCTATGGCGTCGCATGAATTCCGCACTCCTTTGAGCACGATCCTTTCAAGTGTTTTCCTTATTGAGCAATATGTCAAAAACGGCGAGGCAGAAAAAGGGGAAAAGCACTTTGAACGGATTAAATCATCGGTAGATAATCTAAGCAATATTTTAAATGATTTTCTTTCTCTTGATCAACTGCAACAGGGGAAGATGCAACTGAAAGCTGAAACATTTGATTTGCACCGCTTCGCCGGAGAAATTGTAACGGAATTAACGGGCATGCTGAAACAGGGACAGCGTATTCAAATATCATATAAAGGCGAAAATGAAATAGTGCAGGATAAAAATATTTTAAGGAATACGCTTCTTAACCTGCTTTCCAATGCCATTAAATATTCGGGGGAAAATATGGTTATTAATTTATTAATAGAGGTAAGCAATAATGTTGTTTCTGTTATAGTGAAAGATGAAGGAATTGGAATACCCGTAGAAGAACAGAAAAGTTTATTCCTGAAATTTTTCAGGGCGAAGAATACAACCGGTATCCTGGGTACAGGGCTTGGTTTGAATATTGTAAAACGATATGTGGAGTTATTACAAGGCACTATCAGTTGTGTAAGTGCCGTTAACAAGGGGTCGGCTTTTAGCATTGAATTTCCTCAAAAAACGATTGAATGAAAACCGTATTACTTATTGAAGATAGCACCGACATCAGGGAAAATGTTTGCGAAATGCTTTGGCTTGCCGGCTATGAAGCAATTTTTGCAGTTGACGGAAAGGCCGGCCTTGCTTTGGCGATTGAAAAAAGACCCGACATTATTCTTTGCGATATTATGATGCCGGAGATGAACGGATATGAGGTATTTGAGGGATTAAAGGACGATGCAGGTACAATTGATATTCCTTTTGTCTTTATCACTGCAAGTGTTGAAAAAAAAGAAATCGAAATAGGTATTGCCATGGGCGCGAAAGGATATATCCGGAAACCATTTACCGGGCCGGAATTATTTGATGTCGTAGATGGCTGTTTCGCGGTAAAATAGATTAATCCGGAATGCCGGCTCAATATAGCAATAGTAACAATTCAATAATAAATTAAATTAAACAAAATGGCGACCGCAGCATTTCCCCTCATAGCAACGAAAACAAATCTGTCTTCTGCTGAATATCACAAAAAAGCTGCAGAATGCCATTATGAAGCAGCAAAGCATCACAGCGATGCGGCGAAACATCATGAATCAGGAAATCATCAGGAGGCTATCGTGTACGCCCTCAGGGCCTACTGGTATCATTGTTTGGCAACCGAAGCTGAGAAAGAATCTGATTAATCAACCCGAAATATAAATCATGGATACTGATAACTTATCAAGGAAACACTTTTTAAAATTGGGTGCCGTTGCAACTACTACATTGGCTGCATTGAACAGCATGCCATTTGTTTTGGAATCAAAAGGCTCTGAAACTCTGTGTGGAGAAACTGTGAAACTTTTAACCTCTGACGGCAGGTTGGTTCAGGTTGACAAAAAATCACTGAAGCTGGCATCTGTTTCAAGGTCAGAAGAAACGGATGCGCTGAAAATAAGGGCAAGAAAAGGTATTGAAGGCCGGAAATGGGTGATGGTTATCGACCTTGCCAGGTGCAAGCACGCAATGGCTTGCCAGAAATCCTGTAATAAGAACCACCATGTGCCGTCCGACAGGCAATGGCTGAATATATATGAAATGCAGGATGCAAAGGATACCGCTCCGTACTGGATGCCTAAAACCTGTTTCCATTGCGACAACCCACCCTGCGTTAAGGTTTGCCCGGTGGATGCCACTTATATACGTGAAGACGGGATCGTACTTATTGATAACGACAGATGCATCGGCTGCAGGTTCTGTATGGCTGCATGTCCATATTCTGCACGGGTATTTAACTGGAGAGAGCCCGACAATACGGGTATTGAAGACCAACCATATGATCCTGAAAAAGGATTTCCCAGAAAAATGGGGACTGTTGAGAAATGCGATTTTTGCCCGGATATGTTGAGGGAGGAAAAGCTACCGCATTGTGTAACTGCCTGTCCAAACGGTGTATATTTTATGGGAGACATGAACGAAGACACCGTGACCAATGGAAGCGAAACATTCCGTTTTTCGCAACTAATGAAAGACAGGGCAGGCTATCGCTACCTGGAGGAACTGGGCACCGGGCCTAGTGTTTACTATCTTCCCCCGGTTAACCGCCAGGTGCCTTTCGATGAAACTGATAAACACCTGGGCGATAATAAAAATGGAATGCACCATTCATAAATTTTAAGAGGCATACCAAATTGTCGCGACACGTTGGTGGTTGGCGGGGACGCCAACCACAAGAACCACCCCGGTTGGCGTCCCCGCCAACCGGAACTTCTGCCATGTGGCGACAATTTGGTATGTACTCAATTTTAATATCATGGAATAAATTACAATAAATTACTTACTTTTAAAATAAAAATAATGGGTATCATGCAATCATCCCGTAAAAAATTCCTGCAATTACTCGGTTTATCTGCCGGTGCCACCCTGATAAACGGAAGTGCCCGGGTAGTTGGTATCAATCAATCAGATATCCGAAAGCTGAACCCCGGACAAAAGGAGTTCATGACCCGTTATGAACAATGGATGGAAGAATATATTCAGGTAATCCGTATCCGGAAAACTGACCCGGATAACATCGAAAACCACAAAACAATGATTGCTTTAACCCATAAGGCCGAAGCATTTAAGCCTGAACTTGCAGAATTTATGCAGGACGAAACCTTTGCGGGGATTTTCAGAATAACAATTGAAAAGATGACCCGCGAGATTCCTGCGTAAATTAAAGATACGCAGGCAAACGCGAAGTGCACAAGGTCAATATCTGCCTGACCGGATGCTTGCAAAAATGCTGCAAAATGCCATTATGAATCTGCGAAACATCCCGGTGCAGGAAATCATAAAGAAGCTGTCTAAAATTACATTAATAACACATTTCAAACGCAAGAACCAAAACTAATTCTTGCCACAAAGGCACTAAGACACTAAGTTATTTTTTAAAAATTGCAGATATATACAGCGCTTTTAACCCAAAAGTCAAAAAACTTAAAGCATTTTCTTTGTGTTCTTAGTGTCTTTGTGGCTATATGTATTTGTTTTCTTTAATTTTAAACAGCTTCAAAGAGGCCAGGTACGCTCTCAATGCCTGTTGGTATCATTGTATTGCAAGCGAAGCTGAAAATGAAGATGTAAAACACATGCCTTTGAAAACCTGTAAGTGCCGGATTAAATCCTTATTGGAGAATACAGTCACGGGGTGCCTGCAGTTATATCGTGTTTCGGACACTACAGGGCACGGCCTTCGTTCTGCTAATAGACCTCTTTCACAATTCGCTCTTTTTGAATCCTCACCCCGGAGCGGCCCTCTCCGAAGGAGAGGGAAATGTTGAATTATGAAAGAGGTCTAATGATTCATATCGGCAAGTGGGTTATTGTTTGAGTTTTTGCCGCACTCATATGCCCTTTCAATAAAATCAATCAGTTGTAACTTCTCCTGGTGGCCCAGGTTGCAATTAGCAAAGCAAATTTCAAGCTCGTATGTAAACTTCTGTCCGTATTTGGGGCTGAAGTTGTCGGCTATTAGCTTAGGAGAGAATCTCATTTTTTAATAATTGTTTATTTAACCAGATAAAAGACTTAAAATTATTTTGGGCAGGAAGCAGACTTGCCCTTATATCAACGCTTAAAGCCGCACCACTTCCTTCGTTAATCAATAGTTTAAACGCTGTGATTATATTTTGAAAAGTTCACTTACCGGCACATTCAGGGCATTACATATTTTATAAACGGTCAGCATCGTAGGATTCGTTTTTCCCGCCTCAATACGCGACATGCTGGCTTTTTCAAAATCGCACATGGCCGCCAATTGATATTGTTTGGTTCGCTTTTCTGTCCTTAATTTTTTAATGTTTTTTGCTAACATTAAAAGTAACTCGTCATCGCTCATAACCTGTATATTTAATTTGAAAATTTACAAATACAAACGGTACTTCGGTTGATGGGGGTTGTCGCAGTCTGCCTCCGTTACTTGTTTTACTGATTCTGTTTTTGAAGCCCTCCTTTTTGTCGTTTTTTGGGGTAATGAATATTATTATATGCCTGATTAAGTTGATTTAAAAATCAATTGTTATAACACGAAAAATATTTGTTGTAACAATGAAAAATAAAACTGTATAAATATGGTTTGTAAAAATTGAATCTATCTTATTGAATGTCAACTATTTAACAATTTAATTAGTACATATTAATAAACATTAAGAATAACAAAGATGCACTTTGTTTACCGGAAAAGCAATACCGTTTTTAGGTATTTTTTATTGCGGGGCCTGTGCCGATACCATTGCAGCCAAAAGAAGCCCGGTTATTGCAGATAAAATATTTTTCATGATATATAGCTTTGTTATCGGCAACCTTCATGGCCATATCAAAATCGGCTGTGGCGCCTGCATAGTCCAAATTTATCTGTTTTGCCCTTGCCCTATTGGTGTAAGCGTATGCGTTATTAGGATCAAGCTCAATAGCTTTGGTATAATCTGCCAAAGCCGCGGTGTTGTCCATGTATCCATCTTTAGCGCGCCCCCTGCTAACATATGCGGGTGCATACTTAGGGTCAATCTCCAATGCTTTATTGTAATCGGCTATAGCCCCGGCGGTATTGCCCGTCTGCGATTTTAACATGCCCCGGTTGTGATAAAAGCGGGCCTGCGTGGGGTCAAGCTTTATCGCTTTATTATAATCTTCCAAAGCGTTACGGTAGTCTCCCGTAAAAGCTTCGGCATTGGCCCGGTTGTTATACGCTTTTTCATAATTAGGGTCAATCTTTAATGCCATATTGTAATCCGATATTGCTCCCGGGCAGTCAAATAGCCCAAACTTTGACCTTCCCCGGTTGTTATAGGCATCTGTATATTTGGGGTCAAGTTCTATGGTTTTATTAAAATCTGCTATTGCAGCCGTGTAGTCTTTTGAGTTAAACTTTATCATTGCGCTGTCGTAATAGGCGTGCCTTGTTTGGGCATATCCGGTTAATATTGAGCAAGCTGCAAGAATCAAAATAAATATAGGTTTCATGTTAACCGGTTTGGGTTATTGGTTATAAATTTCAGATACTCTTTACTTTACTACCTGTGCTACGGCTGCCTTACCTTCGCTAAAGGCCTCAGCATATATATAGTTTGGTTTTATTACATAGTTAGCGGTGGGATTGATATAACCCCACAGCGATTTATCTTTTTCAAGCGTATCTTGTACCGCAGCTAGGCCCTCGTGAAAGCTTTTGGCATCATAATAGTTAGCCGGAATAATTAATGTGCCCGTTGTGTCCTGAAAGCCGTACCGAAACCATAAAAAAATTATGTGGTATTTGGGATATAAAAGATGGCGATGAAACACACGCGAAAGCCCTATGTTTTCTGAAAACGGCTCAATTAATTCTTTTTTACCCGTGTAATCTTTTACAAAATCACTCTCGGATGGCGCATTGGGATAGGCAGGATTAGGCTCTTGCCGGTATTGCTCGGTGTTTTTGGGGTAGTGTTTACCCCGCTTGGTTTCGTATTCAAAGTCAGGAATAAGCACAGGCAGGCCATTGCCCGAAATTTTATTACCGAGCGTGTCAATATAAAAACATTCAGAATCAGGCTCGCTTTGAACATAAGCCACTCCGTTTTTGAAGATGCTGGCTTTTACAAATTGGCAGGGTATAATCAGATTGCCCGTTTTGTCAATGTACCCAAACCGGATAGTGTTGAGATAGGCTTTGTGACGTACATCAACAATTTTGTCGTACAAACGAAAGCCGCTCCAAATAACAGCTATAAAAGCAGGTATGACCAGGATAACGAGTGCCAGACATCCGCCTTTTGACTTAACTATCTTCAAAAAAAGTGAATCCATTTGCTTAATAATTTGTCACCTTAATTACTGCGCCGTTAGTATCGTAATCGGTAACTGTTCCAAGATGGCCATTGGTGAAAGCTGAGGTAGATTTCAATTTTCCGTTTCTGTAATATGTTTTTTCCAGCCCCTCTTCATGGTCATTTACCCAGGTTTTTTCAATCATCAATTCGCCGGTTTCATAATAGGTTTTCCCCAGCCCGTTTTGTTTGCCGTTTACATAGGGTGTTTCGCTTATTATTCCTCCTTCCATGGTATAATACCTTACCACTCCAACGGGTTTATCAGCCTTGTACTCGGTAAGAATATACTGTATAGCAGCATCGGTATCGGTTGTAAAGCCCCCCATTTCATCATCGTATTCAATCCACTTGCCTTCTTTAAGGCGGTTAACGGTTAAGTTTTTTGCTTCAGCTTTATTGATAAAACCGTCTTGTCCTATAGCAGCCATGGTAAAACAATTAAAGACCATCAGTAAGGGTAAAATGATTTTTGTTTTCATAGTTAGTGATTAACTTTAATGTATGGTTTGTTAATAACGGTAAGCCGGTTTATTTTATTTCCTTTCCCTGCTCGTCGAATTTCTTTGCAGGTCCGTCTTCGCCATTGGTAAAGGTTGTTTCGCTCTTTATTTTACCGCTGGCATAATACTCCTTCGATACCCCGTTGGGTTTATCATCCGTATATGGCAGTTCCAACTGCAATACGCCGGTCTCAAAATACAACTTCTGTACCCCGTTTATTTTTCCGTATGTAAAGGGGGTCTCGCTGTAAGTTTTTCCATTCTCATTATACTCTTTTGCTATGCCGTTTTTTTTGCCGGTGGTGTAATTGGTTTCGCTCTTCAGTTTCCCGCTTTCGGAATATGTTTTTTGTAACCCGTTTTGTTTGTCATCGGTGTAAGCAGTTTCCGAAGTCAGTTTACCGTTTTCATCATACCGCTTTTCAATTCCAGTAACCTTGTCGTTAACGTAAGGTGTTTCGCTCCTTACTTTTCCCCCCTTGTAATATTCTTTTGCCAGCCCGTTGGCTTTGCCATTGGCATAAGGAATTATACCTAACGAATCTCCACCCGGATAGTATTCCTTTTTTATACCCGTTGGTTTGCCATCAACATAATTCGTTTTAGACAATAACATACCGGCGCTATAATATTCGCGTACCACACCGGTAACTTTTCCGGCCTTATATTCAGTAAGTAGGTATGTTATAGCCTCTAGCGAGTCCTTCATGCTTATTATAGTATCGCCATTGGTATACTCAATCCACTTGCCTTCTTTCAAATTATCTTTTAATTCGTTTTTGGCCTCAGCTTTATTGGTAAAGCCATTTTGCGCAGCGACAGGCGCAGCAAGGCAACAAAGCAAAGCGAGCGCGGCTAAAATTATTCCTGATTTCATCATCCTGTTTTGAGTTTTATTTAATTGGGTTTCCGTTTTCGTCGTACCTTTTAATTGAGCCCTGTTCGTCGCCGTTGATGAACGAACCCTCGCTCATCAGTTTCCCGTTTTCATAATAAGACTTTACCACTCCGTTTAACGGCCCTTTGGTGAACGGCGCTTCGCTTTTTAATTTTCCACTTTCGTAATATTCCTTGGTTACCCCTTCGCCTTCTCCGGTTTCCGAGAAAGGTGATTCACACTTCAGCTTGCCGCTTATATAGTATATCCTAACCATGCCAACCGGCACATCGTTTTTGTAAAAGGTAAGGCTATAGCTCTCTGCTTCGGCGGGATTTTTAACAATGGCTGTATTTTTACCAAAGTATTGAAGCCATTTGCCTTCTTTTTTTCCGCTCTTCAAAACATTTTTGGCCTCTGCTTTATTGGTAAAACCCTCCAGCCCCTGGGCACACATTGTCAAACAGCTAAAGGCAATTATTAGCGTTAAAATTATTTTTGATTTCATAACGGGTAATTTTGTTTTTATAAATGATGATGAATAATTACAGCTTCTAAGCTTAACTATTTTGTCTCCTGTAAATAAAAAATGAGTACACATATTAAGGGTAAAATCAGCACCCAGAAAATAAAATAAATCCAAGTCCCTGCGGTGTTTATTTTATTATACCGGCGCAGCAAAAAAATACCCAAAAACAGGATGAGTCCCATCAGTGCCGAGCCCAAAAACAGTTTAACGTAATGCATCATAGCCGATGGTTTAATTATTTAGCCGGTATAGCTTCTGTTTTTACAGCAACTCCATTTACATAAGTCGTTTTACTGATTATTACTTTCCCATCTGTGCTCCGGTCCATAATAATGCCATTGCCATCCTTTAAATTGGTGCCGGTGGGTGTGCCATCTGGCATATTATCAGCGATAACGTTCCATTTTCCCCCATCCTTATATTCAATCTCTAACCATGACTTTCCATTTTCATAATAGCTTTTATAAGTGCCATATTTTATGCCTTTTTTATAATACCTATCTACCTCGAGCTGCCCGTTTTTATAATATATTTTCTCATTTCCTTCCTTCATGGTATCAACATACATAACTTCGTCCCTTATGTTGCCATTGGGATAAACTTCTTTGTACTTGCCATTCCCGGGCCTTCCATTATCTATCCAGTTACCATAGCGTATGTTCCCATTTGCATCAGTATATATACCTTCACCGAACCAATGGTCTTTTTTAAAACCACCTGTATATTTTGAGCCATCAGGAAAAGTACGGGTACCTTGCCCTTCCATGTAGCTATCTTTCCATTCCCCGTCACACGTTCCTCCCGTAGGAAAGGTATATATACCATGGCCATTCTGCTGACCCGCACGCCAGGTTCCGGTATATTTTTCTCCATTGGCCCAGGTTTGGGTGCCTTGCCCTTCACATTGACCTGCTTTCCAGGTGCCCGAATATGAGTCCCCCGAGGCGTAGATGAAGGTGCCCTGCCCGTCTCTTATATCGTCTTTCCATTCCCCGTCATATTTTGATCCATCAGGATAGGTGCGCGTACCCTTCCCATGCATTTTTCCATTTTTCCACTCACCGTCATACGTGCTTCCCGCGTTCCAAGTTAATATGCCATGCCCGTTTTGCATACCTGCCTGCCAGTTGCCTGTGTATTTTTCTCCTGTGCTCCAGGTGTAAGTGCCTTGCCCGTCCTTGAAATCATTTTTATATTCTCCGTCGTAAGTGTCTGCGCCATATTTCATTGTGTGGCGCCCGTTTTTCACTTCCGTGTTTGGAGCAGGGTTGCCCGAAGTATTTGAACCATTTCCGGTAAAGTCGGGATCTAACATTTGTTTCAAATAATGTAAATCAGGCCCCTCATTCATGCCGGTACCATTACCAAGCTGCGCTATTAGGCCTTCTTTCCATACCCCTGTCCATGTTCCATTAGGTGTAGTCATAGTGCCCTGCCCGTCAGGCAGATCATCTTTAAACATACCCACATATTTGCTTTTCCCTGAGTTCCAGGTAAATGTGCCCTGCCCATTCATCTCCCCTAATTTAAAAGTGCCCACATATTTGCAATCTCCTGAATTCCATATATAATTCCCCTGTCCATCAGGGGAATTATAATCCCATTCACCTTCATAAGAGTCAGTGGCATTTTTCCATATACCATGCCCGGTCATTGTATAATAGTCTTTCCGTTTTTCCCATTGGCCGGTAAACGTATCTGTAGCTGTTCTCACAGCTCCCTCTCCTTCATAACCATCCTTTTTAGCTTTTAAATGACCATCGAATGTTTCTTCTCCAGTGGGGGCACTTTTCCCCTGCAAGTATGCCTTTGGTCCATAGCCCTTCGTTGCGGCCTTATGATACCATTTAAATGCCTTCCATGGATTTTTCGGCGTCCCAAACCCACCTTCATACATATTACCGAGCATAGTTTCCCCATATTTGCTACGAGGGCCAACTTTCATTATCATTTTAAAAGCTTGTTCATAATCTTGACTAAAGTAATAATAGACTGCATCAGCTTCATTTTGAGCAGACTCTTCCGCATAAGAAATTATGTTACCTCCTGAACTTGAATTGTCTACAACAGAGGTTGCGGGTGTACCGGGTGTGTTATAATAGGGGGTTGGATCTGGCAACCATACTTTGGTATCAAGACCGAAGTTTCCTTTCATAAATGAACCTCCCTGCCCCCATGCTGCCAGATTGGTGATTAATGCCAGGAATAATAAGATAAATGAGTAGTTTTTGTTTTTCATAAACTGCTTTTTTGGGTGGGCCTAACAATACCGGATTAATACAAGAAGGCAAACTGATTAAAGAATAAGAGCAATTACCCGGTAAAAATATACAATTTCACGTTGCGGTCTCCCGACCGTAACTACGTGCCATAAGAGCCAACCCGGGTTGTTCCTGTTTCAGAAGTAGACTTTTCACCACCCGGAAGAACCATTTCCTCTGCTGTTAATTTTCTGAAGGCCCCTTTTTTTGTGTAATGCGGATTGCCGGCTCCTGCAATTGTAATTTTTGTAAATAATTTAATGCTTTTTTACCGGTATTGGTTTTGTCGTTTATTTCAACAAGGTATGTCATACACCAAAGTTAAATAAAACTTATTACTTGAAGAAAATGGCAGGTGCGGAAAAGTAAATGCTGAAGGTATTTAGGTCTTCATCCGTCCAACTGGCCCTGGGTGTACGACAAATTTCCCTTTTCATCCTTCAAACTTTGCCAATACAAACTCACCCTGTCCTACGGACATCCCTCTCTTTGAAAAAAAGAGAGGGAAAATGCAAAATACAGCAATGCAAAA
>Ga0182013_10007165_pt1 | contig 12399 bp, 7 predicted proteins | sample 612S2MmetaG_FD_120487 | JGI IMG/M metagenome (GOLD analysis project Ga0182013, IMG submission 120487) | Permafrost microbial communities from Stordalen Mire, Sweden - 612S2M metaG | ecosystem: Environmental > Terrestrial > Soil > Wetlands > Permafrost | place: Sweden: Stordalen | collected...
GTGCCGGTGCCCGAGGACCAGCTCCCGGTGATTCTGCCGGAGCGCATCGAGATCACCGGCACGGGCCGTTCGCCGCTCGAAAACGTGCCCGAATTCGTCAACGTCAACTGTCCGCGGTGCGGAGAGGCGGCGCGGCGCGAGACCGATACCATGGACACGTTCATCGACAGCTCCTGGTATTTCTACCGCTACTGCGACGCGCACAACAGCGCCATGCCGTTCGACCCGGCGAAGATCGCCTATTGGTTTGAGATCGACCAGTACATCGGCGGCGTGGAGCACGCCATTCTGCACCTGATCTACTCGCGTTTCTTCACCAAGATGATGCGCGATATCGGGCTCATCAAGAACAGCGAACCAGCGCGGCGGCTCTTCACGCAGGGCATGGTGATTGCCGAGGGCCAGAAGATGTCGAAGTCCAAGGGCAATGTGGTGAGCGCCGATCTGCTGGCCGGTGAGTTGGGGACCGATACGGCGCGCATGTTCGTATTGTTCGCGGCTCCGCCGGAAAGAGAAGTGGACTGGCGGAGGGAGGGCGCCGAGGGCGTCTATCGCTTCCTGGGACGGGTCTACCGCTTCGTGACGCGCAACGTGGGCGCGGCCGGCGGCTCGGGCGTTTCGGACCGCAACGTTTTACGCAAGCTGCACCAGACGGTAAAGAAGATCAGCGAGGATTTCGAGACGCGCTGGCATTTCAACACGTGTATCGCGTCGATCATGGAGCTGGTGAACGTGCTGTACGCCGAAGAGGCCCGCATTTCGGCGGCGGCGATGCCTGAAATTCTGGAAAAACTGGCGCTGTTGCTGGCGCCTTTCGCGCCTTATCTGTCGCAGGAGATTTGGGAAGAGTTAGGCAAAGAGGGCCCGGTGTTTCGCCAGGCGTGGCCGTCATTCGACCCGGAACTCGCCAAGGAAGACGGGGCCGAGGTCGTGGTGCAGGTGAACGGCAAACTGCGGGCTCGCGTCTTCGCGCCATTCGGCGCGTCGAAAGCGGAATTGGAAGCGCGCGCATTGGGCGACGACAAGGTCAAGGCGCTCCTCGAAGGCAAACAGGTGGTGAAAACGATTGTGGTCCCGGATAAGCTGGTGAATTTCGTCGTGAAGTGAGGCCAGGACGAAGGCGCGCCGGAAAACGAATAGCCGGTACTGCTATCCTTGTGAGTTATGCTCAGCGAGCAGTTGCGCGAATGCGGCGTGGTGGGGGCCGGAGGCGCCGGCTTCCCGACCTACGTGAAAGCGCAGTCGCAAGTGGAATTCCTGATTGCCAATGGGGCCGAATGTGAGCCGCTGATTCACAAAGACGCCGAGTTGATGAAGCACTTTCCGGCGGACATCCTGGCGGGCATGACTTTGATGATGGACGCGGTTGGGGCCAGGACCGGCAAGTTCGGCATCAAGACCAAGAACAGCGAGGCGCTGGAGGCGCTGAAGCAGCATCTCTCCACCGACCGGATCGAGTTCGTCATGCTGGGTGATTTTTACCCCTCGGGCGACGAGTACGAACTGGTCTACACGGCTACCGGGCGCCTGATTCCACCTGCGGGCATCCCCCTGCAAGTGGGTTGCGTCGTGAACAACGTGGAGACGCTTTATAACGTTCGCATGGCGGAACAGGGCCGGCCGGTAACGGAGAAGTTTCTCTCCGTGTGCGGTGCGGTGCGGCAGGCGAAATCGTTCTGGGCTCCGGTAGGCACGCCATTTCGCGAGCTGCTGGCGCGGGCCGGCGGCGCCACGGTAGAAGACTACGGTGTCTTTGTCAGCGGCCTGATGATGGGAACCCTGAGTGTCGATCCGGACGAGGTGGTGACCAAGACGACCGGCGGGCTGATCGTGCTTCCGCGCGATCATTACCTGATGACGCGGAAGACGCGCTCAGAGCGGGAGATGAACCACATCGGCAAATCGGCGTGCGACCAGTGCAGCTACTGCACGGAGTTCTGCCCGCGCTATCTGCTGGGCTATGACGTGCAACCGCACAAGGTGATGCGCAGCCTGGGCTTCACCACCACCGGCGCGGACATCTGGAACCAGTGGTCGGAATTGTGCAGCTCCTGCGGGCTATGCACCTTGTACGCGTGTCCCGAAGATCTGTATCCCAAAGAGGCGTGCGATACGGGGAAGCGCGGCCGGAGCGCCGCGGGATTGAAATTCGTGCAACAGCGGCCGGTGGAAGTGCACCCCATGAAGGAGTACCGGAGGGTGCCGCTGGCGCAACTGCGGCGGCGCCTGCAAGTGGAAGAGTATGAGAAAGAGACGCCTTTCGATGCGATGGAGTGCCACCCGGCGGCGGTGCGCATCCGCATGAAGCAGCATGCCGGAGAGCCTGCCGTTCCCGTGGTAGAGGCGGGCGGGAAAGTGAAGAAGGGGCAAATGGTGGGGCGCGTTGCGGACGGAAAACTGGGAGCGCACGTGCACGCCAGTATCGACGGCAAGGTGCGGGCGGTGACGGCGGAGTCGGTCGAGATTGTGGCATAAGCGATGGCGAACAACTCAATTGGATTGATCGAGCTGACGAGTATCGCCGCGGGATACCAGGCGGCGGATGCGATGCTGAAGGCGGCGAACGTGGACATGATGTTGTCGCGCTCGATTTGCTCGGGCAAGTACATGGTGATGGTACGCGGAGACGTGGCGGCGGTGGAGGCGGCGGTCTCGGCGGGTATGAGTGGGTGCCGTTTCGCGGTGATCGATTCGTTCGTGATCCCGAATCTGCACGAAGCCGTGTTCCCGGCGATTGCCGGATCGACCAAAGTGGAAGAATTGAACGCGCTGGGGATCGTCGAATCGTTCTCGGTAGCGGCGCTGATTGAGGGTGCGGACGCGGCGGTGAAAGCGGCCAATGTTCAATTGATCGAAATCCGTCTGGCGATGGCGCTGGGCGGCAAGGCATACGTGACGCTGACAGGCGATGTGGCGGCGGTACAGGCGGCGGTAGACGCAGCGGCGCAGATAGTGGGGCAGAAGGGGATGTTGGTGAACAAGGTAGTGATCCCGCACCCGCGCGCGGAACTGCTCAACGAGATGATCTGACAGTGGGGATCTTTGGGGGCCGGGCGGAGTTAAAGTTTGACACGCTCTGTCGCGGTCTGATTAAATGGAAGAACACGTTGCTCCTCAGTAGCTCAATGGTAGAGCATTCGGCTGTTAACCGAAGGGTTGTAGGTTCGAATCCTACCTGAGGAGCCAAACTCCAACTACGTCAATAGCTTATACCCTCTGGTTAACGGCTTTCGTGCGTTTTTCCTCGACTCCGATTCCAACGCAAATACCTCCTTTTCGCAACGACTTTGCGTCTTCGCCAATGTCGGCGTCATTCTCAGGTTCGGAAACGGAGACTCCGGGGTCCGAGCGCAACCGTCAGGGTTTCGCCCGCACCCCGCGTTTTCTCCCTCCGAATTCTCTGTTTCTCTGGTCAACAGGGGTCGTTGGTTAACAGGGTGTTGCGGTCGGCGGCCCGCGTGAAACCCGCGAAAGCTCATCCGAGAACCATTTTGCCCAGGTACAGATCGGTCCGCTCGCCTCTTGGGTCGTCCAGTGCATTCTGATGCCCGATTGGTGCGTCTACCTGTGCACTGAGTATCCAGAGATCATCGATCCCCACTGGCAAGTGCCAGCAACCCGTTAACCCGCCACCAACCAATGACGAAAGGTGGGCCGCGTCAGTTTTCCGCCGACCGCATAACACGGATGGGAGTCGCATTAGATCTCAGGGCGCCACTCCGGCACGGCCGTTATGAAACTTCCGATCCAAGGCGGCACGCATGCGTCCCCGCGGCCTCACATTCGCACGGCCACTGACACCATTTTTGGAAGGGGCTAAGGGCCGGCGGGTGCAAAGTGGCTACCTCTAACTCCCTCTAACTCTGGTCAATGTGGATAATGACCATCTGATAGTGCCGACCGTCCGGCCAGTTCACCAGGACTGCGGCGGTCTGCCCACACTCCGAACCGGGAAACGTCACTGGATCAGGCCCCAATGGGAACCTGCACGCGGACCAACGCCTCAATTCGCTCATGAAGCGGGATGGCGACGCCCGCGACTTCAATCGAGATCGCTACGGCGTAGGATTGCTCAAATCCGGCATCCTGTTGCTCCTTGTTCAACCAGCCCCGCCTCCCGATAACGCATAGGAACATCTCCTCCTCGAAATCCGAAGCGGGGGCGTCGAACCAGTCTTTCTGAACGGTTCCGCGCGTGCGCAGACGCTGTTTGACCGTCCAGTTCCAATTGCCGATCGGCTCATCTTCCAGCTCTTCGTCTTCTTCGGCGGAGGCGGCGGGGTTCACGGTGGAACAGCGTCTTCGAAACTGATCGCAGCTCTCCCCGATTTTCGAGAAGCCCCATTCGAGTATCGTTCCCCGATACTTGGCGTTAGTCTTCCGCACGGGCGCCCTATAGGCAAGGGTCACCGAGACTCGCAAGCGGGTTTCCGGAGTCCTGTCAAAAAGGGCCGTGGGAAAGGGAATTCTAAAGTAGTGCGCAGTACCGATCGGAATACGCTCCTCAATGGTGATGAGGCACCTCGCGCCGCCGGGCACAAGCGCTCGATCCGCTGAGGGCACACCGTACCCCAGGATCCGCAGCGTGTCCTCTGTAGTTGCGAGGCGTTCGGGCCACTGAGCGGCGTTCACAATCAATGCCCGAATCAGGTCGACGGAAGCCTGTGGAATCTCACGCTGAATCAGCCCCGCGAGGTGCGCGACCTTGGGGGCAGCGACGCTTGTCCCATTTACAAACTTGACCAGCCGGCCATCCCGTGCGAACTGCGAATTGGCAACAGCCACATCGGTCAATTGCGCATTACGCCGCAAGCGCGTCCCGCCTTCGAGATAGTAGTTGCCGCCTTCCTCGACGACTTCCGGCTTGATCTCGCGCAAATAGCCGGGGCCGGTCCGGGTAAACGGCGATGGGGTGCCGCTCTGGGCAATCGGGCGGCGGTTCAGGTTCTGGCGTTGAGCGAACGGCGCGCCAGCCCGGGGCACATAGGCACCGACAGTCAGCACATTGATCGCCTGTGCAGGATTGCGCAACCGGCACTTTTCATCGGTCAAATACCGCGGATGGCCGGGCCTGTTGAGCCAGGTTTCCAGTTGCGCGGTCGAGGGGGAGACGGCTCCGTCGATATTGCCGGTGGCGACAATAAACAGATATCCGCGGCCGCCATTATCGTAAACGGTTCGGTCCAGAGCCTCCGCCCAAACGGACATTCGCTGCCGGTTGAAGGGCGCACGGCTGGCAAGCGAATGATTGAAGACCTGGGCGCCGTTTCGCTGGCGCATCTGGCCGGCTATCTCGGGTAGGGCCGACTTCATATTCACCGTTTCCGGCAGGGCGGCATCGTCATCCAGCACTCGCGCGACCGCCACCGGCAATACCTGATCGCCGGCTGCGGGCTGCAGGAGCTTTTGCCGCAGGTTACCAATCGCGGCGACACTGGCGATCGCCGTTCCGTGCCCGTCATTACCGCCATCAATTACCGACGTGGTGTCCGGAATAAAGCTCCGATGCACCGGGCCGTCGAGCGCCCGCCGGACCAAGGGCTGCTCGGGGATGACTCCTCCGTCGATGACGACCACTGGGGGCCCTACGGCGATTCGTTCCAGGGAGCCGGGCAAGCGCGGGTTGTCGATGTCCAGCAGTTCCATGCCTTCGAGTTCAATCGAAGGAGGCGTGTCAATCGATAGCACGTGCGGATGATTATCCACCAGGTCGAGCAGCACGCGACCGGTGATCCGCGCCCGAAAGAGAGCGTAATCCTCTTCAACAATGGCCCCGGCTCCCACGATCACCGCGCCCGCGGCACGAAGGTAGGCGCCAAACTGCTCACGCCGCTGGGCATGATCTTCAAGTGAACTGCCGGCGGCGATCTCGATATCCACCAGGTACGATTGACGGTTCCGGATAGGACCATCAGCAAGCAACTCTTCGCCCAGCTTGAGTGTGCGATCGGCGGGAGCAATCCCTTCCAGGGCTGCGATCTTGGTCGCCCCGAAACGCAAGCGGCCCATCTCGGTTCGCTCATTCCTGCGAAACGTGTTGACAGATCGCTGTAGTTTTTCGAGATTCCGGTCGCGCGAGATCGCCGTAAGGAGACCGTCGGGGCGTTCCTCGACCACCTCCAGTTTCCAGCCTTTGGGGAGGGACTCCTCAGTGAGAATTGGCTTACCCCGGACAGCCGAGGACTCCAGCAGCAACTGAACTTCTTCCGGAAGACGGGGCAGTTCTTCGGGGCGGGAGTCGCGCCGGTCCCCGACGGTGTCAAACAGGTTGCGAAGCTGCTGTTCCAGGAGCCGTCCATGGGCCTGCTGGTTCCGCTGTGGCAGTTTCGGACTGCGGCCGATCCGAAATCGCGGCTCTGCCAGGTAGCGGGGGAGCGGGATGTGAGGCATTGGAAATTCTTAGTTGCTCTCTCTCCTTTGCGTATCGTACGCCGACCCGGCGTGCCGGTAGGCTTCGACCGCTTCACGGAAAGCGCCGGCGGTTAGAGTTGTCGAGCTTTCGAGAGCGACAGTCTTCAGGCTCTCGGTGAAGATGCGGTCGGCGTCGGAGAACGAGCAGGCCTCGCACCAGCCCGCGGCTTCCTCGGGCGTAAAGCCATCCACTCGAAACGGTTTCATGCGCGTCCGGAAGTACGACACCAGTTGTTTCTCCGATGGGGCGGGAAAATGGACCAGATCATCAAAGCGGCGCGCGAGTGCATGATCGAGGAGCTTCTCGTAATTGGTAGCGGCGATGATGGGTCCCTGCCCGGTGTAGCCGTCGAGGAGCTGTAGGAAGCTGTTGACGACGCGCTTCAATTCGCCCACATCGTCGCGCGCATCTCTGGTTTTCCCGATGGCGTCGAATTCATCGAAGAACACGACCCCACGGTTGGAGTTGGCGAACTCGAAGACGCGGCGGAGATTGGCTGCCGTCTCGCCGAGATAGGACGCCACCAGGCTGTCGAACCGGACGTAGAACAGCGGCATCTCCAGTTCCCCGGCGACGACTTCGGCGCAGAGCGTCTTCCCATTTCCCGGTGGCCCGAAAAAAAGCAGCTTTCGTTTGGGAGTGAGCCCGACGGCGGCCAGGCGTTCCTGTTTGGTGTATTCTTCCAGAAATCGGCAGATGCGCTTCTTGGGCCGGTCGCCGAGGACCATGTCCTGAAAACTCTTGCGCGACCAACGGACATCAACCAACGGCGCGGCTTCACCCTTGCTGCGGGGCGGGGCGACAGTGATCGATTTTTCCAGTTCAGTTCCATTCACTGCGGTCGGGTATGGCTGCACCTCCGCATCTAGGGGGGGCTGCTGGACCATTGAGCGCAACTCTTCGGCGAAGGCCTTGTGGCCCTGCTTGCTCTCCGAATTGGCCAGCTGCTTGACGGAGCTTGCGAGCGCCTGGCGGTCCGCCTTCAAGCCGGACCGCACGATCCGCCTGATGAGTTCACGGTTCATGGCAACCTCCCAGTATCCTCGATTCCGCGCACGATCGGGAGTCGCACGTTCGGCGCGTCCGGCGCGTTCGCGGCGAACACCGGGCACCACGAGAGAATCGAGACCCGCCTGCAGTGGGACGAGTTGAGTGAATTGAGGACGCTCAGTTTGATCCGCTCGATCGGGGCTTCCGGGACCGCGCTCCCATCCGTTTTGCTGGCTGCCAACAGGATATCGGTCATCGCGGAACCTCAAGCGAGCTGTCCGTAACACCCGCACATAGCGACAAACGACCGGTGCCAGGCCGTCGGTTGACTGAAACCAGTTTAGCGCGTGCTAATCAGCATTATCACGGGTTATTGCCGACACAGACGCGGTTCGGCGACGGATCTAAAGATTGTCGACCCGTGTTCCCGATGCCTGGTACCCAGCCGGCCACAACCCTAAGAGATCATTAGGCCTCAGGGTGCCAGGTCCGATTCCGTCAACTTGGGGCTGCTGAGCGTTATCCTGGGGTCTTTATGCGCAAAGAGGTGTTCGAGCAACGGGCCGCGGAGATGCGCGCCCGGCTCTTAGCAGAGCGCGAGCGAAACCTGTCTCCCAAAGCAGGGAAACCGGCCGAGCGGAAGGCGGTTGCAACAGTAGAGCCGACACCTGTCGTGCCTGGCCTTGCCGTGATCGAGCCGCATCAGCTACTGGCGCAAGTGTGGAAACCAGCGTACACCAAGGCGCTGCTCGATGCCTTGCCATCCGCACATCCATTCGTATTGCGTACCGCGCGGCGGGTCGGCACCTCGCAAGTGGGGTACGACGGGCTGCTCTCGCTCGGCGGCGAAGAGGCACTGGATGTCAACGTCAGCTTGGCGTTCTTGGTCCGGGCGTTGCGATTATATGGTGTCTTGATTGAACGAATCATTGCTCTTGGCGGCAAGGTCGAGCTCGCGCAAAACGGCACGCTCGTGCGCCTTCGCGGTGAAACGGAAGGCGTCCGATTGCGCGAGGGAATCATTCGTCACGTCAAACCCACGACGGATCGCATTTACGGCGGTTACACGTACGAAGCAAGCGGGCTCCTATACTTCGTACTCTTGGAAGACGGAGGTGGAAAGCACAAGACTCTCGTTCGCATGGCTGAAGAGGTTGATGTCTTTGTGCGCAAGCTTCAGAATGCGGTCGCGCGACGGCCCCGGCAGCGGGCCGAGCAAGAAGCACGCCAGCAAGCGTGGCAAGCAGAGCACCAGCGAAGGCAGGAACAAGCCCGGCTTCGCGCAGAGACGGAACGCCAGCGTAGTGAGGAACAGCAGAACTTTGACACGTTTTACAAAGACGTCGCGCGATGGCAAAAAGCGGCCCAGATCAGGTCGTACTTGGATGCTTTTGCCGCGGAGTATGAACGTCGCCACGGGAGCTTTCCACCGGGAAGCAGGGCCGACGGATGGTTCCGCTGGCTCCACTATTACGCAGAAAGACTTGATCCACTGACCAATCACGATGGCCCGTCCCAACAGCCCGAAGGGTTTTCGGACCCCGCAAATAAAACACCATCTGTCTGAAATCCGTATCTACCCACTTCCATTAATGACATCGACCAGCTTTGCCTCAGCTGCTACCCCGTGCGACGATAAATCCAGTAGCGTGGCGTGCTATGTACATCGCCCCCCACGATCGGCCTGATCGGGGTCGCTGGGGCCGTCAATTGTAACGATCGGATCAGGCCAACCTAGTCGTCCATTGGGAGAGTCTTCGATATGCTTCGCGTGAACGCCGATCACTACGTGCAGGTCGGCAAACTCTTTCAGGCGTCTACCAAATTATTCGATGGGGGCCTGCTTTCAGGCGTTACACAGCTTACGCCGCCGAAGGCAAGGGAACTTGCCGACATTCTGACTGCCATGAAGAGTCATTGCGATCAGCTTCAGATGCCGGTGACCTCCAAGCTACTCCTACAGTTCGTTCAGGAATATGAACGCAAAATGCCCACGTGGACGTCGACAGTGGGTTTCCTGGATTGCGTCGAAAGGAGCTTTCGCGCCGAACTCGAAGCTCGACTTTTCGTTTTCATTGAGCCTGATCGGGCAGCATACTTCAGCGACGCCTTGGCAGTTGGCGGTGAAATCATGGATTTGGAGAGCAGTCTGGCGTTGCACAGATCTCCGAGTGCCGGATTTGATCTCCGGGAAGCAGGGAATTGTTTTGCGTCAGGATGCTACACGGCTTGTGTTCACCACCTGTCCAAGATTGTCGAATTTGGTCTGTTTGCGTTCGCGACGTTCGGAGGAGCGAGTGATCCGCTGAACTGGAATAAAGCCCTGAATGAAGTCCAAAAAGCGCTTTCACAGAAAACCGGCAATTTCGCCGGAACCAGTCGCGCCGACGACCAATACTACAGCGAGGCCTTAGGGCTCTTGCGAAATTTCAAGACGGCTTGGCGCAACCCGGTTTCCCATGTTCCCGTCAGTTTCGATGAAACCCGCGCCCGCACGATGTTCTCCATCGTCCGCGCAACCATGCATCATTTGGCGGAGCGCTTCATCGAGATTCCGATGCCGCGAGCAGTTGTGTCAAGCTGAAGACCGATCCTCCGGCAAGCGTAATAGTGCCGCTTGGCGCCCCTCCGCCTTGCCTCCGCATAGCTCGGTAGGAGATCATACTCGTTCCGGCAATGAGCGAATTAAAGGAAGGAATCTACGACCAGCTGGTCACCCGGCGCCTCCGCGACTTCCTGAATCGCCAGGACGGCCTGAAGTCCGAAGTGGATGCGATCGAAGAAGCGGATTGCCCCGACTATCTCGCTCGTCATCTCATCCGCCAGATCAAATCTACCCTTCGCGGGGTCCCGAGCGAAGACCGGCAGCGGCGGCAGATCGAGTTGGCCAACACGCTGCTGGAGTTGGTGCGGACCCAACAGGAGGATCCGCCTGAATCTGATCCCATCGATCCACCGGGGGAACTACTGCGGGCGCTTTATCGCGGTGCGACGCCACCGGTGCCTCCGTCCACCCCTCTGGGCGCCACAACTCTGCTGATGAATGCGCTGGATGAACCCCGGCTCGGATTCGAGCTTGAGCGCGAATTGGCGACCGCCGACCGCGTTTTCATGGTGGTGAGTTTCGTTCAATGGCGCGGTTGGCAGCGACTCAAGAGCGCGTTCCATGATTTGGCCGGGCGCCAAGTGCCCATCCACCTCCTCACCACGACCTACATCGGTGCAACCGACTTCCGGGCGATTCAGGAACTGGCACGGCTGCCCAATGTAGAGCTTAGAATCTCGCTCGATGGCCGCCGACGCCGCTTGCATGCCAAAGCCTGGCTTTTCCAGCGGGATAACGGCTTCAGCAGTGTGTATGTGGGCTCGGCCAATCTGTCCGGACCCGCTCTCGAAGACGGCATCGAATGGACCGTCAAGCTGAGCGAAGTTGAGGCACCCCACATTGTGGATCGGTTCCGGGCGGCCTTCGATTCGCTCTGGTGCGATGAGGAATTTGAAGCTTTCCGTCCAGACGACGAAGAATGCTGCCGCCGTGTGAAGCTTTCGCTCGAACACGCCCGACGGGAACCGGGGCAAGCGGACGCTGGCTCACCGGTCTTTTTCGATCTGCACCCGCATCCCTACCAGCAGGCCACGCTCGACCGTTTGGAAACGGAGCGGATCGACAGAGGGTTCTTTCGCAACCTCGTCGTCGCTCCAACCGGAACCGGCAAGACCCTGGTTGCGGCCTTTGACTTCGCGCGCCAGCCTTTCGCCGGCCGGCGCCCAAGGCTCCTGTTCCTTGCCCACCGTGAGGAGTTGCTCCGGCAAGCGCGCGACCGGTTTCGCCATGTTCTGAGGGACGAATCTTTTGGCGATCTACTCGGCGGCGGGGAAGAACCGGCCAGCTTTGACCACCTCTTCGCGACCATTCAGAGCTTCCGAACGCGCGCGTTGCTGGACTCGCAAGGCGCCGAGCATTGGGAATACGTCGTGTTGGATGAGGCACACCATGTGCCGGCGGAAAGCTATCGCGAGACCGTCGCGTCGCTCCAGCCGCGTATTCTGCTTGGCCTGACCGCCACACCCGAGCGCATGGATGGCGAGAGCATCCTGCCGTGGTTTGACTATCGCATCGCCGACGAGATGCGTCTGTGGCACGCGATCGAACGCCAATATCTCGTGCCGTTCGACTTCTACGGTGTTTACGATGGCACCGATCTCTCCGCGCTCTCCTGGTCGCGCGGCTCCTATGCCATCGGTGAACTTGAGGAGCGCTACCTCGGGAACACTCGCCGCGCCAACCTCGTCCTGAGCCAGTTTTGCGAGGTCTACGGCGAATGGAGCCAGGCGCGGGCGCTTGGCTTTTGCGTGTCGATCACCCATGCGCGGTTCATGGCGCAGATATTTCGGGACGCTGGAATACCGGCCGCGGCCATCACGAGCGATTCGCCGGCAGAGGACAGGGTACGCGCGGCCTCGATGTTGCGCAACCGTGAGGTGAACGTGCTGTTCACCGTTGACCTCTTCAATGAGGGCGTCGACATCCCGGAAATCGACTGCGTGCTCTTTCTCAGGCCAACCGAAAGTTCCACGGTATTCCTGCAGCAATTGGGCCGCGGCTTGCGATTGGACACAGGTAAGACCAATTGCCTGGTGCTGGACTTCATCGGGAACCAGCGGCGGGAGTTTCGTTTTGACCAGCGGTTCAGTGCGCTCTTCGGGGGTACCCGACAGCAGGTGATCGGAGAAATCGAGACCGGGATCACGCGTCTACCAGGGAACTGCTATTTCCGACTCGACAAGGAATCCAGAAAAGTCATTTTGGAGAATCTGAAGGCGCAGCTGAATGCTAACCGAGCCAGGATGGTTGCCGAATTGAAGATCTTAGCCTTAGCCAATCAGCTTCGACGGCGCCCTTCCCTTTCGGAATATCTGTCCGAAACCCGCTATGAGCTTGCCGACCTCTACAAGGCTTCCATTGGCGGTTGGCACGCTCTTCTTGACGAGGCGCA
>Ga0182013_10007167_pt1 | contig 12397 bp, 8 predicted proteins | sample 612S2MmetaG_FD_120487 | JGI IMG/M metagenome (GOLD analysis project Ga0182013, IMG submission 120487) | Permafrost microbial communities from Stordalen Mire, Sweden - 612S2M metaG | ecosystem: Environmental > Terrestrial > Soil > Wetlands > Permafrost | place: Sweden: Stordalen | collected...
GCAGTTGGCCTTGAGCACGACGAACGCGATCGGAACTTGACCTTTGAGGTCGTCGTGCGCGCCGATGACGGCACACTCGGCGACGTCCGGATGACCCGCCAGCACTTCCTCGATCGCTCCCGTCGAGAGCCGGTGACCGGCGACGTTGATGACGTCGTCCGTCCGGGTCATCACGTACACGTACCCGTCATCGTCGATATAGCCGGCGTCGCCGCTGGCATAGAAGCCTGGAAACGCGGTCAAGTACGATTTCACGAACCGCTCATCGGCCTGCCACAGCGACGGCAGCGCTCCGGGCGGGAGCGGCAGTTTGAGCGCCAGCGAGCCGATGTCGCCGGGCTTCACCGCTTCGCCGATGTCGTCGAGAACGTGCAGGTTCCAGCCGGGGACCGCTTTGGTGGGCGAGCCGCGTTTAACCGGAAACTGCTCGATCCCGATACAGTTGGCGGCAATCGCCCAGCCGGTTTCGGTCTGCCACCAATGATCGATCACCGGAATGCGCAATTGCTCTTCGGCCCATGCGATGGTCGCGGGATCCGCCCGTTCACCGGCCAGGAACAGCGTGCGGAGTTTCGTCAAATCGTACTTGTGAAGCAGATCGGCATTCGGATCGTCACGCCGGATAGCGCGAAACGCCGTCGGCGCGGTGAAGAGGACGTCGACGCCGTGCTGCTCGACCACGCGCCAGAACGCGCCGGCATCCGGTGTCCCGACGGGCTTCCCTTCGTACAAGATCGTCGTGCAGCCGCTGAGCAGCGGCGCGTAGACGATGTACGAATGCCCGACGACCCAGCCGACGTCCGACGCGGCCCAAAAGACCTCGCCCGGATCGACGTTGTAAATGTTCTTCATCGACCAGCGCAAAGCGACCGCGTAGCCGCCGGCATCGTGAATGACGCCTTTGGGCATGCCCGTCGTCCCGGACGTATAGAGAATGTAGAGCGGATCGGTCGCGTCGACCGACACGCACTCGGTCGGCGCCGACGCGGCGACGGTCGTTTCCCAATCATGATCGCGGCCCGGCAGCAGTTCCGCCTGCTGCTGCGGACGCTGGTACATCAAGACGGCGCTGGGCTTGAACGCGGCAAGCTCGATTGCTTCGTCGACCATTTGCTTGTACGCGATCACGCGCTTGCCTTCGATCCCGCATGATGCCGAAAGAATGACTTTGGGCGTCGCGTCGTCGATGCGCGTCGCTAACTCCGGTGCCGCGAACCCGCCGAACACCACCGAGTGAATCGCGCCTAGACGAGCGCAGGCAAGCATCGCCATCGCCGCCTGCGGAATCATCGGCATGTAGACGAGGACGCGGTCGCCGCGGGTTACCCCGAGTGCGCGGAGCGCTCCGGCGAGCTTGGCGACATCATCGCGCAACTGGCGGTAGGTCCACGTGGCGACGGTCGCGGTAACCGGGCTGTCGTAGACCAGAGCGGTTCGCTCGCCGTTGCCTTCGTCGACGTGCCGGTCGAGGGCATTATATGCGACATTGAGTTTCCCGCCGGTAAACCACCGATAGAACGGCAGCCGCGAATCGTCGAGGACCCGATCCCACCGCTTGTCCCAGATCAGCGCCTCGGCGGCCTCTCCCCAGAAGCCGTTTGGATCGTCGAGTGAGCGGCGGTAGACTTGATCGTATCCAGGCATGCGTTCCTCCAGAAGAACTTTCTACCGAGTGAAAGCCCGAAGCAAGCGACTTACGAGTGAGTCGGCTCCTTCCCTATCTTGCTTCGGCCTCCTTGCCGGAAGCAAGCGTGAATGTGGAGCGCCCCGGTCGAGCGTTCGATCGCGTTCGCGGGCTCTACTCATTGGTTAATTCGAGTGAAGGCGGAATGAAGATTCGACGCCGGCAAGCGAAGTCCGGTAGTTGCAGTCGAGTGAGTGCACCGGTCCGCGTTCGCGGACCGACGATCGTTGGCTGAAGTGCGAGGTGGAAAAACGCGTTCGAAAAGTTGTCGCCGCCTTCACACTTTGATGTAGTCGTGTTCGGAAATGTACGGACCGGCGGTCGACGCTTTCACGTGATACGTCCCGTAATAATGACCTTTCGCCGAGGCGATCTCGCAGCCGACGGACGCGTTCGAGGCATCGATTCGGGTGACTTTCAGCGAGACGATCCGCGCTTCGGAATCGAGGAACGCTTGTTCGGGGAGCGGGCCTTGGGTGCCGCCCAAGGCCGAATACGCCGCCTTTTCGTCGCCTCGGATCAATGCACCGATGTAGCGCCGAACCACCGCCGACGCTCGCTCGTCGTAGCCGGGTTGCGTCTGGACGGGCGCCGCCGGCGTGAGAGTGCTCGCTGATGCGACGGGGCTTGCCGGCGCCCGCCGCGGCGACGGCAGCGCCGTCGCCGCGGGCGCCGCAGCCTCGGGCGTTTGGGTCTCAGCCGGCGTCGGTGCTGCGGCGACCACGTGGGCGGCGTGCGGAGCGGCCGTCGCGGGGTTCGGTTCGCGCGACGACTTCGGCGCCGGCGCGCGCGACGGTTTCGGGCTTGGCACGACGCTCGGCGTGGGCGAAGGTTCGAGCGACGGGCTTTCCGTGGGCGTCGCGGCCGGCGTGACCGCCGTGGACGGCGACGGCTGCGGCGTGTGCGGCGGCTCCAACGTCGCGATCGCAACGGGAGCCGGGATTCGCGTGGGCGATATCGGCCGGCCCGGCGTGCTCATCACCACTGCGACCGGCACGGGCTTCGCGGTGTTGCGCTGCATGAGGACCGCAACGAGCGCCCCGATCCCTAGACCGGCGATCACGACGCCCAGCCCGATCGCAATCGTCGGCAGCCACCCCCCGCCTCCGTCGGAATCGGATGGGTCGGGGTTACGGCGGCGGCGGGGCGGAGTCGACATCGCTGCGCGGGTTCAACGCGGTCGGCAAGAGGCCTCGCTCGACGGCGCGAATCGTCGGCGGATGATCCGGGTCAGCGTGCCGGTCGATCTCAACGCCGTCGTCTCCAACGCCTCAGCGGCCTTCGCACTCGCGACGCCATTGCGCCTGGCGGACCTCGTCGCGACGGCCGTTGTCGTGTCGCTCGGCCGGCGCGCGCCGCAGGACAAGCGCGAACGTGCCGTTCGACGAACGCTCGACGGCCTCCATGCCGGAGAGTTTGTCGTCGAGATCGACGGACGGGTCTACAGCGACGCGCACGAGGTCGTGGTGTGCGCCGGGGTCGTCGCGCTGCGTTTCTTCGCGCGCCGGTCCTACCGGCACGCCGCTTGATGGTCGGCGAACGGCTCCCGCTACCCGAATCCGTCGGCGCGCTCACACAAACGGCGCTGCGCGCGTACCGACGCCGATTTCCCTTGTTTTTCGGAACCGCCGTCGCGGGACTGATTTTCGAGGCGATCGTAGCGTACGTGCGGCCCGGCGATATCGGGTTTTTTTATGCCGGTTCGATCGTTGTCGATTCGCTGCTGGCGGCGCTCGTAACGCTGGGCGTGATAGCCGATTTGCGCGACGGCGATCGATCGACCAACCGGGCCGTCGCGGCGCGCGCGTTCGGCCGGTGGGGAATCGTCGCGGCGGTCACCACCCTTGTCGACGTGGTCACCTTCTTCAGCGCCAGCGCCGTCTTCGGTCCGCCGGAATCGACCGCCTACGGTCTGCTCAGCCTCCCGATCATCGTTTTGTGGGGCAGCGTTTCATTCGCCAGCGTGATTGCCGCCGTCGATGAAAAAACGGCACCGCTCAGGCTCGTCCTCTCATGCATCGGACGTAGCATCGCGTTGGCATTCGCGCGTCAGAATTTCGGCCGGCTCACGCTGTTGGCCCTCGTCGCGGTCGTTCCGATGCTCGTCGAAGCGGTGCTCTCCGATCAGCTCGAACTGCGAAAAGTCGCGGCCTGGCAATTCATCGCGAATATCCCCATCGATGCGCTCGTGACCGGCCCCCTCCAAGCCGTCTTCACCGTGTTCTATCTCGACTTCGTCCGCCGCACCACCGGTCCGCGCCCGGTCTAAGCGACATCCCGCGCGCCCGCGCCGCACACAAACGGCAATGCCCGTCGTCACGTGTCGGGATAAACCCGACACGCTCCTAGCGTCCGGTCGCGCGGGGCTGCTGTTCTTTACGCGCCATGACCAGTTCGGCGTACAAGGCATTGGGCCAGGCGAAATCGGCGCGGGTATACTGCCGGGGCCAGTTGGCGTTGAACGATTCGTGCAGCCGGTGGTCGCCGACGTCGGAGGCGGCGATATAGCCCAGCACACGCCGAGCCTCATCGTCGTCGGTCGCCGTGAGCGCCTGCACGCACAGCCCGAGAGGCCAGACATAACCGTGCGGCGTATGCGGGCTGCCCACGCCGGCCGCAAATTTGCCGTGAAAGTAGTACGGGTTACGGTCCGAGAGGACGAACGCGCGCGTCGTTTTGTACAGTGAGTTTCGGGCGGGCAGATAGCCGAAGTACGGAATCGACAGAAGCGAAGGAATGTTGGCGTCGTCCATGACGTTGGCATGGCCCAGGCCGTCGACTTCATAAGCGTAGATGCGCCCGACACCCTTGAGCGCGAGCGACCCGTGTTGCTCGATGCCGCGCTGGATCTCGACCGACAAGCCCCAGGCGTTCTCGGCCATTTTGCCGTCGTTCCAAACGCTGCGCGCGATATTCGTCAGGTCGCGCATCACCACCACGGCGAACATGTTCTCCGGAATGTTGAATTGATAGCGCGCCGGGTCGTCGGACGGACGGAAGCCGGTCCACACCATCCCGGTATAGCGCACCGCGCTGCCGCGTCCGCCGTTGGCCAGTTGGGGATGGCGGTACGTCGAACGCCGTTCGTGATGCTGCTCGTCGCGCAGGACTTGCAGCACGCGCACGAACGCGCGCCGAACTTCGGGCGTGAAAATCGAGCTGTCGTGCGTTTGACGGTAATATGCGGCGGCGAACCAGATCGGGTACAGCAGCGAGTCGATCTCGAACTTGCGCTCGGCAACGGTGTAACGCGAGGTGAACGCGTTCGCGTACGGATCGATGAGGATGTATTTGGCCTGTCGTGCCACAACGCCGCGCAGTTTCGTCGCGACCTTACCGTCGTGCGTGGAGAACCGGATATACGGGCGGACGATTGCGCTTGAATCGCGCAGCCAGTCAGCGTCGATATCGCCGGTCGACACGTAGGTCGTTCCGTCGCGCTGGGTCGTCGCGTGACGTCCGATCGCTTCGTCGAACGCGGTAAGATACAGCCGGTCGAGTGTCGCGGTGACAGCGGCGGACAAAGATTCACCGGCATGCGCGGGCGTCATGACCGTGAACGTTGCAAAGAGCAACGCAAGAAAGAGGCTCAGTAGACGCTTCACAGTGTTACGGTATCTATCGGCAGGTTATTGTAGTACCATGAATGAGCAACGCAATCCGCGTTCGTTCCTCTCCGAGGCAACCGATGACCGTCCGTCGCCGCGCAGCCGCCGGCTCCATCGCACTGCTGATCTTCGTGGTATGCGTCGCGACGCTCGCTAAAGCCGACCAAGCCTATCATGTCGACGGCAGCGACACCTATCAAATCGGCGGCTCCGACGTCCGCAGCGAAATCGCCTACACGGGTACCCAGCAGCTCAGCGTGCGGCAAGCCGGCAAGGCGCGGCGCTACGTGGCCCACGCCGACTATCTGCGGAACGATCAGGGCGCGCACCAGCGAGTCAAAGCGTCCTTTGAGTCGACGATCCTGCCCAACGGCGAGCAGGAGGACGGGACGAACAACGACCCCGACTATCTCACGGTCCTCAACCAGCCCTTCGCCGTCCAGCTCGATGCGGCGACGATGCACGACTTGGCTCACTTGTCGGGTTCCGTCCCGTTTGACTTTCCCTCGCCCATGACGGGTGCTCCACTCCGTGGTACGTTGCGGCATGTCGGCGCTGCTACGCTCAACGGCGAACCGGTTCTCGGAGTTGCATTCGATGCCAGCGGGCCCCTCGACGGAACGCTGCCGGATCACCCAAACTTGACGCTGGCCGGACGAATTCGCATGAGCGGCACGGCGTACTACACCGAATCCGGCGCGCTGCTGCTAGCCCTTGACGCGACGCTCTCGATCACCGGCAACGTCGTCGGCAACGCTCGACGCGATCCCGTCGAGATCGTGTACAAACGCTCGCTCAAAGCACTCCCGCCCGGTGCGCAGTTCGACGCCGCCGGCGGCCCCAAGCAAACCGCCACACCATAGAGCGCCTGTCGATACGGGTCGGTTTACCCGACGCGTAACGACGGATGGGTGCCCTCGGATTCGCTCGGTAGACCCTCCGGTCTTCGACGAGCCCAAACACCACCAGCGGCTCGGCCCGAAGGGCCCGAACGCCACACGCGGCTTGCGCCGAGGCCGCAAACGCCACCAGCGGCTCGGCCCGAAGGGCCGAACGCCACACGCGGCTTGCGCCGAAGCCGCAAACGCCACGGGTTCGGCTTCGCCGAACCCTGCTGCGTCGAACTGCCTAAGCCGAAACTCCCGCCGGCCACCCGGAATCGGCGGGACCGGGCACGAACCGCGAAACCGTCGCACTTCGTCGCTGGTCTTGGGCCAAAGATGAGTGCGCTCGCACCGATCCTTGGGGATTACCGTTTGACCGTTCCGGCGACGACGCCGCCGCCGGCGCGTTTGGCAAAAGGCACGCCGGCACCAGAGAATTTCGAGAAGGTCGTCGACGACTACCAGCGGCGTCTGTACGGCTTCGCCCTGCGCATGACCGGCAATCGCGAAGACGCCGAAGAGATCGTGCAAGACGCGTTCGTGCGCGCTTACCGCGCCTTGACGAAGATGGACGAACAACAGCGTGCGGAGCTGCGGCTGCAACCGTGGTTATATACGATTACTCTCAACGTTACACGCAATCGGCTACGGTCCAAGCGCCCGACGAACGTGGCGCTGGACTCGCTGGCGGATCCGGATGCGCTGCTCAACGAAACCCAAGAAGGACCCGATCAACCCGAACATATCGTCGATCGCGCGGCGGATATGGTCCTCGTCGAACAAGCACTGCTCTCGCTGCCGATGCATTTGCGCGCGGCGGCAACACTGCGGTTCATCGAGGGTCGCAGTCATCCCGAAATCGCCGAGATTTTGAATCAGCCGATCGGGACCGTCAAGTCGCACGTGCATCGAGCCGTGCGCATCCTACGTCGTATCCTCGGTCCGCAAGTCGGCCGCATCGTCGCGGCCGAAGCCGATGATTCGAAGGAGTCCACCGATGCGGTGCTGTGATGTCGAAGCTCTCTGGGACGATTTGCGCGACGGCGGTGAAGTCAATCGCAAACATGTGCTGCTCCACCTGCGGTCGTGCCCGCCGTGCCAACAGCTCTACGAACAATACGAAGGCATCGCGTACTGTCTGACGTGCCTGCCGATCGTCGAGCCGCCGCGCGATCTGGTGCCCAAGATCATCGAACACATCGAGGCTACCGTCCGTTCGGCGCGCAAACCGGACTGTGTCGCGAAAGTCGACTCGCCGGTCGGGACGTTGTACATCGCGTTCCGCTCGACGGGTATCACCGCGGTGGCACTGGATCGCGGCGAAGGCGATGAGGCCGCGCTCGAACATATCGCGCGGCGGTTGCGCCGGGGGGTGGTTGCGGCGAGCGCTCCAGCGTGGGTAACGGAAACCCTCGCGACGTTCTTCCGCACGCACTTACCGAATTACGAGCGCGTCGATATTTCGGATTTGAGTCCGTTCGAGCAGTCGGCATTGCGCGCCGCGGCACAGATTCCGCCGGGTGAAGTACGTTCGTACGGCTGGATCGCGGAGAAAATCGGCGCACCGAACGCCGCCAGCGCCGTCGGCCGAGTGATGGCACGAAATCCCGTGCGGATGCTCTTCCCCTGCCATCGCGTCGTCGACGCCGCGGGTCATCTGCACAACTACGGTTACGGCCTCGACGTCAAAGCACGCATTCTTGAGCTGGAAGGTTTTGTCGGCAACGCGTCCGCGGCGGACAAGGCGCGCTCGACGCAGCAGGTTTAACGCGCGAGCATTCGCGAAAGAAGAGGTCCATATGACGTCCGCGGCTCCGCTAGACAGAGATGATCGGCGGTTAACAGACGGACAAGAGGAGGTGATCATCGTTACTTGCGACAGTTCCCAACGAAGCCAGAAATCGATGATTGGAGGTGCGCAGACCTAGGAACGAATCCTGACGTCTGCGCAGCTTAAGAGAAAAAACCCGAGATCTTGTCCGCCGGCCGCCGTGGCCGGCTTTTTTTTGCTCGGACCGGATGCCATTGGCCAAAGGCTTGTGGGACGATTGCAACGAAAGAGACATGTCGTGTCTGAGCGCGTCCTCTCGACGGGCTTCAAGCCGTTCGGCGATGACCATGAGGTGGCGGCCCGCGTGCGGCATCGGTTCGCACTCCGACTGGATCGCCTCGGCTCTCCCGTCCCGGTCGATGCGGAAGTACTCGCTGCCGCGGTTTTCCGTGGCCTGCGATCACCCTGGCGCGCTGCGCAGCCCCGCGGAATACGAACACTTGAACGATAACGCACAGAACGACCCGCGCTTGGTCGCGATACCGGATATTCATGGGCACGCCAAAGGCGAGCACAAGGCGTTTAGCGACGAACGCCCGATCCCGCTCTCGGCGCGGATGCTCTTTCTGTGGTTCTATCACGCCTGCCGGCGCGGTTCACCGCGTTTCTTGATGGTCAGCGACCACATGAACTATCTGACGTTCGAGGATCCGGCGGCGATCAACTTGGTGCGTCGCGCGCTCAAACTCGCCCAGGCCGGCGACCTCTATGGGGCAGCCGAAACCGCCAGCGTCGAAGTCGGTCACGCGGCCGTGGTCTCCGAAGGACTGCGGCGCGGGATGCGCTATTCGATCGGCGCGGAGGTCGACAACGATCCGCGGTCGCGGCCCGATGCGCAGAACATCGTCGACGCGATGAAGCCCGACGGGATGATCCGCTCGGTTCACTTCCTGGCGATCGACCATCCGACGCACGGGCCGAACTGGAATTGGCCGTTTGACAACCCCGAGTTCAGCGACGTCTACGAGCTGGTCGGGACCGCGAAACTCTGGGAAATCTACATGGCGACCCTGCTCGATGCCATCGAACGGCTGCCGGGCAACATCGTCGGGCACTTCTACGTGCCGGCGCTCTTTGGTCACTGGCCCGACGACGTGACGCTCGACGGTTATGAAAACCAACTCGTCGACGCGTGCGAAGCCCGCGGGATGGCCATCGAATTCAACACGCGCTTTCTGTATCGCGAGCATTCCGACGAAGAGAAGGAACGGTATCTTGCCGCGCACCGGCGGCTGCTTGCGAAGTGCAAGGCCAAGAACGTCGGCATCGCCGTCGGCTCCGATGCGCACAGCCCAAAAGACCAGGGCGGCGCCTTTTCAACGGTGCTGGGGCTGCTCGACGAATGCGAAATCAACGAACTCATCTTTCCGATCGCCGGGCGCCTGGCACGTGTGGCACTGCGGGTCGAACGCAAGGCCGAGCCGATTCCCGAACCGCCCGCTCCGCCGGCTGAGGACCGCAAGTCCGCCCGACGAGCGCGCCCCGTCGAGCCGCCGGCCAAAGAGGAACCGCTTGCGATTGTCAGCGAGAACGGCGACGTGCCCAAAGTGAAGTCGTCACGTCCGAAGCGAACCAAAGTCAAAGCCACCGAAGCAAGCGAGCTTCTCGGAGTCGCCGAGGGAAACGGGGCGACCGTCGCAGTGCGCGATAGCGAACACCCGGCGGCGACCGGACTAGCGACCGAACCGGCGACCGGACTAGCGACCGGACTAGCGACCGGACTAGCGACCGGACTAGCGAACGAACCGGCGACCGGACTAGCGACCGAGCCGGCGAGCGGACTAGCGACCGGACTAGCGACCGAGCCGGCGAGCGGACTAGCGACCGAGCCGGCGAGCGGACTAGCGACCGAGCCGGCGACCGGACTAGCGACCGAGCCGGCGACCGGACTAGCGACCGAGCAGGCGACCGGACTAGCGACCGAAGAGCCCGCCGCCGAGCAGGGGACGCACTTCGGGCGCGCCGATGATGAGGAACACGCCGGCGTGAGCGCGGAAGTCGAAACACAGCCCATCGCTGCCGAACCCGAGGCGCCAACCCTCGCCGTCGCCGTCGCCGTCGCGGTCGAATTCGAGACCGAGACCGAGACCGAGACCGGGGCACCGGAAGCGCCAACGAAAACGCCGGAGGATGTCGAAGCGGTTCTGGTCGCCGTCGGCGAGCCGCTTCCCGATCTGACCGCCGAAACAGCGAGCGAAGCCGAACCGGCGACCGCGGCCGAAACGACGACCGAGGCCCGCGCGGTGGGCGAGGTCGAACCGACGAGCGAAGCCGAAACGCCGGATGCGGCTGCGGAATTTTCCGCGAAAGACGAAGCCCCCGTTGCCGAAGCCCCCGTCCCCGAAGCCGAGCCGGCGACCGAACCCGTGCTCGAGGTGGTCGAAGTCGAGTTCGTCGACGCGTCCGAAATTCTCGTGACCGCGCCGCTCGAGGACATGGTGACCGACGCGGAGTTCGAGCCGATCGTGGACGAACCCACGCAAGCAATCGCCGACACCGAGTCGGAACCGGCGGAAGCCGACGAACGCAGCGAAGAAACGCCGGACTCGTGGCCGGGCGAAGACGAGGACCATGCGGTCATCGTGGTCGCGGAAACAGACGGCGAACGCAGCAGCGCGGCGGCCCGAGCAGTGCGGAAAGCCCGTCCGAAAGCCAACCCCCCCGGCGTGAAGACACCTGCCGCCAAAGCGTCCGCTGCAAAGGCGCCCGCTGCAAAAAAAGACGTCAAGCCGAAGCCGGCCGCCAAGAAATCGGCCAAGCCTGCCGCGAAAGCGGCGGCCAAGAAATCACCGCCCAAGGGTGCGGGCAAGAAGGCCGCGACGAAACCGGGCGCGGTAAAAACCGCAGTCAAGAAACCGGCGGGGAAGAAAGCAACAGTAAAAAAAGAACCGGCCAAAAAAGCAGCGATCGGCGCAAGCGGCACAAAGAAAGCCGCGGCGAAACGGTCGGCCGCGAAAAAGACGACCGCGAAAAAACCGGTTCAGCGACGGCGCTGAAGCGATGAAACGCGGGCGCGTCGGCGTGCTGTTGTGCGCGCTCCTCTTTGCTGCGTGCTCCAAGATCGACACGACGTCGTCGACCGTACCGGCCGGCGGTCATCATGCCTGGACTCACCCCGGCGAGTTGCGGATCGCGATTCAGAGTGAACCCGTTACGCTTAACCCGATCCTCTCAGCGAACACCACCGAAGGATTGCTCAACCGGCTCTCGTTCGACGTGCTCGTTTCCGTCAAGCCCGACGGCAAGACGCTCGTCCCGAAACTGGCGAAAGTCGTCCCGACCACGGCCAACGGCGGCATTTCGTCCGACGGCCTGACGATCACCTACAAGTTGCGTAGCGGCGTGAAGTGGCAAGACGGCGTCGCCTTCACCAGCAAAGACGTGAAGTTTACGTGGCAAGCCATCATGAACGACAACAACAACGTCAACGCCCGCGTGGGCTACGACGAAGTGCGCAGCGTCGACACGCCCGATGCAACGACCGTTGTCTTTCATCTCAAAGAGAAATTCGCCCCGTTCGTGAACACGGTGTTCGCCGAAAGCGACGACCCGATCTGCATTATCCCCGAGCACCTGCTCGGAAAATTCAAAGACGTCAATCACGTCGCGTTTAACACGCTGCCGATCGGCACCGGGCCCTTCAAAGTCGTGCGCTGGGTGCGTGCCGATCATATCGAGCTCGTCGCCAACTCCGACTACTTCTTAGGTGCGCCGAAACTCAAAAGCATCGTCGTGCGCGAGATTCCCGACGAAAACACTTCGATCAACGCGCTCAGAACGCACGACATCGATTGGCTCTTCGAGCCGTCGCCGAACCTCTATCACCTGCTGCGCACGCTGCCCGAGACGGCGATCCACTTCGTCGAACAGCCGCAAACGCTGCGGCTGCTCATCAACAACAGTCGTCCGGCACTCAAAGATGTCCGCGTGCGGCGCGCGGTCGCCTACGCCGTGGATAAGAAGGGGCTCGTCGAACGGTTGACGGACGGCTCCGCGCTCGTCGCCGGGGCAGACCAACCGCCCTTCTCCTGGGCTTACCAACCCGAGGTGCCATCGTACGGACCCGATGCGGCAAAAGCTCGTGCGCTGCTCGCAGCGGCCGGCTACGCGCCGGGAACCGACGGAGTGCTCAAAAAGAACGGCCAGCCGCTCACGCTCGAGTTGTCGACCAACAACGCGAACGCAACGCGCCGGCTCGTCCAAACGCAGGTTCAGGCGATGCTGCGCGGCGTGGGCATCGACGCCGAAATCAAGAACTACCCGGGTAACTTGTTCTTCGCCACCTACGGCCAGGGCGGGATTCTCACCACGGGCAAATTCGACTTGGCCATCTCGGGTTGGATCGCCGGCATCGATCCCGACGACCACTCGCTCTACGCTTGCAACCAGA
>Ga0182013_10007171_pt1 | contig 12390 bp, 9 predicted proteins | sample 612S2MmetaG_FD_120487 | JGI IMG/M metagenome (GOLD analysis project Ga0182013, IMG submission 120487) | Permafrost microbial communities from Stordalen Mire, Sweden - 612S2M metaG | ecosystem: Environmental > Terrestrial > Soil > Wetlands > Permafrost | place: Sweden: Stordalen | collected...
AACCCGTGCTGTGGCAATATCGGCGGTGGCGGCTTCCTCGTCGCGCATCTTGCCGACGGCCGCGATGTGTTCATCAATTTCCGCGAGACCGCTCCCGCCGCCGCGCGGGCCAACATGTATCTGCGCGCCGATGGTTCGGTGATTCCTGGCGCCAGTCTGAATGGTTGGCGAGCGGCCGGTGTTCCCGGAACTGTACTCGGCCTCGATACCGCGCTGGCGCACTATGGGACGTTGCCTCGTGCCGCGGTCATGGCGCCCGCGATTCGGCTGGCGCTCGAGGGGTTTGTTCTGACACGAGGCGATTCCGACATCCTCGCACGGTTCGCGCCGACGCTGCGTCAACACACCACGGTGGCGCGGATCTTTCTGCGGCCGGATGGATCGCCATTCGAACCAGGCGATCGCCTGGTTCAACCGGAACTCGCCGACACGCTCCAGCAAATCGCGTCCGGCGGTCCGGAGGCATTCTACAAAGGACGCGCCGCGGCCGCGGTCTCCCGCTCGAGCGATGGCGCCCTGACGACCGAGGATTTCGCCGCCTATCACGTGACCGAAGCAAAGCCTGTTACCTGCCCATACCGAGGCTATCTGATTCTGTCCGCGCCACCGCCATCATCGGGCGGCACGACCTTGTGCGAAATTCTTGAGATTCTGGAGCCGTTCGACATGCGCGCGCTCGGCTTTCATTCGGCGCGGTCGGTCCATGTGATGGTCGAAGCCATGCGCCACGCTTACGTCGATCGAAACAATTTCCTCGGCGACCCCGCGTTCGTGAACAATCCGGTCGCGCGACTTCTGTCTCCCGAGCATGTGGATGCGATCCGCGCGCGCATCACCGAGCGCGCCACGCCATCGATCCAGGTCGCGGCTGGCACGCCGCCGCACGAGCCTCCGCAAACGACAAGCTATTCGGTGATCGACAAAGCCGGAAACGCCGTCGCGGTGACTTATACGATCAATGGCGCGTTCGGCGCGGGCGTGATGGCGGACGGTACTGGATTCCTGATGAACAACGAAATGGACGATTTCACGATAAAGCCGGGCACGCCGAATCTGTTTGGCCTCGTTCAGGGCGAGACCAACATGATCGCACCGGGCAAACGTCCGCTGTCTTCCATGGCACCGACCATCGTGATGAAAGACGGCCAGGTTTCGATGGTGCTGGGATCACCCGGCGGTGCTCGCATCATCACGATCGTTCTGCAAACGATCCTGAATGTGATCGACCACGGCATGACGGCGCAGGAGGCGGTGGACGCGCCGCGGATTCACCACCAATGGTTGCCTGACACGATCTTTGTGGAGCGCCGTGCTCTGTCGCCCGATTCTCGCGCCGCGTTGGAGGCGATGGGTTATTCGATCACGGAACAGGCCAATTGGGGCGCGACGGCGCTGATCGTCGTTGGGCCGCGGCGCGAGACTACGGCGGCATCTGAACCGCTACCCGCCGATTCGGTTGCCGGCGGCGAAGCGCGGCCGGGTTTTTTTTACGGAGCGATGGATTCCCGCCGGGCCGCCGGCGCGGCGATCGGTCGATAGGTCTCCGGAAACGAAACGGAGCGTTCCTGGACCAACCGCGCTTAAGTCTGACCTTTTGTCCCGCGCTCAATTCCGTGATGACCCGCGGGTCCCCTCACCGCCTTGACGGGCCTTGGCGCCGACGCTTGTCACCGCTCTTCGATCCTGCGCCAATCCCCGGCCTCCATCAGTCAGGAACCCGCGCATGATCCCGGATCGCCTGCTCGCCGAAGCCGAGTCGCTGCTTGCCGCCTGCCGGGAAAAAGGCGTGAAGGTCGCGACGGCGGAAAGCTGCACGGGAGGATTGATTGCCGCGGTCCTGACCGCGATCCCCGGATCGTCCGACGTGGTGGACCGGGGTTTCGTGACCTATTCCAACGAAGCGAAGAATGAGATGATCGGCGTCCCGATGCCGCTCATTCAAACCCACGGCGCGGTGAGCGAGGAAGTCGCACGCGCCATGGCGGAGGGCGCGCTGGAACGCTCGCGCGCCAGGATCGCCATTTCCGTAACCGGCGTCGCCGGGCCCGGCGGAGGAAGCGAGGCCAGGCCAGTGGGGCTGGTGTGCTTCGGTCTGGCCGAAAAAGGCCGGAAGGTCGTCAGTGAGCGACACGTCCTCCCCGGCGACAGAACCGGGATCCGGGTCGCGGCGGTCGCGCATGCGTTCTCGATGATCCACGCGCGGGTCTGAGGCGATCCGGCATGACAGTCGCCGTGGTGCAGCCGTTGCCGGGCATCGGCGACATGATCTGGCATCTGCCCCATATCCGGGCGATCGCCGCGTATGTGGGGGAGCCGGTGACCCTCATCACCAAGCCTCGGTCCGCCGCCGACCAGATATTCAGCGCGGAGCGGACGGTGCGCGACGTGCTCTGGCTCGACCGCAATCCGGAAGGCCGGCATGGCGAACACGACGGCGGCGCGGGGTTCTTCCGCGTCGTGGCGGCACTGCGCGCGCGGCGGTTCGACAGCGTCTACATCCTCCATCACAGCAAGACGATCGCGCTGTTGACCATGCTGGCGGGCATCCCCGCGCGTTACGCCTATGGCTATGGCGTTCAGGGGTGGTTCCTCAACCGGCCGCCTCGCCTGGCCAACGAAATTTTGTCCCAACATCCATTCGATCAGGCGACTGCCTGGCTCAGGGCAGCGGGGATACCGATGGCGGAGGCCGAGCCAATTCTGCCCGTCACGGACGCCGCCGTCGCGGCCGTAAGATCACGCCTTGGCGCGGCGAGCGCCGGGGCGCGGCCTGGCCCGGCGAAGGCCCAGGTCGCGATTGGCATCGGTAGTTCCGAACCATATAAGCAGTGGGGCGCCGCCCGCTTCGCCGCTTTGGCTCATGCGCTTGACGCGAAGGGCTCTGGGCCACTGATCCTCGTGGGTGGTAAGGCCGAAGCCGCTCTTGCCGCCGAGATCCAATCGCTGGCCCGTCTGGACACGCTCACCACCGCGATCGGCTGGAACCTCGCGGACATCGCGGCGCTGTTCAGTCTGTCGGACTATTATGTCGGCAACGATACCGGCGTGATGAACATGGCCGCAGCGGTCGGCATTCGCACCTATTGCCTGTTCGGCGCCGTGCCGCCGTTCCATCACAGCAGCCGCATCGTCGCGATCACCCCCACGGGGGGAATTTCCAAAACCGACGGAATGGGCCGCCTGTCAGTCGAGCAGGTTCTGGCGGTGATCGAGGCGGATCAGGCCTCGATCCGCTCGTGACCCGTGGCGCGGTCCAAATGGTGGTCGACCCATTCGGCCACCAGACGCCGGGCCTCGCTTAACGAGGCTTCCGGGTGGTGAATGCGGTACAGGGTCGTGCATGCGATGAAGGCGGACATGTCATCCGTGCCATGCTGGCGCAACTCCGAATAGGCCGTCACCACGGCCCGCTCACAATGGCGGGCGATCTGGCCGATTTGACCCATCCTCAGACGCTCCTGTTTGCGAATAATTCGCAACTGGACCTAACCTTAGCGAGACTGTGGACATGTCACAAGCGCGTCATGATCAGACCGGCAATGCGGCCAGTTCCGCGCTCGACAGACCCCAGGCTCGCAAAGTTTCCCGCGGATCGACAGACCCCGGTGGTGCCGGCTCAGCCAGCGTTGTCGAACCAAACCTGGGCGCGGGAGCCGGCTGGCGCATGCCGCCGACATCGATGAACGCCGCGCGCGCCACGTTATGCGGGTGAGCGTGCGCCTCATCCATCGACAGAACGGGGGCGAAGCAAACGTCGGTGCCTTCCAGCACGTGGCACCAGCCATCGCGGGTCCGGGTCCTGAACAGCGCGGTGAGCCGTTCTTTCACGTCCGGCCATTTCTCCCGGTCCCATTGCGATGGCATGGTCGCCGGATCGATCTCCAGGCGGCGGAGCAGTTCAGCGTGGAATTTTACCTCGATCGAGGCGATCGAAATGAATTGCCCGTCCGAGCACTCATACACCTCGTAGAAGTAAGCACCCGAATCGAGTTGATTTTCGCCTCTGGGCGCGGTCAGGCGTCCGCCGGCCTTCATCGCGTAAATCGGTGTCATCAACGACAGGGCGCCATCGACCATCGCGGCGTCGATCACCTGTCCCGCGCCCGTTGCCCGCGCTGAAATGATCGCCGCCAGCAGGCCCGTGACCAGATAAAGCGCGCCGCCGCCGTAATCGCCCACGAGATTGAGCGGCGGTGTCGGCTTCTGCCCTTGCCGCCCGATCGCGTGCAATGCGCCGGTCAAAGCGATGTAGTTGAGGTCATGCCCAGAGGTGAGCGCGAGAGGACCGTCCTGCCCCCATCCGGTGACCCGGCCATAGGCGAGCTTTGGATTGCGTTTCAGACAAATGTCGGGCCCCAACCCCAGACGTTCCATCACCCCCGGCCGAAATCCTTCGATCAACGCGTCGGCGCCGTCGATCAGACGCAACGCGAGTTCGACCGACGCCGGTTGTTTCAGGTCGAGACCAATCATCGCTCGGCTGCGTTTGGTGAATTCAAACTTCTCCGGCATGGGCAGGCCGAGCTCGGACGGTCCGGTCCGGTCGATACGAATGACGGTCGCTCCCATGTCGGCCAGCATCATCGCCGCCATTGGCGCCGGCCCGATGCCTGTGAATTCGACGATCTTCACGCCCGCCAAAGGTCCCATCGCACTATCCTCCACTGCCCGGACATTGTTCTCCCGCCGGGGCAATTGAGCAACTTCGCCGGCCGCGGCCGGCGGAAGTTCGGATTGGCGTCGCCGATAAGGCGCGCATGACCCGGTCAGACGGGGGAAATCCGGTCAGCCGCCATCCGCGTTGGCCAGGATGTCCGCCAGGCCGTGCAAGCTGCGCAGCCGCACATGGGCCTGTTCGATCCCGGGCCGCTCTTCGTGCATCCAGCCCCAGGGGCCGCGGCGCAAGAACACCGCCATCATCCCGGCCGCCCGCGCGGGGATGACATCGTTATCGACCCGGTCTCCAACGTAGGCGATGCTTTCCGCCGGCACGCCGGCCGCTTCGATCACCCTCTCAAAGAACCGGGGATTCGGCTTTGAAACGCCCCATCCGGCCGAGGACGCGATCACATCGACCGGCAAATCCAGGCCGCGCAACGCCGCTTCCGCCTCAGCCGGCTGGTTGCCGGCGATCAGAACCTTGAAGCCGCGTTCACGGAGGTCCGTCAGGCAGGGGCGCGCGTCGGGATACAGATCCGTTGGCTCGAACCCGTATTTCCAACCCAACGCGGCACGCTGCTGGCGAACGGTCGAGAAATCGAGATCGGGCCGGAAAATCTCGAATACCTTCCGGTGCGATTCACCACGCCACATGCTGACGCCTAACGCCGTGAACAACGTCAGCCGAGGGACGCCCATGAAATCGGCCCACCCGTTCCATTCGCGGGTTTCATCGATCAATGTCTCACCCACATCGAAGCAGACGGCGCGGATTGGCATGGTTCTGGACACCCCATCATTATGCTCGATCTGTTTTAACCGCATCCCGCGAGGCGCGTGAATCAGCGCACTCCGCTCGGCCACAAAACGACCCGCAGCGTTTGCAGCAAAATCACGAAATCAAACAGGATCGAAAAATTCTTGACGTAATAAAGGTCATAGCTGAGCTTGGACCGGGCATCATCGACCGAAGCGCCATAAGGGTAATTCACCTGCGCCCATCCCGTCAGACCCGCCTTCACCATATGTCTTTCACGATACAAGGGGATCTGCGTGGCCAACTGCTCGACGAACATCGGGCGTTCCGGCCGCGGACCGACGAATGACATTTCACCCTTCAGGATATTGATCAGTTGCGGCAGCTCATCGATCCGCGCCCGTCGCAGAAACATCCCGGCCCGGGTCACCCTGTTATCCCTTTCCCTGGCCCAGACCGCGCCGGACGCCTCCGCGTCGATGCGCATCGTGCGAAGTTTGAGGATCTGGAAAATTTTGCCGTCCAGAGTCACCCGCTCCTGCCGGTAGAATATGGGCCCAGGATCATTGAGACGAATGGCGAGAATTCCGAACAGGACGAGGGGCGATGTCAGCACCAACATGACCGAGCTGACGACAAGATCGAATGCTCGTTTCAGGAACCTGTCGATCGCGCCGAAATAAAAACCGTCCGAGAACACCAGCCAACCCAGATCCATTCGCTTGATATCGACCCGGCGCATCTCATGCTCGACGAAGCTGAGGTACTGCACCACCGGAAATCCCGCCTTCTTGCAAACCAGCAATTGCCCAAGATCCATCCCGCGTCTCTCATCCGGCGCGACGACGATCTGGTCCGCGCCGACCTGACGTGCCGCTTCCAGCACATGTGCCTGGTCGACGCGCAGGATCGTGCCACCCGGATCGCTTTCGAGGCGCGGATCGATGGGGCCGAAGGATGGATCGTGCAAAAAGGCGATATCGTAGTTAAGGCTGGCCCCTTCTTTGGCCAACATGCGCGACAGGTCCCAGGCGCGCGTTCCAGCGCCAACGACAAGCAACTGCCGCCGCAACAACCGGCGGCGCAATAGCCCGTCGAGGACCACGCGCGCCACGACCGCGCACGATATGAAAACAGCGAGCGCCAGCCAAAAGATCATCGATTCGACGCGTGAGGAACCAGGCTCGACCAGCGACGGCGCGATGCGCGAGGTCACCAGACAAATTATCAGCGCGACGACCGCGCCCATGCCGACGACCACCGGGACCCGAACCGCGGAGCGATGCTTCTCCACGAATGCTTCGCGCCGATAAAGCCCCATCGCATAAAGGAACAACAGGTCGCACAGGGGGTAGATCAACCCGCGCGCGCCCTCGGCAAGGCCAGAGAGATCGTTCACGTTCGAATGGACGAACCATATCGCCAGTGGCCAGGTAACCGCGACCAGGACCACATCGAGCGCGAACAGACTTCGCGCCATCGTCGCCTGCAGAATTCTCGGGCGGGTCATGCCAGGTCCTGAAACACCCTCGCTTACATGGCCGATAATGGAGAGGTTGCCCTAACAAATAGTTTGCGGCACCAAGCGGTGGACCGGCATTGGTTGAACATTGGACGGGCGCGCGCGTCAATGTCGCTCAACGCCATGGCACTCAGTCGTCCAACGGAGTGGTTCAGTTTTTCCCACGACGACGGGACCAGACGATCAGCCGAACGACTCGCGGCCGATTTCCAGGAACTTGTCGCGACGCCGCGCCTTCAACGTGGCGCTGTCCAGGGACGAAAGCGACCTGAGCGCCGCGCCAATCGCATCGCCGACCGCCTGGATCGTCGCGGTTGGATCGCGATGCGCACCCCCCAAAGGTTCCGGCACCACTTCATCGACCACGTGCATTCGCCTGAGATCGTCCGCGGTCAATCGCATCGCTTCCGCCGCCGCCGGCGCCTGGGCCGCGTCCCGCCAGAGGATCGATGCGCAACCTTCCGGCGATATCACCGAATAGATGGCATGCTCCAGCATCAGAACCCGATCGCCGGCCGCCAACGCGACCGCCCCGCCGGAACCACCCTCGCCGATGATCGCGGCGACGAGCGGCACAGGCGCTTCGAGGCAGGCTTCGATGGATCTGGCCACCGCTTCGGCCTGACCTCTGGCCTCGGCGTCAATGCCGGGAAACGCACCCGCGGTATCGATGAACGTCACGATCGGCAGCCCAAACCGGCCGGCCAGTTCGATCAGCCGACGGGCCTTTCGATACCCTTCCGGCCTCGCCATGCCGAAGTTATGGGCGATTCGGCTGTCGGTGTCCGAGCCTTTCTCGGTTCCCAGAACCATGACTGCTGTCTCGCGGAACCGGCCTAGTCCGCCCAGTACCGCCGCGTCATCGGCGAAGGCGCGGTCGCCGGCGAGGGGCGTGAAACCGGTGATCAATCCGGCGATGTAATCGGTGGCCTTCGGCCGGTCCGGGTGGCGGGCAACCTGGGTTTTTTGCCAGGGTGTCAGTTTGCCGTATGTCGCGCGCAGCTGCCGATCGGCAACCGAAGTCAGCCGAGCGATTTCTTCTGTGATATTAAGGCCGTCGGGCTCCGACAATCGCCGGAGTTCCTCGATCTTGCCCTCCAACTCGGCGATTGGCTTTTCGAAGTCGAGGAAGTGGCGCATGGGAGGGGGCGTGTAGCACGGTTTCAGCGGCGCGAAAGCCCGTCGCGGATGGATGTCTGTAGAGCGAGAGGAATGTGGACCTGAATTTCGATACGACCCATTCGCCTTCGCCACACGGGGCACACGAACTGACACGCCTGGCTGGCGAACCGTCCGTGGCGATTCTTCTCTCGACGTTCGACGGGGAGCGATATCTGGCGGAACAATTACGCAGCTACAACGCGCAAACCCATTCCAACTGGACATTGTATTGGCGTGACGATGGCTCCGCGGACCAGAGTCCGGCGATCGTGGCGGAGTTCGCGCAACGCGTTGGCAAGGGACGCTGCAGCCACGCTCCCGAGGATGGACAACTTCGGTCGACCGGGAGCTTTCTGACCCTGCTTCATACCGCTCTGCGAGACGACGCGGACTACTTCGCGTTCTCGGACCAGGACGATGTTTGGTTACCCGATAAACTGGCGCATGCGGTGGCCGCGCTCGGCGAAGTCGCGGCCGACCGACCGGCACTTTATTTCTGCGATCGCACATTGGTGGACGAGTCACTGCGATTCATTGGGCAACCTTCCCGGCTTCGCCGGCCGCCGGGGTTCCCGGCCGCGCTGACGCAGAACGTCATCCCGGGGTGCTGCATGATCCTGAACCGCGCGGCGGCCGAATTGATCGACGCGACCGACGCGCCCGAACCGACCTGGCACGACTGGTGGTGCTACCTGGTGGTGACCGCGGCGGAGGGGCTGGTGGTCCGAGGCAATTCGCCGGACATCCTGTACCGGCAGCACGCCGGCAATCTGGTGGGTGAGCCGCTTGGCGTTTGGCGGCGTGCCATTCGAGCACTACGGCGCGGCAGAGGACCATTCATGAGTGTTTTCTGGCGCCATGTCTCGGCACTGCGCGCCCGCCAGAGCCTGTTACCCGACCGATCGCTGACGTTGCTCACGGTCATCGATCGCGCCGGCCGCGAGGGCGTTTACGCGCGGTTCAAGGCTCTGAGTATCAGCGGATTTGTCCGGCAAACGAGGCTCGAGACGCTGCTTTTCCGCCTGTGGTTTCTGTTGGGCTGATAACTCAAAACACGGTTCTGATCGGCCAACCTGGCCTTGTCCGGACTTTGATCAGCCGGCGGATCGACGCGAAGAACGCCACTTTCGCGCCAGCCATGCCGCTTGAACTTTGCTCGCCTGGATGGTTCCCCATCGTGGCTAGTTCGCGTTGACGCCGCGCTACGGGTGTCGCTAATGGTGTCTCGCTTTTGCTGGGAAGGCAAGACAAGGATCATGCGGGACCAGGCGATCGCGGTCGTTATCGCGCTTTACAATGGCGGTGAATTTATCGCGGACGCTCTGGACAGCGTGGCCGCGCAAACATCGCAACCGGCTTCGGTTATCGTGGTTGACGATGGCTCCAGCGACAACGGTCCCGCCATCGTTGAAGGAATCGCCAGAACCCGGGACATCACGCTGGTTCGAAAAGAGCACGGCGGTCAATCATCCGCGCGGAACGTTGGCATTTCTCATGCCACCACACCACTGATCGCGCTATTGGACCAGGATGACATTTGGTACCCTCATCATCTTGAACAACTCGCCGTGCCGTTTCGGGACGATCGGATTCCGAAACCTGGTTGGGCATACAGCAATCTTGATCAGATCGATCGCGAAGGTCGAATGCTGGCCACGAATGTTCTTGATAACTTCGTGGACGTCGAGCATCCGAAACGGACCCTGAGCGGTTGCCTGAAAACCGATATGTATATCCTTCCATCAGCTTCACTCATCAACCACGCCGCGTTCGAGGACGTCGGGGGATTCGATGAAAATTTGATTGGATACGAAGATGACGATTTATTCCTGAGAATGCATATGCGTCATTACGAGAATGTTTATATCGATTCAGCAACATCGAAATGGCGTGTTTATCCCAATAGTGCCTCACATTCGATTCAAATGGCACAAAGCCGCATGGTGTTCTTCCGCAAGTGGCTTGCAATTCTGGGAAACCAGGCCGGTGTGGAAAAGCAATACATCAACACTTGCCTTGCGCCACGGCTCTTCCGCGTCGCGCTCAGCAATTATCATCATGCTCTTCGCAAGGGCGATCGATGCGCCCAGGCTATCGCGGTGGAGACGATGAAGCTGCTATTGCCGTTCGTCCCGGAAAGAATCGCGGTTCCGGCTCGGCTCATACTTCCGCTTTCGTCGATCCTCGGGACGGCGCCGATCGCCCGCATCGCCGCGCGAACCGCACCTCTCGCTCGGTTCGCATACAACCTCATTGCACGCTGACACCAATATACGGCCGGACACACCGTTGGACCGATCGCGGAAAGGCGCTAACAGGTTGCCATCACCAGTTGAAGTGCTCTGAGGCAGAGGCCCAAGAAATGAATGATGCCCCCCTTCCGTCACATGCCTCCGAACACCGGAGGCTGAGGGAAGCGACCCGATATACCGCGACCGCGCTCCACTCGATCCTTGAGTCATGGTTCAACTTTGAAAGTGTATTGGACGTCGGTTGCGGGACCGGCAACTGGTTGAGTTGCTTCAGCGCCCTCGGACGCAGATCGATCCTGGGCCTGGAAATGGAACAACTGGACCAGGCGCATGAAATCGACCCAAGGCTGATTTTGCACGTCGATGTGGGCCAGTACTTGAATCTGTGGCGGCGCTTCGATCTCGTTCTCTGCCTTGAGGTCGCGGAGCACCTCGACCAACAATTCGCATCGACGCTCATTGAAAACTGCGTACGACATTCTGATGTCGTATTGTTTTCAGCCGCGCTTCCAGGTCAACAGGGGTTGCACCATGTGAATGAGCAACGGCCCGAGTATTGGGCTGAACTCTTCGCGACCCACGACTACGCCGTAATGGACCGGATCAGGCCGCTGATCTGGAACGATCCCCAAATTCCCATTTGGTACAGACAAAATATCCTGCTTTTCGTCCGCCGCGAATCACCGGCTTTCGCCATGATCGACGCGCGGACAAAGACGTCCGATAACGGCATGCCATTGGCGATCGCCCACCCGGAGTACCTCGCCTATTTTTCCGATCTCTCACTGAAAACAAAGGCGACCGAAGAAGCGCTTTCGCTGAAAGGAAAGGCGACTGAAGCGGCGCTTTCCGCCAGAATAGGGTTTCTCTCCGGAGAAACGCGGCGCCTCGCGCGCGAATTGGATGAGTTGCGTTTACAGATTGATGAGGTTCCCGCTCAACCGACAGCCCCCATTCCTGTTCATTCCCGTGGGCTCCTGCATTCCGTTGCCTGGCGAACCTTTCATACGCTTCGCCCGGTTGCCAGGCGCCTTCCGCTCTCGGTCCGCTTGAAGTTACGTAGAGGGCTTGAAAGGCTCGGACCGGTTTTCCGGTTTCCCATCGTTCTCACACCATCTGGCGTTCCGGCACCGGTTCGTTCCCTGCCCGCGCCCGGGGCCAATCGTGGCCCGATGCTTCCAGCCCATAACTTTACATATCGAATCGTCTTTGTTTCTGGAGAGTCGCATACACCCGGTCACGTCTACCGCGTGCTGCGTCAGGTCAGTGCCGCCGCCGCGATCGGCGCGGAGGCGCAATGGCTGGCACTTGAGGACTACCAAAATCATCGAGAGGCGCTGACGAACGCGAATATCATTGTTTTGTGGCGTGCCGCTAACTCACCGGCTACCGCGGCGATCATCAGAATCGCACGTAAGGCATCGGCCAGGTTTCTGTTTGACGTTGACGATCTGGTATTCCTTCCCGAAATCGCCAAAGCGGAAATCATCGATGGCATTCGAAGCCAGGATTTTTCCGAGTCGGAGACGGCCAAACTGTTTCTGCGATTTCGCCAGGTCATGGAGCAAGCTGACGCCTGCATCTGCACCACCAGTGAGTTGGCAAAGCAGATTCGCCAATTGAGTATGCTTTCTTATGTCGTGCCAAACGGTTTCGACTATGAGTTTTTCGGTGTGGCTCGACGTGCCGCGCGGCGATGGCATGCCACACGAGACGATAATCTCGTTCGCATGGGCTACGCATCCGGAAGCCGGACGCATCAACGTGATTTTGGCGTGGCCGTTCAATCCATCGCCGCGGTTTTGTCGGAAAGGGCTGACTGCAGGCTCGTGCTGTTCCGCGTGCCTGGCACTGGCCAGCCATTGCTCGATATCGACGAATTTCCCTGTCTGGAACCGGTAACGGATCAAATCGAATGGCGTGACATGGTCCCGCTAAAGGATTTGCCAAATGAAATCGCTCGTTTCGATATCAATCTGGCCCCCCTGGAGACCGGCAATATTTTTTGTGAGGCTAAAAGCGAGCTCAAATATTTTGAG
>Ga0182013_10007173_pt1 | contig 12387 bp, 10 predicted proteins | sample 612S2MmetaG_FD_120487 | JGI IMG/M metagenome (GOLD analysis project Ga0182013, IMG submission 120487) | Permafrost microbial communities from Stordalen Mire, Sweden - 612S2M metaG | ecosystem: Environmental > Terrestrial > Soil > Wetlands > Permafrost | place: Sweden: Stordalen | collected...
CGAGGTAAGTGTCCACGCGGCCCGCGGGCTTGCCGTCGCTGTCCATGACTTGCCAGTGTCCGATGGCGCTTTGGAGCTTCTGCGAGAGTTGCTGCGCGCCGGCGCCGGCAACCGAGGCCAGCACCAAGAGGACGAGCGCGCAGGCGGAGCGAGATTTGTGTCGAGTCGTTTCCAAGGGGGACCTCCCGTTTGTCTGGATTGTAGGGCCGGGCGCCCCACTCTGGCAGCGTCTTTGCTTTTGCGCCCCAGGGTGGGCTGCCCTGCCGGCCTGTCCATCATCTCCTGACCAATACAGCACAACTTCTCCAGCTCCCGCGGACGATACTGTGCAAGAACCAGCCTTCCATGGGGCGAACGCCATGCCACTTTCATGCAACACGCCTTCCGCAGGATGGGCCGACCGCCAGCCCATGGACGTATTCCGATGCGCGATCTCCGCTTGAAAACCTGTCTGCTCTGTCTTCTTGGCCTGACGGCCCTTCCCCTGGCCGGCCAAAGCAGCAAGGGGCACGGCGCGCCGGCCGCGCAATCGGCCAACGACCAAGGGTGGTCCGACGGCACGCTCGACAGCGACGAGCTCAATCAGGAACTGGACGCGGCCTCGCTGGCGCTTTCCAGGATACCGGCGGACCCGCTTCTGCGCCCCGATCCGCTGGCTCCGCTCCTGCGCCCGATCAACGGAGTGTCGGAAAGGCTCAACCAGGCCGAGCGCCTCAAATTCGGGGCCACGTACACCTTTCTGAACCAGTACGCGACCGTCACCCCGGACGCGGTGCGCCACGACCAACTCAGCGCACGGCTTGACCTGACAGGAGCATGGGCCGCCTACGCGCATGGCAGCTCCGCCGGCTCCATCGCGTTGCTGGTTCGCTCGGGCAGCAACATTGGCATCAGCCAGCAGTTCAACCTGAGCGACCGCATCGGCTCGGGCCTCTATCTGAACAGCCTGCAAGGCGGCGGCCCGCAAACACCCATCACGCTGAACATCCTCTATTGGCGGCAGGACCTCTTCAAGAAGCGGCTCTCGCTGTATGTGGGCAAGATCCATCCCAACGAATACATCAGCCTGAGCATGTTCAACAACGACGAGCGCACGCAGTTTCTGAACGGCCAGAACGACGGCAACCTGGCCTTCGCCTCCGAAGGCGCGTATGCCGGCGGCGCGGCGGTGGAGCTTCAGGCCACCCGGCACCTTTACCTGCACACCCTGGCCATCGACACCGAAGGCACGGCGGGCAGCGGCATCGGAACCCTGGTCAACAAAAAGTATATGGAGGCGGTGGAGTTAGGCTGGTTTGCCGGCTCTCCCGGCACCCACTTTCGTGACAATCGCATCGGTATCTGGCGCGACGACACCAAGACCCTGGGCAGCGGCTACGGCGCCGGCTTTGCCTTCGAGCATGAGTTCCTCAATGGCTGGACGCCCTTTGGACGCTACGCCTTCGCCAGCGATCGCGGCACCTCCATCAAGCAGACCGACACCATCGGCCTGGCTCAGGTGCACCCGTTCAAGCGGCGCGGAGACATGTTCGGCGCCGCCTATAACTACACCAGGCCCACCAGCACGGCAAAACATCGGGAGAGCGTCGCGGAGTCCTTCTATCGCCTTCGCCTGACCCAGAGCGTGGATCTCGGCCCTGACGTGGAAGTGTCGATCCATCCCGCCCACGCGGCCAAGGCTTACACCACGACCCTTCTCAGCTTGCGCATGAGGATTATCTTCTGATGCCGATGGCGCGCGCGAACACGGGGACCCACTCCGCGCAGCAAATTCGCCGCAGTGAACAGAGCGAAACCCTTTGGCCAGGAATGCCGGTGGAGAATGCTTGCCTTTCATTCCGCGGCTGGTCTTCGATGTGCTGCCTGTTCCCTCTACCGGCTGGCGGCGATCATCTGCGCGGCGTGCTGCAGGCTGGTGTCGGTGACGGTTGCGCCGGAGAGCATTCTGGCCACTTCGTGGGTGCGGGCCAGGTCGTCGAGCAGGCGAATCCGGGTTTTGGTGCGGCCGTCGGATTCGCGCTTGTCGATGAGGAAATGCTGGTCGGCGAAGGAGGCGATCTGGGGCAGGTGGGTGACGCAGAGGACCTGCTGGCCGCGGCTGAGGGATTTGAGCTTCTGGCCGACGGCCTCCGCGGCGCGTCCGCCGATGCCGATGTCGATTTCGTCGAAGACCAGGGTGCGCGGCGTGGGGGTCTTCTTTTTGGGCTTGACGGCGCCCTCTTCGACGGAGACTTTGAGCGCCAGCATGACGCGCGACATTTCGCCGCCGGAGGCGATTTCGTGGAGAGGCTTGAGCGGCTCGCCGGGGTTGGTCGCAATGCGGTACTCGACCTGATCCCAGCCGCAAGCGGTCCAGTGGGGCTGCAGCTCGGCGGCGGTGACGGCAACTTCGAAGCGCACCTTCATGGCCAGTGAGTTGATCTGGGCTTCAGCCAGCTTGCCGAGTTTGTGGGCGGCGGCGCGGCGCTCGGCGGTGAGGGCCTGAGCGGCGGCCTGGTAGGCCTTGGCGGCCTCATCGAGGGCCTTGCGCAGCACCTTGATGATTTCGTCGCGGTCCTCGACCTCGGCCAGCTTGCGGGCCACCTCCTCGCCAAAGGAGATGACCTCGGCGACGGTCTTGCCGTACTTGCGCTTGAGGCGGTCGAGCAGGGCCAGGCGGTCTTCGATCTCGGCCAGGCGTTCGGGCGAGGCGTCGATGCCCTCGGCATAGTCGCGCAGACTCGAGCTGACGTCGCCCAGGATGGCGCGCGCGGAGGCAAGCTGCTGGGCGGCTTCGGTGAAACGCGCGTCGTAGCGGGCCAGTTCCTCGACGTTGCGCAGGGCGGCGCGCAGGGCCACCTCGGCCGAGCTGCCGCCTTCGTAAAGCTGCTCAAATGCGCCGATGGCCGCGGCATAGAGCTTTTCAGAGTTGGCCAAGACGCGCTTTTCGGTCTCCAGGGTCTCGTCCTCGCCGGGCTCCAGGCGGGCGGCCTCGATCTCCTTGCGCTGGTAGCTCCACAGATCGACCATGCGCAGCCGATCCTGCTCGCCGAGCAGCAGCTCGTCGAGCCGGGCGGAGGCGTCGCGCCAGCGGGCGTGGGCTTCAGAAACCGAGTCAGTCGAGATGCCGCCGAAGCGGTCAAGCAGAGCGCGCTGCTGGCCCTGGTCGAAGCTGGAGAGGCTCTCGCTCTGGGCGTGGACCAGGGCCAATTCGGGGGCCAGTTGGCGGAGCACGGCGACCGTGGCCGGCTGATTGTTGACGAAGACGCGTCCCTTGCCGGAGGAGAGGATTTCGCGGCGCAGAATGACATCGTTTCCGCCCGAATCGATGCCGTTTTCTTCCAGTATTTGCTCGGCGTTGGCGGTGGACTCGAAGACGCAGGAAACCACGGCCTTGTCGGCGCCGTGGCGAACCACCTCGGCCGAGCTTTTGCCGCCCATGAGGAGCGCCAGCGCATCGACCAGGATGGACTTGCCCGCGCCGGTTTCGCCGGTCAGCAGGTTGAGCCCCGGGCCGAAGACGGCGATGGCGTGATCGATGACGGCGTAGTTTTCAGCGCGCAGTTCGACGAGCATTGCTGAGCAAACCTCCCCAGGATGGGACGGCGGTTGGGGTTGGAGGTTTCCTCTCGCTGCGGACGAAAAAGGCCGCAAGCGGGAGGCCGTGCGCTGCTGCGGATTCCCTTGCCCGGAAGTTCGTTTTCGCAACGCAACACAGGAGTTGGCGGCGGCTAGGGAGCATGAAGGCGCAGCGGTAATCCGAGCGCAGCATAGCACGGCGGGCGGCAGGGGCGGGGGATCGAATGCGGTTCAAGAGCGACGGGGGACCAGATCGATAACTTGGAGGGGGCTACGCGGTCTGATACCGTGAATATTGAGGTGAATGCTGATTTTGACTGCTGCCTTCGTGTTCCTCCTTCAGCCTGACAGTGGCGCGGTCACTGGAGCGCCATCGGTATCCCAGGGGCCCAGCGCGCTGGTTGAGATGATTTCAAATAGCGGACCGGTGGCGATGGCGGTGCTGGCGCTGCTGCTGATTGCCAGCCTGTATTCCTGGACCGTGATTTTTGGCAAGGCTTCAACCTTTGGCAAGGCGACCAAGGAGAGCCGGCGGTTTATCCGGGCCTTCCGCAAGGCGACGCGGCTGCAGGAGATTGCGGCCCTGGCCGCGGAGTGTAAGATGAGCCCCCTGGCGCAGGTGTTCGAGGATGTGTACGAGGCGTACCGGCGGCAGACGGGCGGCTCGGGTCCGCCGCGGAATCTGAACGCGCTGGAGCGGTCGGCGCTGACCGCTTCAAGCGAAGCCGTGACCAGCCTGGAGCGGCGCATGACCTGGCTGGCGACGATTGCCGCCGTGGCCCCGTTCGTGGGGCTGTTCGGCACCGTGATGGGAATCGTGGACGCCTTTCACGGGTTGGGCACGGCGGGCGCGGCAACGCTGAGGGCCGTGGCGCCGGGCATCTCGGAGGCCCTGATTACCACCGCTGCCGGCCTGTTTGTGGCCGTGCCCGCAGTGGTGGCCTATAACCAGTTCACGGCGCGGATCAGGGTGTTTGCCTCGGCCATCGACGACTTTTGCCGGGAGCTGATCAACTCGCTCGAAGAGATTCCGGTGCGCGTGGCTGCGCCGCGTCCCGCCAATGCCGGCGGCTCCGCTGGTCCCGAGCCCGCCCGGGAGGCTGACCGTGGCGTTTACAAGTAGCAGCGGCCGCACCCAAACCTCGCTGGCCGACATCAACATCACGCCGCTGGTGGACGTGGTGCTGGTGCTGCTGATCATCTTCATGATTACCGCGCCGGTGCTGCAGTCGGGGATCGAAGTGGCCGTGCCCAAGACGCGCACGGTGAAGGAGATCACCGAGCAGCGGATGGTGGTGACCATCGACCGCGATCAGCAGGTTTTTCTGGGCGATCAGCCGGTGAACATCCACGAACTGGCGCAGAAGCTGCACCAGGGCGGGGCCGATCCGGCGCAACAGGTGATCTATCTGCGGGCCGACGAGCGGGTTCCTTTCGGAGCCTTCGCCAGCGTGATGGACGCGGTGAAACAGGCTGGGATCACCAACATTTCCATCGTCACCCAGCCGCTGGAGAGCAAAGCGGCGAGTGGAAACCAGGGGCAGTAGGCGCCCCCTTTGCAGAGAGACCCGGCCAAGCCCATGAACGATCTGCTGGAAGGCAGCGAGAAGCTGGAGCGCGAACTGACGCCGGAGCCGATGGCGGCGCCGGCTGTGGGCTCGCTGTTGCTGCATGGCGGGCTGGCCGCGGTCCTGCTGGTCTACGGCATTCTTGGCGGGCTGTTGCATCACAACTTCTGGGGCAATCCGGGTGTTGGCGGAGCCATCCAGGTGAACCTGGTCAGCAGTGCCCTGCCCTTGCCTTCCGATCAGCCTCCCAACCAGAATGTGCTCGCCACCGAGACCCCCAGCAAGGCGCCGGCCGAGCCTGCTCCCAAGACCAAGCAGGCGGTGGATGAGAAGGCGATCCCCATTGCCAGCAAGCAGAAGCCGCAGCCTCCGCAAAAGCAGACCGCGAGCAAGACGCAGCAGCACCAGCCGGTGCCGAAGCAGGACAACCGGGCGCAATTCGGCGAGCAGGCGGGCTCGTCCATGCCGCGGGCCATGCAGGGACAGCCCGGGTCGAACGGACCCACGGCAGTGAGCAACGGCGACTTTGGCAGCCGCTTCGGCTGGTACGTGGACGGCATCACGCGCAAGATGGATGCCAACTGGTACCGGCAGGAAGTGGAGCCGCGCACGCCCCGCGGCGCCCGCTGCTACATCACCTTCGTCATTCACCGCGACGGCAGCGTCTCGAATGTGCTAATGGACCGCTCCAGCGGGAGTCCCACGCTGGACAGCTCCTGCCTGCGCGCGGCCCGGCGTGTGGACACGTTTGGAGCGCTTCCCTCGCAATACAACCTGAGCACGGTGAACGTGTCGCATTATTGCGAGTACTAGAAGGCCGCGCGCAAGCGCAGTAGAATGGGGATCAGCGCAGGAGTTGCCCCCCCCCTGAGGCCGCGAGACACAAGAGGCCGGCACAAGACCGGCTGCATCGCAGGGTTCCAGCTACCGCCCACTGTTCAACGAGGAAGGATTGCGCGCCGCATGAAGTCTCATTTCCGGCTGGTTTTTCCCGCATTGCTCATCCTGGCAAATCTTGCATCCCGGCCTTCGCAGGCCCAGGACTGGGTTCATGAAGGCTCCAATCTGGGCGCGCGTATCCGCCTTGCCGCGGCGGACTTCAAGCCGGTGGGCGACGATCCCCAGGCCCCGGCCCTGAAGGCGGCCTTCGACGCCACGCTTTACAGCGACCTGAGCAGCGCCGGCATCTTCGACCTGGTGTCGAAGAGCCTCATTCCCCAGGTGACGCCCGGCTCGCCCCAGGAGATCAACCTGCCGGCGTGGTCCGGGGCGCCGGCGAACGCGGCCATGGTGGCCTTCGGCGCGCTGTCGGCCACCAACGGGCGGCTGGTGGTTTACGGCTGGCTGTTTGACACGCGCAATACGCAGAGTCCGCAGGTGCTGGGCAAGCAGTACAACGAGGCCGCCAGCCAGGACATGGCGCGGACCGTGGCGCATCGCTTTGCCGACGAGATCATCCTGCGCCTGGGCGGAGGCATCAACGGCATTGCCGAGACCAAGATCTACTTTGTCAGCTCCCGCAGCGGCACCAAGGAGATCTGGGAGATGGACTACGACGGCCAGAACGAGCACCCCGTGACCCACCTGGGCGCAATTTCGCTCTCTCCGCGCATCTCGCCGGACAACTCGCGGCTGGCCTTCGCTTCCCTGGGCCGGGACGGGTGGGCCATCCGCATGTACTCGCTTGACCTCAACCGCATGGTGAGCTTTCCCGCCGGCGTGGCGGGAGGCAGCAACCAGTCTCCGGCGTGGTCCGGCGACGGAACCAAGATTGCCTTCTCCTCTTCGCGGTCGGGCGATCCGGAGATTTGGGTGGCCGATGCCAACGGAGCCAATGCGCGCCGGCTGACCAACTTCAGGGGACCGGATGTTTCGCCCACCTGGAATCCGCGCACCAATGCGCAACTGGCGTGGGTGAGCGGGCGCACCGGGCTGCCGCAGATTTACACCATGGACCAGGACGGCGGCAATATCCAGCGGCTGACCGACGGGGGCTATGCCATCTCGCCTTCGTGGTCGCCCAACGGGCAGTTCCTGACCTTCAGCTGGAATCGCAAGTACGGGCCGGGTGCGCCGGGCGGCCAGGACATCTACGTGATGGACATCGCCAGCATGAGGTGGCTGCAACTGACGCACGAGGCGGGGAGCAACGACTTTCCCTCCTGGGCGCCAGACGGGCGGCACATCGTTTTCGAGCGCTCGATCGGCAGCCACTCGCAGATTTGGTCCATGCTGGCCGACGGCACCGAGCAGCATCAGCTAACCCACGGGGGCAACAACTTCATGCCCAACTGGAGCTGGAAGTGAAGCCCGGATGGGGAAGCGCGGATTGCGATGAGCGCTGCTGCATGGAATATCGGGAGATTCTGAACTATGATGGTTGAGTTGCCAAAACTCTCAGGGAGCCTGCTCTGAAGGGTTGCGGCGAAAGGAAACGCCCGGGCCCCATCCGGTCGAAGGCCATGGTATGGGGCGGGCCCCAACGACAATGTTTTCCGAGAGGATTCCGGCCTCATCCGTTGCCCTCCAGCCAACAGGTTCATGCACTTTCTTGCGGTCCTTCTCCCCTCGAAATGACCGCGAGCGGCTGGGCAGGCAACGGCATTGAACACGGCATGAATCCCTGGGACGGAACTCTTCACCCTGTGGAAGGAGAAATCCATTGACCCTACAAAATCTGACCCTGCAAAATCGCATTCTGGCGTCTGTTGCCCTTCTCGTTGCCCTGGTCGCAGTTTCAGGTTGCGCGAAAAAGAAGCCTCTGCCGCCGCCCGCGACGGCTCCAGTCGCTGCTGCCACGGCCCCCGCGCCCACGGCGCAGATCACCGCGACGCCCACCCTGGTTTCAGCCGGAGACCAGGTGCAGTTGTCCTGGCGCACGACGGACGCCACCTCGGTGTCGATCGACGGCATTGGCGATGTTCCCACGACGGGCGTAAAGACCGTGACCCCCTCGGTGTCGACCAGTTTCCATCTGGTGGCTCGCGGTGAGGGCGGAACGGCCGAAGCCACGGCGCGAGTCACCGTGAATGCGCCGCCGGCCGTCGTGGTGCCCACCAGCACCATGAGCGCGGAAGAAGAGTTCAAGGCCAATGTCCAGGACATCTTCTACGACTACGACACCGCCGAGATTCGCACCGATGCGCAAGCCACGCTGTCGCGCGACGCACAGTACCTGGTCAGCCATCCGGAGGTCAAGGTCGTCCTCGGCGGCTACTGCGACGAGCGCGGCTCCAACGAGTACAACATCGGTTTGGGCCAGAACCGCGGCGACGCGGCCAAGAACGCGCTGGTCACGGCCGGCGTGGCCGCGAACCGCATCCGCGTTGTCAGCTACGGCAAGGAGAAGCCCTTCTGCTCCGAGTCGACCGAGGAATGCTGGCAGCAGAACCGCCGCGCCGGATTCACGCTGGACCGGTAGAATTAGAGTGAACAGTGAACAGTGGTCAGTCGAGTGCCCCAGGTCCCCGCCGGGGACCTGGGGCGCTCAGGCGATTCACAGAGCAAAATCACTGACCAATGTTCACTGACCACTTATCACTGACCACTTATCACTGACCACTGATCACTGACCACTGATCGCTGACCACTGACCACTGATCACTCCTCCACAGGTGAACCATGCAGATCGGACGTACATTTCGCAGTTGTCTCCTCGCGGCGGCTCTGGTGGCCACGGTTTTTGCCCCGGCTCCGGCGCGCGCCACGTCGAAGGAGATCATCGAATTGCAGACGCAGGTGCAGCAATTGCTGGACATGGTGCAGCGCATCCAGTCCACGCTGGACACGCGCTTCGGCGTGCTGCAGCACTTGTCGGAGCAGACCGCCGACGACGCCAACCGGATGACGGCGACCATCAATGCGCTGCAGCAGAAGATCAATGCGCAGAGCGAAGCGTCCAGCGGCAAGCTGGACACGACCTCCGGCCAGGTGCAGTCGCTGAACGACTCGGTGGACGAGTTGAAGTCGCGCATCGCCAAGCTGGACAAGTCAATCCAGGAGATGCAGGCGCAGTTGCAGAACATTCAGAATCCGTCCTCCGCCGCGCCGCCGGCGAGCGCGCCGCAGCCCGCCGAAGGCGGGGGAGCCCCGGGCCCGGCGCTCAGCCAGACCCCGCCGCTGAAGGAGACCTTTCAGGCCGGCGTGCGCGACTATAACGCGGCCAAGTACGAAGTGGCGCTGGGCGAGTTCCAGGATGTCATCCACTACTATCCGCTGGACGACCTGGCCGGCACGGCGCAGTTTTACCTGGGCGAGATCGCCTACCGGCAGCAGAATTACGCCGATGCGATCAAGAGCTACAACGCCGTTCTGGAAGGCTTCAGCGGCAGCCCCAAGGCTCCCGCCGCGCAACTGCGCAAGGGACTGGCGCTGTTGCAGTTGAACAAGAAGGACGCGGGCATTCACGAGTTGCGCCTGCTCATCCAGCGGCACCCGCAAACTCCCGAGGCGGCACAGGCGCGCACCAAGCTGAACGGGCTGGGCGTGCGGATTCAGGCCGCGCACTGAGGGCTTAGGGCGGCTCCGGATTAGCCGGGATTGGCTTCGTGGCATGTCCTCCTTTTCGTTCGCCACCGCGGGCGAAAAGGAGGGGGCAGCCGGCCTTGGGCCAGATTCCTGGATTTCCCCACCCCTCCTGGCTCAGCGAATCACGGAGTTGCATCTCGACGATCGGGCGCGAGGTACTCGTCGACGGGCTGCCCGGTCACGGATAGCTTACGGGATTGCTGGATGCCTTGAAACTCCACCTGGACGGTTACAACGCCTGGAGAGAGCCCGGTCAAAAGTCCGGTTGATGAGAGAACGGCGCCGGTATCGGTAGAGCAGCTCCAGACGGCATCGGTGGTTGCATCTCTGATGCCTCCGCTGGTATAGGTCGCGATGGCGGAGTATTGTTGAGACCGCCCAACCTGCAATTCCCTGATCGCCGGCGAGATGAGGATGGATAGAATCGACGGCGCTGGCGCGCTGGGAGCGGAGCTGCCCGATGACGCGGAGGAATCGGACGCCGGGGCTTGGGGCGGCGCTGAGGATTGATTCGCAATCGGCGATTGGCGCCCGAACGCCCAGTTTTCCAGGTCGCCGGACGCGCCCATGAACTGAACCTTCGCCGCCCGGATGCGATCGTTGAACTGAAGCAGAGCGATGAACTGCATCTCTTCGGAGATGTGCGCGGCGACCAGGCTGCCAATCGAGGCTTTGCCAAGCGCCATATCGTGCGTAACCTTCAGTCTGGTCATGAAATCCGATACGTAATCGAGCTGCACAATGTCGCGATACGCCACCAGCCGCCGAAGGACTTCTCTGTTTTCGAGGCTGGTCGTCGAGTCCTCAGGCAAGGGCGGGATGGAGCTTTCCACAGCCTCGGGCTGATCCGGCGGGAGTCCAATGAGGGTGGAGAGCGCAATGCGCGTATCGCGCTCGGAAGTGCTGAGAGACCCCGACTCCATGCGAGTTCTTGCGCGCAGCAGTTTTGCCTGCGTCAGCAGGAGGGGTGGGTCCACCTCCGCGGAAACCCGGCGCGACTCGATGTCGATCAGCCGCAGGACAAGGTCCTGCTGCGGGCCCAAAACCCGCTCCTGTGCCTGGATACCCTGGAGTTTCGCATAGAGAAGCGCCGTGCATAGAATGACGCTCCTTCTGGATTGAAGGGCAAAGGCTCCGGCGGAGGACCCAGCTGGCGACGCGGACAAGAGAGGGCCTCCCGGCGGAAGGCCCATTTCATTGGCGGACGCGAGCTGTGCGGCAAGGCCCGCGTAGTCCTCAAGATGAACCGGGCAGAAGCGCTCGCCGGCGGAATGCCCTGCCCTCTTGCCGTTGCCCGCGCCCGCGGATTGTCCGGCTCCCGATGCGGTTTGAGCGGTGTTGGCGTTGCGGTTGAGCGCGAGCTCCAGGGCTTGCCCAAATGTCAGAGGCGCGCCCTGCAGGCGGAAAGGCGCCAAAGACACCAGAACAAGAAGCCAAAGGCGCGATAAGGTCACGGTTTATTCCATTTCTATTTCTCGCGCGCCAGAGTCCAGGTGATGGTATCGCCGACAGTGTCCGTACCGGTTCCCTTGAGTGTATTGTGATCGGAACTGATGGTTAGAGTCCCAGACCCGCCCGCATCTCCGCAGCAAGAGTCGGCACTCCATGCGGCGCCGTTCAGGCTCAACAGGTTCGAGCTGAATCCCGCCGCAATGCTGATTATCGCACCATCGTCGTTATCAGCCATGTAGAGATTCTGGCCGTTGAGAGACGCGATTCCCTCACCCGAGGTTGGAATCCCGTTATCGTCGGTGAATACCATGGTTCCGGTGAGGGAATAGGAGGTCTGTGAGAAGGCAGCGACGACCTGGGAGGTTGACGTGCTGCCCGCACCGGTAATCGTCGCGGTCCCAGACCAGCTTCCGACGATGGGATATGTCCCAATGGGGGTGGAGCCCTGGACGGTGAGGGTGGCGGTCTTGCTGGTGGTGCTGATGGCGACGCCGTTGACTGTTTCGGTCACGATCACCGTGAAGGCCGCGCTGTTATCGGCGGTTGTGATTTCCTCAGTGACGTAAGAGTAGCAACTGGTTGCATTCGCAATGGAGTGGCCGTTCTTATACCACTGACAGGTCAGGGGCTGCGTGGCGTAGGCATCGATATCGAACTCCGCGACGCCCGGCGTGGCGACGGTCACGCTGCTCGGCTGCCGCTCGATTACAGGCGGATCGACAACGGTGAGTACGGCGCGATTGCTTGAGACGCTGCCGGCGGAGTTACTGACTTTGACGGTGAAGTATGCGTTGTTCTGCGCATCCGTGGCAGGGGCCGTTGTGTACTTGGAAGCAGTTGCGCCGGTGATGATGGCGCCGTTCAGGTACCACTGGTAGGCGAGCGTCGCCGTGCCCGAGGCGACGACCGAGAAGGTCGCGGTCTTCGATACCGCGACCGTCGCATTGGCGGGCTGGATGGTGATGGTGGGGGCGGTGACCGTCTCCGGCGATGTTGCAAAGGGCGCGGCAATGCTCTTCAGGTTGCCTGGGGCCACCAGAAGCAGCGCGGCGCAGAGGATCCGGACGTGCGTGCGGGTCATCAATCAGCCTCTTCTTTCAGTGAGGGAGTCCACCCCTGAGTTTGGACACGGCGCACCGCGAACTCTTGCGGAGGGTTATAAAAAAATGAAACGATAGTTGCAATGAAGCTTAAATGGATGCCGGCTAACTTGTCAAAGTTGAATAGGACTCGAGCGCGCCAATGGTTGTTCATCCAATGGCCATCGCTGGATCGCGGAGGA
>Ga0182013_10007175_pt1 | contig 12381 bp, 13 predicted proteins | sample 612S2MmetaG_FD_120487 | JGI IMG/M metagenome (GOLD analysis project Ga0182013, IMG submission 120487) | Permafrost microbial communities from Stordalen Mire, Sweden - 612S2M metaG | ecosystem: Environmental > Terrestrial > Soil > Wetlands > Permafrost | place: Sweden: Stordalen | collected...
AGCGGTCTTTCTGGTGGCCGGGAGCGCTGCTCTACTTTGCCATCGTGCTCCCATGGTTCATTGCCGTGCAGCATGAGAATCCCACCTTTTTCCGCGAGTTTTTCCTGGAACACAACCTGGAGCGCTTTGCGACCAATCGCTACGAGCACCAGCAACCCTTTTGGTACTACGCGGTGGTGGTGGTGCTGGCAGTTATGCCGTGGACGGTGATCGCGATGCGGGCACTCATAGACGGCATTCAGACCTCGATGTCCGAGTGGCGGGTGCGCAACTCCTTGAGCTGCAAGCCCTGCGCTGGCCGCCCCGGTGACGCATTCCCTGAGTTCCTGGTCCTGTGGGCGCTGATTCCCATCGCTTTCTTTTCTTTCTCGCAATCCAAGCTGCCTGGCTATATTTTGCTTTCCATTCCCCCCATCACCATCCTCACCGGAGACTATCTCTTCCGCCGCAGGCAGTTGGGACTGAGCCGCTGGGTACTGGTGGGCCATGCGATCCTTTGCGGCGTAATGACCATGTTCACGCTGCTGCTACCCTGGTTTGTGTCCCACGGCGCACAGATGCCGCCTCTGCATGCGCTGGTGGTAGCCCTGGTGGCCTCCTGCGGCGCGGTGCTGCTGATCTTGATTGTGGTCAAGGGCTTCGGCGTGGCACGGCTGCGGCTGGTCACCTCCGGCGTGCTCGTGATTTTGGTCCTGTTTGTCTGCGGCATAGGTCCGGTTTTCGGCATTCCGGCCATCGAAAGAACCAAGCGGGTGATTCACCTGCTGGACCGCTCTTACTCTGCGCGACCGCTGGCGGAGCGGCTCGCAACCCTGGCTCCCCGCGACGGAACGGTCGCGGTCTTTCGCGTCCGACGCGACGTCGAGTATGGACTCTCGTTTTACCGCAATCACGCTGTAGTGAACTACGAGGAGAGCGGCGTACCGGATGAGCAGCACCTGCTGGTGGCGCGGGTCACCGGGCGCGGTGGCGCGGACTTGCATACGCAGTCGGCTCTCGAAGAATACCTGGAAAACAGGCACTATGAGCCGCTCTTCAACTGGCCGGAGCAAGGCCTAGTGGTCTACATGGTCGGAAGCCGTTAAACTGGATCGAACCTCCAGATGCAGTTGCCGCGGCAGCCTAGCTGTCCTTTGCAGGCCCCACTCGATCTGGACTGGACGGGACGCTTAGGAGAAGCATGACATCGGGCCTTTCCATCGAGATCCTCGACCTGCGGCACTTTGCGGCACCAATGCTGCGCCCTGTGCTGGAGGCAGAGGGCGAGCTGTGGAAGCAGCGCCTGCACTGGGATTATCAGGTCTCGGCCAAGCTGCTGATGCAATATCTGGACGGCCATATGCTGCCCGGCTATGCGGCGATTGATGCAGGCCAGGTTACCGGCTATGTGTTCTGCGTCTACGAGGGAGCCAAGGCGGTCATTGGCGACGTCTTTGCGCTGCCCAGTCCTCGCGCTGATCGAGGGTCAGTTCGCGAGATTACAGCCCACGAAGTGGAGGAAACGCTACTCCGCCATCTTCTTGAATTGCTGGTAAACTCGCCGCAGGTTGACCGTGTGGAATCGCAACTGCTGCTGCATCCCTCCGGCTCCCACGCCAAGGTCTTTCTCGACGCAGGTTTTCAGATTCACCCTCGACTTTTCATGGTGCGGCCACTGAGAGGCTTCTTCACCGCGCCCAACGTGAGTTTACCCGCCTCGCTGGAGTTGCGTCTCTGGCGCGACGAAGACCTGAACTCGGCCGCGCGGCTCATTGCCGCTGCTTACTGCGACCATCCAGACAGCGTAGTCAATGATCAGTACCGCTCGTCCTACGGCTCAACGCGTTTTCTCAACAACATCGTCCGCTACTCCGGCTGCGGCGTCTTTTCCGCGCAGGTCTCGCACGTAGTGGTGGATCGCGCCAGCCGAGAGCTGGTAGCACTGCTGCTGGGTTCGAGAGTCAGCCCGGAGAGCGGCCACATCACCCAAATCTGCATCCATCCCGACTTCCGCCGCCGCGGCTTGGCCCGGATGCTTATCACGCTGGCAGCCTCCTGCTTTATGCGCCAAGGCGTTACGGAGGTTTCGCTCACCGTCACCGAGGACAACACGCCTGCCATCGATCTTTACCGCTCCGAAGGCTACGAATGCACGCACAAATTCGACGCCACCGTCTGGCAGCGCAATAACATCACCTGAGAGTTTTAAAGACTTCAGAAGACAAAAACTCCCAACTCGTTATTCCAAGAGCCGTAGAAGACCGAGCTCAGCTTCACCCTTTTAGACTAGGCAGCTCTTTGAAGCTGCCTGCGGCGAAAGAACCCTACCAATCCCAGAGCACCTGTACCAAAAAGAATCAAGCTCGACGGCTCGGGCGCATCATCCAAATCCCCGCTAGCAAAAGAAAACAATTGAGAGTCACCATACTGGAAACCGCTATAAGCGCCGTCCCAACATGGCTGCGCTTTGGTGCAGATACTGCCTCCGGCGTAGCCTACCAGTGTATCCACGGGTAAGACGATATCAACACCATAGAAGGCATCTGAGTAGGACCACGATTCTTCGATTTCGACAAAGGCGTTGGGTGGCGTGCCAAACACATCCCAAGCAGTGCCGATTTCTTCCGCACCGCCTGGATCCCCTGCAAAAGCCAGGTTGATATCGTCAACGGTTCCGGTGGTTGTATCGATTGTGATGGTCCCTGTTGTTGTGCCATTCACCAAACCAGACCAAGGAGTTGGATAGTCGGTAGTGAGTCCAAATATTGCTATATTGTCAGCGAATGCTGGGGAAGCAGATAGAAGGAGTGCCCCCACAACGGCCGCTGCGTAAGCAAAGAGCTTTACGCTTGCCATTTGGTTTACATCCTCTCTTTCGCACGCGGTAATTATAGGGGGAATGTGGTTGTGCCAAAAATATTTATTTTTTGTATAGCTAATCGATTACACGTCTTCACTTTATACAATCGGCATTTGGGCGGCACTACACAATTGCGTGCGGCCGCCGAGCCCTATCTTTATTTCTCGATCTTTATGAAACGCCCTAAGCTCTTTGGAATTTCGCGGCAGGCGCAATGCTTCTGGTGATCCCGGTGCCACTGGATTCTCTGCGCCAGCGTTGTCTTGGGCGGCATCTTGTTTTCTGAGTGCCAAAGCTTGTTCATGCTGCTCATTCACTTATCAACGAACGCTACCGCGCAATCAGAAACATCAACCAACTGAGCACGATGGCCGAAGCCACGAAGAGCACAAAACAATAAATTCCGTAGCGGAACATGCGCCGCGGCGTATCGCGCTGGGTAATCCCAAAGACAATTGATGCAAAAAGAGCGAAGAGGACAACCGCCGCAAAGTGAGTCACGCTTTCCTCCCCGTGCGAAGATTGTGCGCGTCCACGGCGGCAATCACGTTGAGCAGTCCGGCCACCACAATAAAGCGCGTGCCGTAGTCGGCCGTAGTCACCTGCACCTGATCCGCGCCCAGGCCCAGAACCCGGCTGACAACAAACAGCAACCCGTTGCCCAGGTCGCCGGCCAATCCGAGAATGTCCAGAATGTCATGCGCATTGGCGTAGAGCTTGCCCTGCATCACGATTCCCAGGGTGAACATGCCCAGAATCGACGCCGAAAGCAGCGCCCCACGGCCCCATTTACGCAGCAGAAAATGCCCCGCGCCGGGGACCAGCCAAACAGCAATCAGAGGAAGATAAACAAACCCCTGCCCTGCCGTAGCGTTCTTGTTTTCTTCAGTTGCCATTCCTTTTTGACTATACCGCACCGGGACAGGGTATAGAGATCAGAGATCAGGGTTTCGTTGAGTTCTATCCCTTTGCGAATGTGTGTAGCAGCAAGGGCCAGGAACCTCGCAAGCAGGAAGAAGCCGTGGCTTTCCCCTAGTTTGTGTCCTCTAAATCCGCACCAGTTCCCGCTGGATGCGCCCCGTGACCCAGGCCTTCCCGGGCGCGGTCAGCATATCGATCTCGCTGCGCACACCGAACTCCGGGAGGTAAATTCCCGGTTCGACTGAAAAGCAGGTATTGGGCAACAGACGCCGCTCGTCGTGAGTTTCCAGGTTGTCAAGGTGCGCACCGGAGCCGTGCAGCTCCTGGGCAATGTTGTGTCCCGTGCGATGAGTGAAAAACTCGCCAAAACCAGCGGTACGGATGACCGCACGTGCTGCATCGTCAGCCTCGAAGCCGCGGATGGCGCGGTTCTCGGCAAAGGCCTGCTCAACGGTGGCAATGGCCGCGTCACGCGCGTTCCGCACCGTCTCGAAAACCAGTTGTTCCCGCGCTGTCGGCTCGCGCCCCACCACCCCGGTCCAGGTGATGTCGTAAAAGATGCTGCCTGCCTTCTCTGGCCGCGCCCAGATGTCGATGAGCAGAAAATCGCCTTCGCGGATGGGTGACGAGTGCGCGGCGGTCGCCTCGTAGTGTGAGTCGGAGGTGTTCGCGTTAACGCTGACGTCGGGGCCGTTCTCCCAGACGAGTCCCTCGCGGCGCATGGCCTCGCCGAGCCACTGCACATGATCGAACTCGGTGTAGGTCTCCGCCTTGCCAACCGAGGGCCGCAAACGGCGGCCAATCTCCTTCCAGCCCTCGGCCAGAAGCGCGTCGATGGCCCGCTGCGCGACGACGTGGCTGGCTACCTGCTCCGCGCTCAGCACGGCTTCAAACTGGCTGACAAGGTCGGCGGAGCTGACAATCTGCTTGCCCAGCCCGCGCAGAAACTCGACTGTCCCCGCGTCAACCATCGACACGTACATGATGGCGTTGTTTGGCGAGTACTGCATGGCCAGCGTGTGCGCTCCAGCGAGCATCGCCTCAAGGCCCGCGGCTAGCTCCTGCCAGCTCGAATACTGCGTCTTCACGCCGGGCAACGCGTCCAGACGGCCCTGCTCGATGCGATGCACCAGCTTGCGCGGTTCGCCCGCGGCGGGCACAAAGTAGTACCAGCGCCGCGTGATGTGCGCTTTTTCGTCCAGGCCCAGTATGCGCCCGGCGATGGGGTCGCGGTGATGATGGTCGTAGAAGAGCCAGCCGTCAAAGCCAGCCTCGCGGATTGCCGCTTGCATCGATTCGAGATTCATACCCGCCATGATACGCCGCAGAGCTGCGCGGGAACTCGCTCCCGTTACAGCGCTGCCAGCGCCTCGACCTGGTTGGGAAACAGGCCGGCATACTTGGTGATTCCCACCATGGTAAAAACTTTGGTGAAGTGCGCCGAGAGACCGAAGGCATAAACCTTCTGGCCAGAGTTCGACGCCTCAATCATCATCTGAATTACCAGCGCAATACCGCTTGAATTGATGTAATCCACCTTGCTGAAGTCCAGCAAGACCAGCTTAGCGGTCTCTTTGGGGAGCGCTTGATAGGTGCCCAGCACAGCATCCTTCGAGGTACTGGCAATATCGCCCTCGAAGCGCAAAACGCTGACCGGGTGCCCGGATGGGGAAGTGAGTTGCTCAACGCGCGCTTTGGTTTCGCTCTGCACGATCCATACTCTCCATATCTTCTTCGGTTATTCCGCGTCTTTATCCAGCCGAATGACCAGCCGGACATAACTGCTTTTGCCATCGGAGCCGGCCACCCACTCAGCTTCGTCTACTAGCGCCTGGATCAGAAACATGCCCATCCCGCGCGGGCCTTCCTCGCCATGCATCTTGCGGTCAATGTCGGGCCTCGCCGGCTGCTTCTGCATGCCCTTGCCATCGTCGATGACCTTCACTTCCAACGAGCCCTCGCCAGCCGAGAGCACCACGCCCACACTCAGCTTTTCGTTCAGCCGGTTGCCGTGCTCAATGGCGTTGATGCAGGCCTCGGCCACGGCCGTTTTCAGGTCTTCGACGCGGTCTTCGCGGAAGCCCATCAGCTTGGCCACCGAGGCCGCCGTGGCCATCGCCACCTTCTCGAAGCCCATTCGCGAAGGTAGTCGCACCTCGACTGTGGTCGCCTTGGGCACGCTGGTGAATTTCAATTCGCTCATGCCAGCATCTCCGTCAGGCTCGCCCCGCGGCAAAGCACCCATGCGGTCATGTCGTCTCCCTGCGGCCCGCCTTCAGAGAAATCCTCAATGGCCGCCCATAATGCATCGAGAATACCATCGGCTTTCACGGCCGGGCACTTCAAAAACACATCCATCAGCCGCTCGGGACCAAATTCCTCATCCCCCCGGAAGACCTCCGTCAGCCCATCGGTATAAAACAAGAGCCGCGTTCCCGGCGCAAACCCGCACCTCTCGCTCGTGTAGCGCATTCCCGGCAGCAGCCCCAGCGGCGTGCCCGCTGCCTCAAACAACCGTGGCTCGGCCTCCGGCTGCAGCAGAAACCCAGGATTGTGCCCGGCGTTCACCACCTCGATCTCGCCCGCCTCCGGATGCAGGCGGAGAAAGATGGCCGTCACGTAGCGGCGGCGCGCCTCTTCGCCCTCGGCCCAGTGGTGCTGGTTCATGCGCGTGGCCAGATCGTCCAGCGGCGGTCCTTCCGCCGCCATCGCCCGGAAGGCGGAACGAAAGCTGGTGGACATGATCGCCGAAGCCATTCCCTTGCCCGCCACATCGGCCACTGCCATCAAAATGCTTCCGTCCGGCTGGGCAACAACGTCAAGATAGTCGCCGCCCACCTCGTAACACGTATCCGACCGGAAGCTCAGCGAATAACCGGGAATCACAGGCAGTTCGTGCGGCAATAGGGACCGCTGAATGGCGCGGGCCGCATCCATATCCTGCTGCACGCGAGCAAACTCCACGTTGCGTTTGTGGTTGCGAGCATTTTCCAGAGCAACGGCGGCCTGCAGGGCCAACCCCTCAAGGAAGTCAGTTTCGTAAAGCGTAAGCGCACGGCCGTCTGGGGGCGCCACAACTAGTTCAGCCATGAGTTGGCCAGCGCGGTCTTCCAGCGGATAAGTCAAAGCTGCTGCCGAGCCGTTCGTGTTGCCGTTCGGCGCGTCGCCATAAGCCAGCCCCGCGCCAGGAAACGCCGCTCCGGCCATCTCCAACTCGCGCACCACGATGCGCAGCACCTGCTCAAGCACCTCGTCTTCGCGGGTCGTCGAGTGGACCTGCCGCGAGGCCTCAAGCAGCGCCTGCAACCGCGCCACCTGCTGCTGCAAATCGATTGTCTCGCCATTGCCGGGAAGCTGGTTTCCAGCCGCCATTGCGCCTATTCCTCCGTGGGATTCCACTCTAACACGGCAACGATTCCCCGATGTCTATCTTCGGCCCCATGAAGATAACGGCGCTTGGCTATTACTCGGAGATAAGCCGGGCCTACCTGATGTTTCCCGTCTTTGCGCTTATGGCGGCTCGTCTGACAAAGCGGTGAGACGTTCAAAAACACAGCGCCAGCGCGAGTAGGTTGCACAATCGTTCACAGACCCGGACTCGGTGCCTTATTGGCATTCTTTGCTTTTTTGACCAACGCTTCACTTTGCAGTCAGCCGCGGGCCATCATGCGTATATCCCTGGTCTCCAAGATTGGTTTCTTGTAACCCCTGCGCGCCACGGAAAGCATGGCCTGACCTATGTCGCGGGTCGATAAGACCAGGCTCGGCAGCGCCCAGCGAAACAGCGGCAAGAGCGGTTTGGCTAACTTGTAGATGACGCGATATGAAGGCGTTCTCGATTGAATCCCGTCGAGCGGCTGAATAATTCCAGGGCGGAAAGTGTATGCCTTGAACGGCAGACGCAGCAAGGAATTTTCCGTGCGCCCCTTAACCCGCGCCCACATTATTCGGCCCCGCTCCGTGCTATCGGTTCCCGCACCGGAGACATAGATGAAGGTCATTGCCGGATTCAGCCGGCTGAGCACTCCAGCTGCGGCCAGCGTGAAACCATACGTGATGTGCTGGTAATCGGCTTCCTTCATGCCGAACGCGGACACTCCCAACGTGAAGAAACAAGCATCGAACCCCATCAGCTCACTCTCAATCGCAGTAAGGTTGCCCATCTCCGCATGGACAATCTCGCGCAGCTTCGCGTCGTGCACGCCGGTTGCACTGCGGCCAACAGTCACTACCGACTCCACATCCGTAGCGAGCAGAAACTCCCGCAGAACACCCTGACCTACCATCCCTGTCGCGCCAAAGACCAGTACCTTCATTGCATCCCTCTCTCTGTTTGAGACATGCTGAAGCCAGGAATAGTCTCAGTTTGATTTCTTCCGGCATCAGCCAGCGTTTCACAGCTTTGTAACATACGCCGGTGGCGGGGAACAGTCTCTACCTCATGCTTCAAAAATGATTTGGGAATGTCGATTGCAGCCCATAGAAACTACGCACCGCTCTTTAATCTCATTTGGGCTCGACTGAAGTCGTGCCTTACGCGCCGCTTCTTTTTGAATGATGCTCTATGAATTTTTCAAGTTCCGGTATCGGCAAAGCTCGATTCTATTGTCAACGCTGCCCGAAACAGAATAGTTTAGGGACATGCAAAACATGAATTGCAAGCGAACCTTCGCCGTGCTGGCCGCTCTTGGCGTGATTGGCTTGGTGATGTGCGCGGCGCAAGAGAAGGCTGCGCTGCCGGATGTAACGATAGCTCCCAAGTCGAGCGCAGCGGTGAGCGCGCAGGTGATCGACCAAGCCAAAGAGCCCGCGATATCGACGGACGAGAAGTGGCGGCTGATCCGCAGCAAAATCAAGTACGTCTTCGTACTCTTCCAAGAGAACCGTTCCTTTGATTTTTATTTTGGGAGCTATCCTGGGGCGGATGGGCTCTACGAGAGAGCGGATGGCCCGTATCCCTATGGTGAGGTGCCGGGCTTTACGCAACTGATCGTGAACACCGATGGGACATTGGGAACGATTCATCCATTCAAGATTCCTGCGACAGTGACCGACGCCGCGGGCAAGACAGTGCAGATCTATCCGGCGGACATCGCCTCGGTGAATCACTCGCATACGGCCATTGCGCGCAAGATCGCGCTGGACGCAAATGGATTGGCGCAAAACTCAGAGTATGCGTTGACCGAAGAGGGCGTGACGCTCAAGGACGGCATTCCCTCGAAGGCGCCGACGCTCGAACGCAAGCAGTTTGGCGAGCTTGTGATGAGCCATGTGGACTGCGACACGGCGCCGTTCCTCTGGCGGTATGCGGATCGCTTTACTCTCTTCGACCACTTCATGGATACAATCATCGGGCCATCGACGCCCAACGCGATTGCCATGATCTCGGGGCAAGGCGGCGAGACACAGTGGATGCTGCATCCGGACCAGGCGGCGACGGGCGGACAGGGCAAAAGCGGAATTGTGCCGGTGGTCGATGACCCGGCGCCATATTGGGGATCGGCGCTGGACACGGCGGATAAGCTGCATCAACCGCAAGCAGTGCCGCCAAGCAAAAGCATCTCGAAGAATTTGACCTTCGCCACTCTGCCGTTGTCATTCATGGGCGATGTGATCAAGGAGACCACAGCGGCCGATTATGATCCCGACTTCGATCTGCCCGACGTGCAGCAGGACATTGAAAAAATCGCGGGCCACGGGATGAAGGCCGTCGACTGGGCATGGTTTCAGCAGGGCTACGACCACGAGATCAACGATGCATCGTGGAAGGCTTCGCACGAGGGATATATCGCGCATCACAATGCGCCGCAATACTTCGGCTACGTGGCCAATAACCCGCAAGCAAGCACGCACCTGCATGGACTGAGTGAGTTCTTCGACGCGATGGCCAAGCGGCAGTTGCCCTCCTCCGGCGTCTTCTATGTACGCGGCGGATACGGTAATATTCGCGGATGGAAGCCGGTCGATCCGAATCCGAAGCTGGCTGAGGTCTTCAGCGGCAACGATGACCATCCGGGGTACTCCGACACGCAGATCAGCGAGGCGCTACTGGCCGAGGAGATCAACTCCATCGCGGCCAGTCCATATTGGAAGCAGAGCGCCATCATCATCACGTATGACGAGTCGGATGGACTCTACGACCACGCGCAACCACGCATCCGTTCCCATGACGCGAACGGGCTTCCACTGGAACAGGGACCGCGGATTCCGGCGATTGTGATCTCGCCCTACGCGGTGGCACACGCCGTTTCACATGTGCCGTCGGAGCACAGTTCGATCATCAAATTTGTGGATGAGCTCTTCAATCTGATTCCGCTTGCCGACCTGCCGGATGAGATGCGCGCGCGACAGATTGGCGCGGATAAGTTTGGCCAGCCGAATCTGGGGCCAGCGGACGATATGGTGCCGGGCGTAGGCGATATGACGTCGGCCTTCGATACGCTGCGCCTGGAAGGCAAGAGCGCGCTGCTGAGCGCTGAGTATGCGACGATTCCGGCCGCAGAGATTACGAGCTTCCCTCATGCGAGCGGCGCGGGCTGCAAACAACTGGAGATCAAGCCGACCGATAGCGGGCTTCCTAATCCGGTGCCGGTGGACTTCAATCCGCGGCCGGATACGACGCCGGGCGTGCCGACAGCCGGCGGGTGGATGCCATAGTGCGAACCTGGGCAATCAAGTCAGTGTTTGCGTTGGCAGTAGTCTTCGCTTGCAGCGTTGCACGCGCGGCAGATCCTGCCGCGGCACAACAGACAACATTGGCCCGCGTGCGCGCGGCAGGTGTGCTGCGCTGCGGCATCGATCAAGAGGAAGCGGAGTATACGAACTCGGACGATCATGGTAATCGTGAGGCATTTGACGCTGATCTCTGCCGCGCAGTTGCAGTGGCTGCTCTTGGAAAAAGTACGCCGGTAAAAACGACTTATTACCCGGACGACAGTACCGCCATGCAAGGGCTCAGCGGTGGTGACGTGGAAATGGTGGCCACGCTGACCGACGACTTCACTCATGGCGTGGGGACGCACATCGCATTCACGCGGCCAGTGCTGTGGGATGGCGTCGGGTTTCTTGTCCCGGAGGTAAGCCCGGCGACGCAAGCGCGGCAATTGAGCGGAAAGAAGATCTGTTTTCTAGCCGAGACCACAATTGAAGAGAGCGTGCGCGCTTGGTTTGCCCGCGAGCATCTGGACTTTGTGCCCTTTCCGTTTCAGGAAGAGGGCGAGATGGAAGCGGCATTCGCCACCGACAACTGCGGCGCACTGGCGGGCGACCGAACGCGTCTGGCCGAAACCCGTGCGGCGCTGGCGCAACATGGAAAGCGGCCGCGCCTGCTGCCGGAGTGCATCTCGAAGGATCCGCTGGCCGCAGCGGTTCGTGCAGACGATCCGCAGTGGGCGACGATTGTGAGTTGGGTAATGGAGGCGCTGGTCCAGGCCGAAGAGAGCGGCGTAACGCGCGCCAATGTACTGGCGATGCGCACACATGCCGATAGCGAACCAGCGCTGCGGTTTCTGCTGGGCTCATCGCACGAGATTGGCAGCGCACTCGGGCTGGATAACGATTGGGTAGTGCATGTAATTGAAACGACGGGAAACTATGGCGAAATTTATGAGCGCGATCTCGGCAGCGCATCGACTATGAAGCTACCGCGCGGTGAGAATAACCTGCGCAAAGATGGTGGCGCGTTGGAAGCATTGCCCACCAGATAGTGCTATGCAAAAATAGAATGCAATTCGCACGGTTCGTAAGATTCTTACTAAGAACTTATCCGTAAATAGGTGATATGCTTTACTCATGAAGTTCTGTGCGATATCGGATGCGTTTTGGGCAAAAGTTGAGCCATTGATTCCTGCGGTGAGCCGTCTCGCGGGCCGCCAGTATCTTCGCAAGCCGGGTGGCGGACGCAAGCCCATGCCGCCGCGCCAGATATTTTCCGCCATCGTTTATGTGTTGCGCACGGGTTGCCAATGGAAAGCACTGCCGCGTGAATTTGGCAGTGCCAGCGCGATTCATGCACACTTTCAGCTGTGGCAGGCGGCGGGTTTTTTTCTTCGTCTGTGGCGGGCCGGATTAGCTGAGTACGACGAGATGGAAGCCATCGCATGGAATTGGCAGTCGATCGACGGGGCGATGCACGAAGCGCCACTGGCGACCGAATGCGTGGGGCCGAACCCCACGGATCGGGGGAAAAAATGGGCGCAAGCGAAGTCTGTTGGTCGACGGAATTGGAGTCCGGCTATCGCTCGTCGTGAGCGGCGCAAACACGCATGATGTGAAACTGCTCGAAGCTAGGTTGGATCAAGTGGTGATGGAGATGCCAGGCCGAGCAGGGCAGTACAATCTGTGCGCGGATGCAGGGTATAAAGGCGCGCCAGCGATGAACGCGGTGGTTGAACGGGACTATAAGCCTCACATCAAGCAGCGCCGCGAAGAAGCTCATGAAAAGCAAATGACCCCTGGATTCAAGGCACGCCGCTGGGTGGTGGAACGAACTCATTCGTGGATCAACCGCTTCCGCAAGCTACTCGTCAGCTTTGAAAAAACAGAGGCCAGCTACGTTGCCCTGCTCTCGCTGGCTGCAGCCATGATCTGCTGGAGACAAACTGTATCTATTTACGGATAAG
>Ga0182013_10007177_pt1 | contig 12378 bp, 7 predicted proteins | sample 612S2MmetaG_FD_120487 | JGI IMG/M metagenome (GOLD analysis project Ga0182013, IMG submission 120487) | Permafrost microbial communities from Stordalen Mire, Sweden - 612S2M metaG | ecosystem: Environmental > Terrestrial > Soil > Wetlands > Permafrost | place: Sweden: Stordalen | collected...
GCTAGCAGTTCTGCGGCGCGAGCTTGTACGGTGTGTTGCACTTCCGTTGTTTCTCCCGTGAGAATCTCTTCAAGGAGCTTGTGCAGGACCAGCCCCCGCTCGCGCCCGCCCTGGATGACGGGTTGTTCGGCTTCGGGTTGTTGTTCATCCACGGCTTCAATGCCCGCGAAGACGGAGAACTCCGAAATTGATTCAGCAATTACCTGTTCATGCCGGCTCGGTTGTCGCCATGTGATCTTCCTCTCGCCGGCGGCAATGATTCTGGCCTCTGCTTGCCACGTATCCCAGCTCTGGAGGTTTGCAGCGGAGGCCGTAGGTGCAGACGCAGACTTAACGGACACAGAAGTTTCAAACTTCGGGAGCGAAGCCATGTCCAAGGTGAGCAGGCTCAGCCAGTCGTCCTTCGATCGTTCGTTTTGGAGCGGCAAAAGGAGAAGATCCCGCGCGCGCGTCAGGGTGACATACCATAGCCGCACACGTTCTCTGCGCAGCTCATCCGCTTCGGCTTGCTTCACGGTGTCATAATCTGGACTGTTGAATCCTAGAATCCCGAAGTGGACGGAATCGTCCTGTCGTCGGTAGAGGAACTGATCTTTCGAAAATAGTCTCGTCATCGAATTTATAGGGATCACGATTGGCCATTCGAGGCCCTTCGACGAATGCATTGTGACGATGGACACGGCGTCGGCTTCGGCGTCAGGCCGTCCCTCCGCCTGCGACTCTGTATCATCCCAATTCTGCCACATGGCCCGAGAGAATTCCGAGATGCCGCGCGCAGCATAGGGCCGCGCCATTTCGAGCACGAGTTCGACATTCGCTAGAGCGCGCTCGGCGCCGTGTCGATAACGCGCTTTGAGGATCGGGCGGATCTTGAGCTCTTCGACAGCCTCTGCCATCAATTGGTGTGGTGTCGCCCGTCGCGCCTTTTTGGCGAGGTTTTGCAGGATCGCGAAAATTTGTTTCAGGACCGGGTTTTGCAGCAGTTCAATATCAGTCCAAAGATACAACGGCCGATTGCGACCTGTGGCGTCCTGCAACCCTTGGATCTCGTCGGCGATCTCCTCTTCCGTCAGGCCGACTAGCGGACCGCGCAAAACGGCGCCAAGGGCAAGCGTATCGCGCCGGTCGGCGATCGTCCGCGCCACCGCGATCAGATCCTGGATTTCCTGGCGGTTGAAGAATCCCTTGCCCGCCTGGGTAGCGATTGGGATGCCCCGGCTTTCCAGCGCGCGCTCATAGATCCACAGGCTGGTCCCCGTCGGCGCCAGGAGGGCGATGTCGCCAGCCCGTGCTGCACGGAAGGCTCGCAGATCTTTGTCCCATACTGGGTATGATCCGATCAGGCGCTGGATGATGTCCGCGACGATGTTCGCTTCTTCGCGCCTCAGTGCGCCGGCTACTAATCCTTTCTCACCTCTATGGCGGTCCTCGATCATGATGTCGAACGTAGCGACGGCGGGATGATCGCCAGATTGACGCACTGGCGCCAAAGCGGCGAAGCCCGGCTGACCCTGATCAACGTCGAGCATGCCGGCAAAATTCTGGTTCACAAATTCCAGAATTGGCGGCTGGGATCGGAAATTCGCGGATATCTCCAGAACCGATACCGAGTCGCTTGAAGCTAGCGCATTCTTTGCGGTGATGTACGTGGCGACATCCGCTCCGCGGAATCTATAAATCGCCTGCTTGGGGTCTCCAACAAGAAACAATGCGCCGGGACGGATTTGCTGCTCGTGCCATGGAGTATCAGAGGTTCCATCTCCTGCCAGGCGCCACAGAATCTCCGCCTGTAGTGGGTCGGTGTCCTGGAATTCATCGACCAAAATTCTTGGATATTTTTTCGCCAAAGCAAGCCGGACAGGCTCAGATGTCGCCAACAGGTCTCGGGCGTGGTGAAGCAGATCGTCGAAATCCATCAGCGCGGCGTCGCGCTTGTATTGGGCATACAAATCCTTGAGGGCAGTGAACTCATCGACGAAGCGCTGGAAGGCCATCTGCCCCAGCAAAGTTCGGAATTCACCGTAAGCAGCGTCGCACGCCCTGTAATGGGCCTCGCCAGCGGAACTGAGCTGCTCGCCAACTGCTGTGCTTTGTCCGTGCGCCTTTGCGGCTTCCTTCCATTTGTTCTTCTTGCCCCATGGCCGGAAACCTGTGCCTTTCTCCGTTTTGGCCTTTGGCGGCTGGTGGGACAGGAGGTCGGCGATTTTCTTGCCCGTCACATGGCCAACCGACAATGCGCGGACCATGTCTGCAATGCGGGCGAGGTCGGTCAGATCCTCGGCAGTTTTTTCCTCGACTACCTGGCAGCCATTGTACCATGCCGCGAAGTCATCGATCGCCGAGACGAGTCGCGAAAAGACGGCCGAGTCGACGACCGCTGGCAGCGCCGAAGCGGTCCGATGGTCTTTGAGAAAATCAGCGGCTTTGGTGATCAGATCGACGGCGGCATCTGGCGACGCGTTCACCAATTCGGCGAAAAAGTCCTCGCTTCCGCCTGCCCCTTTCATTGGGGGAATTCGTCCAAGCCCTTCGGAACTGCGGTCTCGTCCAAACCGAGCCGAAAGCCATGCGTCCATTAAGTCCTGAAACGCCAATTCAGCCGCAGCCGGATCGATGATTTCGGCGCCGGGGTCGATGCCAGTCTCGACTGGATAAGGGCGAACGATCTGCTGGCAAAACCCGTGAATCGTGGTGCAGGTGATCTCGTCGAGAGCGTTGGCGCCACGTTCAATTGCTTCGCGCTGAGCTGCAGACAGGGGCGTAGACAGCGCGTTCTGCAGTTCTGGCGGAATGGTTCCCTCGAGCAACGCGCCGGCGAATCGCTCGATGCGCTCAAGCAGCTCGCTTGCCGCGGCTTCCGTAAAGGTGATGGCGACGATGTCCCTTGGCTGCACGCCAGTCGTCAGCATCATCGCCACGCGACCGGCCATAAGCGCGGTCTTGCCACTGCCCGCGCCGGCTTCAACGATAAGTGTGCGATCATGATCGATCAGTGCCGTCAGGCGCGCCGCTGCATCGGGAAGGCCAGGGTTAGTCGCGCCCATTTCAGGGCTCCTCCCACAACGGAGCGACATCAGAGAGTTCCGTCGCGACCAATGGCTGCATCAGTTCCAGATAACTTTCCTTTGCGCCGCCAGGCAGCGCGAAGGCGAGATCGTTGAAGTCCTCGGCGGCGCCAGGCCCAGGGAGAGCCTTTCCAGCGGCGAAGGCCGCGTAGGCTGCCGACAAATAGGCAGTCAGTTTGGCGAGTGTTGCATCTGGCGCTTCGAGATTTAGCAATGCGTCTTTCTTTCGCGGATAAAGGAGCCTTGCATCAACGGCTAGCGTGCCAGCAACCAGCGATCTTACAGCGTATGCATAGAGGCAGCGCTGCAATTCGGCGCCGCCTTTAAGCTGCGGAGTTCCCTTCGGGACCTTTCCGGATTTGTAGTCAGTCACCCGCGCCGCGCTGTTATCGCCTGCAAGGTCAAGTCGGTCTATCGAGCCGCCTATCTGAATGTTGGCGCCAGGGATGATGACCTCGGCAAGTGGGTTCCAAGGCAACGCCTTCCGAACGTTGTCGCCTAAGCCGAGAGCGCGAGAATCGCCTCCGAATGGGATTTCGGCAAAACTTCTTTGTCCCGTGAGAGGCGGCTCAGTAATTGAGAGCGCCGCCAGAGCCAGCTCAGCTACTTCTTCAAGCTTTCGGCGCCAGATGACCGGCGGGGGGATCGGCACGGTCTGCTCCCAGCGCGCTCCCACACCATTGCTTGCCGCCTCGATGGCGGCGCGCAACTCGTTCTCGGTCGCCGAAGCGAATCCGCCGGAATTTTCTTCAAGCAGATCGATCGCCGCCTGCAGGATCTCATGGAGTAGGTTGCCGAACGCAAGCGCGTCGAGGGTGAGCGGTTCGTCTGTTTCGTCCGGAGAGGTCCAGCCAAAACCGTATTGCCAGAGATATCCCAGCGGATCGCGCAGTAATTTAACTAACGATGACGCTGATTGTCGCCGGTTGAGGGCTCGAAGCAGAAGCGGGTGGTTCGCCCGCACCTTACCGTCGTGCGCCGTGATGCGGTTGGTATGCCAGTCAATCCACGCCGACAGCGCAGAGCGGGCCTGGGGCAATGCAGAGAACTCCGCCGGTCGGGCAAACAACCGATCCGTGGCGCTCGCCGCATGCTCCGGCTCCCGGCTTTGAGCGAGATAGATTTCCGGGGCGTCGCGCGGATATAGCGGCGAAATGCCGTTGATGCGGCCGCCACTGTCGCGACGGGCCCGCGAGCAGACCAATTCGCCGGCCGTCATGGCCTTGATCGTCGCGAAATCACGGCGGTCGGCTTGGTGCACCGGAAGTGGATCGAGGCGCGAAGAGGGGATGATGTGATGCGGCAGGAGCGGATCTTCGCTGGCCCGACGCGGCCATGATCTCGAGGTCAAGCCGACCAGCCAAGTGTATCTCCTCGGGACGGCGGCGACAGCTGACGCCGGCGCCCAGATGATCGAGGCGGCTGGTTCCAGTCCGTCATCAACACGCAGGCCCGCCAGAGTGACGTCCAGGGCTTCGGCCGGGGCATCCGCCAACGCCTTGCGCCAGATAGCTAGGGATCGTCCTTCCAGGAGACGCTCTCCGAGCCCGGCCGCCTTGGCGAGGCCCATGCCGACGGCGTCGACAATGCTGAGGAGACGCGCCCGATGATCGACGCCGTCCGGGAAGTCCTCGACCTTTAGAGCAGCGATCTCCTGTTTCCACCGCGCGGCGTCCAAAAGCGGCGCGTCGACAGGAAGTTTAAGCCACCAGCTACCGGTCACGTTGGCGAACTGCTTGGTCTGCGAGCGCAGGAGGCCAACCAAGCGCTTTACGCGTGGCTGCGAAAAGCCTCGCAGAAGAACCTCAGCCAGGGCGGCGGCCAGCTGACCATCGGGATTATCGAGCGCGGCCCGGCCATGGACGAAGTGGATAGGGATGTTGGCTGTGTCCGCCAGCGCAAGCACGTGATCGTCCCATGTCGCCGGCGATGCTGTCGTAATGGCAATCTCTTGCGCTCCAACGCCTCTGGCGAGGAGGCTTCTAGCCCAGCGGACCGCCTCCAGGATCTCATGCCTCGGACTGGCGCAGGAAATAGAGCGTAGCGAGGGTTGCTCGGCAGCCCCAGTCACGGTTAGGACACCCGTTGAGGACAGCCACGGCGGCACGAGGCGGGCCTCAGCCACCCACGTCACGTCGGTTTCGGTCGCGAGGGCGGCAAGAAGCGGACGCCAGACCGGCGACATTTCCGTTCGGCCTTGGATTTTGATCTTACCGAAAAGGGTTTTTGTGAACCCAATCCGCGAAAGTGCGAGTTCGACGAGGTCGTTGGGTCTCAGCTCGCCTTTTGGGAGTCTCGCGAGAACCTCCGTTTCCAAGCAACTCATAGCCTCCAGTCTGGTTCGCGCCGACTGGTCCTTGGCCGAAGTAGTTTCGTGGGCAAGGCTAAGCCCGGCGCTCCACGCCTTCGAAAGGCTTCTCGCCGCAGCACGCTGAAAGCCAGGCAACGCCTTGATTGCATCGAGTTCGCCCAAAGGCAGGTTTAGTGCTTCAGCAACAGCAATCGCCAAATGATCGGAATCGATGGGCTGAAGGAATCCACCGGCCAACCGGGCCGCCAATTGATCGATCGTCAGTAATTTCAGACCACACTTACCGCCGAAGGCAGCCTGTGCGCGGCAATGGAGCCAGGCGTTGCGATTTGGAACGACAATGGTCGTGATCAAGGGAACTCGCTTATAGAATGAAAATGCTGCGGGGACTCATTGATAGCTCCGAGACGACGCACTATCAGTGCAATAAGAAACATGACTTTTATATTGCTGGTCAAGCTGGTTTCCGCCCAGCCCGCGGCGAGGGGCAGGTTCTGGACGCTTCGCATCGTCAAAATGATATAAGGGAGAAACGGCTTCCAGCGCCCGTCATTGGAAGGCCAGCACCGGATGGCGTGCATTCCTTGTATCGAATCAGTTCACGTCATTTTCTTGATCGCCGTCCTGACCAGCTGCGGCGGACCCAGCTTTGATCGGCGCCTCTTCGACTGAGTAGCGTTCGGGCAGATTGATAGGTTGATATGCTGAAACCCTCTGCATCCGCTCCAACACTGAGCGATGGATCACTGCCTCTTCTGGAATTAAGCGCGGCTCCGAGCGCGGCAGATACCATCCCAAGATTGAAATGCGCTTCGTCCATTCGCGCCATCTTGTCTGCTTCGGTAACCACTCGAGAAACCTCCATCCAGTGGTCATCGAGTCATGGAGTTGGGCGGCGGCATCTGGCGCAACATAAATATGGCGGCTGCCCTTCCGCGGATGCCCCAGGGCAAGATGATTGACCATGGCGCGGTTTATCAGCAGCCCCTTGCCGTGAGCCTCCTCGATCATCCAGTGAAGCGGGAATTTCGACAATCCGCTCTCGGTTTCAGCATACCCCCCGCCGACATCAGCATGTACCCCGGCAAACCAGACCTGCCGGATATTCTGGGGGATTTCTGAAGAAGCTTGGAATGGATTAGGTAAATATTTCTGTGGTTCCTTCCACCAGTTGAGCCGGAACATGCGCCGACGTTCATCGATCGCGATCGCTTGCCGAAAGGTCTTCACGCTCGAATTGGTTCGGGTGAAGCGAAGCGTTTGCAGGTCGGGGAGAAAGGTATCCTCTCTGGGCACGATGACTGACGCCACCGTATCCCAAACTCCAATGAACTCGATACGAATTGTCTTTCCGCCCGCGACCTGACTGAAATGCCATGCGGCCTCAAGCTCCGCACTGTGCGCGCCCTTATCTATCGAAGATGCCGCGTCCGCAGGCTCATTTCGTTGGTTTTCCGCGCTCGACTTCTTATAGGCTGAAAGTGCATACCCTGCGAGATTGAGCTGGTCGGGTGGAAGCACGCCAATGACATGGATGAAAGCGGATAGCACGCGGACAGTGTAGGCCCCCCGACTGAACCCGAACAACCAGAGCTTGTCACCTTCCTCATAGACTTCGCAGAGAAAGCGATAGGCGCTGAGGACATCGTCATCGAGGCCATACCCAGTCGCAAGGCCGAACACACCCCGCGCTTTCTGCTTAAATCGCTGCCACGCATTTTGCTGACCAATCGTGCCAACGCCGGGATTGTAGTAAACGCGCTGGCCTTCGCTCTTCTTGACTATGCGATAGAGCTTGAGCACGTTCGACATGGTGTAGCCAATCTCGTTGCCCGTACCGTCGCAGCAGATGACTATATTCTTCGCCATCGGTCCCTCTCGATCATGTTTTTGCGTGGTGTAGCAGGCTACGCGGTCGATGATGATGGAATTTCTTTTGCCGTCAGATCATGATGAGTTCAGCTTCGTTGTCAGCCGCAGGAATCCTGCCGCCGTCGTTAGTGCTTATCCAATATGGCTTCGACTGTCCGAGGCCAAGGTAGTCGATCCTTCCGGATTTGCTCGCGTGCTCAGCAGCGACAACCCGCATTCGTGTTCCGGCTTGGAACCGGAATTTATCCAGACCGACGAAAAAATTGGAGATTACGTTAGCCCCGACGTTGGCTCATGGCTGTCCCATTCGCAACTGTCAGGAGAGGATGGCCAGTTATCGTTTGCACAAAACTGCTAGCCGCGCCGAGCAGGGCCAGATGCTCTGGCGGCATTCCGTCTTTAATACAGTCCAGGCTGGACGATGCCGATGCGATGCTCGATGAACTTCCTTCGCGCGCCCTTCCTCAAGGTGGCTAACTCGTTGAGCGATCCTCGGATAAAGCGGGTCGGTCTTCCGCGCCTGTGTAGTGTTTCCCTTTTAATGAGATGAGCTATCAGCGTCTTCAGGCTCCAGGTCTGTTCTAAAACGCACTCTAAGCCACTTATCGCGTTAAATCAGCGTGTTGCAAAAGCGTCCCTAAACCCTTCGGTTTGTGGACTCAAAGCCTTGACCAACGCTTCGGCCAAAGAACGCCATTGTTCCAGTCGTCGTCGTCACCCCGCCGTCCTTGGCCGTCTACGACGAACTTGGCGTAAATCGGGGAGAGGCGGCATGAAAACGACCGACAAGATCGACGCCGCTCGCATTGATCTGCTGCTCGGCGAGCTGCGTCTGTCCGGCGTCAAGCTGGTCTGGACAGCTCTTGCGGCGACCGCAGACAAGGAGGGTTGGCCCGCCGCACGCTTCCTCGCCGTTCTTACCGAGCAGGAAATGGTAGAGCGAGGCCGGCGCCGTTTTGAGCGTCATCTTGGGGAAGCACGGCTGCCTCCGGGAAAGACCCTCGACGCTTTCAACTTCAGAAGGAGGCGCCCCGGTAAGGGGGAAGCTTTCACCACCAAGCGAGGGGCCCGACGATGCGAGCCACCTCCCTCGCGAAATTGGGATTTCCCGGCGGACGCCGATGTGATAATACCTCTGCTATATCTTCTGAGGACAGAGGAAACATCACCGGCGATGGCATCCACCAGTAACCAGCGATTTCGAGCGCTCGACCTTCTGAGAGCCCGGAGCATGCTCCGGCTGAAGGATTTTGTTGCCGCGGGTATCGGACCGGAGACACTCGCCCGTCTCGTCCGGGAGGAAGCCGTCGTTCGACCGGCACGTGGCCTCTATCAACTCCCGGACACCCAAGTTGACGCTGCACACACGCTGGCCGAAGCAGCCGTTCTCGTTCCAAAAGGCGTGGTCTGCCTGACCTCAGCCCTCCAATACCACGAACTGACGCTGCAGATGCCCTCCGTTGTGTGGATGGCGATCGACCGTACCGCGTGGCGTCCCAAGATCGATTATCCACCAATCCGGTTCGTGCGCTTTACGGGACCGGCGCTGATCGAAGGTGTGGAGCGTCACCGCATCGAGAGTGTCGAGGTTCCCATCACGAATCCGGCAAGGACAATCGTCGACTGCTTCCGCTACCGGACCAAGGTCGGTCTCGACGTAGCGATGGAGGGGCTGCGCGAAGGCCTCCGCCGCCGCCGATGCACACCGGATCAGCTCTGGCATTGCGCTCGCAAGGCGCGGGTCTGGTCGGTCATGCGCCCTTACGTCGAAGCAATGGTGTCCGATGCCGCGTGAGCCTCGCAACATCGGCGCATCGGTCAGGGCGCGGCTCCTCGACCGAGCCCGCGCCGAACAATCGGATTTCCAGATTCTCCTGACGCGCTATGCGCTTGAGCGTCTGCTCTACCGGCTGAGCGTCTCGCCGCATCGCGACCGCTTCATACTCAAAGGCGCCATGCTCTTCGTGACCTGGGTCGCTGACCCATTCCGGCCCACTCGCGATCTGGATTTGCTTGGCCACGGCGACAACGACGCGGTGGCCATTGCCGAAACGTTCCGGGCCATTTGTGCGCAGCCGGTTGCCGATGACGGTGTGACGTTTGATGTCGCCGCGTTGACGGCGGCGCCGATCCGAGAGGAGATCGAATATGGTGGCGTGCGGGTCCGCACCACGGCAACAATCGCCGGCGCGCGCATAGCGATCCAGGTCGATATTGGTTTTGGCGACGCCATTACCCCCGCAGCGATCGAGATCGACTATCCGGCCCTGCTGGACGCCCCGGCGCCGCATCTTCGAGCCTATCCCGTCGAAACGGTGGTGGCCGAGAAATTCGAGGCTCTCGTCACCCTCGGCGTGGCCAATAGCAGGCTCAAGGATTTCTATGATCTCTGGGTGATTTCCCGAACGTTCGAGCTTCGCCGGGCCACCCTTCTCGAGGCCGTTCAGCGGACCTTCGAACGACGTGGAACCGCTCTTCCGTCCGATACTCCTGTTGGCCTAACCGATGAATACGCGGAGGCATGGGCCGCTCAATGGCGCGCCTTCCTCGGCCGCGATCGGATGGCAGCCGCCCCTGATGCTTTGGCGGTTACCGTCGCCGATCTTCGTGCATTCTTGATGCCACTAGTCGTCGGATTGAATGAAGAACGAATCTGGCGGCCGAGCGGGCCGTGGTCGCTGGCGGCGGCAATCGATGAGGCTTAGCGGGACGACGAATCATTCCGTCGCGAGTCGCGCAATTGATGAAGAAAAGGGCGGTGATCGCGGTGTCGGGGGAAAGCATGGATAAGAAGCACTTCTATAGCGCGGGTAGCCATTCAGGCAGCCGAGACGATCTGCCTAGCCTAGCAGCGATGCTTCATCGCGAGGAGGTGTAAAATGGCTCATCTCGAAGACCTGAAACCCAACACCTCCATTCGGGGCATCTTGCCAAATGGCTTGGTCACCGTGGTCAACGTTCATTGGCATGGCTCTGCCGCTTTGGAGCTCACTTACAAGACGCCCGAGGGCAAGGTGGCAAACGAGCTACTCTACAGACACGACGAGCCGAGAATTGACGTTGTAGAGCTAGGACGGCCGTGGAGCTTCGATGGAGACGGCAGGCTCTTCCGGCTCGTCTCGGAGGCGCAACGGATTCGACTCGCGCATCTTTTTGATCCCGTCTTGGGTGTGCACACGTCTGTTGTTGAGCCGTTGCCGCACCAAATTACCGCAGTCTACGAAGCCATGCTGCCGCGCCAGCCTCTGAGGTTTCTTCTTGCTGACGACCCGGGCGCCGGCAAGACGATCATGGCCGGCCTTCTGATGAAGGAGTTAATTGCGCGAGGCGATCTCCACCGCTGCCTGGTCGTCTGTCCTGGTAGCCTCGCCGAGCAATGGCAGGACGAGCTGTATCGACGCTTTCACCTGCCCTTTGATATATTGACAAATGACAAGCTCGAAGCTGCAAGGACCGGCAACTGGTTCCTCGAAAACAATCTGGTGATTGCGCGGCTAGACAAGCTTTCGCGAAATGAAGACGTTCAGCTAAAGCTTCAATCCCCTGATTGTGGGTGGGATCTGATCGTCTGCGACGAAGCACATAAAATGTCTGCTACATTTTTTGGCGGGGAGATAAAATACACCAAGCGCTATAAACTTGGCCAATTACTCGGCACCTTGACAAGGCATTTTTTGTTGATGACAGCGACACCGCACAACGGAAAGGAGGAAGACTTCCAGCTATTCATGGCACTTCTTGATGGTGATCGGTTCGAGGGTCGGTTCCGCGATGGCGTACATGCCGCGGATGTTTCGGATCTGATGCGGAGGATGGTGAAGGAGAACTTGCTTAAGTTCGATGGCACGCCCCTGTTTCCCGAACGGATTGCCTACACGGTCCCCTACAAGCTCTCTGAGCCAGAGGCTCAGCTCTACAAGGAAGTCACGGACTATGTGCGCGAGGAGTTCAATCGCGCGGAAGCTCTTGCGAATGACAAGCGCGCCGGCACCGTTGGGTTCGCCCTGACCATTCTCCAACGCCGCCTCGCGTCTTCGCCGGAGGCGATCCACCAATCTCTGAGGCGACGCCGGGAACGATTGGAAGGACGGCTCAGAGAGCTGGAATCGCTCCATCGCGGGGGCGAGGTAGCGCCTGCTCTCGCAGTGCCGGCGCTGGACGCAGAAGATGTCGAGGATCTTGAAGAGGCCCCCGACAGCGAAGTGGAGGCGGTCGAGGAACACATCCTCGACCAAGCGACCGCTGCACGGAGCGTCGCCGAACTTCGTAGCGAGATTGAAACCCTGAAGCGGCTCGAAGCCCTGGCGCACTCGATCCGCCGCAGTGGCGAAGACAAAAAGTGGCGCGAACTAGCGAACCTTCTATCTGAGATTTTCACACCGGCCGCCATTGCCAACCAACCGGCGGAGGAGCCGACTCCCCACGATGCCGACGTTCGTTTGATATCGAAGCCTACCCCGTCTCCGACACAGAAACTTGTACTGTTCACCGAACACCGTGACACGCTGAACTACTTGGAGGGCCGCATAACGACCCTTCTTGGCCGCAAACAGTCGGTCGTCATGATCCATGGAGGTATGGGCCGCGAGGAGCGGATGAAGTCACAGGAGTCGTTCAGGCACGACCCCGAGGTGCAAGTGCTCCTCGCGACCGACGCTGCTGGCGAGGGAATAAATCTCCAGCGCGCCCATCTCATGGTGAACTACGACCTGCCGTGGAATCCTAACCGCCTGGAGCAGCGCTTCGGCCGCATCCATCGCATCGGCCAGACCGAAGTATGTCATCTTTGGAACCTCATCGCCGAAGGAACCCGAGAGGGCGACGTTTACCGCAAGCTTCTGGAAAAGCTGGAGCATGCCCGCAAAGCTCTGGGAGGACAGGTCTTTGACGTCTTGGGTAAGCTCCAATTCGAAGGACGCCCCCTGCGAGAGCTGCTTATCGAAGCTATCCGCTACGGCGATCTGCCCGAGGTGCGAGCTAGGCTTACACAGGCGGTCGACAACGCCCTTAATCGGGCCCAGCTCCGAGACTTGATAGAGGAGCGCGCCCTGGCGCACGACTCGATGGACGTGACCAAAGTCCATCGCATTCGGGAGGAGATGGAACGCGCAGATGCGCGCCGCCTTCAGC
>Ga0182013_10007178_pt1 | contig 12376 bp, 17 predicted proteins | sample 612S2MmetaG_FD_120487 | JGI IMG/M metagenome (GOLD analysis project Ga0182013, IMG submission 120487) | Permafrost microbial communities from Stordalen Mire, Sweden - 612S2M metaG | ecosystem: Environmental > Terrestrial > Soil > Wetlands > Permafrost | place: Sweden: Stordalen | collected...
CTTTGGTAGTATCGTCACCTTTGGTATCAGTATCAATGAGCACACGTATTATACTAAGTGAATATCCGTATGTAGATAGTTGACCAAGATATTGTGGTGTATTTACTGTATAATTTGTCGTATACCCAAAATGATTTATTTTCTTAAAATCTTTGCCAGTTGAATATAGTGTTGTTCCAGAACGACCGATATCATTATAATAATCAGAAATATAACAATATTTTTTATCATTTGTATAGCCCGCTAACCTTGCATCTGATGTATGTTTATTGGTTTCATTATGGTAATTTATTATTTCCTCGATATTAAATAATTTGTAATCTTTGTCGTATTTATATTGCGAGTTTTGTTTTATGTTTAAGATAAATTGATTAATATCGATGTCATTATATTCTGTTGCATATTCTACAATTTCAACTTTATTATTTTTATTTTTTATGATATAAGGTATTTCAATATAATCGTTTTTGCCTTCTAACCATCTGTTGATGATCATTTTGAAATGATAATGCTGTTTAATCAAATTATTTTTTTCTTCGATAAGATAATTTAATTCATATAATGGAATTGTTCGGGTATTGTACAAAATAATATCCAGCATCTTATAAACAAATTCAGAATATGCATCATGATTTAAATCATTTTCTTTTATAATTCGTGATATATATCTTTTTGTTTCATTATAACTCCATTTCGTCATATTTTAATTATGTGGAATATAGTGTACATCATTCCAATTATTTAAGTCATATTTAATTAAATAATAAATAAATTTTTAATATTACACATTTATGATATATTTTGGATTATCTTCTGTTACTTCTTTCGCAAAATCATCATCATAAAATTCTGCACAAATTGACTTCATGAGTATTTTACATTTCGAAACTTTATTAAATTCTGGTATATTTTGTATTGACTCTATTTTTTTAATAAAATTTTTTATTTCAAATTCCTTTTCAGGTCCCATTTGACACATTACTTTATTCTCAAAATCTATCCTATAGTGATTAAATAAATGTTTCATTAATATTTTCATATTATCCATAAAATGATTTTGTATTTGTGCAATATCTTTTTTAATCCAAGAATTTGTATTACAATCATGCATGTAAAATATAGAAGGTGTAATGGATGTACATTTGATTATATTATGAAAGTATTTATAATATATCTTTACATAACCTCTATCTTTTTGTGATACAAGTTCCTTAAGCTCATTTAAATCAATATCTTTATTAATCATCTCATTTTTGTTTTAATTATTATTAAAATATTTTATTTGGTGAGTGATTTATTTATTCAATTTTTTATTTGAGTCAAAAGATAAATAAATTTTATAATACGATTACATCACTAATTTTAGTCAAAAACTTCTCTAGTTTATCGGTGTGGTCTTTTGTCCATAACATAATCGAATCTTCGCGGTTGGAACAAAAATCTCTTAGACTATTTTCACACAATCTAACAGTATCAATATAAATATTAATTAATTCCAACCTATTAGTTAATTCAGCATTGGGTATTTCGCGCACCTGTATATTGTCTTGATTATAATCAATTGGACCATCAAAGATATCATCATCATCATAGTAATACAATTCTATTATTTTACCTTTTGCTGTAATCATTACAAGAACAACATTTCCATTAACATCATCTAAATAATCGGAACTGAATATTTCCATTCTAATAATAACATCTAAATTCAATGCTTGTGTAACATAATTAGATAATTGTTCAGGGATACTTATTTTTCTATTACCAACGCTAACATATGTCTTTTCATCCTGTTTGCATATTTGTGTAAATCCCATTTTAATTAATATCTATGTTTGTATTTATTTAATTTTATTTTTTGTTATTATATCAATCAAATCATTATTCTTTATCTTTCAATTTTTTTAAATAAATAAATTATTTTTTAGAAACAACAACTTTATCATTTACCATCTTATCAACCATACTATTAATTTCATTGACAATTTGTGAACTTGACAAAGAATTATCGTACCCGATAGAAATACGACAAAACATTAAATTTGTTTCTGAATCGAGCTTTGGCCAAGGATCTGATCTAGTACTGTGACCTCCGAATGATGTTTTGTGTTCGATGACTTTCGATTCTTGCATTGTGCGTAATGCCTTAGTTTTTGATGTTTTAATTCCGATGTTAAATACAGATGGATAAATAGTATTATTTTTTTGAAATGTTTTATACAAATCGTAACTTGGATGAGTTGGGACGAATGGATGATTAATTATTATTTTAGGATTGTTTTGTAAATCAGCAATAACATGCTTAGTTAATTCTGAACTGGTGATAATTCGTTCATCCATTTTGGGTATATTTTCTGCGACGATTTTACAATTGAAGGGACTCACATGGAGTCCATTGAACCTAATCCAATTAAAAACTTTTTCCATGATCGGGTTATTACTTAAAATAGCTCCAGCAATTGCATTACCACCACTATAATTTTTAGTCATTGAAAACAGTACAAAGTCTGCATTCCTCTCGAATGGATTGAATATAGTTGATGTTAACCATGTATTGTCAACTATGACGCACAGCGACGAATTTACTTTACGCAGTTCACCGATTATATTAAAATCAAACATATATGAATTTGGATTTGAACATGATTCGATGTATAAAATAGTCAGAGTGTTATTTGCTTGGAGATCATTGCAAAACACGTCGTGTTTTTTTGGTAAGACATCTATTCTGTTGTTTAAGTCTTTACAAAAGCTTACAAGATCCTTTTTGTTACCAATAATTTTATTTGTGACAACATCAAATGGATACAAATCAATCCAATCTTGATACATATCCTTTAGATGGTTAAATAGGCGCGGTGTATCACAATAAAGTTCATTTGAGTAAACAATATTAATTTTTTTAAGATCTTTATTATTTATGAGTGTGTGAAATAATGCGCTCACAGCACTCATTCCCGACGATGTTATAACACATTCTTTAACATTATAGCGTTTTTTGAGCATTTCTTTTAGAACTTCTTGCTCGGTCGATGAAGATCTATTGTATATATACGATTCTCCGGATTTTGAAAAAACTAAGGATTCAGACATTAGAAATAATAAATAATAATAATAAATAATAAGTAATAAATAATAACTAACAGTTAGTCGTAATTATATTAACTTTTTCAATTTTATTTATCCACTGAATTAACTAAAAAAATGAAATTAACTCGTCAAAACTAAGTTAGTAATTAAATTAAATAAAATCAATTAAATTAGATGGTTCGATACATAAATGTCATTAACAATGATGAACAACTAGTCCTCGATGATAATGATTATAATAATTTACAATCATTAGAAGATACAAATATTTATTATTTTAAGGGCAGTTTAAAAGTTAAAGTTAACAATAAATATAAAAATTTTGAGGTTGAAATTTTAGGATTAGAAAAATTTTATCGGTTTTGTTTCATCGGTAATAAAACGTGGGACTACCGACGCAAAAATTTAGTAATGGAATCCTGTAGACCCGGCGCTTTGAATGAAGGAAAATTATGGAGAGATTGGAATGATTCGACAAAAGAATGGGAGTATAGAAAATATTTATAAAATTGATTTAATATATTTTAGTCGATATGTGTTAATTATTAACTTTATAAATTCAATATAAATTCATAAATATGGAGTGCGGTAAATCATTATTTGAATCTGTATCTTGGGGATGTGATTTCGGAACAACACTTTTTGAAGTTAAATTGTATCATTGTAAAATAAACGAACATATCAACATGTGTGTCAAAAAATATGTGCAAATGTGCGAATTGAGGCACGGTTGGATTGAAGATGAAAATAATTCAAAAATGGGTCAAGGTCAAACACAATATCTTTTTGCATTGAGTAATGATACAAAAACTATTGCATTCGGTTTTCAACCATGTGATCAAATGCAATTAAAAAATGACATTTGGAACAATAGTGACATCATTGAATGGTCAACAAATACTTTGTACGATGAAGATAACCCAATAAATGATATTGTAAATAATCTAAAAATAATGTTTAATGTAGATGACTCATTAAAAATAATACCAATTGTTTCGTCTAAATTAAGTAATTATTGTTGTACTCATGAAATAACTGATGCATTTTCTGATATTATTAATTATATATCAGTCGGTTGGAAAAATGAAGATAACTGTTTGAAAGTATATCATTCTAAACCTAACTATGTATTCAAAGGTTCATCAGACAATCAAAAATGGTATGATGAATATCTCAATCATGAACCATATGCTAAAAAAGTAACTAGTTATATATATCGGATAGCAGATCAAGACATTTTAACAACATTATCTTAATTATTTTTTTATAACAGTATTTAATATATATTTTGTAGATATTAAAACAAAAAATAAAAAAAAATAAGTATTACACCATTGTTTCGAAACTAACTTTGTTTTCATCTTCAATATAATAATGAAATCTTGAAATTTCATTTTCGTCAAACTCAAAATTTGTTTTGTATTGACATATTTCATCGATATTGTTATTTTCATAATAAATATAACCGTCCTTTTCATAAAAATTTACGCTTCGAAGTATATGTTCAGACCTATCACATTCCCACTTGTACAACATAAGTTTATATTTTTTATTTTCAGCATCAAAACACACAACATAATATCTATTTGAACGATATGACTCGCCTGAACTTACACAACTAGTACCGAACACTTGATCTGATTTACAAAATTTAATTAATTCATTTAAAACAGGAACATGTTCATTATGATTTTTAATAAAAACGCAATCCATTTATTCAAATAGTAACACAAAACATAAAATGATTTGAGCCATTTAATTACTTCAATATTCAATTTTTAATTTACGAATTTTAAGGAGTAAATAAACAAATTATGGTTTTTCAACAAAACTTCAATTTTTAATTTACGAATTTTATTAAATTATCTTCTATAACCATTGATACCGACACCGTAGCCAGGGACAACACCATTGACACCGACACCGCAACCATTGACACCGACACCGCAACCAGCAACACCGACACCAACACCACTAAATTCTACATTTTTCAATCCACGTTCTAAATGTAAAATCTGAGCTTGTCTTTGAGAAAAATTAACCATTTCTTGTATACCCATAAATCCTTGTTCTCTGGCGCATTGCACATCGGCATAATCTATGCATCTATTTGCGGCGATTTGATTTTTCAATCCACGTTTCAAATGTTGAACTTCAGCATATCGACGAGCGAATGCATTAGCATCACATAAACCCTCGTTACATACTGGATAACTGGGTGTATAATTTGGGTCTGGGAATTCTTGCCAGCCATTTATAAATCCTTTGCGTCCGACTGGTTGATAAGTCAATGGATAATAATTTGAACAACCTTTTATAAACCCAGGTCTTCCAACTATATTAGTAAAATTATGTGCCATTTGTTTAATGTTACGTATATGTTATATATATAAATCACAGAAATTTTTTGTTTCGGAGGGTTTATCCAATATAATCTATATGTTGGTAAATTAGTTCAAAAAATTTATAATTTAACAGTCCACGTTAATATCGTAGGAGTAGTTATACTATTATTAACCGCAACAAAATTCGGAGTTGTTACAAATGTTACTATATCGGGGACTGGATTATATGTTGGACTTGTAATTGTTCCTGATTTGGGTACAAGAGTAATTTTATTGGTATTTTGATTTGGATTTTGATTATTAAAAGTTCTATAAATAATACCATCTATATTGATCGCAACTGCAATTGCATTAACAACTCCTTGCACAACAAATTCAAATTTATCACCATCAGAAACTCGCAAAGGAAAAAGAGGAAATTGAAATTGTGGTTGAAATGTTGGTCCTTGCATATTCCAATGATTACCCTGTATTGTTTGTGAAGGTATTGAAAATTGACCAGGAGCCGGTATATTAATAATGCCCGGTAAACCTACATTAATATTTTGTATTGATTGGGTTAGCCATGAAATCTGTGATCCTTTTTGGGGGATAAAATTTATTCCTTGTAAAAAATTAATGAAAGTGTAATTTGGATTTACATTAGGATCAGAATCAGTCGCAGTATCAACCCACGCACCAACAAGATACATTAGACCAGATTTTTTTTGAACAGGTGTCAAAAAATTTAAATGTCCAATATTTGTATGACTATTTTTTTCACTATTTTTATCACTATCTTTATTACAGCAACTCATATATATATGTATATATACAAGTAACAATTTAATTATAAATGCGGGTGATCGAGTACAACTTTATAATCAAAAAATTGATAATATGTTTTGATTATAAAGTTCATATATTTTTGACCCTGAGGTATTCATTTAATGGACTAACAGGTGATAAAGCAACTAAAAGGTTCAAACAATAAGTATAATGGAAACAAAAACAAGAACAAGAAAAATTGGATTTTCACTCAAGATCAATACCCGTAGAAAGGACGATTTTCATGTCAGTGCACCAGAATTGAGACTCAGTACTAAAATGGTAACACCACCTGATTCGCCATTGTCTGCAACAACATTGAAAAATCCCCATTCTCCGACGTCTTCTGTAATCAATAGAAAGCTCGTGTTTTTAGAGAAGTTACATAGAAAGTATGAGGACCAAGTCAGACGCCAAATGAAAGGTTCACTTACCGAATTTATTACATTGTGAATATTTTTTTTATTTTTATTTTTATTTTTATTTGTTTATTTTGTTTATTTTGTTTAATTATTTAATTATACAGTGGATAAGAATATTTCTCAATTTCATCATTAATTTTATTTATTCTTCTTTCATCTCTTTTACTTAAGGGATGTTGAACGGATAATATTTTTTGTTTTTCTGCTGTAAGTATTTTTATTAATCTTTGTTCAAAACATCCATTTTCTATATCCATTTGACGATTATTACAACTATAACTAAAATGGGCGTTCCCCTTCATCGGGTGATATTGTCTCGGATATGGATGGTCTAATTGTGAATACATTGGATGATATTCGATCTGATTAGATAAGTTAAATTCATGTCTGCACAACGGACACTTTGTTATATTGTTTGTTATACAGTTATAACAAAAACTATGTGAACATGGAAGGAAATAACTATTATTTTTATCCTCTAAACATATCGCACATTTATCATTATCCATTGATTGAAAACCATTTTAGTATGTGATTTATATAAACTTTTTATGAATTTAAAAATTATTCAATTTTTCAAATAATATTTAATAAACAAAAAAATCAAAGTTTCTTGAACCTCTTACCTTTAGATTCATCATCATCATCATCATCATCATCATCGTCATCGACAATAATCCTTTTACGCTTTCTGTTGATGTAAGGAAGTGGGTAATCATCCTGATCAGGATCAGAATCAGAATCAGAATCAGAATCAAGATTGATGATTTCAACAACGGGTTGACAAAAATCCATTCCTGATTCTTCTTGATCAGATTTTTCGTCATTAGATTGTTCATCATCAGATTGTTCGTCATCAGATTGTTCGTCATCAGATTCTTCGTCATCAGATTCTTCGTAATCTTCATCCAACAGTTCCGGATCAATCGCCTTGCGCCTGTATTCGTTGCATGATGGACACGGTGTGTAACTTTCATCAAAATTCTCCTTTTTGAGGATCATATTGAAGAAAACTTCCGCAACATCTTCCCACGAAAATCCGCAAGAACACTGAAACTGGTACAAAGTTTTGTCATTTTCATCCTCATCGCCCTTTCCAAGATACAAAATGTTGTTGTTCAGACACATTTCTTTAATGGTTGGTTCCACTGGATCACCCTTTGTTCTGTGGTAACGATGAGTCATAATTATTGTTATTTGACGCTGAATGACAAAATGAGAAGTTCACAATTATAAAATTTTATGGATTATACAGCAAATATATTTTTTCAATTTTCTGATTATAATCGTTCTAACAAAATAGAAATCAAAAAAATTGATAATTCATTATGATTATGAAGTCTATATATTTTTTGATTTCTATTTATTTAACTAAACCATTCAAACTATGAATACAATGGAAACAAAAACAAAAACAAAAACAAGAGTAAGAAAAATTGGATTTTCACTCAAAATCAATACCCGTAGAAAGGACGATTTTCATGCGAGTGCACCAGATTTGAGAATTGACACTGGAATTATAACACCATCGGGTTCATTGTCTGCTACGACATCGTCTACAACAGCGCTGAAAAACTCTTCCCCTAATTCCCCAACAACCAATAGACGGCTCGCACATTTGGAGCAGTTGCACAGAAAGTATGAAGATGAAATAAAACATCAAAATGAAAGATACGTTCGCTAATGATCAAATAATGAATATTATTTTATTTATTTAATTTAAAATTGAAATACACAACATTTAAATAATCTAATAAAATATCTGGGTAAAATTAAACAAAATATATTTTAAAATCAATGAGTGCCATTGCTATTCTTTTGGGTATTGTAATTGGTGTACCTTTGACTATATACCTCGGCAAAACCTTCATTGATAATAATGATAAAGCCAAAAAAAAATATAATTATCTTATTGGAACCCCATTTAATCAAGCCAGATCAAGGAGTAGAGACATAACATTAGTAAATTATCCATACGGTCTGCCTCCTAATATGGCATGGAAATATACTGAATCCAGAATTAATGTCAAAACTGATGAAAACAATATCATTACTGAAATTTTGAGTTGCGGTTAATGTGATTTTCATTTATTTATATTGTTCATTAACCAAAATAAAATCAATATATTCTTTCAATTAGATATTGTTTAATCTTATCATAGCCTTTTGAATAATGTGTCGAATCAGCCATATATTCTTCAAAAAAAGGTTTATCATCAATAGATTCAATGTATTTACCGATATTGTGTATTTTTATATTTTTAATATTGTTGTTGATATTTATTGTTTAATAATTTCTTTTCTTATTATATCTCCGTTCTTATTTTTAATTATTCTCATTTTAATTTTTTTGATAGATTTTTGTGATACATCATCTAATGGAACTATTTTATTTTCAGGTAAATTTGTTGTTGTGTGATCACTTTGAATATATTCTTTTACATTGATCATTATTTTTTCCTTTAGCGAATCCATCAATATTGTATCTGTTGTTTCATTTTTGATGAAGTTATACACATCAATTATTTCCTTTATATGTGACAAATTATAATTATCGTTGCTTTTGTATTGTTTTGATCTATTTTTCTTCATTGCATTTTCGCAAATATTTTTAACTTCGTCAATATCGAGATTAAACTTTTTGCTTAAATTATCAAATGGGATTTTATCTTGAGAATACAATTTATAAAGATATCTTTCTAACAATGCATTTATTGATCCCTCGCTTCTGCCCATTTTTTCAGCAATTATATTAACCGTTAAATTTTTATCAAACATGTCGATACATTCTTTTGTATTATTATAATCCCAGCGCATGCCATGATTTTTTGGATAACTAAATAAATTCATACTTATTATTATTTTACACACATTATTTTAAATCATTTTTATTTTTTATTTCATCTTTGTTTTTAAATAAGTAATCACCTATATGTGCATATTTGTCTGCACCCGTCGCAGATCCGAAAGTGTGATCAAATAAATTCGTTTTATTATTATTCGTCATATTTTTATCCTCTATAACATCTACATTTTTTATTTCATCTTTGTTTTTAAATAAATAGTCGCCTAAATGGGTATATTTGTCTGCACCCGTCACAGATCCGAAAGTGTGATCAAATAATTTTTTTTCCATATTGATTTATTGATTTATTGATTTATTTATATATTAACATAAATTAGTCCGATATATTAAAATCAATTTTTAAAAATTGAAATATATCTATTTAATTCACATGGACAAAAATAATAAATTATGCTTTCTCTACTGGTTTCTTCATTGGTTTCAGGAATTGTAAACCTTTCCAATTCATCAAATGAATCAAAATACAAATGCTCTTCAAGATCGCATGAACAGAAAACTCGCCAATTTCAAAATATCCAAAATGGCCAAAACCAACAAACTAACAAATATTCTAACCCGTTTGCATCCCCATAAACTATTTTATTTTATTTTAAATATTTATTGATATTATCTGGATAATAAGGAGTCGATATGTATAATGATTTAACAAAATGACAAATAAATGGTTCATAATATGAGTTAAATAAATGATATGGCGATTTCGTTTATTGGTTTGTATTATTGCTAATATTATGATTCATACTTTGATTATCATTATATTTATCAACTCCTGTAAAATATTATAATTCTTACAATTTAAATACTTATTTATAAAAAATTGATTTAATGCGTGTACTGTATGTATCAATATATTTTTTGTATTACTATTCTGATCTTTTGATCACAAAATATTATGGTGTTTTACGATGATTCATATTTTCTTCGATGTTGTGAAAATGGATATACGCAACCACTCAAAAAACAAATAAAAAAATATGGCTATATGTCAATTCACGTTAAAGATGAAAATGGACGAACACCTTTCTTGATTGCGTGTATTAATAATAAACTATCCATTATCAAAATTATTATGTCAGCAAAAGATTTCAAAAATGAGTTTTTGTATGACACAGATGATTTTAAACAGACGGGTTTACATCTTGCGTGTAAAAATGAATGTCGCGAAGTCACTAACCATCTTGTGGAACTATATTTTATTAAAATAAATGAACGTGATCTTGATGGAAAAACACCGTTTGATGTAGCCTTTGAGAACCAATTTTTTTCTGTGGCGAATTTGATGTTAAAAAGCCAACATTTGATATTACCGAAAGCAATTAAGCTTTCACCGACATACATAAATAACGCTCGCTATGATAGGTTTCGGATCTTCAAATTTGAAAATCAGATTAATGAAAATATTAAAAAACAAAAACAAAAAGAATATCTATTAATATATTTGTTAGTTTTGTTGACGAGTGATGGATGTTTTGATGTAAAAAATATTAAGTGTAAACATAAAATAGGACGATTTTTTAATATTGTGAAAAATCTACCGTTGGAATTGGTGATGGTGGTAATTAATCGTCTACGTGGATCATCAAAGGATTTGATACTAACTAAAACACTAAATGATGAAATTAATTTTAATCAATGTAACATTACCGATTTAATTTATTTTAATTAATTTTAATAAATAATTACGGGATTATATATCAATGCCAATTACGAAACCTTGTCGTTCTTCCCGAATATAATCATGTAGCTTGTTATATAACTATTTTCTATTTTGCTTGTTACAACGGCAAATAATATGTGCTTCCATGCAAATTAGTCATTCCTATTTCCTTCATAACATCTATATATATATTATTTATTATTCCACAAGTCAAATCATGGGTTTTCGCCAAATCGTCCATAAATATCATTACTGATCTATCTTTATATTTTTCCATCATTTTATCTATAAATTTATCGTTGAATGGATCATGCAATTTTAATTTATCCACCGCTCTTTTTATTAATGGTTTCATATTTATACACCCAACTTTTATGATATTGACTAATTTTTGGTTTAATTTATAATCACTATATTTTTCGATGTCAACTATCTCTTTTTCTGGGTCATATGGTATAAATCCATATTTACCATACCATGTGTCTCCATGAGTTAGCATATAAAATGAATCAAAATCTATTCGTGTATTATTTTGATTACAGAAAATAAAGCTGTTGTCTTTCAATTGTATATATGTCAAATCATATTTATCCTTTAATTCCTTGAGAAATTGTATACACAATCGTAATAACATTGAGCCTCCCTTGGATTTTGGCATTCCTTCTAGTGTACATTTGTCGAAACTGGTTACATTTTGTATATATGCATATTTTTCTTTTTTTAATACTATTATATGCACACATATTTCCATTGTGTCTTCGATCGATTTATTATTTATATGATATGATATCTTATTTGTCGATTCACTTTCATATATAACAAATGTATATCCTTCAAATTTGTATTTTATTTTTTTGGCTCCCCCATATTGTTCAAATATCTGTTCGTTTTTTTTATTCTTACATGTAATCAATCCTTTACAAAGTTCATAATCTTCATACATTAATTTATTTATTATGTTTTCTCTATTTTTTATTTGTAATTTTTTGAATAATTCATTATAATGGTCATATATCGTCATATATATACGTTTATATAAAAAATTGATTTATTAATATTGCTATGTCATCTATTGTTTTAAATTTATTTATAATCACGTATATTTATAATATCTGATAATTCGTTCGATGGATGGATACGATTGTCAGGATTTAGCGATTCAAATGGATGCGCTATTGGCCAATAAATC
>Ga0182013_10007180_pt1 | contig 12372 bp, 7 predicted proteins | sample 612S2MmetaG_FD_120487 | JGI IMG/M metagenome (GOLD analysis project Ga0182013, IMG submission 120487) | Permafrost microbial communities from Stordalen Mire, Sweden - 612S2M metaG | ecosystem: Environmental > Terrestrial > Soil > Wetlands > Permafrost | place: Sweden: Stordalen | collected...
AATACGGCCACCAGGCTTGCAAGACCATCATCGAAGCCCTGAAGACGCTGGTAAAAGATGCGGGCAAGACCAAGAAGGTTTTCACACCGAAGACCGTGAACACCGAACTTCTTGCCGCTATCGACAAGAAGGTTCGCGTCGAACTGACCGATGCCATGAACACGAAGAAATACGAGAAGCTGGAAAGCTACGCTCGTATCGACGCGCTGCATGACAAGGTCGTCGAAGAAGCCGAAGAAGGCCAGAAGGACGAAGCCGGCAAACTCTTCAGCTCTCTCAAGGAAAAAATCTTCCGCGATGAAATGCTCGATGCGCACCGGCGTCCCGATGGCCGCAAGTTCGACGAAGTGCGCGACATCTGGGGCGAAGCCGGCGTTCTGCCCCGCACCCACGGGTCGGCTGTATTCACCCGCGGCGAAACACAGGCCCTCGTGACCGTAACCCTCGGCACCAAGGACGACGAACAGCGCATCGAATTGCTCGAACCGGGCGAGTCCTTCAAACGGTTCATGCTGCACTACAACTTCCCGCCGTTCAGCGTCGGCGAAACCGGCTTCATGCGTGGACCCGGCCGCCGCGAAATCGGACACGGCGCACTGGCGGAACGCGCGGTCAGCGCCATCCTGCCCGACGAAGCCAAGTTTCCCTACACCCTGCGCGTGGTCAGCGACATTCTGGAATCGAACGGTTCCAGTTCGATGGCGACCGTCTGCGGCGCCAGCATCGCTCTGATGGATGCCGGCGTGCCGATCGAATCGCCCGTCGGCGGCGTTGCCATGGGCCTCGTGAAGGAAGGCGACAAATACGCCATCCTGACCGACATCGCGGGCGCCGAAGATCACTACGGCGATATGGACTTCAAAGTCGCCGGCACCAAGGGCGGCATCACTGCCCTCCAGATGGACATCAAGGTTCCGAACGTCAGCACCGCGCTCCTCAAAGAAGCGCTGGAGCAGGCGCGCCGCGGCCGGTTGCACATCCTCGGCGAGATGGACAAGGTGCTCGCGGAGACCCGCGGCGATATGTCGCCCTATGCTCCGCGCATCTACACGACAAAGATTCCCGTCGACAAGATCCGAGACGTCATCGGACCGGGCGGCAAAGTCATTCGCGGCATCATCGAGCAGACCGGCGTGAAGATCGACGTTGATGACGACGGCACGATCCACGTGGCCTCGAACGATCCGGTGGCAGCGAAGAAGGCCCTCCAGATCATCGGAGACCTGACGGCGACCGCTGAAGTGGGCAAGACTTATCTGGGCAAGGTTGTTCGTCTGGTGGACTTCGGCGCATTCGTCGAAATCTTCCCCGGCACCGACGGCCTGCTGCACATCAGCGAGATTTCGGAAAACCGGATCAAGGAAGTTCGCGACGAGCTGAAGGAAGGCGATCAGATCCTGGTGAAGGTTCTGGGCCTCGAAGGCAACAAGATCAAGCTGAGCCGCAAAGCAGTATTGCGCGAACAGCGTGAAAAGCTGGCGCAGGCAAAAGGGTAAGACCTCAAGCCTGTTAGCTTTGGTGGGAAAGGCGAGCCTTCGGGCTCGCCTTTTTTTATGCGAAGTCGTTCAGGGCTTTTTTGGATTGGCGGCGGATGAGATGTCTCCCCGCTCGAACTTCAGTTCGAAAACGTTTCTGCCTTCCGCCTTGGGCCGACTCTCCGATGCATAGCCGAAGCCGGCTGCCACAAAGAGTTCCACGGCGTGGGTGAGGCTGGGCAAAACCTCGATGACCGCCGCTTTGCACTTGCTCTTATTCTGCGTGAAACCGACAGCCCGATTGATCAGCCGTGAACCGATTGCTGAACCGCGAAATGAAGGGTCAACCCACAAATAACGCAGCTCGCATTTTCCTTTCATTAAATCGGAAAGGCACAATGTACCTACAAAATGGTCAGGTTCTTCCTCGAGGTGAGCCATGATGAAAACACCGTTGCCGCCCCCGAAGTGTGACTTCGCATCGTCCAGTTCCCGGTTCATGCGCTTAACCGCGATGAGGCCGTCTCGCCCCAGCGACTGGTACATCCCCTCCAGCCCGCGCAGAAGCTCCCTGTTCCTGGCGACGGCAATCTGGTTATCGGTCCCGGCTGCGTCATATACATCGATAACAACCGCGTGTTCCTTCCCCCGCAATGCCGCCCGCAGCACATAGGCAAGGTGTTCCTGCTGTCCGGTATAGATGTGAGTACGCGCTTTTTTCGGTTCCAGCTGAACGTCGAACAGATCGCAAAGTTTGCGCATATCCTCGGGGAGAATTTGAGCCTTTGCATCGTCCTTTGACCGCGTGAAAAAACGCTCCACCTGATCCGATACCAGATCCTTGTTGTCCTTGTGCCCGACATACGATTGCAGCAGTTGTCTGGCTCGCCTCAAAATAGGTTTGAAGGGCAGGCCGGTATCGCTCATTGAATCTATCGATTTCGAATCGAGCGTTAAGGTGTATCGAACCCAGTCCCAGGCCTGCGCCCATAACTCTGCTTTTTCGATGACGCGGGCTGAGGTTTTTCGCGTCATTTCATCCACCTTATCCAACAAATCTTTGGCGAGTTCGAACCAGGCGGTGGCTGTCGTCTCAACTTCAGTCGATAAAAACCGGCCGAGTGCCTCGTCCATGAATTGAACCAGTTCCGGTTTCCTGCTTCTGACCGCAACGCTCAGGTGGTAAAGCGGCAGCTCGCGCCGCGCGGACTTTTGCTGAATCGCCTCCGGGGTATTCATCGGAAACACAAGGCAGGCTTTGGATCCGAGCTTGAATCGCACCCTCATGGCCGTCAGGTCGTCAACACATACGACGGGAATGGTGTCCTTCCGTTTGCGCGTCTCATCCTCCAGTCTTGTTGCGAGGAGTCCTTCATCCATTTTTTGTACTGCCGAGAGTTCCGCTTTTTTGTAGCCGAGACGCTTCTCGCAATGGATCGACCCGACTTCGCCCTCTACCACGATCGGTCTTATATGCCTGGTGACTTTCCTGGGATCTGAAAGCGCCGCCGCGATGCTCGGGATTTCGCTTTTGTGATCGATGTGGCAGCAGGCGCCCAAAGTCATTCTCACGGGGAAGCGCCAGAAACGAAATCCGTATCGAACGACGCGGTCGAGCGAATCCCAAAGGCCCACAAGGACGTCCCCTTTCGAAAGGTCCTTCGCCTCAATGTTCTGCCACCGCCCTTCTTCGCTGGTCGGGACATTGCTGACCTGGAAAAAACGTGTGACGAGCGAATCCAGGAAGCAGTTTGCTTTCCCGGCAAACGGCCGATAATTGCTGCTCCGCAAAATCAGTCCGCCCCCGCGCCGCAATAACTCTTCCTGGGGATCGGAAGCAGCCTCGGCCTCCCCCTCACCGAGAAGATCGGTAACGAATTTCAATCGCGATCCATCGGAGTTCTCCGGATCCGCACCGAAGAAGAAATCTCCCAGCCGGAACGCGACATCTCTTTTCGGGCACCGCAGACCCTGACGGTAGTTGTAGACGGAGGCGATCGAAATCCGTGCCTTGGCGGCGATCGCATCGTTAGTGACTTTCTCTCCGCTTGTATTCAATAAATGCAGAATTCCACGGTCCATCGCTTTTTTGGTGGCAGGAAACCGGACCAGACGGGTTCTCATTTTTACGTCGATCATGTCACCAGCATAACGAAACAACTTCGTACTTCTACGTTTTTTCGAACAACAAATTCTACAAATCACTACGCATTGTGTAGATGTAATTTACGTTGCTTATACGAAACGGCCGGGGTAAAGTTGAAAAACGCCTGCCGAATAAGCGGGCGACAGAGGGAGCTTCAGCATGGAAAGTAACCTTTCGGTCTATGTGTACTCTTCCGGGTACGACTTCGCCGAATATAACCGCGACGTCTTCGGGGTCGAATGGGCGCCGAAGACATTACTCATCGGAAACCCCAGCACCGTGATGACGGACCGCCTCATCGAAATCATCAAGTCCGACCCGGATTTCTCCGTTGTCGGTGTGGCTACGAATACTCAGGCCCTGTGGAAACAAATGCAGGACCTTAAACCGGACTGCATCCTTTTGGACGACGAAATGTCGGGGTCCGGATGCGAGTTTCTGGGCCGCTTCGGCGCACACAGTCGCTGGAAATTCGTCTTGCTTGCTTCGGCGCCGGAGGTACGCACCAGAGCCCTGCGTCTGGGCGCGGCTGACGTGATTGAAAAGGGCAAGGGGTGGGTAATCAAAGAGGTCAAAGCGACGCACGGCGCCGTCATCGTCCAGACCCTGCGCCGCGTCCTCGGTATCCAGTCTGCCGCCGACCGGGCGGCCGAGGCGGCGATGTGCGCCACAGCTGCTCTGTTGCATGCCCTGAATGCCAGTCCCATCGGTGTGCTTTTCTTCGATGTCGGCGGCGGACTTCGCTTCGCGAACAATGCCTCGCGCTGCCTGCTGAGCGGGCGTGTGCGGGAGAGCGGCGCGCACTGTCTCAATGACATTTTCGACGGAATCAACAGCGTGATAGCTGTTGAAGTGCGCGAAGTGATTGCCAGCAGTGTGGCGCGCCACGACCTGAAGATCGAGTATGCGACCGATGCCGGTGGCTGGGTTCCTTTCGCCGTCTCGGTCCTTCCTACCCCGGGGAACCAGGGACATTCTTCGGGCGCCACAGTGCTGCTGAAGGATGAATCGATCGAGAGAACGCTGGAAGAAATTCTCCGCCAGACCGGATCCGCGACGGTGACGGAAGCGGCTATCCGCGGTGAAGGCGTATTCGCTGAACCTGCGATCCTGTTCAGCGACATCCGCCGCTTCACCAGTCTTTCCGAAAGCATGCCTCCCGAGGCACTGCTCAAACTCCTGAACCGTTACCTCAGTTATATGGCCGACACCATTCTGCGGCGAGATGGCCACATCGACAAATACATCGGCGATGCCATCATGGCGCTGTTCGGAGTGCCGCAGAACTTGAAATGCAATGCCGAAAGCGCCGTCTGCGCGTGTATCGAGATGCTGGAGGCGCTGGAGTTTTTAAACGACGAAAGCGGAAGACTCGGCCAGCCTTTGCTGGAGATCGGTCTGGGAGTTGCGACCGGGCCTGTCATCGCCGGCAATGTCGGTCCGCTCAACCGCAGGAATTTCACCGTGATAGGCGATCCGGTTAACCTTGCATCGCGCATCGAAGGTCTCACCAAACCGTACGGAGCCAGAATTCTGATTGACGGGAACACCTTCGCCGCTTTGCCTGATAAATATCCCGGCAGACGCATCGACGTGGTGCAGGTAAAAGGACAGAACAAGCCTACTACCCTGTACGAGATTCTCTACCAGTTGCCAACAGGCGGCGATACGGAACGCTGGCTCGATCTCTATGGAAATGGCTTGCGCCTCTACGAGGCGGGCCAGTTCAGCAAGGGCGCCAGCGAACTTGAAAAGGTAGTTCAATTGATGCCTTCCGACAAAGCAGCCGCGATATTGCTTGACCGCTGCCGCAAGTTAATGGCATCGCCGCCGCCCGACTGGCAGGGCGTATGGCGCATGGACAGCAAGGAGGGTTAACAGACTCCGGTAGTCGCTTTTTTATGCCATTACAGGCGTGGCTTGCCGCCGAAAGTACTCGATGGTGAGCCGCATGCCTTCGTCGAGCGGCACTACAGGCTGCCAGCCAAGCACCCGCTTCGCCTTGTCGATATTCGGCTGGCGCTGCTTCGGATCGTCTTCCGGAAGCGGCTGATTCACCTGACCGGGATTGAGTCCGGTCAGCCTCTCAATAGCGCGGGCGAATTCCAATATCGTCATCTCGACCGGGTTGCCCAGATTGACCGGATAGATCTCATCGGACAACAGCAGCCGGTAAAGCCCGTCCACCAGATCGCTGACGTAACAGAAGCTGCGGGTCTGCGAGCCGTCGCCGAAGATCGTAATCGGCTCGCCGCGCAGCGCCTGGTCCACGAATGCCGGAACCACACGCCCGTCGTTCAGCTTCATCCGCGGACCGTAGGTATTGAAGATCCGGGCAATGCTGGTTTTGACGCCATGCTTGCGGTGGAAAGCCATGGTCATGGCTTCGGCGAAACGCTTGCTCTCGTCGTAGCAGGATCGGGGCCCGACCGGGTTCACATTCCCCCAATAGGTCTCCACCTGCGGATGGACGGCCGGATCGCCGTAGGATTCGGAGGTCGAAGTCAACAGGAATTTGGCACCGTTCTTCCGTGCCAGTTCCAGCATCAGGCGGGTACCCACAGAACCGACATCGAGGGTCTCGATGGGGAATTCCAGGTAGTCCTTCGGGCTGGCCGGCGAAGCCATGTGCAGAACGTAGTCAACCTTACCCGCGACTTCAAACGGCAAGGTGACGTCCTGCAACTGAAATCTAAAGGACGGATTGCCGCGCAGGTGCTCTATGTTTTGCCGGGAGCCTGTCAGGAGATTGTCGAGTCCCAGAACAGTGTAGCCTTCCGCAAGAAGGAGGTCGCACATATGCGATCCCACAAATCCTGCGGCTCCGGAAACGACAGCGTAACTCAATTTGTACCCACTACTTAGAATTTAGCATCCAGCTTTTCATGCAGTCGCCAATGAGTTCCGGGATGCGCTTACGGCGCCTGTACAGGGCTTCCAGCAGCCTTTCGAGGTGGGAGTCATCGCTAGCCGTCCATTGCGGCGGAATCTGGCGCAGCGCTCTGTCGAAGATCTCGGTGGGGAAGTTACGGATGCGGTCGATCCAGGGCTCGAAATCCGTGATGGACCGCACGCGGTTATAGACGATGCGACGCGGATAAAGGCCGGCAATGGCCGAATCGGGAAGGTCCCAGTGCGGGCCGTTGAACGCGAAGCCGTGATCGATCATCAGGACCACGAAGCCGAGCTTGCGCGGCGGCGCGCCTGGCCGCGCCAGCCAGTCCTTGAGCTGCGCCCGGAAGAAGATGGCCTGGCGGCCATCGCTGTTGGCGACCCAGCGGTCGAAGGCGAGCACGGCGAGAAACTGTTCGGAATTGGCCACCTGGCTGAGCAGGGCGTCGGGGATGAAATCGTAGATGGCCATAGTCAATGGATCGCCGGGGTGGCGCGAGCCGAAGTGCTGGCCTGGTTCGACGGCCAATCGTCTTGTGCCTGTCTGCATATGGACATCGGGGTTCGCGGCGAGGAACGCCGCCGAGACGTGAACGATCTGATGAACCGGCGTGGCAACCTGCAAATGGGCAAGAATCTCACCGGCGACGACCTCGTTTACGAGAATCCGCCGATGCTGCGGGTTATTCTGAAACTTGACGATGTAAAAGTTACCGTCGTCGGCTTCCAGCAAATGTGCCTGCGCGCCGCCCCTCATTTTGCGAACGAATTTGAGGGCGTTTACAGGCATGCGGTTTGCCGGGAGAGAAAATCCGTAGCCGAGGAGAACATCACGTGATGCCAGAAGTGACCAAGGACGCAGCGCACGAGACCGCGAAAAACCGGGACGAAGTCGCGCTGGAACTGATGAAGTTTATTGCCGTGACCACCGGATATGGAAAGGGCAGCAATGCGGCGGCCGGGTTTTCGGGCAAGCCAGCCAGATCAGCCGAAGAGTATGCTGATGCGCTCATTCAGTTGTTTGAGAAGTGCCGCGGGGTAGTTGCTAAACCTGTTTCCGCGGAATAGAAAAAGGGCCGGTTCCGCCTGGAGCGGAACCGGCCCGATTATTTAGCGGCCTTTTTTCTTTGCCGGGGCTTTCTTCTTTGCGGGCGCCGCTTTCTTCACTGCCTTCTTCGGCGCGGCCTTCTTTTTCGCGGGCGCTGCTTTCTTTTTAGCGGGGGGAGCGGCCGTCTTCACTGCCTTCTTCGGCGCGGCTTTCTTTTTGGCCGGAGCGGCTGCCTTCTTCTTTGCTGGAGCGGCTTTCTTCTTAGCGGGCGCGGCGGCCTTCTTCTTCGCCGGAGCAGCGGCCTTCTTCACGGGCGCAGGAGCGGCCTTCTTCACGGGCGCAGGAGCAGCCTTCTTCTTGGCTGGCGCGGCCTTCTTTGCCGACTTGACGGGCTTCCGTTCAGGAGCCGCCTCGACCAGATCGAACTCAATAACCTCGATCACTCCCGGCGTCGGCGGAGAAGGTGGAGTCGCCGGAGCGACAACAATCAGAATCTCGTCTTCTTCATCGTCCTCGTCCCCGTCTTCGTACTCGTCGAGTTTGGAATCGAGGTCATCGCTCTCATCGCCGTAGTCGCGGAAATCTTCCATTTCGTCCTCGGTCTTGGGAGCGAGCTTCAGGTCATCGAACATTCAAACAGCCTCCTGTTTCAGCAGCAGTCTTCATTAGCATACCCTTTTTTGCATTGTTGGCAAGGGCGTAATCGTAAAAAAAGCCCGCTCTGACGAGCGGGCTTCAGAAGAACATTAAAAAACCAGATCCTGTTCAGCGATTGAGCGTACGATTCGTTTCCTTCACCTGCGCCACAGTGGTGGTTCCGCGATGCACCGGAGCCTTGGCCGCAACTGTCGTATGCGCCGCTGGCGTGGTGGTCTTACGGGCGACGGTGGTGGTCGTCTTCACCTTTGTCCTGGCGGCGGTCCGTACTACAGCGGGGGCAGGTTCATGGAACGCGGCAGGGATTAATAGCCGGTCACCGGGGGCAGGCTGGCTGCCCGCCAGGCTGTTGGCGGAAGCAATCTGCGCAGCGGAAGCGTTGAAACTTTTCGCAATCGCGGTCAGAGTCTCGCCTTCCTGTACCCGATGGAAGCGGGATGACGCGCGGCTCCCGGCGGGAACCAGATCGAGTCCGGAGGTTACCTGTTCGCCGAGGCCCTTAGGGATGCGGATTTCAAAATCGCCAGGAGCGATCTTGCGCAACAGCGCCGGGTTCAACTGCATGAGTTCCGGGACCGAGGTATCGGTCAGATCACTTAGCAGCGCAATGTTCGTAGGAGAAGTGGTGCGGATAGTATCGTACTCCACCGGCTCGTCGGGCACGACCTGGTCAAGTCCGTAAGCGGGCGCATTCTTAGCCATAATCGTCATGGCAAGAATGATGGGCACGTAGTTGGTGGTTTCCCTGGGAATCGCGTTTCGCGCACGGAGCTCCCAGAAATCCGCATAGCCGGTTCTTTCGACGGCTCTTTCGATGCAGCCGGGGCCGCAGTTATAGGCGGCGATCGCGAGATACCAGTCTCCGAACTCGTTATACAGATCGTGGAGATGGTGGGCGGCGGCGCGGGTGGCCTTTTCGGGATCGAGGCGCTCGTCGGAATAAGGAGTCTGCTTCAGACCGTATTCATTGCCGCGGAATTTTACGAACTGCCACATTCCCTCGGCTTGGGCACGCGAAACGGCGCGGGGCAGGAAGCCGGATTCGGCTTGGGCGAGGTGAATCAATTCCTGGGGAATGCCTTCTTCGGCAAGGACCTTCGAAATCATCGGCCGGTATTTACCGGCGCGGGCAAGGCCGGCTTCGATCGTCTTGTGACCGCGGCCATTGAAGTAATTGATGTATCCGAGGACGGTATCGTTGACAACCAGCGGGAGGGCTGAAGCGGTGCTCCGGACTTCGGTCTGAACCTTATCCTTAATACGGGGGTCGATCGGGAAAGTCATTTGCAGGATGTCGTCGAGCGGCGCCTTGTCGAAAGCCGTGGTGTCGACTGGCGCAGCGGCGCCCATTCCGGAAAGGTCGTCATGATGGATGGCATCCACCATGTCTTCCAGGCGGGCTTCATAAAGGCGGTGATCGGTCGGATCGTCTGAAGCCTTCAGCATGGCGTCGATGGCTGCGTCGAATTCGACACGGGCTTTGTCGAAATCCCGATCCTGATAAAATTTGCGGCCGTTCGCGAATCTTTCTTCAGCCTGCTGGATCAACAAGTCAGATGCGCTGGGCTTGAATACGGAAGCGGCAGATCTCTTGTCTCTCGCGAGCTGTTTGAGATAGGGAAGGTGTTCGGATTCGACGACGCTGGGAAGAGCAGTATTCAGACGGATCGAGGTCGGCGCGAGGAAAGCAGTTTGGAGCGCCGATTGCTGGGCTAATAGTTGTTGCGGAGGCGCAGTTATTAAAACGGTAAGAACGATCGCCGGTACAGCTTTTTTATTCCAGGTCATTCACACTCCTCAAAGACTATAAATCCGAATGCGGAACGGTCCCGGGTTTCCAAAGCCCGAGCTGTACCCTGCGCTGCACAAGGCAGCCCCTTAAGGCTAGCCTACCCGTTACAATCTCGTCAACCCGGGTACGAAACGCCACAGTATCGGTTTGACACTCATTCTGTGGCGTTTTGCCCCGGGATCGGTTAATTCCCTTACCAACCTTTACTCTTCTTCCGCCTCTTCTTCGCCTGTTCTGGCAGCCCTGGCGGCGGCTACAATCTTGTCCTGCTGGAGCTGCGGAACGTAGTCATAATGGTCGAATTCCATTGAAAATGAAGCTCTTCCCTGCGTGATCGAGGTCAGATCGTTTTGGTAATTAAGCATTTCCGCCATCGGGACAAGGGCTTTGACGATCTGGGTTCCGCCTTGGGTATCCATACCTGAAATCCGTCCCCGACGTCCGTTGAGATCGCCCATTAAGTCGCCTGCATATTCGACCGGAGCATGGACTTCGACGGTCATCACAGGTTCGAGAAGCGCGGGTTTGGCGGTTTGCATGGCATTGCGGAAAGCCTTCCGCGCCGCCAGCTTGAACGCAAGTTCCGAACTGTCGACATCGTGATACGACCCGTCGTAAACGGTCACCTTGAAATCCACCATGGGGAAGCCGGCGAGAAAGCCGCGTTCGGCGGTTTCGATGATTCCTTTTTCCACGGCTGGAATATAGTTTTTGGGAATCGAGCCGCCGAAGATGTCATTGACGAACTCGAATTTGCCTCCGCGAGGAAGCGGCTCCATCCTGATCCAGCAATCGCCGAACTGTCCGTGGCCGCCGGTCTGTTTCTTGTGACGGCCCTGCACGTCGGCCGTACCGCGGATCGTCTCGCGATAGGGGATACGCGGAAGTTTCAGGGTCACGTCAACGCCGTAGCGTTTCTTTAAACGGCTGACGGCAATTTCGACATGCTGCTGTCCGGTTCCGGCCACCAGGAATTCCTTGGTCTGGGGATCACGGTAAAAACGGAGCGAAAGATCTTCTTCGAGCAATTTATGCAGAGCATTGCCCATCCGGTCTTCGTCATTACGGCTTTTGGCTTCGACCGCGAAGGCGATGGAGGGTTCATTGAGTTTGACGGGCTCGAAGACCACAGGCGACGCTTTGTCGGCCAGCGTATCGCCGGTCAGGGTATCCCGAAGTTTGGCAACCGCGCCGATATCGCCGGCATGCAGTTCGGGAATCGGAACAATGGTTTTGCCCACGGGGACGCCGATATGGGCCAGGCGTTCAGTTGAATTGTGGGTGACGTTCTGAAGGTTGGCGTCGTTCTTCACGCAGCCGGAAATGACCTTGAAGTATGAGATGCGGCCGGCGAACGGGTCGGCTGTGGTCTTAAAAACGTAGGCCGCTGCGGGACCGGTAGAATCGCCGTACTTTCTTTCGACCGGCTTGCCGTTCAGGGAGAGCTGAACGGCGGGCCTGTCGAGGGGAGAAGGAAATGCGTCTGCGATCAGATCGAGAAGCATATCTGAACCAATGTTGTGCGGACCTGACATACATACGATGGGGAAGACCCGCATTTCCCGCATTTCTTCATCGAGCCCCTGGATAATATGTTCTTCCGGGAGGGTACCTTTCTCAAAAAATTCTTCCATCAGGTCGTCTTTGCCTTCGGCGACCGTTTCAACCAGTTCTTCGTGGGCGGCTTTGGCGGCTTCGGCATACTCGGAGGGGATCTCGGCCTCGCGGGATTTGCCGTCGCCGTCAATCGTATAAATGTAAGCCTTCATGCGAATGAGGTCGATTACGCCCCGGAAGTCTTTGTCGGCGCCGAGCGGAAGCTGGATGGGAACGGCGGCGCGGCCGAAGCGGGCATGGATGCTTTCCATGGCGCGGTCGAAGCTGGCGCGGTCGCGGTCGAGCTTATTAATAACGATGGCGCGGGGAATCTTAAATTCCTCGGCGATGGCCCACATTTTTTCGGTATGCGGCTCGACGCCGGAGATGGCATCGACGATTACAATGGCGGCGTCGGCGGCAACGAGTGTGGCGCGGGCGTCGTTTACGAACATATTAAAACCGGGTGTGTCGAGGATATTTATTTTGGTCTTTTTCCATTCCAGAGCAGCGAGTGAAGTGGAGATGGTTAGTTTGCGATTGATCTCTTCTTCGTCGCAGTCAGTTACAGTGTTGCCTTCGTCGACGCGGGTGAGGCGGTTGGTGGCGCCTGCCGCGTAGAGAAGCCCGGCCACTACGGAGGTCTTTCCGCAATGACCGTGACCTACAATGCCAACGTTTCGGATGTCCTTCGTTTCGTAAATTTTCACGGGTCTGTCCCTCGATTCCGAGGGAATCGTATCACAATTGAAATGAGATGGCGGGG
>Ga0182013_10007182_pt1 | contig 12369 bp, 7 predicted proteins | sample 612S2MmetaG_FD_120487 | JGI IMG/M metagenome (GOLD analysis project Ga0182013, IMG submission 120487) | Permafrost microbial communities from Stordalen Mire, Sweden - 612S2M metaG | ecosystem: Environmental > Terrestrial > Soil > Wetlands > Permafrost | place: Sweden: Stordalen | collected...
CCCAGCACCGAGACGACATCGCTCATCATGTGGCCGGGCAAAAGATGCGAAAGAATGCTGATGTTCACGAAGGATGGCGCGCGAATTTTCAGGCGGTTGGGCGTGCCGCCGCCCTTGCTGTTGATGTAAAAGCCAAGCTCACCCTTGGGATTTTCCGCGCCGAAATAAATTTCCCCCGGCGGAGCATTTTCGCCCTGCGTCACCAGGATGAATTGATGAATCAATTCCTCCATGCTGGTCAGGACTTTTTCCTTGGGCGGCAGGACCGTCTTGCCGTTCGGGATGCTGACGGGTCCGCCGGGAATCTGGTCGAGGCATTGATGCAAAATGCGGACGCTCTGTCGCATTTCCTCCATGCGGACGAGATAGCGGTCGTAGCAATCACCCACGGAACCGGTGGGAACATCAAATTTCAACTGGTCATAAACCAGGTAGGGATGGGCCTTGCGGAGATCGAAATCCACGCCGCTGCCGCGCAAATTGGGGCCGCTGAGCGCGTAGTCAATGGCGTCCGCCTTTGAAATGACGCCGATGTCACGCGTGCGATCCATGAAGATGCGATTGCGTGTGAGGAGTTTTTCCGATTCGTCAAAATTCACCACCACGCCGGCGAGGAACTTGCGGCATTGCTCGATCCAGCCGGGCGGAAGATCGCGCGAAACGCCGCCGATGCGCGTGTAACTCGTCGTGAATCGCGCGCCGGTGAGGGCTTCGATCAAATTATAAATATATTCGCGCTGCGTGAAGGTGTGCAGAAAAACCGTCAACGCGCCGACATCCATGGCGAAGGCGCCCAGGCCGAGCAGATGGCTGGAAACGCGGGCGAGTTCGCAGCAGATGACGCGGATATATTGGCAGCGCGGCGGCAAATCCTTGTCTATGCCGTGAAGTTTTTCGACGGCGAGCGCGTAGGCGACGTTATTGGCGAGCGGCGCGAGATAATCCAGCCGATCCGTGTACGGGATAAACTGGGTGTAGGTCATGTTCTCGGCGATTTTCTCATCGCCGCGATGCAGATAACCCACGTCGGGAAAAGCCTTGGAGATGATTTCGCCATCGAGTTCAAGAATGATGCGCAACACGCCGTGCGTGGCCGGATGGGACGGCCCCATGTTCAGGACCATTTTCTCGCCCTCCATATCGGGCAGGTCAGACGCGGGCACCGGGGTCGCGACGCTGGCCTTCACCGCCGACTCAATGCGCGCGTGCGGGTCTTTGAATTCTATGTCTTGAACGGTGCTCATTCTTCTAATCGCCCAATTGACTAATTTCTTAATGACTTTTTTGGCCGCGTTCGCTTGGTTGATACAGTTTCAACAATTGGCGGCGGTCCCCCTTCGCCTTGAATGACCGAGCCTGTTATAATGGGCTTGTCCTTGCCGGGAGAAACTTTTCCCGGCACGACAACTTTGGCCACGGGTTGCGCTTCGATTTCAATCAATTTCTTATTTTTCGGATCAACCCAAAGAACCAAGCCTTCGAGCGCCCGCGCCCCGAGCAGCACGTAGTCCCCTTTTTCAGCGAAGACAACCTCATCAATGGTTTCACGCTGACCAACGCGAATGACCGCATAGCCTATATCCCGATAAACGAGTTGCCCGTTCGCCATTTGAAATGGCTGGCGCTTTTCAGGCTTGACGTCAATTTGTTCCAAAAGTTTTTTGGAGATCCAGGTTGCCTCACTGCCGGTATCCACCATAAGACGGGGAATGCGGACGGATTTGTTCCGGTCAATATGGTTTTTTATCAAACAGCCAACAGAAAACGTTCCCATAATCAATTATTTCTTCTCGATCGTCCCCGGCCCGTGCGCATGGCCGTGCGCTTCCTGAATATCCTTGCGCCGTTCGAGACGCGCGTTGGTTTCCAAGGCGTCGGTTTGCGGAACGCGCACGCGTGGTTCGCGGGCGATCCGGCCTTCGCCTCCGGCGATGGTCACAAACGGCCCGCCTTCCATAGGCGCGGGTTTGGTGAAGGCCACTTCCGGCAAATCCGTCGGCTTGCCGCACAGTGGAAAATCCTTCCGCAACGGAAAATACGGATAACCTTCCCACATCAATATGCGCCGCAAATCAGGATGGCCGCTGAAACGGATGCCCATCATGTCGTAGATTTCGCGTTCGTGCCAATCAGCCGTGCGCCAGACCGTCGTGACCGTCGGCAACTCGGATTTTTCCTCGCTCACATCCGTCTTGAGCCGCAAATGCGTGTGGTGTCCCAGGCCGTAGAGTTCGTAAACTACGGTAAAGCGCGGGTCGTCGCCGTAATTGTCCACGCTGGTAATATCTATCAGATAATCGAAGCCCAACTCCTGCTTCGCGAAGGCGCAGACTTCCGCAATACGCTCGGCATCAAGCACTTTGAGCGCCGTCTCTCCGCGAAACTCCACAGGATCGGAAATCAAATCCCCGAACCTGGCTTTGATTTTATCTGCAAGTATCATTATGTGACTAAGCTCTATTAAATGCGGGGAACCCCCTCACCCTAACCCCCCAACGGGGGCGAGGGGACCGGAATTGTGGGCTTTAGGTTTATTTATTCCTGAGCACATCGCTTTTCATTACGGATCACACAGTCACATGCCTCTGCGTGGACAGGACCGGTTCTTTGGAGATTTTATTCTGGAGTTTGATGAGCGCGTCCAGCAATGCCTCGGGACGCGGCGGACAGCCGCCCACATAGACATCCACGGGAATAATGCGATCCACGCCTTGCAGGACGGCGTAACTGCGATACATGCCGCCCGTCGAGGCGCACGCGCCCATGGCGATCACCCACTTGGGTTCGGCCATTTGATCGTAAATGCGTTTGACCGCCAGCGCCATTTTGTAGGTGACCGTGCCGGCGACGATCATCACATCGGATTGACGCGGGGAAAAGCGCATGACTTCGGAACCGAACCGCGAAATATCAAACCGGCTGGCCCCGGCGGCCATAAGCTCAATCGCGCAGCACGCCAGACCCATCGGCATTGGCCACAGGGAATTCTTGCGAAACCAGTTCAGGGCGGCATCCACGCGGGTGACGATGACGTCGCCCTCGACTTTTGAATTATAGCCGATTTCGGTGCTTGTTTGCATAGCAATGACGGCGGAAATGCCGCAGACCGGAACAAGCTAATCACGCTGCAAAAGGACGGCAAGTTGAATTTGTGATTTTTTTCACAAGCGATTGGCGCACCGTAAATTTCCTCCCCCAAAAAGAGGCCAAATCCGGGATTAGAAAATTAAAAATTAAAAGTTCAAAGTTAAAAATGATGGGAGCGGATTATCCAATGGATGTTGTGATTCAGCAATTTGGGAGAAATTCACCAACACTACCCCGCAAAACCGCGAAAGTGAAAGTCCTCGTTTTGGATTCCGAACTTGTCATAGTCAGGCCATGCGGAAACGTCTGCGCCTCGGCTTGGTCCTCATCCCCGTTCTGATTTTGAGCGGGTTTGCGTGGCTGGTGCTGCGGCCTTCCGAGCCGGTTTGCTCTCGGACAAATTGGGCCTGACGCTAGAGACGCGATCCCATTCCTTACGCGAAAAAGCGTATCGAAGAAGCCATTGCGCGAGAAGCCGCTAAATCTTAGCGGCGTTAAGTTTGAGGACGCTTTGCGGAAGATGTTAAACACTCCATCGTTACACGGTAAGAATTCAAGGTCGAATTCCTAAGACCTTTAAAATTGATAGGATTCTGTCCATCAAGAACGGTTTCCCATCCAGCCTACGCTTCATAAATTTTACAGGGTCACCATACTTTGAAACTGCTTCGAGACGAAAACATTCAATATCCTCGTAATCGCCGCACTTATTCGCCCACATGCCAGATTCCAATTGTCGGGCCGCATGTTTTGGAAGTCCCGCTGAATTCACAAAAATGGCAACCTTTTCAACGCCCCTTTCCAAATGTGGACTTGTGCATCTTCTCGAATAACCCACCCACTCAAAAGCTCGGATAAAATTTTCGAGAGTTTCTTCGTCCTCCTCTTCTCTGTCCAGATGCGGAGGCCAAAAATAATACCAAGTCCTTGTTTTTGATGGCCACCACCGGATAGTATCATCCCCTGCCGCATAAGCTAAACACGGATTAAGTCATGCAAAAGGCGCCTTTGGCAGAGGGAGAACGACACTCTATCTAGTGCTGCCCCTAAAGAATCGGAAAAGATCGTTTTCCCTTTTCTATCCGTGTTAATTCGTGTCCATCCGTGGTTTATGATTGCATTGTTCCGGCTTTAAGCTGCCGAACGAACGCATCATTTATCCGCCCGCGCCTTGAAGCCAGCGAGCATTTCGGCGATGGCGTCCAGGCCCTGCGTCTTGGAATGATCGCGGTCGAAATCCTGAAACCGGTTGAGCATCAGGGAAAACACCAGGTGTTCGCCGGCGGCGCTGGTCACGTAGCCGGACATCGAGTTGGCCCAGCGCAGCGTGCCGGTTTTCGCGTGTACATTTCGCGCCGCCGCGGTTTTGTTCATGCGGTTTTGCAGCGTCCCATCCACGCCGGCGATGGGCAGCGCGTCATAATAAATTCCAAAATCCTTGTGATGGCTCATGTAAGTCAGCAATGCGACGGTGGCATTGGGACTGACGAGGTTGTCACGCGACAAGCCCGAGCCTTCCTCGAAATAATAATTCGTGCGCGAAATTCCGGCATGCGCCAGAAATTGATTTAACGCATGCACGCCGGACTGCTCGGAAGTGGTCGCGCCGCCTTCCCTCGCGCCAATGTGTTCGAGGATCAAATCGGTGTATAAATTTTGCGAAGGCTTCTCCACCGACCGGATGATGTCGCGGAATGGCCGCGACTGGATGAAACCAATCTCATGCCATTTGGAAAAATCCAATGGGTCAACTTCCCGGTCCGTCCAATGTGCCGTGCGCAAATTGCCGGAAACAGTGATGCCGTGCCGCGCCAGCGCATCCTTGAACAGCGCCATGAACCATCCGGCGGGATTATGAATGGTCACATCTTCGCTTGTTGCGCGATTGCCCTGCGGCATCCAGCCGGAAACATAGACGCTGTTTTCCCCGACGGGATGGCGCAAATGAATGTCCGCCCCCATGGTTTTTGCGCCGACGGTTTTGACGCGATTTATGACCGTAAAATAACTCGTCGGCGGAGAAAAAGTCACTTGCGCCGGGCCGCCGATGGTTTCGCCGGGTTTGACGATCAACTGGACGGTATTGCTGTTGATGGTCAGGGCGGAGATTTCCGCGCCAAATTCACTTTCCAAATCGCTCCAAGCCCACCCCGAACCGAACGGCGCCCCGTGAAAATAACTGTCGTCGCCGACGAGATCGCCGCTGATTTGTTTCACGCCGGCATTCGTCAGCGCGGCGACCAGCGGTTCGAGCGCCTTGAAGACATCGCCGTCGTAATATTCTCCGCTGATGGTCGGATCGCCGCGCCCATAAACGATGAGGTCGCCCTTGAGCGCGCCGTTTTCATCCGGCCGGCTTTGCGCGTAGAGCGAGGTTTTAATGCGGTAATCCGGGCCGAGCCGGTCGAGCGCGAGGGCCATCGTGTAGAGCTTGGAATTGGAAGCCGGGGTGAAGAGTTTTTCGGCGTTGTGCTCGAAGATGATCCTGCCGGAATCCAGCGAGGCGATTTTCACGCCCCAGAATGCCGAGGTGTATCGCGGGTGATTGATGATTTCACCGATCCGCTTTTGCAATGCCTCGACGGTATCAGGCGTTTTCGCGGGTTCTTGCGCAATTGCGCCGCTGATAAAAAAATAGAAAAAAATTAAGAAGAAGCCATTTAGCCACAGATTGCACGGATTACACAGATGAAGACGTTGGGAATTTATTTTCCCCTTCCCATCTGTGAAATCTTTGCCATCGGTGGCTCCAATCCCTTTGTTTGGTTTCATTTTCAAGCGCAGAGCTTGAGCAGGGCGGCTTCGTCAATGATCTTGACGCCGAGCTTTTGGGCTTTGTCCAGCTTGGAGCCGGCGTCCTCACCCGCCACGACGTAATCGGTTTTTTTGCTGACACTGCCGCTGACCTTGCCGCCGAGCGCCTCGATTTTCGCGGCCGCTTCCTCGCGTTTGAGCGTGGGCAGCGTGCCGGTGAGTACGAAGGTTTTGCCCGCCAATGGCCCGAGCGCGGCGGAGGGTTGGTAGAGCGCCGAGTTCAAATTCAATTCCGCCTTGCGCAGTCGCTCAATCAATTTGCGATTCCGCGCATCGCCGTGCCATTGCACCAAGCTGGTGGCGATGACTTCGCCGACATCTTCAATTGCGGTCAATTGCGCGATGTTCGCGGCGAATAAATCATCCAGCGTGGCGAAACTTTTCCCGAGCGCCTTGGCCACGCCCGCGCCGACGTGGAGAATCCCCAGGCCGAACAGCAGCCGCCATAAATCGCGCGTTTTGCTCGCTTGAATGCCATCCAGAAAATTCCGCGCGGATTTTTCGCCCATGCGTTCCAGCCCGGACAATTCGTCCAGCGTCAGCGAATACAAATCCGCCACGTCGCGCACCAGCGCCTGCTTCACGAGTTGCGCCACCAGCACCTCGCCGCCGCCCTCAATGTCCATCGCTCCGCGCGCGCACCAATGCTCGATGCGCCCGCGCACTTGCGCCGGACAATCCGGGTTCAGGCAGCGCAACACCACACCAGTATCGGCGTCCGCGCCTTCCGTCCGCGCCACCTTGGAACCGCATTCCGGGCAGGTCTTGGGAAATTCAAAAACCATTTCCTTGCCGGTGCGCTTCGCCAAAACCACGCCGACCACGGCGGGAATGACTTCGCCCGCTTTCTCGATGGTCACGGTATCGCCGACGCGAATGTCCTTGCGGCGAAGTTCGTCCTCGTTGTGCAGCGTGGCGCGGCTGATGGTGCTGCCGGCGAGAAAAACCGGTTCAAGTTCCGCCACCGGCGTCAACGCGCCGGTGCGGCCCACCTGAATGGTGATGGCCTTGAGCCTGGTCTCGGCCTGCTCGGCGGCGTATTTGTAGGCGATGGCCCAACGCGGCGCCTTGGAGGTGAAACCGATTTTTTCGCGCATGGCGAAGGAGTTCAGCTTGATCACCGCGCCGTCGGTTTCATAAACGAATTTGTGGCGCACTGCATCCAGCTCCTCTAAAGCAGAAATCAATTCAGTCGCGGAGTGGCATTTCCAGGTTTTCTCGGGCGTCTTGAAGCCGGCCGATTTCAGCCAGGCGAGCATTAAATCATGTTGCTGAAGATTCTTGCCGCCGGAGAATTCACCCAGTCCATATACGATAATATCCAGCGGGCGCTTGGCGACGATTTTGGGATCGAGTTGTTTGAGGGAACCGGCGGCGGAGTTGCGGGCATTGGCAAAAGTCTCCTCACCCGCCGCGGCGCGTTCCTGGTTCAAGCGCTCGAATCCGGTCTTGGTCAGATAAACTTCGCCGCGCACTTCCACAATCTCGGGAGTGTCTTTTTCCGGGAGTCGCAGATGCGTGGGCAGGCTGCGGATGGTTTTCAGGTTGGCGGTGACATCATCGCCGGTGGCGCCGTCGCCCCGGGTCGCGCCGCTGGTGAAACGGCCCTTTTCATAGCGCAAATTGATGGCGACACCATCCACCTTGGGTTCGAGCATCCATTCGAGGGTTTCGCCCGGCAAAAGTTTCTGGACGCGCGCGACGAATTCCCCGACTTCCTCCTGCGAATAGGTGTTGTCGAGACTCAGCATCGGGACGAGATGCTGGACGGGCTTGAACTCCGTGAGCGGCTGGCCGCTGACGCGCTGACTCGGCGAATCGGGCGTGACCAGGTCGGGGAAATCCTTTTCGAGATCCAGCAATTCGTGATAGAGGCGGTCGTAAGCCTGGTCGGTGATGGTGGGCCGCGCCTCGATGTAATAGGCGTGATCGTGGCCGCGAAGTTCGGCGGCGAGTTGCGCGTGGCGGGTTTTGGCTTGTGCGTGAGTCATCGGGTCAACGTCAAATCGGTCGCAGTTAATTTGCCTCAACGCGAAAACGAAGGCCAGCCGGAATTGTGGCGGAAGGTTCGCCGATACCCAGTCTCGTCTTTGGTGAAATTTTTCGGTGAGCCACACGCATGATCTAAAAATTAATTTACGCCGTGGCCGTTAAGACTAATTCACGCCAGGCACGTAGTTTGGCGGATGTGTTGCTTCCTGGGCAAATTGATGGGAAGCGGCACCGAGTAAATTTGGTTCCGAGATGGAATAGCCATGAGGCACCTCTTGCCTCATGGGAAAATGACATCGAGAGGGAATAATTGTTGCCAGGTTTTCAGAATAACATTTCTCTCGACAACCAGACAGTCACGATTATAAAATATGAAACCCCCGCACTGCTCACTTTCAGTGCGGGGGTTTCAACTTTTTTTATATTTCACAATACACGGTTTGCTTTCCGCCACACCAAAGATTTTAAATTCCAATTTCAATAATCGGGACGGTATTGGTTTTTGGCGAACAACAGCCACCCCTCGCAAAATGCAAGCCCACCAAAAAATCGCCCTGTAACCAGTTTGTAGTGAATTTGGCTTTTGCATCTCCAGGTGAATCCCCTATAATCAGCGGCATGTCCGAGATCGTAAATTTTGTGAATCGCGGCGCGGGGTCCATCACTCCAGCCATCATGGAGAAGGTATTGCGCCAGTTGCCGCAGTGGAAACTGGAGTTCACGCAGATCTACGCGCCGCTGTTTCCGCATCTGGTGGACCAGTTGGAATTCCTCGCCGATGCCGTCGAGGACACGGCGGAAGGCATTTACAAGGACCTCCCTTACTTCGCGCTGGCGGAAGCGGTTTTCGCGCTCGTGTATGCGCACAAAAAAGTGGGGATCATACCGGACACGATCCTGAACCTGGGGCGCGCGGATGATTCGAGCATTGTGCGGGCGGTGCTGATCCAAAACGAAAAGACCTTCGCCCTTTACGCCGCCAGCCAGAAAGTGGATTGGTCCAAGGTCACCAGTTCGCCTTGAGTCGGGTTTGGTGGTTGGTCGAACCCGCCGCGTTTCCGAATGCTTCCCTGCCTGGAGCATATCCATGCTTAAAATTCCGCGCCGCCACGACATCCATGTCTGCCTCCAGTCGGAACCATGCAATGTAAACCACGGATGGACACGAATTAACACGGATAGGAGAGCCAAAAACAAGCATTCCGAATTTCCTCAAGCCGCACCGGAGAGTGAGGCGTGCTCGATTTGCCAAAACTCTGTCTTTTTGAATCCGTGTTTATCCATGTGCATCCGTGGTTGAAGGCTGCTCCATGAATAGCGCGCGCAGGCGCTGGAAAAGCCAATTTTTGCCTGCTAAATTGACTGGATTCTTGATGGCGCCTGAGGAATACTGCGAAACGATACTGTGATTCTGATCAGGCCAATATGAGAAACCGTGTCCTCCCGCGATTCCTGGTGGCCATCGCCGCCATGGGATCGGTTTCTCGCGCTCTGCTTGCCGCGCCGACTCTTGCGGCACCGACGAATGCGCCAGTCCTGCCTCCACTTGTCTCCTATCTTTCACCGGCGGATGAGGAAAAAACCTTCGTCATTAAGGACGGATACCGCCTGGAACCGGTGGTGACCGATCCGATCATCAAGGAGCCGGTGCTCACGGTGTTCGACGGCAATGGCCGCATGTACGTGGCGGAAATGCGCAGCTTCATGCAGGACATTGACGGCAACAACCAGCGCGCCAAGGTCGGCCGGGTCTCCCTGCATTGGTCGAGCAAAGGCAACGGCGTTTACGACAAGCACACGGTTTTCGTGGACAACCTGCTGCTGCCGCGGATGGTGCTCCCGCTGGCCGACGGCGTGGTGATCAACGAAACGGATTCGGACGATTACTGGCTTTACCGCGACACCAAAGGCACGGGCGTGGCCGACCAAAAAACACTTTTTTACGGCGGCGGCGGGCGCGGCGGCAATATCGAGCATCAACCCAGCGGTTTGATCTGGGCGCTCGACAACTGGATTTACATGGCGGTGAACGCCTACCGCCTCCGGGTCCAGGGCACCAATGTCATTCGCGACGCCACCGCGTCCAACTTCGGCCAGTGGGGCCTGTGCCAGGATGATTACGGCCAGACCTACAACGTGAACGCCGGTTACGAAGCCGGGCCGCTGGACTTCCAGGTGCCCATTATCTACGGCGGCTGGGATTTGAAGGACGAGCCGGAGGAATGGTGGGTGGTCTATCCGTTGATCGGCCTTCCCGACGTCCAGGGCGGCACCGTGCGCTTCCGCCCGCAGGAAAAAAGCCTCAACCATTTCACCGGCACTTGCGGCCCCGATATGTATCGCGGCGACCGGCTGCCGGCGGATTTGCGCGGTGACTTCCTTTTTTGCGAACCGGTTGGCCGGCTGGTCCGCCGGGCGAAAATGACCTCCCGGGAAGGCTTCGTCGGCATGACCAACGCCTACCCCCAATCCGAATTCATCCGCTCCTCCGACCCGAATTTCCGCCCCGTCAATGTCGCCGACGCCCCCGACGGCAGCGTTTACATCACCGATATGTATCGGGGCATCATCCAGGAAAAGGACTGGGTCAACCAAGGCTCCTACTTGCGCGGCGTGGTGCAACAATACAACCTGGATAAAAATTTTGGCCGCGGCCGCATCTGGCGTCTGGTTCATAATTCCTTCAAGCCCGGCCCCCAGCCGCACATGCTGGACGAGCCCGCCGCCAAACTCGTCACGCATCTCGAAAACCCCGGCGGCTGGTGGCGCGACACCGCGCAGAAACTCCTGGTTCTTCGCGGCGATAAATCAGTGGTCCCGGCGCTCGTCGCCATGGCAGAGTTCAGCACCAATCATTTGGCCCGCATCCACGCCCTCTGGACGCTGGAAGGCCTCGACGCCCTGCAACCGGCCTTGCTGCGCGAGAAGTTTAAGGATTTGCATCCGGAAGTCCGGGTCGCGGCGATCCGCGCCAGCGAGACGCTTTACAAGAAGGGCGACCATTCGCTCGCGGCGGATGTGTCCGCGCTCGCCAAGGATCCGGATGTCCGGGTGGTGATCCAAACCATGCTGACGGCGAATTATTTGAAAATTGCGGGATGGGACACCTTGCTCACCTCCACCATTTCATCCAACCACGCCTTGGGCGTCCAGAAAATCGGCTCGCAAATCGCCCCGCCGCCCCCGGCTGCTCCCATCGTGGCTCGCAACGGCCAACCTCCTCCGCCAGCGCCGCCGCAGCCCGCGCAATTCGATGCCAATGAATCGGCGGAATTTGAGCAGGGCAGGATCATTTACATGCAGCTTTGTTTCGCCTGTCATTCGCCGGATGGCAAAGGCGCGCCCATCGCCGGCGCGGTGCCCGCCCGCACCATGGCCCCGCCGCTCAGCGGCTCCAAGACCGCCACCGGTTATCGCGACGGCGTCATTGATGTCGTGCTCAAGGGCCTCAGCGGCCCGGTGGACGGCAAGACTTACGACGCGCAAATGGTGCCGATGGAAAGCAACGACGACGCCTGGGTCGCCGCGGTCATTTCCTACATCCGGAATAATTTCGGCAATCATTCCACCTTCATCAACTCCAACGATGTCGCCCGGGTCCGCGCCCTCATCAAGGAGCACACCAATACCTGGACGCTGGCGGAGTTGCGCGATGCCCTGCCGCAACCGCTCCCCAACCGCAAGCAGTGGAGACTCACCGCCAGCCATAATCCCGGTTCGCTACCGCTCGCCGTTGATGGCAACATCCGCACGCGTTACACCACCGGCGCCCCGCAGGTTCCCGGCATGTGGCTGCAAATCGAACTGCCGCAGGAAACGGAAATTGCCGGGGTGGAACTGGACATCGGAGATTCCTACCAGGATTATCCGCGCGGGTACAAGGTTGAATTGTCCACCAATGGAAATGACTGGGGCGACCCGGTGGCCGTTGGTCTCGCGACCTCCGCGCGCAACCAGATACTGTTTGCCACGGCCAGCGCGAAATTCATCCGCCTCACCCAGACCGGCATGGATCAAAAGCACGCTTGGTCCATTCACGAGCTGCAAGTCCTGAAAGTCCTCAGTCCCGAAGACTGGCTCCAGCCACCCGAATTGTTCCCGGATGTTCCCGCTCCGGCTCAATCCGCGCAAACCGAACCGCCGCCTCCCGAGCACACGCCCTATACCGTGGAGTAATGCCAGTTCGCAATAACTATTGGAAGATTCGTCCAACGCGATTCGTCTCCCCCGCCCCTCGGAGGGGAGAGAATTCCCCGAATGATTTCGCGCATTGACGCCCTGAAACCGCGATCTCTTCTCCCTCTCCGCTCCCTCCGAGGGAGGGGACCACGTAGCGCGAAGCGCTGGTTGAATGCTGGGCAACTGATACCATTTCCAGTTTGCCATTGCATTATGTCGCTCCTACGGAGCTTGAGGGTGTTTTGGGTTTGGTTACTACAAATATGCCGCTCCTACGGAGCTAAGACCCGCGTCATC
>Ga0182013_10007185_pt1 | contig 12364 bp, 10 predicted proteins | sample 612S2MmetaG_FD_120487 | JGI IMG/M metagenome (GOLD analysis project Ga0182013, IMG submission 120487) | Permafrost microbial communities from Stordalen Mire, Sweden - 612S2M metaG | ecosystem: Environmental > Terrestrial > Soil > Wetlands > Permafrost | place: Sweden: Stordalen | collected...
GCACGTGAGAACGTGGCACGTGAGAACGTGGCACGTGAGAACGTGGCACGTGAGATCGTGGCACGTGAGATCGTGGCACGCTATCTGGTACGCGGCGGCCGGGAAATCCTCTTCGATCCCGCTCCTGGAGCAGATGTCGCGCTGGCAAGGGCGTTCCTGTTCGGAACCGTGATGGCGATGGTCTGCTTGCAACGTGGATTGCTCGCGTTGCACGCCAGCGCCGTTGCCTTCGAAGATCGCGTCGTGGCTTTTACCGGAATTCAGGGTGCCGGCAAGTCGACGCTCGCCGCCCATTGCGTGGCAGCCGGCGGAGCGTTGATGAGTGACGATCTTTTGGTGGTGTCTCTCGATAACTCGGGCCAAGCCGTTGCTCAGCCCGGCATGCCGAAGGTGAAGCTATGGCGGGATGCACTTACAAATCTTGGTCGCAGCTCGGAAGGCTTGCAGCCCGACTGGGTCCGCGCCGAGAAATTTCACGTTCCAGTCAAGCATGCTAGCATGCCGTTGCCGCTGAGCCAGCTTTATATCGTTGGAGAAAACGAATCGATGCCCCCGGGAAGTTTCCGGCGCCTGACGGGGGCTTCCGCAATTCATGCGATTGTCGCCAACACCTATCGTCTTGATTACATGGAGTGGGCCGGTCACCGGGCAACCCATTTCAGGCAATGTGCGGCGCTTGCCAAGGCCATTGAAGTGATCGATTTTCGACCGGAGCGCATCGCCGAAAACCTGCCGTTCGTGGTTTCGCAGGTCGTTGCAAGCGTCAATGCCGTGACGTAGCCCGCTCGCGTTCTTTTGCCCGCGAGCCTCGAATGCCCGTTGCGGAAACTTCTGTTGCGACGTAAAATTATTACTGGAAGCCTTTTGCCCCCCAATGCCGAGTTCTGCAGGCCGGACCCCAACAGCCAATCGGTCATTAGCAGCCTTGGCCGCTGCCGCGAGTGATTTTAAGCCAGGATAAGCAAGCCAAAATGGTCGAAGATCTGCGCGTACGCGTCGTCAGGGACAAGGAACCTATCTTTACGACACTCGACGACGAGATCGTCATGCTCAGTACGCGGGCCCAAGCCTATTTTGGTTTGGGAACGGTGGGTTCCGAAATATGGAACATGATTGAGCAACCGCGGCGCATCGACGAAATCTGCGATGCTCTGATGGAGGAATTCGAGATTGATGGTGAAACTTGCCGGCGGGATGTCCTTGAATTTGTTAATGATATGATTGAACGTGGCCTCGCGCGAATTGTGCCTGAGAAGGATGTCACGTGAAGCCTCGCACTTTGCGTCGCCGTCTCCTCATTGAAGCGACGATCGCATTACTTCTGGCGCGGTTCGCGGTTCGCGTGATGCCGGCGGAGAAAATCGTCTCCTGGGCAAGCCGCTCACCCCGGCGTCCGGATCGCTTTACCCCGACGACGCTGATCCAAGCCATATGCCGGACGGTCGACGAGGTCGGGGAGAGGCCTTGGATGCGCGCCGTTTGCCTGCCCAAGGCGATCGCCGCCCAAGCGATGTTGAGACGCCGCGGCGTCGGCGGTCACCTCTGCCTTGGAGCGGGTCGAAAGGAGGGCGAACTTGCCGCCCACGCTTGGCTGGAGTTGGAGCAGGACGTGATCATCGGCGGCAACGGAGGACTGGACCGCTGCACGAGACTGGTAAGCTTTGGCTGAAGGAGCGCGACCCTGAGCGCGATTGCGGGACTGATGCGTCTGGACGGCGAAGCGGTCGCGCGGCGCGATCTCGATCGCATGGCCAATGCGTTGGCCCCCTATGGGCCAGATCGCACCGATGTTGTGATCGCCGAATCGATCGGCTTTGCCAATGTCCTCATGCGCATAACGCCCGAGGATCTATTCGACCGGCAACCGTTGCGGAGCGCTGCCGGCGATTTGTTGACAGCGGATCTGCGCCTCGACAATCGCGACGAAGTTCTGGATCGGCTCGAAGTCGATCGCACCGATAGCCTAACGTGGTCGGATTCCAGGATCCTTTTGGCTGCCTGGGAACAGTTCGGCAACGCGATTTGGCCAATGCTGCGCGGACCCTTCGCGGCGGCAATCTGGGATGCACGGCATCGCACGTTGACGCTCGCGCGCGACCATATCGGTTTCAACGTGGTCATGTGGCACCGGAACGAGCGTTTTTTCGCCTTCGCCACCATGCCCAAGGGCCTGTTCGCGCTGCCCGATGTCCCCCGCGAATTAAACGAGCAAAAACTGGCCGACTTTCTCGTGCTCAACGACAAAGAGCAGACGACGACCTTTTACCGCAATATCCACCGGCTGCCGCCCGCACACTTCGCCACGATCGACCGGGGCGGTAGTGTCACGACGACCCGGTATTGGTCGACGGCCGATATCAAGCCGGTGCGCTTGCCTTCGGACGAGGCCTACGCCGAGAATTTGCGGGTCCACCTCGATCGAGCGGTTAGACGACAATTGCGAAGCGCGGGTCCGGTGGCCTGCTCCATGAGCGGCGGCCTCGATTCTTCTGTGGTCGCGGCTGTCGCTGCGCGCGCCTTAAGCGATCGCGGGCAGCGCCTTGCCGCCTTCACCCAAGTGCCTCGTAAGGGCTTCGACGGCACGATACCCGGCGGGTGTTATGCGGATGAGACGCCCTATGTGGAGGCGATCCGGGCGGAGATCGGCAATATCGATATCACCTATGTCTATAACAACGAGCACGACGACTTTGATGAGATCGACCGTGTTTCGCTCGCATTCGAATATCCGGTGCGCAACCCGACAAATCTGGGATGGATGCTTGCGATCCCCCGCTTGGCACGGGCGCAAAACCGGAGGGTATTACTGCTCGGCCTGGTCGGCAATTTCACGACAGGTTGGAACGGCTGGTCGCAGTCGTGTCATCACCTGCTTCGGGGGAGACTAAGACTGGCCTATCGGCAATACCGCGCGTTGTATCGTAACAGCAAGCTGTCCCACTGGATGGCGTTTCGGAAGCTCTTCGTCGATCCGCTACGCAGCGATTTGGAACTGGACCTGAGGGATTGGTACCGGGGCGGCACGGCACCGTGGCAGGGCCACAGCCCAATCCGCCCGGAGTTTGCAGCCGAAATGCAGGTGGACGCGCGCGCCCGTGAAGCCGGGCATGATTTTCGCTACCGCAGCCGTTACGGCGAGCGGCATAACGGAATGAGAATGGTCGATTATCTCGGCGATTGGTTTGCGGCCATCAAGGCGATGTATGGGGTGGAAATGCGCGATCCACTCGCTGACATCGATCTGGTGGAGTACTGCTTTGGCATTCCGGACGAGCAATATCTTGTCGAGGGGATCGACCGCTCTCTGATCAGGCGCGCGATGTGGGGCTTGCTGCCTCCGTCGGTTCTCACCAATCGGCAGTTTGGTTTACAATCGGCCGATTGGTACGAGAAGGCAACGGCTCAACGTGCGCAGATCAAGCAGCAGATCGCCGATATCGCCTCATCATCGCTCGTGCGCCGGTCGATCGACATCGATCGTTTACAAAACGCGGTGGATACCTGGCCCACATCGGGCTGGCACACGCGCCCGGTCATGAGCGAATATCAACTCGCACTGACCAGGGGCCTGGCAGTGGGAAGATTTCTGCGCTGGATGGACGCGCAAAACCGCTAGATAAAGTAGCCTGCCGTGCAGCAGGTGTATCCAAGCCCAAAATCAGGCAGATATCATGGCGTTGACTAAGGCCGCATGGTCCGTAAAGCTACCGGCGCCAAATCGCGCGTCGCGGAACGCGAGCACTGCGATGGCCGGCCGTTCCCATTTTCGTCGTGGCTTCGATTGTCCGGGTAATGCCTGAGACGTCATATAATGCCCCTCTGCTAGCACATAAACATATAAAGCTGACGGGGCTCGGTCAAGCGCTTGAATAAATTTCCATCCCGCCTGGGGATGACCATTGATGCGGCAGCCTATTTTGCGCGGCAGCTTTAAACAGCGGCGCGTACGGTGGCTGGCTGAAGCTATGTTATTCGAGTAACTTAAACGCCCCAATAACTGTCCGCCCATCCTCCTATGCTTGGCATCTTGCCGCGACCCTTGCGTGACTACATCGAAAGGCGTGTGCAGCGGGATCCCCACGGCACCGTCGGGCTGGTGGTCCGTGTGCTCTCCGAATATGCACCCACCTACTGGAAGCGCTATGCGATCGCCTTTGCTTTCAGCGCCGTGAACGCCGGAGCCACGGCGCTGATGGCCTACGTCCTTTCACACGTCGTCAATCAGACCTACGCGTATCGCAACCTCACGGTTGTCGCTGCGCTTTGTGGGGTGATTCTGATCGTAATGGCCGCCAGGGGCGGTGCGATGTACGGTCAGGCCATCGTGCTATCCCGGATCAGCAACGCCATCACTGCGAGCAATCAGCGGCGGATCTTCGAGAAACTAGTCCGGGAAAGTCTCGGCTTTTTCGCGGATCGCCATTCGTCCGAGTTCGTCGGCCAGATCGCTTACGCGGCTAGCGCGGCCGGCAGCGTTCTGTCGTTGTTGGTCACGTCGATTGGACGCGACAGCCTGACGGTTTTGTGCCTGCTCGGCGTCATGGCGTGGCAGGATCCGCTGATTGCGGTCTTTGCAGTCATGGCTATGCCGATAACCGCGCTCGTCGTTCGCGACGTAGTCTGCCGGATTCGTAACGTTGCCGGGAGCCAATACGCCGCCAACATCGCCATTATGGAAAGCGTTCAAGAGATGGTTCGCGGAATGCGCACCATCAAGGCGTTCAATCTCGAAGACGGCATGGAGCGGCGGGTTCGCGAACAGACATTGGCCGGCAACAAAGCCGCCGATCACTTTGCGAACTTGTCGAATCGCTCCATGCCACTTATGGAAGCTCTGGGTGGAGTAGCGGTCGCGGTGATCACGTTCTATTCCGGCTACCGCGTCATTTCCGGCCAGATGATGTATGGGGAAGCTGTTTCGTTCATTGCCGCTTTTATGCTTGCCTACAGGCCCATCAAAAGTCTCGGCGCCTTCAACATCACGTTGAATCAAAATTTGGCCAGCTTGGGATTTTTCTACGGCCTAATCGACTCTCCGCCAACAGAACCCGACGACGAGGACAAGCCCGTCCTGACGGTCAATCACGGCCGGATCGAATTCCGTTGCGTTGATTTCTGCTACCAACCGGATTTGCCGGTGTTGCGCGATATGTCGTTCGTTGCAGAACCTGGCAAGGTCACGGCGCTGGTTGGTCCCTCAGGAGGGGGCAAGTCCACCGTTTTCAGTCTTATCCTCCGTCTCTATGACGTCAACGCGGGCAAAATTGTCGTCGACGGGCAAGACATTGCTGCGGTCTCGCACCGTTCGCTGCGTCAGCATATCGGCTACGTCGGGCAGGACCTCTTTCTGTTCCGTGGCACCATCGGCGAGAATATTGGTTTCGGCAAGCCTGATGCGAACCACCGCGAGATCGTTGCAGCGGCTACCGCCGCTCATGCTCACGATTTCATCATGAGTTTTCCCGATGGCTACAATACGACGGTGGGCGAACATGGGCATAAGCTCTCGACCGGACAGCGTCAGCGCGTCTCGATCGCCCGTGCCTTTTTAAAGAGCGCCCCCTTGATCCTGCTGGACGAACCGACCGCGTCCCTCGATAGCGAATCCGAGCGTCATGTACAGGACGCTTTTGACCTGCTTTGCAGGAACCGGACCACAATGGTGATTGCTCATCGCTTGCAGACCATTATGCACGCCGACCGCATCCATTTTGTCGAACAGGGCGCCATCGTTGAATCGGGAACCCACCAAGAGCTATTACGGCGCGGTCGGCGCTACGCGGCATACTACCGGCTGCAATTCGAGGAGGAATTGGAGCGCCATCGAACCTTAGCGCAACCGCTCGTGAGGAGCCTGTGAAAGCGCAAATCACGCCCGATAGGCCGCAAATTCTGCCGCCGCCGGGTGATCCGTTCGCCGCCGACGTCGCCAAAGCTCGCGCTCTTGAAAAACAAGGGCGGTCCGATGAAGCCGAACTGATCTACATGACCGTCCTTCGCGATAGCCCGAAGCATCTCGATGCGCTGACTAACCTCGGCCTGATCAGATATCGACAGAACGCACCCACGGCGGAGGAATGTTTTCGTGCTGCGCTGGAGATCTGCGAGGCCGAGGCGGCGAAATGTTCCGACGATCCGGCGGTTGCGGCCAAACTACTGCTGAAGCGCGGGCTTGTGCTCAGCTACTTGAGACGCTTTTTTGAAGCATTGGTCAGCTATGACCGTGCTCTCTCTCTGGCGCCGGACGACGCCGAAGCTCACATGAACCGTGGCGTAGTCCTCCTCGCACTCGGCCGCTTTGTTGCCGCGCTTCAGGCTTGCGACAGAGCGGTCGCCCTTGCTCCGCGCCGCGCCGCGTTTCATGCCCAGCGCGCCACAGCCCTTTCCAAGCTCAATCGCCATTTAGAGGCGCTGGCGAGCCTAGATAACGCGATCAGACTAGAGCCGGAAAGCGCCATACTATACCACATCCGTGGCGTGACTCTGGCGTGTCTGACGCGCTATGACGAGGCGGCCGTTCAGTTCGAGATTGCAATCAAGCTTGATCGTCAAGCCGCCCCCCCACGCCAACACGCTGCACACCTACGATTGTTGCACGGCGACTTTTATCGCGGCTGGCAGGAGTATGAATGGCGCTGGAGGTACGACGGTGCAAAGGTGAGGAGCTTTCGCGCGCCGCTGTGGCTTGGTGAGCAGCCCCTCGCCGGTAAGACGATTTTACTGCATTCCGAACAAGGTTTCGGCGACACACTGCAATTTGTGCGCTACGCACCACTGGTGGCCGAACGCGGCGCCAACGTGATTCTTGAGGTTCAGGCTGATTTGTATTCGCTGATGTCCCGCATGGAAGGGATTGCTTTGGCTTTGGCTCAGCCGGTCGATCAAACAGATGGCGGGCGGATCGATGGACGTAGTGTGCGGCTCGCCAGCGAACACGAGTTGCCGCCGTTTGACTACCATTGTCCCTTGCTCAGCCTGCCGCTTGCGTTCAAGACTGACCTCAAATCGGTGCCGGCAAAGATCCCTTATCTTCACGCGGATCCGGGGCGGGTAAAGAAGTGGCGAGAAAGGCTGCCGCTTGAGCGCTCGCCGCTCGTCGGGCTGGTGTGGTCGGGGAGCCCGTATCATTTCGAGGATCATAACCGATCCATTGGACTGAGGCGTCTCGGCCCGCTTTTCTCTGAGCGGCTCAATTTCGTCAGCCTGCAAAAGTCAGTCGCCTTTGCAGACGAAAGGCTTATGGCTGAATTGTCGAACCTGCGGCATTTCGGCCGAGAAATGGCAGATTTTGATGATACCGCTGCCATTATTGCGTCACTCGAACTGGTCATTGCTGTCGACACGTCGGTCGCGCACTTGGCGGCCGCGATGGGAAAGCCAGTATGGATTCTTTTGCCGCATTCGCCAGAATGGCGATGGCTCCTTCACCGCGACGATAGCCCCTGGTATCCGAACGCCCGATTGTTCCGGCAGCCGCAGCTCGGCGACTGGGATTCCGTCATTGAACGCGTGCAGACGGAGCTGCGTCTATGGGCGAATAGAAAATAGAGCCCACACCTCTCGAAGATCCCATTGGACCGCCGGCGATGCATGCCGCCGGTCGCGCGGTCGTTTATGGCTCATGCAACCCCTTTAAGTGTCCTGTGGCTCAAAATTCCTCGGCCCGCACGCGCCGCGGCGGTGTGCTTGACGCGTCGTCTTTCCCGGCCGTCAAGCGCCGATCACCGGGCCATCATTCTGTTGCTCGGTTACGCGATCCTTTGGACCGTTTCGACAGAGGTCGAAAACCTCGGACTTCCGTTGCACGGCGACATGCTGGAGGCCTTTGCCTTATCGCGTGTGCCCGCGTTCGGTTACCCCAAGCATCCGCCACTGCTCGATTGGGTCACCGCAGCATGGTTTGCGGTGTTTCCGGTCGCGGCATGGTCATTCTATTTTCTCGCACTGGGCAACGCCGCGCTGGCAATGTGGCTGGTCTGGCTCGCTTCCGGTCATGTAGTCGATCGTCGTCGACGCATTCTAGCTGTGGCGCTTCTCGGCTTGACGCCGATATTCACTTTTCACGCGGCGGTTTACAACAATAACACAGTCCAGTTGCCACTCTGGCCACTCGTGGCCTTGTTGTTCTTTGTGTCGATTGAACGCACTCGCTTGATCTGGAGTATCCTTTTCGGGGCGGCGTGCGGGCTCGCCATGCTTGGCAAATATTATGCGGGCCTCATTGTTCTCGCCTGTATGCTGGCGGCACTCCTTCACCCAGATCGACGATCCTATTTCCGCTCGGCTCGGCCCTATCTTGCGGCCGCAACTTGCGTCATCGTTTTGGCGCCCAATTTATACTGGCTCATCAGACATGATTTCATTTCGATCACGTATCACGTTTTGGCGGAGCAGCGTCGGGTCGCAATGGGCGGCTCAAATCACGCGCTGACGATCATCTTCCGATCAATCGTCGTCGTCGCGGCTTTTATTGGCTCTTTGTCGCCGGCGCTCGTTGCATTGTGGCTTTGCTTGCGCCCATTCACGGTCGCGATGGCCCGGACCATCGCTCGAGACTGGCCGGTCAGGCGGGCCACTGTCGGTTGCATTGCCTTTGCGCCAATCGTCTTGCCCCTCGTGTTGATGCCGCTCGCGGGAATAGCTTCGCGCGACCCCTGGAATTACCCCGCCTATTTTTTCGTCCCGCTGGCGATTGTATCCGCGCCCGGCCTGGTCGTGACTTATCGCGCTACGGTAGCGATCGTCGGCGCCGTTGCCGCGGTGACATTGCTCGTGCTGGCCGTATCGCCGCTCCTCATGGTGGCTAATTTCATCGTTGCCAAAGACGAAGATGCGGCGCCATTGGGCACTCTGGCACGCATCGCTACGGATGAATGGCATAGCCGGACCGGACAGCCGCTCGAATTTGTAAACGGCTCGGCCCGTTTGGCTTGGGCGGTGACGTTCTATAGTACCGATCATCCCCGCACCGCGCCCGACTCGAACGATGACATGTCAAGAGCCGAACTCGAGAAATTCTGGAACGAAAAGGGTGTACTCGGCATTTGCGGCGCGGTGGAACTCTGGTGCAACGAGGTCTTCGAGAAGGCGCTGCCGGCGGCCCAGCGGATGCAGATCACTGTGGCCAACAGGTTTCTCGGTTTGCATCGTGCGCCGGTGAGCTACATGTTGTATCTGCAACCCAAACGCCATATCGAACAAAGACGGACGCTGGGTCCTAATCAGGTGGCGCCCGCGGGATCGGCGCCATGACCGATTCACCGCCAGCGGCGATGCATCCATAGCCATTGGTCGGGATGCTCGCGAACCCAGCCCTCTATCACCCAGGTCATCATTTGCATCGTACCGACGATGTCGATTTTGCCCGCGGTATCCCGTGGCAACAAAAGCGGCTCGGTGAGTTCGCAACGATAGCGGTTGTCGGCAAGCCGAACGATACGCGATCCGCATATCGTACAGTCCAGAAGACGAGCGAGTCGACCGAACGTTGGATTGACCTTGCAAAAACGACCAAAAAACAAGGCATCGACGCCGCCGACAAAATGCTGATCGACCAGCATATTGATACTCAAACCCTGATCAAGCGCGCGTTTGAGCTTGATTGCCGCTCCGGGCCCGGCGGGCACCAACTTTCCCATGACCCGTGCTCTAACGTTAACGATCTGGTCGGCGATTGCGCCGAATTCCGGTGGGCGATAGACCGTGACACATTGCAAGCCGAGCGCCTTGGCCATCACCGGCGGCAGTTCCCAGTTGGCGAGATGGGCGGCAAAGTAGAGAACCGGCTTGTTCAATGCCCGCATACGCGCGATACGGTCGAGTGTGTCTTGCTCAATGACGATGCGGCCGGGCTTCGCGTTGCTTAGATCGAAGTCCCATAGCCGGTCCAAAAAAGCGTATTCGCCGGCGACCTGTCCCAGATTCCTCCACATTGCCTTTAAGATCTTTTCAATTTCGCTTGCGGCTTTTTCCGGAAATGCAGCCTTGAGATTGGCGCGGGCAATGCGATGACCGCGTAGCCGTGGCCCGACGCGCTCCATCACCTTGCCGACAATGTTGCTGGTGCGTTCCGGATTAAGGGCGCGGATCAGCCAAAACAGCAAGAGCATAATGTGGCCGCCGACGGCGGCGCTCTTGCGCTTGGTCGACAGTCGAAGCCGCATGGTCCAGTGTTGGGACGTGACGAATTTCGGCTTTGGATCGGTGTTTTGAAGCTCCCTTAACAGGCGGTTGGCAAAATTGACGTATTGTGCCGATCGATCTTCCCAGGAATAAGGTCGCCGATAATGAGCCGGCGATAAAGCGAGCCGTTTCCCAGACCTGCACTGTAGATGCATCCGCGAGATTATCTGCTTCTGGATTGCCGCCGCTCCCGGCATAAACAGGCGGTAAAGGCGAACTTCCTTTATATCACCGAATGCGATGCGACCGCGTTGATCGCCCTGAGACCAAACGATTGCGCCTGGCTCGAGCGAATAACTGCGCTCGCGCGAAAAAATATGGGGGCGATAGGAATATTGGGTAGCGCTCATGAATCCATATTCCGCTCGTAACGACTGCCATCAAGGCGCCGCCCAAGGACCGTCGTGGTCACGTATTCGGCCAGCGCGAAACGGCTATGATGCTTAAGAATATGCTCTGCACCGGCCTTCGCCATTTTGTGCAGGGCGGCCTTGTCGGCGAGCGCGCGTCTCACCGCCTCGGTAAGACCGCCAGCCTCGACACCATAGAGTACACACTGCTCCCCGTCCTTTAGCGGCCGATGCCGCACGATTGCGGGGTGGTTCATCAGAGGCGCTGTGCCCGCTAAAGGCGCCTCATAGTGCCGGTAACAGTCCCAGCCGAGGCCTCCCGGCGACCAGGCCAACCATGCGGCCGACATGCGGCGCATGTATTCGGGCCAGGCCAAGGGCTCCGTCGCGATATCTACGACGTAGCCCTCCGCTTTGAGCGCTTGCAGTTCCTTGAATCCGGCAACACGCGCGGTGTTGTTGGAACCGATTCTGCCGGCAAAAAAAATGTCGGCGCTTTTGACTGGCGCGGCAGCCCCTTCGAAATGTGAGTAAAAGCCGAGGCTGATCGGTTTCAGCTTTTCAACGCGACGGCGGTTCCGTGCAAAGCTGCGCCATTTTCGACCGGGAAAATTCGGATAACTGGACTTGCAGAAGGCAAGCCAATTATCGGTCGGCAACTCGCGTTTAAAGAAAGCTACGCAGGAATCGAGAAGGAAAAAGTTATGGCGGCCGATGTGGCATGAGTCGCGCAAATCGACGACTGCGATCGGGACCGAGTGAAACAGATGGGTGAACCGCCAGGCGAATAATCCGAATAAGCCACGCAGCGACCGATAATGCCAGTCACGTAGCGCGGTGAGGATCGAGCGCGGATGCCAGGGCGGGTATTGGGTCGTATGAACAACAAGCAAATCGAATTCTCGGCGACGTAGTTTGGCTAGGCTTCTAAGCATGCGGAGCGGTCCGAAGGAATATTGATCCCGGTCACGTCGTTTTGCCCCCGTCCAATAAAATTGTGTTTGAGCGGGTACCGCATCCACAAACAGACCACTGCTCCCAAGACTGCCAATCTCAAGAATGCGCAGCGGCTGCGTGTTTGGTTCAGGTGACTGTGGAAAATCCATCTTTGATGCGCTGTATTGGTCGGGTGAAATCCCGGCTACTCCTGCGATCCGCCTTCCTTCCGATTAGTGATATCGGCATTCTGACTGTACCAGTCCGCCGTAGTCGAATGGTAGCGATAACGCGGTTATCAAGGACTTCCGGGAGAGGCAAGCGCCTTCCAACCCAATACGGCAGTGCGTAATCATTTCCTGGCTTTCCAGCGCAACGTGGCACGAGAGCTTTGAGTGAACAACGGTAACGTGTATGGGATTGTGGCCGATGAAAATCCGAAACTTCACGATGAGTTCAAGGCCGTCGACATGTGGACGGGCTGGGAAGGTCGCTGCGCAACACGCCGTCGTCGCTGTGGAATAACTGTGCGATTGCGTCGAGCGTGTGTTCCGGCTTCTCGCGGTGCGGCACGTGATCGGACTCCGGATTGATCACGGTCCGTAGCGCACACGGGCGGAGGTCTATAACCGTTTCTACCTGGGTGCCGTAGTTGTTGGCGCTGCCGCGCATCACCAGTATTGGAACGTGAATATTTGACAATTCGTACCGCAAGTTGGGGGACATGAGGGCAGATTCGACCCACACATCAGTCCAACCCCAAAAAAGCGGCATCGACATAGTTCTGACGAAGATGGTACGACATGAGCCAAGACGGGAATTGATTAAGTGACTGAAAAACTGAAAAAATCACCTGATAGTCGGTCCCACCGATTTTCAGTCGCCCCAATGATGGA
>Ga0182013_10007190_pt1 | contig 12360 bp, 9 predicted proteins | sample 612S2MmetaG_FD_120487 | JGI IMG/M metagenome (GOLD analysis project Ga0182013, IMG submission 120487) | Permafrost microbial communities from Stordalen Mire, Sweden - 612S2M metaG | ecosystem: Environmental > Terrestrial > Soil > Wetlands > Permafrost | place: Sweden: Stordalen | collected...
CATGGCCCTCTAATGCGCGAGGTGTCCGGTTTCTCGGTGAAGTTCGAGCCGGGTCGCGTTGCGCCAGTGGGAATCGACCTGGAGCGAATCCAGAGCAAGATCGACCACTACGCCCAGGGATGGGGCATTCGCGCCGAGTTGCTTGCGCATGCTCGGTGGGGGATGCCATTCAGCGATCAGACGCACGCAGCCCCGCGTTTTCTCGCCTCTCGCTTTCCCGGTGGGATCTTTCAACGTGGCTGGATTTTCGAATTAACTAGCCGTCGAGTCATCGCCTGCGCCCCTTGATGGGCGTCGGACTTAAGCACCGACTTTCACGAGATACTATTACTGATATTCCTCGGGTAACCGTAAATCGCACCGAAATCATTGGCTTCAAAGCACTCTGGTACGATCCGGTAGAAATGTGGTAGCGCAAGCGGGATCCGACAGATATGTTTCAGAAGACTAAGGACGGCTCATTTATTAGCAGTGGCGGAAAGATCGTATATTTTAGCTGCGAGCGATTTGTGCGCGACATTTGTGATGGAAACTGTTGCTTCATATGCGGGGCCAGTCCAGGCACAGTTCGGTTTAATGATGAACATGTTCTGCCGGATTGGGTTCTAAGACGTTATGGAATTGCCAATCGACGAATCACATTGCCGAACGCGACGTCGTTTCGGTATGACCAATACAAGGTCCCCTGCTGCGCTGACTGCAATTCCGAAATGGGTCGTAGGGTCGAGGAGCCCATCAGCCGCCTAATTTGCAGTGGAATGGACGCAGTGCGTGAGCACATTCAGGAACACGGCGCGTTGCTGATTATCGTGTGGCTCGGCTTGATCTTTCTAAAGACCCATCTCAAAGATCGACAATTGAGACTGTCCCGTGACCTTCGAAAGCCGGATGATCCAATCGCGAGTCTGTATGACTGGGCCGACCTTCACCACATTCACACGCTGGTTCGATGCTTCTACACGGGAGCGGAAATAGGTTCCAAGGTGTTCGGTTCCTTCGTGATGCTGCCTGTTCAGGACGTAGCCGCCGAGAGATTCGACTATGGAGACTTCTACCAGGCACAAACAGCGTTCGTAAGAATGGACGATTTTGCATTTTTGACCGTGTTTAATGATTCGTGCGGGGCGTTCACCAAAATCGCGCCAAAGATGGAACGTATTGGCGGTGCCCTATCTGACTTTCAGCTTCGCGAGCTGGTCGCGGAGTTTGCCTTTGTGAATCTTCACTTAAAGGAGCGTCCCGTATATAGGTCGTGGATCGACGCTTTGAGTGAGGAAATTCGCATCGACGTTCAGCTTCCAGATTTCTGTGAATTGACGGGCATGGATCCCGAAACGCGAGGTAAACTTATGCAGTACGCGTTAAGGGATAGACTCGAGACGCTTTCGACACCCGGAATGTCGAAAGATGAATTGGTATCCGCCATTCAGAGCGGTCACTTCACGTTCCTGTGGGACGACCAGGGGAAATTCATTCACCAGGCACCCGTTGTCATGGGATCGACGGACGCATCATAGAGCTAGACCAATAATGTGGTCTGGCTCGTATCTCAGCCAAGGAGTTCGAGGCCGAGCGGACTGTTCAGTAAGGTATTACCCACGGCGGCAACTGTTAGCAAGATGCGGAGTTTCGTCGGATCTTTCCCGCGTACTATAGCTGATAATCTCGTGACAGGTAAAAAAACGATATAAAAATCAATATCGTGGCGCCGATCAGATTTTGCTTGGTAGAAAACTAGTAGAGGTGCCGCGAACTAGATGGTGATTTCTAGTGGAGCCGCGGGGTATTCCGAAAGGCCTCACTTTGAACAAAACTGATCGGTGGGCTGACGCGCTCCCCGCAAATCGCGCTTCCTTGCAACGTGGTTGCTGCGAGAAATTTGTTCTGCAATAAATGACGCGCTGCGCCTAGTAAGCCCATTCATGAATTTTGGGTTAATATATTCCTGTACGGATACCTGAGTTAGCTGGAACCACAAGCCCCAGCAGAAATAAAAGGGAGACAATCATAATGAAAGTCGCTTTCACCGGTCTTATTGCCGCCATACTAGGCGTGACATCAATTGGAGCGTTGGCGCAGGCGCCTAATCCAGGCAAGGGCGGCGCTACGCCTGGAGGCTCCGGTGGAAGTCCGCCGTCATCCCAAGCATCCGGTGGGGGAGCGAGCACCGCGCCCTTTGAGTCGGTGATGCTCTCATACGGAGCCTTGGATCAGATTATTCTAGCTCTTGCCGATAAAACGTGCAGCGTAGCATCGCCTGGACCCGAAAAAGTGGCGCCCTCAATTGTAATTGTTGACCAAGCGTCTCTAGCAAACCTTGCAGCATATGACGCTTTCGAGCGGACAGCGAAATATTTGACAAGCACTTACAAGAGCATGGTTCTTCCGCCATCAGCAAGTACGTTTCTCACTAGCGCTCTGAATTCAATTGCAACGACAATCAGTGTGGCTTCAGTTTCTGGCATCTCTCAGAATGATTCGGTACAGGTTGATTCGGAGCAGATGCTCGTGAATTCCATAAACGTGGCCACGGGGACTCTGTCTGTCCAGCGAGGAGCAAACGGTACGACAGCAGCTGCGCACACGAACAATTCGAAGATCGTGGATCTAACGGCGCTCACCGCGGGCCCGACTCCAGTCGTCACACCAGATGCAGCCGGCGCCTCGCCTGACACATTTGCAGATATAACAAGCGCGGTAACGGCAGTTGCGTCTTCAACTACACAATCAGCATCTACAATCACCATTCAGGACGCTAGCGCCGCGATAAAACTAAGCGCCGTGTTGACACAGAAGGCCACTGTATCGACAGCTAAATGCTATAACGCGGACGTCGCTTATCCTGGAGTTTATGGAAGCGCCCCGGATCTCAAGGCGTTCAATAAAATTGTCGACGACGTTGTAAACGCGCGCCAAGCGGCGCTTGCCAGTCTATCCGCGATACCCCTTCCTTCTGGTCAAGGTACGCAACTGCCACTTCGATTAACGGCTTTTAACGCAATCGACACAACTTTCAACCAATTTTTGGCGAGCTGGTTCGCTGCCAACAGCACGACTGGCCAAAGCGCGCTTACTTCGATCGTCCAGGGCTATGGATTGCGTCTGCGATTGAACGTGCAGTACGTAGCGGCCACTCCAGCTACTCCAGCTACTCCGGATACTCCAGCTACTCCAGCAGTGGCGGCGCACGCCGCAAAGAAAGTCTATGTTGTATATGTGAATGTCGCGGCCGCTGGAGGTACCACAGAAGATAAGAAAAATGTGCTCACCATATTGTTTACAGGCGATTGGATCAACTATAGCGGCGGCGCCGTAGTGAATGCGATCGTCTTTGACAAAGGGATCGGTGATGGCCAAGATCAAAAAATTCTATACAGTGGAGTTTTACGGTACCGAACTCCAATTACCAGTCTCAAGGACCCGGTATCGAAGGATGCCACCCGCGTTGGCGACAATCTGCCGAATTAGCGGTCGATGCGGACACTTGCACTACTCGCACATCCTAGTACCTGGATATCCTGGGATGGTAAAGACCGTCTTATCCAGCTATGGACTAGGCGTGATTCGAGGAGGCATGACAAACTGGAGACTTGCTGGCACACCTACGCCCGTCACTGCGTCGTAACCCTTCTTAGCGAAGTTGTTGCCCGCACGGCCAAATGTTATGTCCTTTACTGCGGAACTATCGTTTCCCCTGTTATAGATGTTCTCTAAGACATGCAGAGTCGAGCCGCCACTTGGGAAAGCTATACTAGCCGCCGCCGCTACAATTGGTGTGGCGATACTGGTTCCTCCTGCGGCGTACCACCCGCCAACGTTGGGAGAGCAGATCGTTCCCACAAAAATTGGTGATCCGTTGACGAGCTGAAGATCAATTCCGGCTGGGCCAGCTATATCTGGAACCACGCGACCAGTGGTGCCCTCCAAATGAAGCGTAGGCGAATTCTGGAATGAGGGGCGCATCTCCGGCACGCTGTACCCGCCTCCTGTATTTTCCCAGGCGACTTCGCTCAATACCTTATCGGCGTTGTCACGAGTAACCTTGGTGCCGCCTACAGAAATCACGAAAGGAGAAGACGCTGGATACTCGACTACACCGCCTTGATCGCCGCTTGCCGCAAAATACAAAATCTTGTTATGTTGAAAGTGAATGTCATACTTCGTTTCGTCAACGGTTTCTTCAAAGCTCCAGCTTAGCGATACAACTCCACCGCCTTGGCCCTCTGCAATATTGTTAGCAGTTTCGATTGCTGCAAAAAGATCGTTTGCACTACTTGTCGTCGCCTCCACAAGAACCAATTTGGCGTTAGGCGCGATCGCATGCACCCATTGCAGGTCAAGTGACGTCTCCACCGACCAACCGCAATTTTGCGGATCAACGCGAGGATCAGTGTCAGGCAATGTTCTCGCCGGATCCACTTTTTTTATTGTGAGGCATCCATTGGCAGATGAACACGACGGAAGATGATATTGCGAGTTGAACCGCGCGAGATCCGCCTCTGCGGTCGGATCATCGTAGGCGTCTACAATGACGATGAGACCTTTATCCACTGGCGCTGTTGGCGCCAAACCGTACCGAGCAATAATCTCACTCGGAATGTTATTGACGACAGCCCCGATTGCCGGGATAGGGATCGGTGATCGTGCGGCACCTTTTCCTGCTATCTTGAAATTTGTATGGGCAGTGATCTCGGCGCCATTCGGTGCGGGCTGACCGGTTGCCAGCGCGTATCGCGCAAATACGTCGGCAGTGCTGCCGATTTGCCCACTTGGCAAATTTAGAATTTGCAGGCCTTTTATGGTGTGGGAATCCACAGTGATCGATTCGAGCGGATCTGCGATCACCATTTCTTGAACGGCTTGCTGACCGATCGCCTCCAATTCGAAATTGGTGTGAGCGTGCGGGCCATCGTCTTTCGGTTTTGGGACGGACGATGGGAGTTGCCCTGGATTAACCGGTTGCTCGTCCCCACCGCAGATCGTAGCAACCATGAGCGCGGGAATAACTAACATCCATACCCGCTTATGGAATCGAGCATCGGAGGTTTTCATCCTTAAGCCTCTCTGAGAGATTGGTCTCGTTAGTAGCTACGCCGTCGGGCTTCATCTATGCCACATGAATCCTATATAACTCTGCGTCGTCCCCGACGCTGATAAGGGAACCACTCTGTGCCCCTCGGATAATTCTATCACTACGGGTTTGCATTTTCTCTCGCAGGCGGCCAATGACAATCATCCGCTCTGGTCAAACTCGGAAGTTGCTCCGACAGGAAACGCTTTCGTATAACGGTGACCCGACAGCAATGCCTACGGAAATTCGACAGGTCGAAGGATTGCCAAATGTTAACTCAATGACTTCCGCGAATGGATACGCTTCAGCGCCGACTATCACCAATAGTATCTGGGAAAGGATCTTGGGAATTCCCGCGGCCTCCCGCTGTCTGAGTCTGTTTCGCGACTAACGGATTATCTCGTTTTTTCGGGCACCGAAATCGCCCAGAAATAAGGGTGAATCAGAACTCACTGTTGTCAATTTCACAACTTTATTGGATGGTGGGAGGTCGATACAAAAACAACAAAAATAAAGGAGAGATTGACATGAGTTTAGTGAAACACAGATTTCGAGTCCGGGATGGATCGCTTACGGAGTCAAAGTATTGGTACGCCCGATTCACGTACAAGGGGAAGGCACATTACTTCTCGACCAGAACACCCAACAAGACGCTAGCGGCGAAAATCGAGTCGAAGAAATTGCAAGAGCTGATCGAGCAAGCGGAGCTGGGTCTATTGAAGTCGGTATCGATTAAAGTTGCCCTCGACACGTACATTCAGTCGATGTCTCATTCGAATGAGAACAACAACATTAGGAATCACTGCAATAAGCTCATGGGGTTCAAACAGGGCATTCGCTGTGCGTCGACCGAACGCACGGAGATCAAGGTCCATGGATTGGATCCGAGCCGCGCGTTTGACTCGATATCGATGGGTGATATTCAGCATCTCGTAATGGCGCGGCGATCGGAAGGAAGTTCGAATGCGACGATTCTTCATGAGAGAGGTGGTTTCGTTTTTTCGGACAGGGGTGTAAGTGGAGTTCTGCCCGGGCAATATAGCAACCGGAGGGCAGAGATCCATGAGAAAGCCAAGACGTAATCACTCAGCGGCGTTCAAGGCGCGGGTGGCATTGGAAGCGATTCGAGGTGAGAAGACCGTGGCCGAGATCGCAGCACACCACGAAGTGCATGCGACCCAGGTGACGGCCTGGAAGACGGAACTGCTGCAGAACGCGGCGGCGATCTTCGGCGGGGATGTGCTAGCTGCGGACGGCAAGGAGCGCATCCGAGAGCTGCAGGCGAAGATCGGCGAGCTGACGATGGAGAACTCGTTTTTAGAAGGCGCGCTCGGGAAATTCCCCGGCCTGAGCGCAAAGCGATGATCGAGCGGGACGGTGAGGTATCGGTGAAGCGGCAGGCGCAGCTCCTGGATCTGAGCCGGTCGAGCGTTTACTACGTCGCGAGGGATTTGCCGGAGCGGGATTTGAAGCTGATGCGGATTCTGGACGAGTTGCATCTGAAGTGGCCCTTCTACGGGGCCCGTAAGTTGACCCGGGAGTTGCAAAACCAGGGCCACGAGGTCGGCCGCCGGCATGTGACGACGCTGATGAGGCGGATGGGTATGGAGACGATTTACCGCAAACCACGCACGAGCATCCCTGCACCGTTATCCGCGATCTACCCCTATCTGCTCAACGGCCTGAAGATCGAACGGCCCAATCACGTCTGGGCGGCTGATTTGACCTACATTCCAATGGCCCACGGATTTCAGTATCTGGTGGCCATCATCGATGTGGGCAGCCGCAAAACGCTCTCCTGGAGGGTGTCGAACACGATGACGCCGGACTTCTGCCTCGAGGCGCTGCAGGAGGCATTGGGAAAATACGGGACGCCGGAGATTTTCAACACGGACCAGGGATCTCAGTTTACCTGTGGGGAGTGGATCGATACGCTGAAAGCGGCCGGAGTTAAGATCAGCATGGACGGCAAGGGACGATGGATCGACAACGTGTTTATCGAACGCCTGTGGCGCAGCGTCAAGTACGAGAACATTTATCTTCGCGCCTACGAGACCGGGACGCAGCTACGAAGAGGGCTGACCGAGTACTTCAAGTTTTACAACGGTCGGCGCATTCATGAGGCTCTCGGCTACGCCACGCCCGACGCAGTGTATTTCGCGGGACTCGCTCCGATCATGGCAGCCGCGGCATGATCAGAAAATCCGATGCCGTATCGATTTTCCGGGCTACCCGAGGTAGCAGGTCGATCGAGATCTCGGTTCCTGGATCGTTTACGGCGGTCCGATTTCTCAGGCCAAAGAAAAAACCCGGAGCTTCTGCCGCTGACCGCGGCAGACCTTCTCTGTTCAAGACCATTGACGAAGACCAAAGAGAAAGACACGATCACATCAACCGCTCAGGCAGATCCACTTATCCCGAAAGAATTTCTGTCCTAACAAGCGGAGCCACCCCTGAGCTCTCTACACTCAATCAAGCAATAAAACTGAACAAGAAGATCGGCAATCCCGTGCCCGCTTTGTCGCTGCAGGAAATCAAGAAGTATAACCAGTTGAGGCCGTTCAAAGGCCGCTTGCGCTATCTGTCCAAGGAGGAAGAAGTCCGATTGCTGGCTGCGCTTGATCCAGAGAATTATTTCGCCGGCTTTGGAGCGTTGACTACCGATGACATTTATACATTCCGGCGGGATATGTATGACCTCGTCATTGTCCTTTTGGATACCGGAGCGCGGTACAGTGAGGCCGCTGGCCTCCCATGGGAGAGTATTGATTTGAAGAACAGGAAGATCGCGTTGTACAGATCGAAGGTCAACAATGAATCGACGTTGCAGATGACAGCTCGAGTTCACAAGGTCTTGACTCGTCGCTTCGAGAGTCGAAGGGAAAACCAGAAGTTTGTCTTCGAGTCGCAAAGCGGAACTGCTCGCAGGTATGCGCCGGGTGCATTCGTGCGGGCCTGTAAACGATGCGGCATCGAGGGTATTACGCTGCACTCGCTGCGACATACCTTTGCTAGCCGAGTGGTGCAGGCTGGTTTGAGTCTGGTGGAGATCCAGAATCTTCTGGGCCATGCCTCTCCGATCACGTCATTGAGATATGCTCACCTAGCTCCGAACCAGGCGGCATCCAAGGCGGTCATGGTTCTGGACAACTGCAATGGGGACGCTCCTGCCAGTGCGTAGCCAGCCTGGGTAATGATCGCTCACGCGCCTTGACCTTCGATCTGAAGTCACTCAATACTGGCCTAAGTATTACGAAGTGCTCTGACTTCACGAGGCTCGTTTATGAATGCTTTCATCCACCGCATCGCCCCAGGCGGAATTGACAAGGTTCAAGAAGCCCTCGATTCCAACGAAATCCTGACGGGGTGGGCCGAAGCACGTGGCTTGCTAGATATGCAGCTAGAATGGCTACAATTCCGAGAGATTCTTCGCGCCGCGTATTACTCGAAGGAGAAGACATACCGAAAGGCCGGGCTTGCCGCCGGCAATATGTGGAGGTTCATCCGGGAAATGCAGTTAGGCGACCTGATTGCTGTGCCTGGACCCGGGAACTTTTACGTTGCCAAGATCACCGGCCCGGCACGTTTCATAGAAGCCAAGGTCCCCGACGATTCGGCCTATCGCCGTTCAGTCGAATGGCTCAATGGCAAGCGACCCATAGCACGCACATTTGCGCGTGCTGCGCTGATTTCCCGTCTAAAAATCCAGGGCACCAGCGCAGTCGCGACTGACTTGTTGCAGGACATCGAGGAATGCCTGAATCTCGCCCAGGGCGGTCAAGTCCCGACTTTCCGGGAAGACCTGAAGAATGGTCTGATCCGCACTGCCATGGAGCATATACGAGCGGGCCGGCTGGACGATTACCGCTTTGAGGCACTAGTCAAAGAGGTGCTCCTGCGCATGGGCGCAGTCAGCTGCGACATTATTGCGCGCTCAAAAGACAAGGGTGTGGATCTGCTAGCGACCTTCTTAGTAGCAGGCGCCCTTGAGCAACGTGTCGGTGTTCAGGTCAAGCACTACTATAAAAACGATCAACCCGCGGGTCCCGAGGTCGTTGATCAACTGGTTACCGGAATGGAAGCCGAGGGCATCAGTTTAGGAATGGTTGTCTCTTCAGGAAGCTTCACAGAAGACGTCCAGAGGGCTGCCCAATCTCATTACGAAAGCAAGGGTTACGCCATAGAACTCATCGACGGTGAGCTTCTTGCTGGCTTTCTTGTCGATCTAGGTTTTTCGAAAGGATAGCTTTCGCCGTTCGATCAATATTTGCGCAAGTTTGGCGAAAACAACTGAATATGCGTGGAAATTAGCGGCGTCAGACTGCGAAGTGGGGTCCTGAAAATCCGCGTGTCGGGGGTTCAATTCCCTCCCTGGCCACCATTTCCTATGAAATTCAAGTAGTTACAAGACCAGCGAGTCTGTAACGTCTTGGTTTCATTGACCCTAAAGATTGCGGCCGAATTCGCGCGGAACCACGGAGATTTGGCGTCGAATCAATTCTTGCGCACGTGACCAAGGAAAATATCCTTTGCGGTTCGGGCATTGCCCGCTTGGTCGTCAAACAACAAAAGATGGAAGCGGATGATCAAATGCCGGATCCAAGTCAATGTCCTACAGATGATGGTCGGCTATACAGTTACTCGGTTTCGTAGGCTTGGATGCGCTCGCCAAAGGAACAAGACCGATGGCTACGTTGATACCGGCTTTCAGCAGTTGCGCGCGCCGGATGACGGCCGGGGAGCGGCGCTTCGCCCAGCGATTGGAGACGTTGCTCGAGGCGGATTACCTGTGCTGGTACGACGTGCCGGTCGGCACTAAATATCAACATCCCGATTTTGTGATCCTTCACCCGCGCCGTGGCCTGCTTGTACTCGAGGTAAAGGACTGGAAGTGTGACTTTATTCAGAAGATCAATCCCGTCTCAGTCACTTTGTTAACGCCAACCGGACCCAAAGAAGTTGGCAATCCATTGGTGCAGGCTCGGCAGTATGCCTTTGGTATTAAGAATGCGCTCGAGCGGGATTCACAACTTATTGCGCCGGAAGGCCACGCTCATTGCGGCAAACTGGTCTGCCCATACGGTTTCGGTGTCGTGCTGTCGGAAATCACTCGAAAGCAATTTGATAATACGGACCTTGGTGACGTACTGCCGCCACACTTAGTTATCTGCAAGGATGAGATGACTGAAGGCACGGAGGTCGAAGAGTTTCAAGAACGGCTGTGGGGGATGTTCAATGTAGAGTTTCCGCATACGCTTACATTGCCGCAGGTCGAGCGAATTCGATGGCATCTATTTCCGGAACTTCGTATTTCGCAAGGCAGCCTGTTCGAACAAGTAGAGGCGACCGTGAAAGACGAAGCCATTGGCAATACCCTCTTGCGCGTCATGGATTTGCAGCAAGAACAGCTGGCTCGAAGCCTGGGAGATGGACATCGAGTAATTCACGGCGTCGCCGGCTCCGGCAAAACGCTCATATTGGGCTTCCGCTGCGAGCAACTGGCCAAAACATTGACTAAGCCGATATTGATACTCTGCTACAACGTAGTCCTGGCGGCGAAACTGGAACAATTAATGGCTGCGCGGGGTCTCGCGGAGCGGGTCGTCGTTCGCAATTTCCATCGGTGGTGCATCGATCAGATAACGCATTATCACGTGGCAAAACCGCGCGAGGGAGATGGCTTCTTCGAAAGGTTGGTATCGACTGTTAGCGACGCGGTTGAACGTGGGCAAATCCCCAGGGCGCAGTACGGGGCTGTCCTCATTGAGGAGGGGCACGACTTTGAGCCCGATTGGTTCAAACTTGTTACTCAGATGATCGACCCGACGTCCAACTCGCTCCTGCTGCTTTACGACGATGCGCAGTCCATCTATGGCAAGAAACGACCAATCAATTTCAGCTTCAAAAGCGTTGGCATCCAAGCTCAAGGCCGCACGACCATTCTTCGGGTGAACTACCGCAATACCAACGAGATTCTTGATTGCGCGTATTCCTTTGCAAAGGAAGTTTTGGCGCCAATAGACGCTGACGAAGACAGCGTCCCCTTGGTAAAGCCAGAAATGGCGGGTCGCCATGGAGCAACTCCGAAAGTCGTGCGACTGGGTTCACTCAAAGCGGAAGCGAAGTATATTGCAGAGCAACTCTCGTCCTTGCATGCGCAGAGCACGCCATGGAATCAAATGGCGATTCTGTATAAGGCGGGATTCATCGCCGCGGAAATCACGCACGCGCTAGATGAAATGAAAGTGCCGTATGACTGGCTGAGCGACAGAGATTCTAAGCGATTCAATTCTCTTCGTGATAGTGTAAAAATCATGACTTTGCACAGCAGCAAAGGCTTGGAGTTCCCTGTTGTGGCCATCGCTGGTCTTGGGTTCATGCCATACAAGGAGGAAGAGGCTGCGGACGATGCGCGCTTGCTATACGTGGCCATGACACGCGCCACTGAACACCTGATGATGACGGCCAACAGAAATAGTGTGTTTGTGCAGCGACTGAGTAGGTTCCAGAAATCGGCGTGACCGACAACTACAACCCGAACAACTGAAGGCAAGGGCTATAGCAGCAATTGGCCGAATTTAGGAATCTGCTGAAAAAATTAAGACAAAATCCGTGCAGAACCTGAGAGGATTGGGCGTCGAATCAATTTTTGTCAATTAGAGCGAGCATAATATTGGTTCTCCGGCGCTTTATCGTTGATGATGAGTCTCGACACGTTGACCAAGGGTTATCACCGGCAGTACCTGGCGAAGAATCCGGACGGGTACTGCGGTATCGGGGGCTGCGGAGTTCCCTTCAAATCTGCGGAGTTACAAGTGGGTGAGAAGGCGTGAGCGTTGGATCGATTTGGTTTCCATCAGGAAGCCAAGGGGTTACCAAACGGACGCGGGTTTTTCTGAGGGAAAGCGCCAGTTGATTTCGGCGTCGACGTCTACCGGAAGTCTACCGGTGTTTCACTCCTAGGAAAGTCCGCGGCGAAGGAGTTGCCGTCCGACTTTCGACTGACTTTGGCCCCTGTCAGCCAAGCTTCCACGATCATGCGTGTACCGCCGTGAGGGCTGCTCTGTGCTCGTCAGTCATGCCGGCCTCGAGCTCATCCAACCACGTGAGCAGCTCGTCCCAATTCCTAAGGCTGAATACTTTGATAGGGTACTGACGTTCTAGTGTGCACGATTTCGCGTAATGGACCCACCCGATTTCGTCTGATTGGACCCACCCTGGGAGGGTTACCGGCGGAGCCTCAGGCGACGAGTTTTACGCGACCTTTTTGCGCCCCGCAAGTTTCCGCG
>Ga0182013_10007194_pt1 | contig 12356 bp, 9 predicted proteins | sample 612S2MmetaG_FD_120487 | JGI IMG/M metagenome (GOLD analysis project Ga0182013, IMG submission 120487) | Permafrost microbial communities from Stordalen Mire, Sweden - 612S2M metaG | ecosystem: Environmental > Terrestrial > Soil > Wetlands > Permafrost | place: Sweden: Stordalen | collected...
AGTCATAGCCTTCATACTACAAACCACAATCCCATCCTGATTGACGCCCTCGATGGTAGTAAAAATAATCCCCCGATCAGGCTTTGACCGCGAAGCCCGGGCCTCGGTAGTAGTAACCCGAACCATCAGCCGGTCCCCCGGCCGAACCGGACGGCGCCACCGCAATTCATCCACCCCCGGAGACGCCAGACTAGCCACCGACGATAAATAGCGGTCAACAAACGGCCGCATCATCATCGAAGCCGTATGCCATCCGCTGGCGATCAGCCCATGGAAAGGGCCGGCTGCGGCAACCACCGGATCGACATGCATCGTCTGCGGATCATACCGTTTGGCAAACGAAATGACCTCCGCTTCGTCAACAACAATGGGCCCATACTCAAAGACTGCCCCCACGGCATAGTCTTCAAAGTAACGATCGTTTGCAGGTGTCAGCTTATTCTCCGCTCCCCGGGTATTTTAGACTCCCAGTCCCGCGCGCAGGCTTCAACAATGAGCGATTGGAGATAAGGGCTTATTTTGCATAAGCTTATAAGAATTCGACAGTTGTCAGCCCAAAACTCCGATTTCTGGAACCAAGCCGCCACTTAAGCATCCAATGACATAGAGGGTCAGTTTCGCGCGACCTGTGTTAATATTGAAGCTCGGGAGTTGTGTGCGTCTGCATGGTTTCCCGGCACCAATTTCATTGCAGCCTGACAATCTCCTGAAAGACCACAAAGCCAATAACAATGATCGGTTTCGGCGTGCCCTTTTTCCCGCGTACTTTTTCACGTACTTATCAAATGACGGCCAATACTGCAGGGGAGGTTTAGCGAATGGATCCTGATGATGATCAGTTTCTGCGCGAAGCTCCGATAGGCATTAACTTCGAGGAAGAAGCTACAAAATTCTTCGATCCCGAAGCCGAATCGGACTTTCTTCATCCGCATCAGCAGCCTGTCGAAGAGTCCATCTACACGGACGATCCGGTTCGCGTGTATCTGCGCGAAATGGGTGCGGTCCCGCTCCTTACCCGCGAAGGCGAAGTCGACCTCGCCCGTCGCATGGAACGTGGCAAACTGCGCATGCAGAAGGCCATTAGCCGTTCCGCCCTGGTCCAACTCGCCGTTCTCGAACTGGCTGAGCAGCTCCGGAAAAACCCCGAAGAGCTCGACAACATGGTCGACATCGGCGGCGAAATCGAAGAAGGAACACCCGCCGACACGAAGAAGCGGAATGACATTCGCCAGATCTTCGTGGACATGCAGAACGCCCACCGGAAACAGATCCAGCTTCGCGAGAAGCTCGACGCCGCTCCGGCCGGCAACAAAAAAGCGCGCCGCAAAGCCGTCATGAAATTAACGCGCGCCCTGGTCGAAACCTCCCTGGCAATCCGCAAGGTGCCGTGGATGAACAGCCGCTGGCGCGAATTCACCCGCGAAATCGAGCGGGCCGTGGAAGAACTGAACCATCTCGACCGCGAGATGAAGAAACTGGAAGCCCGGAACAATCTGGCCCAGCAGCCGCGCATCCGCGAGCTGAAACGCGAAATCAAGAAGCGCGAAATCGGCGCCGGTGCTTCAGTCGAAGAACTCAAGCACACCGTCACCGTGATCCGCCACGGCGAGCAGGAAGCCGAACGTGCTAAAAAGGACCTGGTCGAAGCCAACCTTCGCCTCGTAGTATCGGTCGCCAAGAAATACGTAAACCGCGGCCTGCACCTTCTAGACCTCATTCAGGAAGGCAATATCGGGCTGATGCGCGCGGCCGATAAATTCGAATACCGCCGCGGCTACAAGTTCTCCACCTACGCTACCTGGTGGATCCGCCAGGCCATCACGCGCGCCATTGCCGATCAGTCACGCACCATCCGCATTCCTGTGCACATGAATGAGAGCATGAACAAGTTCCTCCGCGCTTCACGCGAGCTCGAAAAGGAACTTGGCCGCACTCCAACCAACGAAGAAATCAGCCGGCGTATGGATATCCCGGTTGAAAAAGTTCAGAAACTCAAGACCATTTCGCGCGATCCGGTGTCGCTGGAAACCCCCGTGGGTCGCGACGGAGAATCCGCCCTCGGCGATCTCATCGAAGACCGCTGGGTCGGCTCCCCGGTCGATGCTGTCATCGAATCCAACGTCCGTGACGAAACTGCGGGCATCCTGAAAACACTTTCCCCGAAAGAGGAAAAGGTGATCCGGCTGCGCTTCGGAATCGGCTGCGAACGCGAACACACGCTCGAAGAAATCGGCCAGGAGTTCGACGTCACGCGCGAACGCATCCGCCAGATCGAAGCCAAAGCGCTGCGTCAGCTGCGAGCCCCCGAAAGGGCCCGCCGCCTCCGAGCCTTACTAGCCGCCCGCTAACCAGGTACCGCAGTGGCGCTGGCGGTCTTGCCCGCTGGCGTGTAACCTGCGACCCCACTCAGAACCCTGTTAGCAATCGCTAACCCGGTACCGCCGGCGATCTCGACCAGAGGCGAAGTAGCATGCCCGGTCTTGTCCGGGGATAAGTCGACCAATGCGGCTACGCCCGTGGCCACGCCGGTTGGGCTTACTTCGAAGCTGCCCACTCCGCCTGTCTATCAACCCAACCCGCGAGCGGCTTGCCCGCCGTCCGTCTCGCTTTTTATTACAATTCCTGGCATCCGAATTGCTCAAGTGCCAAAGCATACGCCTGGGTCCGCGTATGAACTTATGCAAGAGATTCAAGTTTCGGACGACAAAATACTTTCGACAGGCTGTCCCGGCCTGGATGATGTGCTCAATGGCGGCTTCCCGCGCGGTCATGTTTTCCTGATCGAGGGTGAGCCAGGCGCAGGTAAAACCACCCTTGGCCTGCAATTTCTGATGGAAGGCGTTCGCCAGGGCGAGAGCGTACTTTATGTAACGTTATCCGAGTCCGAGCGCGAGATCCAGAAAGTCGCCCGGTCCCATCACTGGAATATCGAAAAAATCAACATCTACGAATTCGTACCCAGCGAGGACAGCCTTCGCCCCAACGATCAGTACTCCGCTTTCCACCCCTCCGATGTCGAGTTTGAAGACACCATGCAGAGCATCCTCGCACAGGTGGAGCGCCTGCAGCCGACTCGCGTCGTCATCGATTCGCTCTCCGAGATCCGCCTTCTCGCACGCGACTCGCTTCGCTATCGCCGCCAGGTTCTCGCGCTGAAGCAGTATTTTACGAACCGGAACTGCACGTCCCTTCTCCTCGACGACCGAACCGCCACAGCGCACGATTTGCAATTGCAGAGCATTACCCACGGCGTGTTAATGCTGGAGAAAGTCTTCCGCGAGTACGGCCGTACACGGCGCCGCCTGCAGGTCGCAAAAATGCGCGGCTCGACTTATCGCGAAGGCTATCACGACTACACGATAGCTACCGGAGGCGTGGTTGTATTTCCTCGCCTGGTCGCCGCCGAGCACCGGAATGAATGCCAGTATGGCAATGCGTCCAGCGGCCTCCCCGAACTCGATTCCCTGTGGGGTGGCGGCCTCGACCGCGGCACCAGTACGCTCCTGCTGGGTCCCGCGGGCTCGGGCAAATCTACCCTCGCGCTCAGTTACGCCGTCGCCGCCGCGCGCCGTGGAGAGTGCGCGGCCATATTCATGTTTGAGGAATGGATCCAGCTTGCCTGCAAGCGCGGCGCCAGTCTCGACCTCGACCCCGTTCCTTATCTGAATTCGGGAAAGCTCCTCATGGAACAGATCGATCCGGCGGAACTTGCACCCGGGGAATTTATCCAGCGCGTCCGGGATACCGTCGAAAAACTCGATGCCAAAGTCGTCGTGATCGACAGCCTCAATGGCTACATCAATGCCATGCCCGGCGAGCAGCATCTTCCGTTGCAGATGCATGAATTGCTCGGATTCCTCAATCAGCGTGGCGTGCTGACTATTCTCGTGCTTGCCCAGGCAGGCCTCATGGGAACCACCGTGACTTCGCCGGTTGATCTTAGCTATCTTGCCGACAACGTCATGCTGTTCCGCTACTTTGAAGCCGAGGGACGCGTTCGCAAAGCCGTCTCCGTAGTCAAGAAGCGCAGCGGGTCGCACGAAGATACGATTCGGGAAATTCAAATGGCCGAAGGCCGCGTTTCAATCGGCAGTGCCCTCTCTGCATTCCGCGGGATTTTAACCGGCGTACCCGTCTACACAGGATCGACACAGATGTTAAATGACAGCCTGAAGGACGGGAATGCTCGCGCCGATTAGTCGCTCTTCGCCGCGGGTCCACGTCGACCGGGTCCTTGTTCACGCCCCCTACGGGCGTGATGGCGCTTTGATTCAACAGGAGCTCACTGCGTCCGGCTTTCATGCGATGGTCTGCAAATCCATTTCCGACTTATGCCAGGAAATCGGTGAAGGCGCGGGCGCTGCGCTCGTCGCTGACGAATCCCTGGTGCCTGCGGCGGTAAGTCTGATAGCCGAGCAGCTGAGGCATCAGCCGCCATGGTCCGACTTCCCGCTTCTGGTGATGACTTCCGGCGGCGCTGCCACCGGTTTCAGCCGTTACCGTCTCCAGCTGCTGGAACCCCTCACAAACGTTACACTGCTGGAGCGGCCGCTGCGCCCCGAAACACTAACCAGCAGCCTCCGCGCGGCCCTCCGTGCCCGTCACCGCCAGTACCAGCTCTGCGAATTGCTTTCCGAACTGGCCGAAAATAACTCCGAGCTCAAGCGCACCAACCACGAGCTCACGCGTGTCAACCGCGAACTCGAGGAGTTCGCCTGGGTGGCCAGCCACGATCTTCAGGAACCTCTGCGCATGGTCAACATTTACACCCAGCTGATTTGCGAAAGGTTTGGCAGCGACCATGGCACTGACGCGGACCTCAATCTGTACGCCGGCTTTGTCGGGCAGGGGGTGCACCGCATGGAGAGGCTCATCCGCGACCTCCTCACCTTCTCCCGCACCGTGCATATCGAAAGCCGCGGTTGCGGCGCGGCGGATCTGTCCATCTCGCTCGCACAGGCGATTTCGATCCTTAAAACCAGGATCGAAGAGAATGCCGCGGTGATACACGCCGAAGGTCTGCCCCTAGTGCGCGGAGATGCCCCGCAACTGGCGCAAGTCTTCCAAAACCTGATTTCAAATTCCATCAAATACCGCAAGGCGGAGGAAGCGCCTCGCATCGACATCACCGCCGAACACAAAGACGGCGAGTGGATAACGGCCGTGCACGACAACGGCATCGGCTTCGATCAGCAGTACGCCGATAGCATCTTCGGCCTGTTCAAGCGCCTGCACAAGGACGAGTATCCAGGCACGGGACTGGGTCTCGCCATCTGTCAGCGCATCGTAGAACGCTACGGAGGCCGCATGTGGGCGAAGAGCAGAGACGGCGAAGGGGCCACCTTTTACTTCGCCCTCCACGCCGCCCTCTGAAAGCGAGCAACTCACCCGCCACTGGCAAGCGGCGTGCAGGGCGCATTATCGCCATGCCTGCCACCGTCTGGAAGGGTTATCTGAGTTTTGGTCTGGTTTCGTTCCCGGTTGGCCTTGCCTCCGCCGCAAGGCCGGAATCTGTGCACTTTCATATGCTGCACAAAAAAGACAATTCACGTCTGAAGGAAGTCTGGTATTGCGCTGAAGAGGACAAACCAGTCAGCCGGAAAGAAATCGTCAAAGGCTACGAGTACAACAAAGGCCACTATGTCGTAATTGAGGACGCAGAATTGAAGAAGGTGGCGCCGCCGACCGCCAGCGTGATGGAAATTCTCCAGTTCGTGAAATCTGAGGAAGTCGATCCGATCTTTTTCGAGAAATCCTGGTACATAGTCCCCGAGGCCCAGGGAGCCAAACCGTATGCGCTCCTGCGGGAGGCGATGAATGAAACCGACTACAGAGCCATCGCGAAACTAACCATGCACGGACGCGAGAACATCGTCATCATCCGGCCCTCCGGGGACGGACTGGTTCTGCACACCATGTTCTTCGTCAATGAACTGCACAAAAGCAACAAGGGTGAAAGAACCGCCGGAAAGAAATTCCCCAAAAAGGAAATTGATCTCGCTAAGCAACTAATCAAAGCACTGGCCGGCCCGTTCAAACCCGAGCAATACAAAGACGAATACCGTGAAAACGTAGAAAAGCTAATCGAGCAAAAACGAAAAGGCAAAAAGATCACGGCGATCGATCAACCAAAAGCCAGACCCGTAGTAGACATAATGGAAGCCCTGCAAAAAAGTCTGGCAAACAAGCCCAATCGAAAGAAATCGAAACACGCTGCCTGACTTTGTAGAGGCCTTTGGCCTGCGCCTTTACTTCAGCCCCAAATACTGAGGAACCCGCTCCTCCCCCGCACCCACCGCCGTAGCCAAAGCAATCTTAGCCGCATTATGCGCCCCAAGCGCCCCAATATAATTCTCATTAGCCGAAGCCAATAGCTGCTGCGCCTGCACCACCTCAATCGTGTCCGTAACCCCAGCCGCAAACCGGTCTCGCGCCTGCGTCAAAGTCTGATTTGCCAGATCCGCATTCGTCCGGGCCACATTAACCTGCGTCTCCGCCGACTGCAAATCCAAAAGCGCATTCCGAACCTCAAAATCAATCCGCCCGCGCAAATCCTCCATCGCATTTTTGCTGTTCCGCAAAACGGATTCTGCCTGAGCCACATCCGCCGCACTCCGGCCACCTGTATAAATCGGCACCCGCACACCAGCCACCACCGAATACGTCCCGTGCGATTCCGCCAGCGTGTTGCCGATGTCTCCGTAATCGGCCTGCACCACCACGGACGGCCAGTAATGCTCCGCCCGCGCCGCATCGATCGCGAACTGAGCCGCCCGCATCGTAACCTGCGCCGCCCGGAAATCCGGCCGGTTGTCATACGCCTGCTTTAGTAACTCATCCCGCGAAGTCTGCAAAGGAGCGAAAGGCAGCCGGTCGAACAAACTAAATGCCTGCCCCGAAGGCAGACCGATCGCCCGCGCCAGCACCAGCTTGTCCTTCTCCACCTGATTGGTCTGCGCGACCATCCTCTGCTGCTCCGTGCGCAGTTGCACCTCTGCCCGCAACACATCGATCCCCGGAACCACCCCAGCCTTTTTCTGATCCGCCGCGCGATCGAAAAGCGCCTGCGCCGTATTGATCTCCGCCTGAATCGCGTCTACCCGGGCAGCATCGATAATCACCGAAAGGTACGCGTTACTAACCGCCTGCACCACCAGATTCCGCGCCTCGTCAGCCGTCAACTCCGCTGCTTTCTGGGTCTCGGCCGCCGACTTCAAATTCTTCAGCGAAGGCCGGTCGTAAATAGTCTCCTGCCCATAGGCCCGTATGTTCTGATACCCGAAAGGCCCCACGATCGTGGGAAAGCCCGGCACATTGAGTCCAAACGCCACCAGATCCAGCTGCTGCGAAGTCTGCATCGCGCCCACTGTCAGGTTTGGCAAGAGCGCACTGAGGCTGCGGCGCCGCTCGGCCTTCGCCGCCGCCACCACATCGCGGTTCACTAAAACGCCCAAATTGTACTGCAACCCGCGTTTCAGCGCGTCCAGCAATGTCAAAGACAACGTATCCGCCGTCGCTTGTCCCTGCGCAACGCTTCCGCCGTAATCGATTTGAAATTGCTGGCGTAAGATCGGCGCCGGTCCATTGGAAGGGGCCTGCGGCGGTGGAGGCACCTGCCCCTGCGCGGCAAAACCGGCCAGCAAAAGTATGACAAATGTTTTAAGCTTCATGTCCCTGATTGCATTCTCCCAATCGCCCTCCCACAATGAAGGTTTGACCAAACATGATCCAAACCGAAACCCTCCAAACCGGCGAACAACACGGTCGCGTCGCCGACCGCTGCACCATGGTGATCTTTGGTGCTTCCGGCGACCTCACCACGCGCAAACTCCTCCCCGCGCTTTATAACCTCGCGCGTGCCAATCTGCTTCCCAAGGAATTCGCCATTCTGGGGTTCGCAAAAGACGATCTCACTCAGGACGCTTTTTGCAAACTGGTCCGTGACAACATCCACGAGTACGCCGGCGCGCCCGCGGGCTGTCAAATCTGCGACTGGCTGGCCGATAGCTCCTACTATATGCAGGGCGACTTCAAGAGCCCCGACGACTTCAGCAAGCTCAAAGACAAAATCACCGAACTCGACGCGAAGCATCATACCCAGGACAATGTCTTTTATTACCTCGCCACTCTGCCCCGGTTCTTCCCGGAAATTATCCGTCAGCTGGCCGACCAAGGCCTGATGAAGGAAGAGGGGGGACACTGGCGCCGCGTCATTATCGAAAAGCCCTTTGGCAGCGATCTCGAATCCGCCCGTGCTCTGAACCGCGAAATCGGCCAGGTCCTCAAGGAAAGCCAGATCTACCGTATCGATCACTACCTCGGCAAGGAAACGGTCCAGAACATTCTGATCTTCCGCTTCGCCAACGGTATCTTCGAACCCATCTGGAATCGGCGCTACATCGACCACGTCCAAATCACCGTCGCCGAAAGCCTGGGCGTCGAGCGCCGCGGCGGTTATTACGAGCACGCCGGCGCACTGCGCGACATGATACCGAACCACATCCTGCAACTGGTTTCGCTCACAGCCATGGAGCCGCCCATCTCATTCGACGCCGACGCGGTTCGCGACGAACAGTCGAAAGTGCTGCACGCCATCCAGCCTCTTGCGCAGGAAGAAGTGCTCACGCGCGCTGTGCGCGGCCAGTATGGTGAAGGCGTGATCGGGACCGAGCACGTCCCTGCTTATCGCTCGGAACAGTTCGTCGATCCGCACTCAAACGTAGAAACCTTCGTTGCCCTGAAGCTGAAAATAGATAATTGGCGTTGGGCGGATGTGCCCTTCTACATAAGAACCGGCAAGCGCATGCCAAAGCGCGAAACCGAAATCGTCATCCAGTTCCGCCGCGCCCCGTTCGTCCTGTTCCGCGACACGCCGGTCGAGAAGCTCACGCCGAACCTGCTCGTGCTTCACATCCAGCCCGACGAAGGCATTTCCCTGAGTTTCGGCGCCAAGATCCCGGGCGCGCACGTCCGCGTAGGCGGAGTCACAATGGACTTTCAATACGCCGACTATTTCGGCGCCGAATCCAGCACGGGCTACGAACGCCTCCTCTACGACTGCATGATCGGCGATGCGACGCTCTTCCAGCGCGCCGACATGGTGGAAGCAGGCTGGGCTGTAGTTGAGCCGGTTCTCGACGTGTGGAAAGCCCTTACCGCACGCGCTTTCCCGAACTACGCCGCCGGAACCTGGGGCCCAAAAGAAGCCGACGACCTGATGCGCCGCGACAACCGAAACTGGCGAACAGCCTGACATCCGGTACCACCGGCGGTCTTGCTCAGTAGCGCCGGCGATCTTGTCGCCGGTGTTCTTGCTTTTCAAAGGCGAACTTCCACGCGGCAGTTTTCGTATCCTGAATCGAGATGCTGAAATTCCTGATCTGGTGCATCCTGTTCGTCCTCTGCTGGCCCCTGGCCCTGATCGCACTGGTGCTTTACCCAATCGTATGGCTACTACTCCTGCCCTTCCGAATCGTAGGAATAGCCGTAGGCTCAGTGCTCGCTCTCGTATGGGGACTCGTGACGCTTCCCCTCAGAGTAGCCAGAGATTTAATCTAAGGAAACCACAATTAAAACATTCTTCGAAGAAATCAAAGTCTTCGGCAGCCAACTAGCCGACACCGTAAAAAACCTGATCCGCGAAGGCAACGTCCGCCGCATCATCATCAAGAATGACGAAGGCCACACGTTCATGGAAATCCCCGTGACGGTCGCCGCCGTGGGCGCGATCTTCGCCCCGGTCCTCGCAGCTGTAGGCGCACTAGCCGCCATGGCGGCCAAGTTCACAATAGTAGTGGAAAAAACGGACAAAACGGAAAAGACAGAGACCGAACCCCCGGTTTAGTCAGGGCTTCAACTGCATCAGCGGATCCCCGATCACCACATTCATCCAGCTCAGTCCTGGAAGTCCCATATAGAAGCTCTCCGCCAGCGTGCGTCCGGAATAGTATGCCGGCAGCACAAAATCAGGCCGCGGACAGTACGAAAGATAAGGCTCGTACACCTGGCCCGAGACACCCGACACGCCCTCGTGCACATAATCGGCAGTCAGCGTTTGAGGCGCACCCGCATACCAGCTGCCCTTATCCGTCCAGGTGCCGATTTCCCAATCCGCCGGCGGAGGACGAAAAGTCCGCGCATCCGTCGAAACAAACTCGGTCGCAATCGCGCCTGGCAGCCAGTGATTATGCAGATACCGTTTTTTCCGGTCCGTGTCGTTGGACCCCCAACTGGCATAACCGATCACGTTCTTGATCTCCGACAAAACCTTCGGCGTCTCATCGATGATCACGCGATCCTTCGGCAGCAGAAACGCTGTGGTCTTCAACCATTGGTTGCCCGGCGTTTCGTCATAACCTCTGAGGTCAATCACGAAAGTCCCCGTATTGCGCGCAGCCAGCGCCCGATCCACCAAACCCTTCATGTCGCTCAGCGTGTAGCCGTCCAGCCGGGTCACCAGATACATCGGGAACAAAGGATGCCGGAACGGCGTGTCCCGCTGCTTAAAAAACGGATTGGGCACCGGACCGGCGAGAGAAATCTTTGCGCCGCGCATCTTCTGATAAAGCAGTGTAAGTTCGGAATCAACCGACGCGGCCTCGGCGCGATAAGCATCTCCCGGCCCCGATACCTTGAGCGGTACGCCGCTGGTCATCACGATATAGAGAATCTGCTCCTGCAATCCATGGCTCTTCAGGAACTTTCCAATCGGAGCCTCGACTTCGTTCTCGTAAACAGCACGCGTGATTTCCTCGTCCGGTGCAGTATCAATCGTGCAAAGATTAGCCTCCGGAATTCCGCGCTTGTGCATGTAGTAGCCGCCGATCTCCCTTGACACGGCCGACCGCTTGTTCACAACAACCAAAACCTGACCGGGAGTCTGGCCGCATAAGCCGGCAAGGAAGAGAAACAGAAGCGCACTAGTCCGAAACAACACTACACCCACTCTAAACGACGACAGGGCGGATTTGAGGGTCGTTCAATGTGCCCTCAAGTCCGCCCTGCCTGATTTCCAACTAATCAGATTTGAATCTATTCCAGTGCGGCTGGCCGCTGCGGTCTCCTGCCTTCCGGAACCATCAGCTCCATAGCAGTCTTGTTCAGCGGCACGGACACATCGAAGAACCCGAACATCATCTCCTCCCAGGTCTGCTCACCGTAGTGAACTTCCCTGGTCGGATCGGGATTGTACTTGTTGTTCGCCGAGTTGTCGTAGTGAGCCGTGCACTCGATCACGGTGCCTTTGGGCAGCAAAAGAGGCTTGGCCAGATCGTAGCTCAGCTGCCAGTTGAAGTCGTAATGCGGCACATCCAGCAGCGTGGCTTTTTCGCCGCTCGGATAGGTCACCCGATATTCGAAATCCTTGCCGCGGAAATGCATGTGCGGAAGCAGATTGATCAGTGTCGCGTCATCCTGCAGCTTGATCGCCGAGTCAACCCGATAGTTCGAATCGCCCGGAGGTATCGCGAAATCCGTCGTAGTCGCCGCCAGCGTCAACACCCGTTCGGTCGGTTTCGATGTCGAGAAAATGACCCCAACCTCAGACGTATCCATCGAGGCCTTGCCTGTCGCCGTGTAATGAATCTGCAGCACGATGTCCGAACCGGCCGGAATCAACTTGGCCTGCCCAGGCTTCATGATGTTCGGCAAAGTGCCCGGCGCGTACCCGGCGACCATATCGCCTAACCCGCCGCCACCGCCATCTCCGCCACCCTGGCGTTTCCCGTTCGCCGCTGCGGCCTTTTCCATTTCCTCGCGCGGAACGAAGGCAACGCCTTTCGGCATCCCGCGCAGCCACGGATTGCCTGGCTCGCGAATGAACGCAAGAATGTGGTGCACCACACTCGGATCGCTCGGCCGCGCTTCCGCCTGCTGCACAAACTTGTCTTCCGTAAACCCGGTCGGAATGATTACATATTGATAGTCAATCGTTCCTTTGGCAGGGATCGAAAACGCCTGCGGCATCTTGATCACCATGTCGGGTTTGCCAATGCGCCAGCCTTCAACCCAAGTCAGCGGCTTCGGTGCATCGCCTGGATTTCCCGCCTCCGCTCCACCGTCCGCCCACGCGACTAAGGTGTCGATCTCGCCCTGCGCCAGCGTGCGGTCATTGGAGAATTTGCCCACATGCGGATCCGCAAACCATGGCGGCATCTTCTTCGAAAGCACGGCAGTCTTGATCGCCTTGGCCCACGGGCGCGTGCTGTCATAGCTGAGGAAAGACATCGGCGCCGCTTCGCCCGGCCTGTGGCAGGACTGGCAGTTCTTCTCAAGAACCGGCATGACATCTTTGTAGAATGTGACGGAATTAGTGGCACCCGAGGCCGCTGTCACCCCTGCTGCAGCGCTTAGGCACA
>Ga0182013_10007197_pt1 | contig 12353 bp, 12 predicted proteins | sample 612S2MmetaG_FD_120487 | JGI IMG/M metagenome (GOLD analysis project Ga0182013, IMG submission 120487) | Permafrost microbial communities from Stordalen Mire, Sweden - 612S2M metaG | ecosystem: Environmental > Terrestrial > Soil > Wetlands > Permafrost | place: Sweden: Stordalen | collected...
GAGTTCGAGCCATTCTGGGCGAAGGTGGAGGCGCTCGGCGCCGTGGTGTTCATCCATCCCAGCGGCTTCACCGAGCCGCGCCGCTTCACCCGGCACTATTTCAACAACGTCATCGGCAACCCGCTGGATACCACGATGGCGATGCATCACCTGATCTTCGACGGCGTGCTGGAACGGTATCCGAACCTGAAGATCATTGCGGCGCATGGCGGCGGGTTCCTGCCGGCCTATTCCGGACGGATCGATCACGCCTGGGGCGCGCGCAGCGACTCCCACGCGGGACTGCCGAAGCCGCCGAGCACGTATCTGAAAAAGTTCTACCTCGACACGATCGTCTTCACCCCGCATCAACTTGAAGCGCTGGTGGCTCTGTTCGGGGTGGAGAAGATCCTGCTGGGGACGGACTATCCGTACGACATGGCGGACTACGATCCGATCGAGCACATCATGTCGGCGAAGCTTGGCGCGGAGGATCAGGCCGCGATCTGCGGCGGCAACGCCCGCACGCTGTTCGGGTTCTAAAAACCTCACCCGCGGGAGCGGGAGAGGTCGATGGTGCGAAGCACCGAGGGTGAGGGTGATCGGGAGGCACGGTGCACAGAGAAAGCTGCGTGCCGACCCGATTACCCTCACCCGCCGGCTTCGCTCGGCGACCTCTCCCGCGCGAAGCGCGGGAGAGGTTTCATGATCAGCCACAACACGATCAGCGTATTCGCCAGGTTCCACACCACGCCGTTACCAAACGCCGCCCGATAAGACCCGGTCAGGTCGAAGATCCAGCCCGACATCCAGCCGCCCAGCGCCATGCCGAACAGCGTGGCCATCATCACCACGCCGACGCGCGTGCCGGCCTCCTTCGCCGGGAAGCACTCCCGCACGATGATGGCATAGCTCGGCACGATGCCGCCCTGGAACAATCCGAACAGTGCGGAGATCACATACAGCGACGTCAGTCCGTTCATCAGCAGGTACAGCATCAGCGCCGTCATCTGTGCGACCGAGCCCAGCAGCAACGTGCCCAGCCCGCCGATCCGGTCGGCAATGAAGCCGGAGCCGATGCGGCTGACGATGCCGCATGCCAGCATCAGCGACAGCATCTGCGCGCCATGCGCCACGCCGTAACCGAGGTCGCCGCAATAGGCGACGATCTGCACCTGCGGCATCGACATCGCCACGCAGCAGCAGACTCCCGCCATCGCCAGCGCCGCCTGCAACACCGAAGGACGCAGTCCCAGCGTGCCAAGTTTCGGCCGCGACACCGAAGCCGCGTGACCGCCTGCGCCGTGCACCGGAGCGCGACGACGCAACAGCAGCGCCAGCGGCAGGATGGTCACCGCGCAGAACAACGCGATCCCCAGATGCGTCTGCCGCCATCCGACGGTGCCGATGAAATGCTCCACCACCGGCGGCCAGATCGCACCCGCGATGTAGTTGCCGGATGCACAGATCGTCACCGCGATGCCGCGGCGGCGGTCGAACCAGTGCGACACGTCGGCCAACAACGGCACGAATGTCGCCGAACACCCCAACAATCCGACCAGCACGCCATACGCCAGGGCGAACTGCCACAGCCCGGTCGCGAACGCCGCGGCCACATAGCCGAGCGTCAGCGATACCGCTCCGAAGATCACCGGCAGCATCACGCCGAATCGATCCGCCACGCGCCCGAACGCTACGCCGCCGAGCGCATAGCCGATCATGGTCAGCGAGAACGGCAGCGAGGCCCCGCCGCGCTCGACCCCGAACTCTGCCTGCACTGCAGGCAGCGCGACGACCACGGACCACATGCCAACGCCGCCGATACTCGACAGCAGAACCGCAACGGCGAGGCGGAACCAGGCGTAGCGAGAGTCGGTGCCGTATTCGGAAATCAGGGGGCCTCGTTCGAGAAGATGATCGTGCCGGACGCAGCGAACATGCCGCCGACGCCGTGGCACACCGAGATCTTCGCGCCGTCCACCTGCGCCGGCGCGATACCGCGCATCTGCCGCACGCTCTCTTGCAGCGCATACATGCCGTACATGCCGGAGTGCATATAGGACAGGCCGCCGCCATTGGTGTTCAGCGGCAGTTTTCCTCCCGGCGCGGTGTTGCGCTCGGCGATGAACGCGGCCGCCTCGCCACGGGGGAGGAAACCGAGATCCTCCAGACCGTAGATCGGCAGATGCGCGAAGGCATCGTAGATCATCAGGTGATCGACATCCTTGTGGCCGATGCCGGCCTCACGAAATGCCGTCGGTCCCGCCACACGGAAGGCGCGCGAGGAGGTAAAATCCTCCATCTGGCTGACCATCGGCGTTTCGACGCTCTCGCCGGTGCCCAGGATATAAACCGGCTTGCGCGGGAAGTTCTTCGCCCGATCAGACGACGTGAGAATCAACGCGCCACCGCCATCGGTCACCAGGCAACACATCAGCAGCCGGAACGGCCAGGCGATCATGCGCGAGTTCAGCACATCGTCAGTGGTGATCGGCGTCTTGAAGGTGGCGCGCGGATTTTTCCCCGCCCACTCGCGCTGCACCACGCAGACCTGCGCGATTTGCTCCTCCGTTACGCCGTATGTCTTCATGTAGCGCAGCACCGGGACGGTGAACATGCTTGGCGGACCCATTGGGCCGAACGGCTGTTCGAACTGGCCTTGCAACGACGCCGGCGCCGCGGCGCGCGGCGGATTGCCGACGCGGGAACGGCCGGATTCGCCATGCGTGATCAGGACAGTCTTCGCCATACCGGATTCGATCGCCGCCACGGCGTGCCGCACATGGATCATGAACGAGCACCCGCCGACCGACGTGCCATCCACCCAGGTCGGGGTGATGCCGAGGTAATGCGCGGTCTGCACCGGCGAATCACCGGCAGTGGCGACGCCATCGATATCCTTCGGCCGCAGGCCGGCATCCTCCATCGCGTTCAGTGCCGCGTCGGCGTGCAACTGGATCTGCGACATGTCGGGAATGACGCCGAGCTTGGTGGTCTCCGCAGCGCCGACGACGGCAACACTGGTGCGTGGCATGTGCGTTACCCCTTCGCCGGACGGAACAGCGGCAGCGTGATGGTGTCGTTCTGCTTCTCGAACGCCACTTCAAGCGGCATGTCGAGCTGCAAGGCCTCCGGCGTCTGCGGGCAATCGATGATGTTGGTCATCATGCGCGGCCCTTCGGCCAACTGCACCACGGCGATGGCATAGGGCGGAGTGAAGCCGGGCACCGGGCGATGGTGGATCACGTAGCTCCACAGGATCGCCTTGCCCGAGGCCTTGAACACACTGACCTTGCGCGAGCCGCAGGACGCGCAGAACGGACGCGGGGGGAAATACACCTTGCCGCAGCCGTCGCAGCGTTGCAGGCGCAGTTCGCCTTCGCGCGTGCCGTCCCAGAAGTGCTGCGTTTCGGGCGTGGGTTGCGGCAAGGCGCGGCCGGGCTCTGGCATCTGACGTTTCCCCTGGTTCGTTTCTAAGCGGATGGACGGAGGACGCGGTTCAGTTCGGCTTCAGGCGTCCGGCGACATAGGTCGCACCAGCGGGACCCGCAAGTTCGGCATGGCGGCGGCCGAGCGTCATGGTGAACGTATCGCCCTCATTGTAGGTCTGTTGGCGGTCGCCGTAATCGACGGTCATCGCGCCGGTGACGACCATCAGGCGTGCTTCGAAATCATGCGCGTGTTCGGGATTCACCTGGTTGGGCTGCATCGTGACGGTGACGACCTGGCGGCCTTCGCGCTGCAATTCCGCCTCGAACGCAATGCGATCCATGACCGGTCTCCCCCTTGTGTGTCGGACGCAGGCTAGAGCAGTTTGACCCTGACTGGAAAGCCCGATGCCTGTGCGTCATCCCCGCGCAAGCGGGGACCCAGGCATCATGGGTCCCCGCTTGCGCGGGGATGACGAGGCGCGCGGTTTCCAGTCACGATGTAAATGCTCTAGAGCGATTTCGGCGCGGCTGGCAACGTGGGAGGCTGCTGGATCAGGGCCCACCACGTGCAACCCCAGGCCCAGGCCCCGCGCGTGCGCGCTCGTCCTCAGCATGCGTGCATTCTGCGCGGTGAACGGACACCAAAACTCTGGTACCATCGTGGCGGCGCTGCAAGCGGACGATGGTGAAAAGGCGCGCGTGTCGCTGCGGCCCTGACCGGCGGACCTCTATGCTCAGCTTGTCAGCACTGCCTTGCCGATCACCTTGCGGTCGATCACCGCCTGCAACGCTTCGGCCGCTTGCGCCAGAGGAAAGCGATGCGAGATGCGTGGCCGCAGTTTGCCCGCCGCCGCCAGTTTCGTCAGTTCGCGCATGTTGGCGATCGCCAACTCCGGTGCGGCCTCGTTCAGCCCGCCGATGCGCACACCGATGGCGTCGATGCCCTTGATGAGCAGATAGTTGCTGCGGATGTTGGTGGGGCCGCCGCCGAGGAAGCCGAGGATCAGCAGGCGTCCGCACCAAGCCAGGCAGCGCAGCGATTCGTCCGTTACCTGCGCGCCGATCGGGTCGTACGCAATGTCGGCGCCGTGGCCGCCGGTAAGCTGCTTCACCTGCTCGAGAAACCCGCCGGCATAGCCGATCGCGTGGTCGGCGCCTTCGTCCAGGCAGGCGGCGCGTTTCTCGTCGGTGCTGGCAGTGGCGATGACTTTCGCCCCGAAAGCTTTCGCCACTTGGATGGCCGCAATGCCGATGCCGCCGGCGGCACCGTGCACCAGCACCCACTCATCAGCCTGCATCCGGCCGCGTTGCAGCAGGGCATGGTAAGCGGTGGTGTAGGCGCCGCGGAACACGCCCGCTTCCTCCAGGCTCATGCCCTCGGGCACTTTGTCGCACAGGTCCGCCTTGGCATTGCCGAGTTCGGCACAGGCACCCAGCGTGTGGCGGCTCATGACCTTGTCGCCGGGCTTGAACGCGGTGACATCGGGGCCGACCGCGGTCACCTCGCCGGCTGCCTCGCCGCCGGGGATGAACGGCGGCTCCGGGCGGAACTGGTATTTGCCGGCGAGCATCAGCACGTCCACGTATTGCACGCCGCGGGCGCGGATGCGCACGGTGATCTCGCCCGGGCCGGGCGGCGGCGGGTCCGGCACATCGCGCAACGCCAGCACCTCCGGGCCGCCGAACGCCTCGCACACCATGGCCTTCATGTCCGACTCCCTCCGTTGCAGAACGCAGGTTAGGCGGAGTGGGTGGCGAATCCCAACACCGAGGCGCCGGCGGCGGATTCGCCCACGGCGGGCCCTGCCGGGGACGCGGCAGCACCGCGCAACGGCGCCGCAACCAAACAACATTACGTGACCGAACCGCGTGCTTTTTACCCGCCGCACCCGCACGGACTCTTCTCAGCGACTCATATGGCGATACAGAATGTCGGCGATGCACGGAAATATTCGGCGCGTCCACGAAACTTCGCCAATTCCCACCAGGATCAACAGGTTTCGTTGCGAATTGCAACGCGTGTGTGCCGCCGCGGCCACGCCACCCGATTAATTGTGTGTAATGTATATGTATGTCGCGAAACCGTGCCGAGCCCGGTCTTGATCGTGGTCAAGTGTCACCGGTATTCCTGATCCATTGTCGCAGGAACGCCAATGTCCGTCACGGTCACACGCACGATCGATACCGCGTCATCCTCTCCCGATCCCACGGCGCTGCGGGAATTGCTGCGCCTCACGCCTCTGTTCGAGTCGCTGGACGATCGCCAGATCGACGACCTCGCGGTCATCACGAGAGAGGAACGACTGCCCGAAGGCGCCGAACTATGCCGGCAGGGCGGCGCACCACGACACCTGCACGTGTTGCTGGAAGGCCAGGTCGCACTGTGGGCGACAGCGCAGGATGAATCGCGCGCCGCAGTGGAGGTGGTGTGTTCGCCGGGCTACTTCGTGCTGGCTAGTGTGTTGACGCGGCTGCCCCATTTGCTGACGGCACAGACCGTCTCGCCGGTCCGCCTGCTACTGATCGACACCGAGGGCCTGCACGCCCTGGTCGCCCGCGATATCGGCCTGTCGAACACCCTGCTGCGGGCGGAGGCGCTGAACTTCCGCGCTCTGGTGCGCCAGGTCCAGGATCTGAAGCTGCGAACGGCGGCGCAGCGGCTCGGCTGCTATCTGCTGGCGCTGAGTGAAGACCCGCACGTGACCACGGCGAACTTCCGCCTGCCGTTCGACAAGCGCTTGCTCGCCGCGCGGCTTGGTTGCCGGCAGGAGAACCTGTCGCGTGCCTTCGCTGCCCTGCGCAGCGTCGGGGTGGAGACGCATGGCTCGCGGGTCTTGCTGCACGACATCCCCGCACTGCGAGGCTTTGCCGTGCCGGACGAGCAAGCCGATCCGGGGCTGGCGTTCTCCGGCTAGTCCAGTGCCCACTTCGCAATGACAAGGTGACAGCTCAGGCCACCGTGTCGTTCGGAGGTTGTAACCGTCTCGTTTGGAGGTTGAATCAGCGCAGCCGCGAGTGGCAGAGTGATTGCTGCACCAGCGAACAGGACCGCGCCGATGATTCGCCGATGGCTGATGGCTGCCGCCCTTGCCTTCCCCCTGCTTGGCGGCACGGCCGCCGCCGAGGACAACCCGCCGCGCACGGTGCTGCGCGTGATCCCCAGCGCCGATCCGGCTGAACTCGACCCGACCAAGGCGCTGAACCTGATCGGACGCATCTATTCGCAGATGGTGTTCGACACGCTGTTCGCGCTGGACAGCCACCTCGACCCGAAGCCTATGATGGTGGAGAGCGAGCAGGTCAGTGCGGACGGACTGACCTATACTTTCACGCTGCGGCCGGGGCTGAAATTCCATGACGGCAGCCTGGTGACGTCACGCGACGTGGTGGCCTCGCTGGAGCACTGGATGAACGGCCTGTCGATGGGGCCGCAACTCAAGGCGCGCACGGCGTCGCTGGACGTGGTGGATGACCGGACCTTCCGGCTGGTGCTGAAAAAGCGGTTCGGGCTGGTGGAGTTCATGCTCGCCGGGCCAGGCTCGCCGATGCCGGGGATCATGCGCGAGGCGGATGCCAAGCGGGATCCGTCGGTGGCGATCACCGCGCCGATCGGCTCGGGTCCGTTCCGCTATGTCGCGAGCGAGCGCGAATCGGGTCATCGCGTCGTGTTCGAGAAGTTCCGTGATTACATCCCGCGCAGCGAGCCTCCGGACGGGCTGGCAGGCGGCCGGGTGGTGAAGGTCGATCGGGTCGAGTGGATGATCATCCCGGATTCGCAGACCGCGGCCAATGCGCTGTCCACCGGCGAAGTCGATATGTGGGAGCAGGTGTATCCGGATCTTGTGGGGACGCTGCGGCAGGAGGGGGTGACGGTAAAGCGCATCGCTGCGCTGCCGACCGTGGCCTTCATCCGTCCCAACTTCCAGTTGCCGCCGTTCAACGATGTGCGGGCGCGTCAGGCGCTGGCCTATCTGTTCGATCAGACGGAGATGATGGAGGCGGCGGCCGGCAGCGGCGTAGGCTGGCAGGAATGCCACTCGTTCAGCGTCTGCGGCGGTCCGTACGGGACCGAGCTGGGCTCCGAGCCGTATCGCAAGCCGAACATCGAAAAGGCGAAGGAGTTGCTGGCGGCGGCCGGCTATAAGGGCGAAAAGCTGGTGTTGCTGGGGACGCCGCAATTGCCGGCGATCAACGCGATGACGCTGGTGGCGGCGCAGCGGCTGAAGCAGGCGGGCGTCAACGTCGATGTGCAGATGGCCGACTTCGCGGTGATGTTCCAGCGGATGCAGGCGGCCAACAAGCCGCTGGACCAGGGCGGCTATAACCTGTTCGCCTACCATGCGATCGGCAGCGCCTGGTTCCATCCGCTGATGAACCTGTCGCTGGATTTGTCGTGCACCGGAAAGAACTGGGCCGGCTGGCCGTGCGATCCGCAGGGCGAGGCTCTGCGGCAGGCGTTCCTGGAGGCGCCCGACGATGCGTCGCGCAAGGTGGCGTTCGCGGCGTTCCAGAAGCGGCTGTGGGAGTTCCTGCCGTATATCCCGCTGGGGCAGTTCGACGTCGTCACGGGCTGGGGGAAGAATGTCTCCGGCGTGCTGAACGCGTATATCGTCGCGTATTGGAATATCGAGAAGAAGTAGCGGCGGCAAAGCGAGGCCAGGAGCTGCTCAATCCGGGTGACGACTGCGGTGCCGCAAGACAGCGGCCGCCAGCGCCCACGCGCTGCCGGCGCGCAGCGTTTAATGTTTTACGCGCACCACAGCACCGGAGGCGAGCAAGTCGGCATCAAGCGGCACGTGGTGGACCACGCCACCATTGGCGCTCGCCAGCCGGGTCGGTACCCCGTTGATTTCCAGAATGAGGCCGCCGGCATTGCCGGTGTCCAGGGTCAGACCGGGCTCGGCTGGCACCGGCCAGGTATCGCCTGCCTTCATAATGCGGGTCAGCAGGACGTGCACGCTGCTCTGTCGCACCTGGACCCAGGTATCCGACGTCGCTTGCAGCACCATCACAGGGAACGCTTGGGGGGATTGCGACGATGGGGACGGCGGCTTGGTGGCTGGGGCCTGGGATGCCGGTTGGGTTAGTGCCAGGGGCGGTGTCACGGCGCTGGCTGTCACAGCGGGCGCTGTCGCAGCGGGTGCTTTCTCAGCGGCCGCGGTGACGGCAGGCGTTGTCGCAGCGGACGCTGTCATGGCGGACGGTGGCGTGGTGGCGCCGGTCTGGTGCGGCGACGGAGGAGTGATGGCCGGCGGCCCGAGGGTCGCGAGCGATACAGGTGCCGCGCTGACGTCACCCGGCGACGATGTGGCAGCGACCGTCACGGCCGGTTCGACATGCGGTGCGACGGAGAGGCTGCCGGCCGGTGACGGCGAGACGGCGGCGGATGCTGCCGGCAGGGACGCTGCGCCCGCAGCCAACGTCACGTCCGACGCGGGCAGCGCCGTTCCGTTCGGCGCATCGGTGGATGGCAGCGGCGAAGCGACTGGTGTCGCCGCCGGTCGTGTCGGTGCGCCAGCGACCATTTCGGTCGGTTTGGACGATGCCGCGGCGGGCGCTGTTGCAGCAGTCGGCACGGCAGAACCTGGCGTTCCGGCGGACGATGATCGCACCGCGTTGGCGGCCGCATCGCCCAGCCCGGACGGGGCTGTGGCCGGCGTTCCTGTCGCCGGGGACCATGCCACGACGGACCCTCCAGCCCCGGGTGGCAGTGCAGAGGCCGGTGTATTGGGCGTGTTGGCCGGTGCCGTGCCGAGCGCGCCGCCGGCGGCCGGCGACCGCACCGGAACCGACGCTGCGGTGGCGACAGCCGTCGCAGCGTGCTGCTGTGGCGGCACCTGCGCCGCGTTTTCCGCCGTCGGCGCGTCGTCCGGCCGCACGGCCTGGGCGGGCGTGCTCGGCGCCGTCAGATGCATCCCGCTGAGTTCGGAAAACCGCAGCACAGCCCGGTGCGCCATCGCGTCGAGGCCAGGAACGTGGTCCGAGGCAATCCAAGCCGCCGCGCAACCGGCGGCCACAACGATGACGCCTAGCCCGACCCATGCACCCCTACGGAGTCCGCCGCCGGACGATCGGCCGAGCAATTCCGCCTGCGCACGCACCCGGCGCGACAACTCGTTGACGGTCTGGCGTAGCCGCTCCAGATCGGCCTCGCTCTTTACCGCCGCGGCCTCGAGCCGTTCGGTCACCGCTTGCTGTTGCTCGAGACGCTGGCGCAGGGCCTCGTTTTCGGCGGTCACTGTCTCCAACGCGGCCTCGGCCCTGGCCACGCCGGCGGAGATGCCCTCGAAACCGCGGGAACGGACCAACTCGGCGTCCTGGCGGACGGCCTGGAGGTTCTTTGCCAACTGGTCGAACAATGCGTCTTCGTCTTGCTCGTCCATCGATGGCGCCCGTTCTGTTCTGTCGGCCGGAAAGCGGCACTTTATGCCAAGCGGCGCACGGTATTGGAACCGCGCAAATTGCGAAATTTGGAATGACCCCACTGCTGCCGCGGGGCCGTATCCCGCAGCATCGGCGCATCGGTAGGACCGATCCACCATGCCCGCTGGGCGCATGCGGCCCGCGCACGCGGACCCCTGGCCGCCTAACCATAGCGGCCGGATCTGGCGCCCTGACCATGGCGGCCTGTTCTGGCGCCCTGACCATGGCGGCCTAACCATGGCGGCCTGATCTGTCGGCCTGATCTTGCCCGGCCGCACGGAACGTCCGATGCTGCCGGGAGCAAGAAGCGGGAGGACGCAGCCATGATGCAAATTCGCCGCATGGGGCCACAGGTCGGCGTCGAGGTCACCGGCGTTGACGTCAAGACGCTCGACGATGCGGGGTTCGCGCCGATCTACCAGGCATGGCTTGACCACAACGTCCTGGTGGTGCGCGACCAGTCGCTGAAGCTCGAGGAGTTCCTGCGCTACAGCCGCCGCTTTGGCACCGTCGTGCCGCATCCGTCGAAGAGCACGCGGCATCCGGAGATTCCGGAAATCACCTTGCTCGGGATCAACAAGTTCGCGGCCGACGGGACGCTGAACCAGGCAATCTACCGGCGCGGCGCGGAGGGCTGGCACACCGACGGCGCGTATGACGAGGTGCCGTTCAAGGCCACGCAATTGTATGCGCTGGCGATTCCCAGCACCGGAGGGGACACGCTGTTCGCGAGCGGTTATGCGGCGTATGCGGCGCTGCCGGCTTCATTGCAGCAACGCCTGGAAGGACGCAACGGCGCGTTCACCTATGGCGGCCGCAGGAAGCACACGGCACTGCTGAACCCGGAGGATCGCGACTGGACGCCGGTGTGGCATCCGATCGTCCGCACGCATCCGGAGACCGGACGCAAGTCGCTGTATTTCGACCCGGGCAAGATCGTCGCCATAGAAGGTGTCGAACCAGCGGAGAGCGATGCGCTGATCGACGAGCTGACCGGCTACATGATCCAGCCCGATGCCGAGTACCGGCACAAGTGGCGTGTCGGCGACATTGTTATTTGGGACAATCGCTGTTCGTATCACAAAGCGGCCGGCGATTATCCGCCGCACGAGGATCGCATACATTGGCGTGTATCGATCAAGGATTTCGCAGCGGAGGGGCGGCTGGCGGCAGAGTAGCGTTTTCCGCTGCATGTAAGCGCAGGGAGCAGGCCAGCCCCGTCGCCGAGGCTGGCCCAACTCCTACTTGCGGTAAATGAAGACCTTGACCTTGACGGCCCAGATCACCATTATCCGCAAGCGGAGCCAGTGATGAATTCTGGTCATCCGTTGCTCCCATCGAAACGCCGGTCGGGCCCATCCCGGCCGGCGTTCTAATTTGTGGGGCCGGTGGTTAAGGTTGTTGTAACGGCGCGCGCGTTTGAGAGGTCGCCCATGCGATTGTACGTTTGAAAGGCATGCGTGGCTCGTATCAGGAAATGCTTTGGAAAGTTGAAATTGATGGGTCGCACTGCCGCGACTTGCCCGACTGCTGTCGGCAAGTGACAACTCCGCCGATACGGCTCAGTTCACCACGATGCGTTCACGCGCTTTCACTGTGGGTGGAAACTGTCATTGCGAGGCGCAGCGCCGAAGCAATCTCCTGCCTGACGAGCCGAGGTACGCTCGTCGGGCAGGAGATTGCTTCGGCGCTGCGCGCCTCGCAATGACAGGGCGGTCCGGCGATGCCACTCACAGTGAAAACGCTCTAACGGAGGCGGTGACGGACGTTTGGTCCGTAGCTCGACAGAAGAGTCGGCCGAGCAAAGTCCCCGGCCAACTGTTGCGCGTCTCCCGCGGATCGCCCGATCGCCAGATCGCGCACGGGCTCCAAACATAATGCGCCAGCATCCGCATGTGCGTGTCCGGGGCGTCATTCCTGCACGACAAAACGCGCGCAGATGGCCGGGTCGAGCCCGGCCATAACGGGCGAAAGCCGCCCATAACGGGCGAAGGCCGGCCATCATGCGCGACGGCCGGCCACAACGGGCGCAAGGCCCGGTATCTGCGCCAGTGAGGCTTAGTACCCCGCGCCAGCCCGACCCTCGGTCTCGTGCGCCGCAAAGTTGCACTCCACCGCAATGCCGTCCGGATCGAAGTAGAACAACTGCGTCATGTTCAGCCGCGGCAGCACGCGTTCGTCGAACTTGATGCCGTGCTGTTCGAGGTTCGCCTTCATATCCTTCAGCCCCTCGCAGGCGAAGGCGATATGGTCGAGACGGCCGGTCTTCGCGGGATCGGTGGGCGCATCGTTGATCGGCTCGTCATCGGCGCGATAGCCGATCAGATGCACCGTCGGCGTGTCGCCGCAATACAGCCAGTAGCCGGGGAAATTCAACGGCGGCCGATCGCCGACCTGCAACCCGACCACGTCGGTATAGAAGTTCTTCGTCGCTTCCAGGTCGCGCACCCGGATCGTGTAATGGTTCAGCGATTGTGCGGGCATCGTGCTTTTCCCTCCATTCAGAACTGGTTTTCCGGC
>Ga0182013_10007202_pt1 | contig 12346 bp, 11 predicted proteins | sample 612S2MmetaG_FD_120487 | JGI IMG/M metagenome (GOLD analysis project Ga0182013, IMG submission 120487) | Permafrost microbial communities from Stordalen Mire, Sweden - 612S2M metaG | ecosystem: Environmental > Terrestrial > Soil > Wetlands > Permafrost | place: Sweden: Stordalen | collected...
CCGACCCCCTCGCCGGCCTTGAAAGTCACGCCGGCGCCCGGCGGGTTGATAGTGACTCTGACGAGGATCAATGCGCCATGGGTGACGTCAGGGTCGTCGCCCGCGTCCTTCACGACGCCCGCTTGCGCATAGCCCTCTCCTTGGGCGGATTGCGCAAGTGCGAAGGCTACACGCCGCCCGCCAGGAAGCGCAATCTCCACAGGGTCGGGCGCCAGATCGCGATGCAGCGCCACAAAAGCCGCCCTCGACGCCGCCGTGGCGCAGGCGCCGGTCGTCCAGCCCCTGCGCAGGGGCCTATGAGAAGCATCGTTCATTAGGCGCTTATAGGCGCGTTTTCAGGAGCAGGCAGTTCAAAATTGCGCGCAAGGCGGCTTTGCCGCCGGTCGGGGGACCAGCCTAAAGACGCCACGCCGCCCGCGCCAATCATTTAGATGAAGCATTAGCGCCTCGATAAAGGTCAGCCTTCTAGCGCGCCTTGGCGCCGAGACGAGCCCAAGTAATTATCGGCCCGGAGACTTCCAGGTAAAGCCGAGCACGCCGTGGTTCAATTTGCTGTGGTCCATCCCCGCGACATCCGGATCGAGTCCCGCCACTGCCGCCGCAGTGGCCGGAGCCGGAGCTGCAGCCGCAGCGCCTGCTGCGGCGGCGTGACCTTCATGCATCTCATGATGCGCCGGCATGCCTTCATGGGCCGCCGCTTCTTGATGCGGCGCCTGGCCGGCCACGCCGTGATTCAGTTTGCTATGATCCATTCCGTCAACGTCCGCATCAGCGCGCCCCGGCTGCGTCCCAAAAGCGAGCAGGCCGGCAACGGCCGCAATGCGGCAAATGATCGAGTATCTCGACATAGGTTCTCTCTCCGGTGTTGTAGCCAAGCCCGGAATACGGGGGTCGGCCATTTACGCTTCAGACGCGTTTCGCATTGCAAACCGAGGGGCCGAGCGCGTCAAAGTCGTGGCGCGACCTTATCAAGGCGACGCCGGTGGATGTCATGGCGTTAAATACATAGGATTACGCACCTTTGGCGCCCCCTGACGCCTTCGTGGCGCTGCACCCAATTCTAGTGTCGAGTCGTGAGCGGAGCAAGCGGCGCCAAAAAATTCCCGCAGCGCACAATGGACTTAACGCTTCCGTCCGTGGCAGCGGCCTTCCTCGGCGGCCTACTCGTCCTGGACGGGCGAGAGTATTTCGCGCTGACAGGGCTATTGCTGGTTGCCGCCGCTATGCTGCTGCTTTTCAAGCGCGGCAAAAGCTTGAGGGAGGCGACCATGACGCAAGCTCTTTCACCATCCTGTCGCGGCTTCGTCGTGGGCGGCGCCGCGCTCGGCGCCGAATTCGCGCTCGGTCTGGACACACCCGTTCAATTGACATGGTCGGAACGATAAAACTGCAGCTTCGGCAAGTGGGCGACGCTTTCGAGAGGACAGTGTCGGATGACGGCGGCGGTTTCGATCCAGATACTGCGCAGCTGGGACGCGGTATAAGGTTGATGAGGCAGATTGGTGAGCAGTTGAGGGGCATGCTGCGGTTTGAAAGATTCCCGGCTGGCATGATGGTCCGTCTCACATTCCCGGCATCGGTCGAACCCCAATAGTCGAGCGAACAAATCGTATAAGCAAGCAAACAGCGTCAGGCTCACCTTCACCGTTAGGGCGACGGCCCTACCGCGGAACATCAATCACTGATGACGTTGAGAGCATTCACGCCTCATGAGGTTGGCATCTTCAATGAAACCAAGCGCGCAAGGAAATTTCCAATGGCAGGCGCCTTGGCCGGCAACGCACAGTCTCCTTTGCCTTCTAACTTTTCAAACTTTGTCACCCTGCGCATGGAGTTGGCCTTGATCTTGCCTTTTGCCGCTCGGTGAAGCTGAGTCCAAAACTCAAAAACATTTTGCTTGTCTGCGTGTTTTTCTGTAACTGCTCTCCTCATGACTCCCCCCACTCTTTATTCCTGTCGAAAATAGGCATTTTCCTCAAGACAAGAGCCGCACATTGGCGCCGAATTGTTCAAACACCAGCTGTTCCTCTGGTGTCATCGGCTCCTTCAAATGCTTCTTTACAATGTCAGATGAGCCACTTTTTCTGAACTCGTCAATGAACGCGAATATTTTCTCAAAATCGGCGCAAACCATTGGAATCTTTGGCTTGCCAGTCACAGGGCATATTTGGAGAAACTGACTCCTCTCAGGCATCCGACCAACCCACGATCGCCGCCGTCCTGCACCACCTAGGGCACGCAAAACGAAAATCCAGGCATCCTATCTGGAGGTGATGCATAAAGGCGGATAAGTGAATGTTCTTCCGGAAGGTCCGCTGGGGGCCGCTAACAAATGCTGGCTTCTTCGCCTTTTATCTAAACATTTGATTTTATTGGTGCCGGTTAGAGGATTCGAACCCCTGACCTACTGATTACAAATCAGTTGCTCTACCAACTGAGCTAAACCGGCCCCATGCGCTGATCGCAGCGATACTCTATTCCCCGAATGTGGCTGACAGGTCAATCCTCCAAACAACCGCCAGCGGCGCTCTCGACGTCTCCGTCCACCGGAGCCGGAATTCGCGGCCAAAAACTTGCCGCAGAGGCCAACCCTAGCCAAGCCTGCGTTGCAGCGTGTTCAGCGCGACCGCGCAGGCGTTTGAAACATTCAGGCTTTTGATGGCGCCGGGCACGTCTAGGCGAGCCACAGCATCGCAGCGCTCGCGCGTCAGGCGGCGCAGCCCCTTGCCTTCGGCGCCAAGCGCAAGAACGACAGGCGGACGCAGCGGAACTGTTTCCAGCGTTTCCGCGCCTTCCGAATCCAGCCCGACGATGCTGTAGCCAAGACGCGAAAAGTCTTCCAGCGCGCGGGCAAGGTTGACCACGGAAACGACGTCGACATGCTCTAGTCCTCCAGAGGCGGCCTTGGCCAGAACGCCACTGAATTCCGGGCTATGCCGCTCGGTGACAATCAACGCATCCACGGCGAAAGCCGCTGCAGTGCGCAGAATGGCGCCCACATTATGCGGATCCGTGATCTGGTCGAGCGCGACGACGACTCCGCTCTTTCGCGATATCTCGCTGATGTCGCGCTCTGGCAACGGTCGCGCCTCGAGCAACAGGCCCTGATGCACGGCTTCATCGCCGAGGCGGCGCGTGAGTTCGCGCGCATCCACGATTCGTGGCTTCAGTCCCACGGCGGCCGCTGCGTCGGCAATGCGTGGGAGAGCATTCTCGGTCGCGTGAAGGGCCAGCAGTTTGCGTCGGCCAGCAGTCAGCGCCTCGCGCACCGCATGAGCGCCATAAAGCAGAACGACATCGGGCGACGCAGGACTAAACCCGGCTTCCAAAGGCGGATTTCCGGCCTTCCCGGGCCTCCTCCCGCGCGGTTCGCCAGGCTGGTTGGCGACGTAGGTTTTCTTTGGTTTCCGACCCGGAGGTTTGCGACCCTGCGCTGTCATCTTTGCTCCTGTGGCGAAAAGCCAGCCGATACAATCGCCCTTCTGCTCAGCGCAGTATGGCGGCCTTCACCCACCAGTCGGGATGTTGCGCGCGGATCACGGCGGCGGCGCGCGAAGCCGCGAGACGCGAGACGAAAAGCGCGAAACACGTCGCTCCCGATCCCGACATGCGCGCCAGCCGACTGCCTTTAGCCGCCCGCAAGACCGCCAATACGTCGACGATAACCGGAGCCACGATGCAAGCCGCGTCTTCGAGGTCATTGCGCCCTTTGGCGAGGGCGCTCCATAGGCTTTGTTGATCCATGGCGGGGAGGACTGAAGGATGTGGCGCGCCAAGCGTCCGCGCTCCCACAGCCAGTCCCAGCCTTTGGAATACGGGACGGGTCTCGACCGCCACTCCCGGATTTACAAGAACGGCTGGCAGCAGCGGGAGCCTTATCGTTTCGCCCACGCTCTCCCCGGCGCCCCGCATGAAACGCGCATGTGGGTCAAGACAGACTGGCACGTCGGAGCCGGTGGCGCGAGCCGCCTCCGCGACACGAGGGTCGCTAGGCGCTAGATTGTTGGCGCGGGCCAAAAGACGTAAAGCCGCCGCAGCGTCCGAGGAGCCGCCTCCGATCCCGGCCGCCACTGGCAAGCGCTTGTTCAACCGAAATGTCCCGAGTTTTAGACCAGCGACGCGGGAAGCCAGATTCTCCGCAGCACGCAATACCAGGTTGTCTGGCCCCCCGCCTGCAGCCTGCGCGGTAGGCCCTGCGACTTCCAGCGCAAGCTCTGGTCCCGGCGCGAGTGACAGAACATCTCCCATCCCGGTGAAGGCGACGAGACTCTCAAGTTCGTGATAGCCATCTTCCTCCCGGCGACCCAGAACGTGCAGCGTCAGATTAATCTTCGCGGGAGCCCGCGTAATCAGCATACGGACGAAGCCTTCATTAATTCCATCGGCGAATCAAGCAACAAGGCCATTTTTCCTTCGTTGTTCAATCAGGTTGGCGACACAGAAGCGTGTCTCGCAGCAGATCATCGCAAGCGTGACGCTACTCCACCATGGCCGCCAACACTATGTTCGACGCGCAGAAACCAATCTATGGCGTCGGCAAGCGCTTCACCAAGCGGGCGCGACTGGTACCCCAGTTCGCGGCGCGCCTTGGAATCGTCGAAGAACATTGGAGTCGCCGCAAGCCGCAGCCCCTCGAGATTAAGGAATGGCTCGCGGTCAACGATCCGCGCGAGACACTCGTTTAGAAAGGCCAGCGGCACGAGCGGCGCGCGCGGCAACCGAACCGTCGGAGGCTTGCGGCCAGTCAGGCGGGCGATCTCACCGAGCAATGACGCCAGGTCGATATTCTCGCCGCCGAGAATATATCTCTCGCCGATGCGGCCAAGTCTTAGCGCCGCAAGATGTCCTTTCGCCACATCGTCGACGTGGACAACGTCAAGACCTGTGTCGACGAATGCGGGCATGTTGCCTCGCAGAGATTCCAGAATTATTCGACCAGTGGGCGTTGGCCGCAGATCACCCGACCCGAGTGGCGCAGTCGGATTGACGATCACGGCGGGCAGACCCTGCCGCAATATCATCTCCTCCACCAAACGTTCTCCCAGTATCTTGCTGCGCTTGTAGGTGCCAACTCGCGCCTGGCATGACATGCGCTGCGTTTCGTCGCAAAGACCCTCGCGATTTGGCGCAAGGGTAGCGACACTGCTCGTATGGACGACACGTTCGACGCCCGCGCGAAGGGCCTCTTCCATTACAATGCGGGTTCCCTCGACGTTCGTTCGCAACATTTTCGCCGGATCCGGCGTCCAAAGGCGATAATCCGCGGCTACGTGGAACACATAACGCGCGCCACGAACCGCCTCACGAACGCTGACCGGGTCAGTGACGTCGCCGACGGCAACCTCGTAGTCATCTTTAATGTGGACGCGCGGGCTCGTCGAACGCATAAAGGCGCGCACTCGGAACCCCGCTTCATGCAGCGCTCGCGCGACCGCTCCGCCAATAAAGCCGCTGGCGCCGGTGACAAGCGCTATGTCACCGCTGGCGAGGCCGCGAGCGTCTCTGCGCGCGCCCTCAATTTCATCATCTGCTGTTGTCACAAACTGCCCGCCCAACTTCGCCGCACAAGCGCTTTGACAGGCTTAATTGCGAAATAAGGAGATATCGCGCCGCCGCAATTAAAAATCTGAAATATTTTGCAATGCGCTGACAGGGCGGCCTCGTACAAAATGCTTTTTTTCAGTTCAGCGCAATTCTTCCTTGTCCGCCGCTGATCAGCTACTCCGCGCCAAATCCAATAATGTCAACCCTTCATTATCATCGTCCGGTCTGCCGTCATTGTCTTCCTTTCGCCCGATCTCGCTACCCTTTGCGGCGGCGGGCAATCGAATTACGCTGCGCGCGACGGACTGTGATTTGACCTCCTCGGCCTCCAGCCGACCGAGGTCCTGACGCACCAGGAAAACGAAGATCACATAGGTGCAAAGAGCAAGAAAGGCGATCACTACGTCGATACCCGAGAAGCCGAACAATCGTCCCGAAATGACGCTTGGCCCAATAATCAGGGGCACGAAAGGCCAAAGAGCAACCATTATGCGGAATTCCGTGGCGCCCAGGCCGCCATAGGACAACCGATGCACGCCTTCAACCGCAGCGCGGAGATATGTGTAGGAGCTCATCAGCAAATAAAGTGAAAGCACCAGAAGTGACGAGCACAGCGTAAAATATGGCGAACAGCCCAGACCAATCACGATCATGCTCTGCGCCACGAGGTCGCTTGAATGGTCGATCAGGAAGCCGTATTTCGGTCTCTCGATCTTGCGATGACGAGCGAGGGATCCGTCCAGCGAATCTCCGAACCAGTTGATCGCCAAGCCTGCCGCTACGAGAGCGAGAAAAGCGGGCGAGAAATTGCACAACACAAAACCGACGCCCGTAGCGCCTGCTCCCCACAAGCCGATCGCGGTCAAATGGTCCGGAGTAGCCCGCGCCGGCAACCGCCTCACAATGCGATCAAGCAAAATACGTTCGTGGGTGGCGACGAAACTTGTGTTGAGTCTGGATGTAGACATCACCCCTCCAGCAATCGTGTCGCCGACGCCAAACACATTTGGGGCGGTCGCCACGAACTCTGCCGCAAACCACTCCACCTAGTCGCGGCGATTCGCATGCCAATCATCTCCAAAAAACCATCTCCGCCAAGTTCGCTTAGTTGCCCACAGAAATTTCACCCTCCAAGGCGGAAAATTCTTGCATCTCCTGATAACTATAATTCAGGATACCTTAACAGGCAACTTACGCGCCAACCTAAATGTTGCGATGCAGCGTTGCAAATGTCGACACCGCCTGCGCCTCTCGCCGGGGTCAAATTCCTTTCGCCACATACACCATGCCTGCTCCTTGGATGAGCGGCGAAGTCACCATCTGGAACATCTGGAAATATTTTCCGATTTCCGTAATCGGCGCGTTCGAAACGAACAATATGTCTTTGTCGCGCATAGCGAATCTTCTCGCCAGGAACAAAGCCGAAGGGTCGCGCATATTGAGGTGATAGGCGACCGGCGTCTGAGCGCCACGTGGCAGGACGGGGGAGACCCCCGGAAACTCCCTTACCAGGTCTGATGTCTCGTAACGCATCACGAAGAGACCAGCGGGATCCGCTCGCTGATCCTGTAACCCGCCAGCTTTGCCGACCGCTTCCTCCAACGTGAGCCCCCGCGCATCGAACGGGATCATTGCGTTTGCGCCTGTCGCACCCGCCACGGTGAAGGTTTGCGGTGTGCGCTCCACCGTCAGGACGTCGCCCGGTCGGACATATATATTCTCTCGGGGATCCGCCAGCAGGGTCTGAACCGGAACGCGCACGGTATGCCCGTCGCGTGTCAGGCTGATAAAAGTTTCATGAGTCGATGAACGGAAGCCGCCAGCCGATGCGATTACGTCCATTACGCGGTCACCGCGCAGGCTTAGCGGTATGCGCGCGCCAGTTGTCACTTCGCCGGTCACCGTTACGGTGCTGCTGGCGTTTTTCATCACGTTAACAATAGCCTGCGGCTCGATCGCTTTGCCTTTCAAGCGTTCGACGATCGCGGCTTCGACCTGTTGCGGGGTGCGTCCCGCAGCCTGGACGCGGCCGCCATACGGCACAGTAATGGATCCGTCCCGCCCAACCATTTGATCCGGGATGGGCGCGGCATGCGATCCCGCGTTGACGGACCCTTGCACTGCCGAGGAGAAAAGACCGCCGGAAGCAGCCTCCCAGATCGTGACCTGTACGATGTCCCCTACCCCGATCACCGGCGATATTGGCGGGCGATAATCCCCAAACCTCCCGCGCAGGCTTGCGCCTCCTCGGCGAGCAAGGAGGGACACCGCCGACGGCGTGACTTCAACCACCGTGAATGGCGGATCAATGTTTTGCTCGGTCGCAGTGCCGGCTTCAATCAGGGAATCTCGGGATGGGCCGCTGCCGGGCGCAAGCTCACAACTCGCGAGGCCAAGCGCCAATGCTCCTGCCGCAATCTGTCGAACAAATCCCAATATGTCGGTCCTTTTGATGTCGATAGCCCGCAAATCTCTTGCCAACACGGAGCCCTCGACGTCAGCACGGTTAACCCAGCTCACAAGGAGATACAAGACGCCTAAAGCGCAGGCAACAGTTAAAGAACAACTGTGACATAAATCGTACGGACACCATTAATTAATCCTTACATTAATAATTAATCGTTAAGTATAAAATTGCCGGCGAGATCAATCGTGGCCGCAAAAATAGCCTTTATTATCATTGCTATAAATTGCCGGCCAGTAAAGCCACTGCCTAAGGGGCGGCCCCAGCAGCGGCGACTTGCTTGGCGCTTATGTGCAATTTATCATCTACTCCGTTTGTCGTTAAGAGGCGCCCGCTTGAAAGGCGCCGCGCGAGCGACCCGCAGCGGCGACCGGGGACCGCTCGCAGTGGAGGCGACATGAATGAGGATATCGGAACATTTTTCGCGCCGATCACACTTTTGATCGGTGGCGCGCTTATAGCGGCCGGCCTTCTGTCTTTCCTGGACCTGAATTATTTCAAGACCAAGCTCAGGGCCAGAGTCGCTCTCGCCGTGGGCCTTGCCTTTCTGTTCGCAACCGAGGCAATGTTTCTCGCCAGCAGCGGAGCGGGGCGCTATTTGGCTGGCCAGCGGTTGGACGTGACTGATTGTGAGTTCAAGGTCGAAGAGGCGTTTCCGCTTGAACGCGGCAAAAGTGGAAATGTGATAGGCCAGAATATCAAGCAATGCATGGATCAGCTTGGCTACGAATGGGCGATCGACCACGCCCATTGTCAGGAAGCAAAACTTGCGACCAACACTTTCTGTTACCTGCCCAGGAACCCCTTTGCCCGTGCTATCGTCGCGTTTCAGATGAAATTCGAGTGATAACATCGCACCACGCCGTTGCAGGCTATCTTGATGGAGACGCTTCAATGAAAGTTTTTCGCTATACCCTCAGTTTGTTTGCGTTCCTTAGCCTGGCGGGCGTTGCTTTCGCGCCGGCCTACGCGCAGCAGACTCAACCGTCTGCGCCCGCAGCTGCCCCGCCGCCCGTGGCGCGGCCCGCGACTCCAGCGCCGGCAGCCCCGAAAAGCCCCGCCGCAGCCCTGCTCGACATCAATTCCGCGAGTTCCGCTGATCTCGACGCCCTGCCGGGCATCGGAGCCGCGCGCGCCGACGCCATTATCAAAGGCCGCCCCTACAAGGGAAAAGACGACCTGGTGCAAAAGAATATCCTGCCAAAGGGCGTTTATGACAAGATCAAGGACAAGATCATCGCCAAGCAGAAGTGAAGCCGACTCCTGTCGCCAGTTGTCGGAGGCGGGACGAGCAGGCCTCTCGCCGCTCGTTTCTGCGAACGTCGGGTTCCTTCCGCCCCGGCTGTGGAAAGCAGCGAGAAACGCCTTTTGATTGCGAGAGGTGGGCAGTTTCGCCAATGATCCTTCCTGGCCAGTTGGATCGAAAAACGGCCCGCTAGAACGCTTTCGAACGAAGCCAGAGCCAATTCGCCTCGAACAGGCCTTTCAAACCATAAGCTGGAACGAGTTTGCGGCTCGCTTGGCTGGGCCAGTTCACCACTCCGGCGCTCCTCGGCCGTGGCGCGCGCCAAGCGCGAGCAACATTAAATGTCCTGGAGCGATTTTGACGCGCACATTTGCCGACGTGTTGCCGATCGACGCAACTCTCCCGCAGATTCGCGATGCGCTTGACGCCCAGCGAAGCCTCGTGCTCGTCGCGCCTCCCGGCGCGGGCAAGACGACGCGTGTGCCGCTGGCTCTGCTTGACGCTCACTGGCGCGGCGACGCCAAAATCATTCTGCTGGAGCCGCGCCGGCTGGCAGCCCGGGCGGCCTCCGCGCGCATGGCGGCATTGCTGGGAGAGCCCGTGGGCGGGACCGTCGGCCTGCGGATGCGGCTCGAATCAAAAGTCTCGGCTAAGACACGTATCGAAGTCGTCACGGAGGGCGTCTTCGCCAGGATGATACTTGATGATCCGGAGCTCGGGGGCGTAGCCTGCGTCTTATTCGACGAATTTCACGAACGCTCCCTGGACGCCGACCTTGGCCTTGCTTTGGCGCTCGACGCCCAAGGCGCGCTGCGCGAAGACTTGCGGCTGGTGGCGATGTCGGCGACAATTGACGGCGCCCGCGTCGCCAGCCTGATGCGCAATGCGCCGGTGATAGAAAGCGCCGGCCGCGCCTTTCCCGTCGAAACCATCTATATCGGCCGTGACCCCAACCAGCGCCTTGAGGAAGGCGTCGCACGCGCTGTGCTGCGGGCGCTGTCCGAGCAACAAGGGTCGATCCTCGCGTTCCTGCCCGGTCAGGCTGAAATCAAGCGCGTTGCTTCGCTGCTGGCGGAACGTCGCCTGCCAGAGAATGTCGAGATCGCTCCGCTTTACGGCGCTCTCGACCGCTCGGAGCAGGATCGCGCCGTCGCCAGAACGGCCTCCGGTCGGCGCAAGATAGTGCTGGCCACATCCATCGCCGAAACCTCACTGACTATCGAGGGAGTTCGTGTGGTTGTCGATTGCGGCTTTTCCCGCGTGCCGGTGTTCGAACCCGACCTCGGGCTGACGCGCCTTGAAACAGTCCGCGCCTCGCGCGCGAATGTCGATCAGCGACGCGGACGGGCGGGCCGAGTCGAGCCAGGGGCCTGTTACCGTTTATGGGACGAGCCCGCGATGGGAGCGTTTCCCGCCTTTGCCGCCCCGGAGATTCTCGCCGCCGATCTTTCAGGGCTTGTGCTTGATCTGGCTCATTGGGGGGTTCAAGACCCGACGTCGCTGGCGTTCCTCGACCCTCCTCCACGTCCCGCCTGGAACGAGGCAGCGGCGCTGGCGAAGGAGCTCGGCGCGCTGGACGCGGAAGGGCGCCTGACCCCAAAAGGCCACGCAATGCGGGCGTTGCCTGTGCCCCCGCGTCTGGCCTGCATGATCATCGAGGCGGCTAGCCACGGATACGCCGAGCGCGCGTCACAGCTAGCCATGCTGCTGTCGGAACCGGGGCTTGGCGGCGGCGACGCCGATGTGACCTCCCGCCTGCAGTGGCTTCTGAGCGACGGGGGGCAAAGGGCGCGGGATGCGCTCCGGCTGGCGGCGCGTTGGGCGCGGCAGGCCGCTGCAGTCAACAAATTTAGCGTCAGCACGCCCTTGTCCGACGGCGCCTTGCTCGCACTGGCGTTCCCGGACCGCATCGCCAAGGCGCGCGGCGGCGGCAATTTTCTGATGGTCAACGGGCGCGCGGCAAGCCTTTCGCCCGAAAATCCACTGGCGCGAGAGGCTTTCCTCTCCATTGCGGAAATCGCTGGTCGCTCCGCGCAAGCTCGCATTCTGGCGGCCTGCGCGCTGACCTTCGAAGAGATCGCCACGCTCGCGGGCGCCAGACTGGAAACGCGGGACGAGACCTTTTTCGACTCCGCTAGCGGGACGCTTCGCAGGCGACGTTTTCAAAGCCTTGGCGCTCTGCGCCTTGCGGAGCAGAACCTGCCCGCCGACCCAAGCCTGGAGAGCGCGGTCATTCTGGCGCGCGCCGCCGCCTCGACTGGAATCGACCGCCTCCACTGGAGTGACGCGCAGAGACAAAAACGCGACCGCGTCGCCTTTCTGCGCCGGACCGACGGCGACAATTGGCCTGATCTGGGCGACGGCGCGCTCGCAGAGAACGCCCAGGACTGGCTTGCTCCTTTCATTGTAGGCCGCACGGGTCTCGCAAACATCACGTGCGGGGATCTCGACGCGGCTCTGGCGAACTTGCTGCCTTACGATCTCGCTCGTCGCCTCGACGCCGAAGCGCCAGCTTTTTTCGAAACGCCTGCCGGTTCACGCATCGCACTGGATTACGCCGCCCCAAATGGTCCGCTCCTATCCGTGCGCGTTCAGGAACTTTACGGGCTCGCCCAGCATCCAACGCTGGCGCGCGGGCGCGTTCCAATCACGCTCGAACTGCTCTCCCCGGCCAGGCGGCCCATCCAGACGACGCGCGACCTTCCCGGCTTCTGGATCGGCTCCTGGAATGACGTGAAGAAGGAAATGAAAGGCCGCTATCCACGGCATTTGTGGCCGGACGACCCTTCCAGGGCGGCTCCAACAACGCGAGTCAGGCCTCGCGGTTGAACCAACTGCTTGATGTCCGCTTTTGGATACATCCCTTAAGAGGAACGCAATCATTCGTCTTTACGCTGAGGAAAGCTATATTTTCCCGCCTTGCGAATTGGCGCGCGCAGTCGGCGGCAAAGCGAACAATCGCGCCAGGGTTTGCCGGCATGTTGAGCAGCACGATCAAATACGGAGGCTTCGCGCTTGTCTTTTTCGTCGTGGCGGCCCAATTCGGCCAAAAGATGACTTTTCATTTGCCGACGCGGCGCCCGGCTCAGGCG
>Ga0182013_10007203_pt1 | contig 12344 bp, 6 predicted proteins | sample 612S2MmetaG_FD_120487 | JGI IMG/M metagenome (GOLD analysis project Ga0182013, IMG submission 120487) | Permafrost microbial communities from Stordalen Mire, Sweden - 612S2M metaG | ecosystem: Environmental > Terrestrial > Soil > Wetlands > Permafrost | place: Sweden: Stordalen | collected...
ATCCGGGATTCTCCTTGAAGTGTGCTTGGCGGCTCACCTCTCGGAGTTTCTTGGATGGACTCCCGTAAATGTCAAACTGCTACTGCCTCCCCGGCAGAGCCGGGGGATCTCCCTTTGCATTAGTGTAGACCGAAAGCACGATGCCAAGTGGCTGTTTCCTCAAGAAAAGGCCACCTCTCACCGCTCTCAAAAAGTCTACCTGTATTCCGAAAACGGTCTAGGGCGGAGAAGGGCCGTGCCAGGCGAGCATAACTGCCTGGCACGACTCCCCAGCGTAATTAGAAGCTGATACGAGCGGTGAACTGCACGTTCCTTGGGTTTGTTGTGGTTGCGTTGGGCAGGCCAAAAGAAGAGTCCGTCGGATTCGTGTCCGGTGTTGCGAACACGTGGCGATTCAATAGGTTCGTCGCCTCAGCTTTGAACACGAAAGTCACCCCTTCGCGAATTGGCGTGGTCTTCATCAGACTGATGTCTTCCTGGTCGTAGTGCTGCGACCTTACCTCTGCTGTGACCCTGGGCATGTTGCCAAAGGTATAGGCTCCGGTACCCCGGACGGCAGTGCTGTTGGGGTCGATAAAGGCAGCAGGATTGAAGAAGCTGGTCTCTCCAGCGACAAAAGGGTTCAACTTGCCCGCGTGATATGACGTGCTCGCCAGGGCCTGCCCCTGAACCCGACTATAGCGGATGCTGTTATCCCAGCCTGGAATTCCGGTTGCGCAGCAAAATGTGATCGGTTGTCCGGACTCGTAGCGCTGAACTGTGCCAGCCTCCCATCCTCCGGCAACGTAGCTCGACAGTCCATGGTTCAGGTACGCCTTTCCTTTCCCAAAGGGCAATTGGTACAAAGGCGCCAGCACAAGAGTTTGTGGAAGGTCTTCCGAGGAGAGGGCCTTTTCCTGGTGAAGATTGGTGGGATTCTGTATGGTCGTGGGAACGTCGCCCGGAATTGCGCTTTCGGCATCCGTCAGATTCTTCTCCCATGTATAAGAGACCTGCAAAGATAATCCATTCCGGTAGCGCCGGCTCACGGACACGAGGAGCGCGTTGTAGGTGGACATGCCCACGTTCTGGAGGCAGCAGCCTGAGTCGATTGCGGAATACTGGGGGAAAGGACGGAGAGCGCGGTTGATTGGCGCTGCTGCTCCCCATAGGGAGGTGAACCCCGGAAAGGGAGAAGTCACTCCCACCGTGTTCCCAGCCACGCTGGAATTCAGTTCATCACCAAGTCTGAACGCACTCAAAGGGATATTGTTGAGGTTCTGCAGAGTCGAACGAAGGTTCTGCCCCTTGTTGCCCAGATAGCCCACTTGAAGGATAAGGTCCTGTGCAAGCTGCTGCTGAAGCTGGAGGCTCCACTCATAGAGTGCTGTCGGCTTTCCGAACGAAGGCTTGATATAACTGTTGTCCAGGGGCTGACCGTTGAAGATGCCAGGGTCCAGAATGGGCGGTTGAACGTAGGTAGGGTAGCCTTGGTCGGTCAAGAACGATGGCGAAAAGCCATCGCTGCTTGTAAAGACGGGCTGAATCTTGTAACCAGCATTCGTTCCACCCCCGTCGTCGGCATACTGCAGCGGTCCATACATGACGGCCGCCCCGCCTCGTATCACAGTCGTATCTTTTGCAAACGGTGCAAACGCAAAGCCGAGGCGAGGCGCAATGTCTTTGTAGTAGGTGTTGGCCCAGCGCGTATTGCCTTTGTACTGTGTACCGAAGACGAGAGCCCCAGGAATGTTGTACTCGGGATCGTTCGCGGTCGGGCTGAAATTAGACGTGTAGTTGTGTGCTGCCGTGCGGGGAACATCCACGTCCCAGCGGAGACCGAGGTTGAGGGTCAACTTCTCACTCACCTTCAGGTCGTCCTGGGCAAACAACGCGTAGTAGAACGACGTCCATCGCGGCTGTACTGAATTCAGCCCCGACCCAAAGTTGCCACTGGAGGTCTGGCCAAGGAGAAGGCTCGCCAGGCTGTTACCGTCAAGTTCCGAATTCGCTGGGTCCGACGCCGTCTGCGCACGATCAAAAGCCAGGCTAGGTGTCGGATAGGCGAGCGGAGTGAACTGCTGAATACGGAAGTCCAACCCGAACTTCAAGCTGTTGCGCCCCTTCTCCATGGTTATGCTGTCATTAAAGCGGAAGCCGTTGTCGATCCAATCGCTGTTCAAGCTATATTGATTGCCTAAGTTGCGGTACTGATCCCGACCGTCGAAGTCGACAATTGGAAAGGCCTTGGAAGCAGGCGAATTAGAAATCCCAAGTTGTTGCGCGTAATCGATGTTGTTGAAAGTCGGAAACGGGAAGTTAGCGCTATTCGAGCGGTTATATCCGACATTGAAGTGGTTCAACACGGTTGGAGAAATGATAAAGTCCCAGCCAGCGCGGCCAAAATGAGTCGTGAAGTCCTGCTTCCATGTACCCGAATCTTCAGGATAGGGAAGAAGGGGAGTTGCACAGCAGGTGCGGAGATTCTCGCGTGTCGAGTAAGACCCAAAAAGTTTCTGCCGGGGCGAAGGACTGGCATCAGCCCGAATCGTGTAAGTGGTGTTATTGACCGGAAACGAACTCGCATAAAAGTAGTTGTTCAAAAGCCCCGTCGTGGTGGGAACGGGAATGTACTTGAGAATGTTATTTGCCACCGTGCTGAAGGGCGTCGTAATCTTGTTGCCTGCGAAAGCGGTCCGGCATGGCGTTCCGTTCACAACCCGTTGCGTTGAAGGGTCGAATATCTCACCGGGGTAAACAGGGCTGCCATCACAGGGATTGGTAGCCGTGCTGCCAGTAGCCGGCGGCGCCGCCGGATTGTAAAGATACGTAAAATCCCCGCCCCGCTCGAGAAGCGTCGGCACCGTGCTGATCTGCGTCCCCCCAACCCTACGCGAGAGTTGCTCCCAGGCGAAGAACAAGAAGAGCCTATCGGCCCCGCTGAAGACGTGCGGAATTGTTGCGGGTCCGCCCAGTGCGACCCCATAATCTTCCTGCTTATCGTCTGGCCTTTTATAAAGACTGCTGCACTGGGGAGTATTGTTCGCACCCGCACAGTTTGCGGCTAGATTTCCATTATTGAACCAGGTGTTTGCGTCGAGCGCCTCATTCTTGAAAATGTCGAAAGCCGTGCCGTGGTACTTGTTCGTGCCGCCCTTTGTCACAAAGCTTTCGATGCCACCTTGGGTCCGCCCGTATTCCGCCGCGGGAATACCGATCGTGATCTTGAACTCCTGAATCGCCTCTACGGATGGCGCCTCTTCGTCGAACGAGGAGCCGTTCTCACTTCTAGTCTGGCTCGCGCCGTCGAGCAGGTCATCATTGGCAAACGCCTGTCCGCCAGCGATCTTCAACGTATAAATGCCGTTGAAGCTGTTCGCGGACCCTGGGCCCGTTGTCCCGGGCAGCAGAAATTCAAATGATTCCGGAGACCGAAAAGCGCCGACGCCGCCAAGCGCAAGCGGCAGCTCTTCGATCGCCTGGGACTGAATCGTTCCAGCAATGTCAGATGATTGCGTCTCTACTGTGGGCGCGGAAGCATCCACGCCGATCGTCGTTTCGTTGCTGCCGGCCTTAAGCGTCAGGTTCAGGGCGGACACATCTCCGATCGTGATTTGTACCCCCCGCTGGACCAGAGTCGAAAAGCCGGGGGCTGATGCCGTGACATCGTAGGAGCCGAGATTCAACTCCGAAAATCGATAGGAGCCCTCTGTGCTAGAAACCGTGCTCCGCACAACCCCTGTATTGGGATCTCGGACCGTGACCGCGGCTCCCGAAATAGCCGCTCCCGATTGGTCCAAAACGCTTCCTGACAGAGATCCGCGCACCGATTGTGCAAAGGCTACATCAGACGGAAAGAAGGTACCCTCTAAAGCCGAGATCGTGCAGATCCCAACCAGTACCGTGATCATCCAGCTCAACTTCTTCATTATGTTACCTCCTGGTTCGTAGTGTTGACTCCGAAATGTTGCACACCACTAGCCGGTCAAACTCCATTGCTATGGCTATGCAGTGTCTTTGGTTCAGTAAAGCTCCAGGCCTTCTACGCTGCAGAATTCGCAATCTGCCTGCCTGCACCGCCGCGAAGACTTCCAAGACGAGGGCGAACAGAGTGGGCGGGTTGATTACGCAACCATAATTGCTTTCTAGCGAAATCGATTATAGGTAATAGATTTCTACTTGGAGGTTGTCAAGAAACACCCTTGCCTCCGTCCCCGCGCACATAAATGGTGTCCTTCCGGCAAGCCTGTGTAAGCCCGTTGGGTGTGGAATCGCTAAGAAAAAACGGGGGTGGCAGGAAAACCCTTTGTTGCTGGCCGGAACGGCTGATATGTTTGGCGGCATAAGCCAATCAGATCAACAAGTTAACGCATATCTGCTTCGAATTGTGTTGCGCCGGACCAGCCCGCATGTCTGGCGATGAGTTGTTGTGGGCAGCGATTCCACCCTGGGCCAGCTGCATCAAGCTGTGCAGGCTCTCTTTGGTTGGGCGGACTCGCGGCCACATCGATTTGTTCTTCGCGGTCATTCGCTCGGTGGCTCCGCCACGGCCGGCGCTTCGCCTTGGCTGGGTGCTGAGGTGCCTCTTTCCGAATTCAAGCTGCTTGCCAAAGAGAAATTCTTCTACGACTGCGGCTTCGACCACGTCAATGTCCCGGTCTGGCGGCACGAGATTCGATTTGAAGCTGCACTGGCTTCGGATCGAGAGCGGCTTCCGCACTGCATCGGCGGCGTGGGCGGTCCTCCGTTGGAACAAACGGGCAGCCCGCAGGAACTCTCCAATCTGGCGGATCTCTTCACGCCTCAATTCGTGCTGAATCAATTGACGGAATTGGTTGATCGCGGATCGAGCGATGCCGAGCTGGCTCAGCATATGAGGCACCTTCACCCGCGCCCGAATTGCCAAGATGGGCGCGGTGGAGCAAATGGTTCGGGCGTTCGCACCAGGACACCATTTGAGCGCCTGCATGGGCTGATCCTCGGTGGCTTCGTGCCTAGCGCGGTGTATGCCCTCGTACATTTTGAGGCGGCTGCGCACCCGATTTTCTGGGTCATGATTCTTGGTGGGCTCGCATACTCCGCCATTTCAGTCTTCCATTGGGCGAAGAGCGCTTTCCACATGTGGGTAAAGGCTGTGGGTTTCGTCTTACTCCTGGAGGGCATGGTCACTTTTTCCAACGAACGCTGGCTGGGCCTCACCGGGTTGGTTCTGCTCGTCACTATCAACGGAATTAGTGCCGCCGTGGCGCTCCAAGCAGAAGGGTAAGGAAGAACAACCGCCGCCACGCCATGCCGGGGAGGTGGCCGATGCTGCGCCTTTCTCCAGACGTCACATTTCCTTCATGGGGAGCCGCCCAATTGGAGAACCGGTGGGTGGCGGCCACGTCACAGCGCTCAACCACCACGCAGTGACCGACCGGCATGGACAGGCGGCTCCTCCAGGCCCTTTGGGAATCGGTAGGAGTCGCTGCCAGAACCCTCCAGCCTGCAAGGAGATGATGTGTACAAAACTATTTCGGTCTTTTTGTAAAAGCTTTCCGCGAATTGGCGCTCACTTCGGTACTAACCTTTAGGGGCCCAGATTAGGCCACTGCACGGAGAGGAATCAAATGACGTCTGAAGTGAGAAGTAAAGTGGGCAATTTGCCCAGTGAACTACGCGCTCGCCTTCGCGAATTGGAAGCCGAACATGTTGACAACGACGATGGGACCGCACACGAAGCGAGAGAAGCTCTTGTGGTTGCATTGGAGCATTACCACGGCAGCAGGTAGGGGCGTCTGGAGGTCGGCCTCCAAGAACTGGCACTGCCAGCCATGCCGGTCTTGGAAGGACATGTACACACGGTGGGTTTGGTCTTGCGGGAGCATACCGGCGTCAGGGTCGAACATCACTTCCTCACGGTCCGCTGTTGCCGGGTGACGAGTCCGTCTGGCCGACCGAGGAAGACTTCGGAAGGCAGGTACCGGCGCAGTTTGCCGCACAGGGGGCACGTGACTGCGATGGATTGGAACGGGAACTCCTCCCGGCCTGACGGCACGTCGCGGCGGCAGCGTTTGCACTGCACGACGAAGGTCTTGCGGCCTGACGCGCTTGGGAACATGGAGACATTATAGGCGAATACGAGGCGAAGACGCTCACGGGGGGGAGCCCCAAGCCGCCCCAGCCGCAAATCGTATGGAAACAATGTGCTGAAAATAGAGGCTTTACGCCGGTTGGTTTAATGCGAATTTAGTGAAATCTGGAAATTTTTCGGCCAGAGTTGTGGTCGAAAGATTGTATGGTTAAAATACCTAACCTTCTGATTCAACTATAGTTCAAGTACAGTTCGGCCTTAGCGAGGCCAGAGCGCAGTTTTGTCCCCCAGTGAGACTGTTTGACTGGATTTCGGGGGATTTATCTTCTTGCAACTTATTGAAAATATTTATTTTATTATATTTTCTTGACAACTTGGTGCCGAAGAAGGGATTCGCCCCTCGGCTACTTAGCTACGTCCCCTCAAAGTCCCCGCTCCTGGCCGCGAGCGCCCCACGTTGAGCGAAGTCGGCGATTTCATCTTATGAGATATCAACTTTCACCTTATGGGGCCAAACTTTCACTTTATGCGTAAACCCACACAGGGAGGCACGTTCTTATCCTGCAAGCGGAGGAGATTCGGCAAGTTTCCGCCCAGGTGGGTACTAGCCTTTATGACGCCTCCCCAACCTGAACAGAATGCCACGATTGTCGCGATCCTCCGTAACCGCCACACCTATCTCACCACGGTTGAGGTGATGGCAATCCTCAACCGCAGCCGGAACCTGCTTTGTGCCATGGTGCGCGAGGGGCGCATTCCAGCGTACCGTGACGGCAACTGCTACCTGTTCGATCCGCTCGAACTTGCCGACTGGTTGGAGGCCCGCCGAACCCAGCGCAGGGCGGCCTAGTCTATCCCGCGAACATCCTCCAATGTCCTTAGCGCAAAAGGGCCACCCGTGGAGGGTGGCTTTTTTTGCACCCAAAGACATCCCTGAACTGGTTACACGTGGTTACACATTCTCCTCATTTTTGCGGATATAAACAGGGATAGACGAGTATAATCGTACATGTGGCGAAGGCCACAAAACCCGCACCTGGAGCGGGGCAAACGCGGAATAGCCATGATTCTAGCGGACTATTAGATTCTGCCGTTTTTGCGGCACGACTAAAGTCGTGCCCTTTCAAAGCCCGACCTTCGCCACAGACTGCTAGACTGGGAGCACATGATCCTCCCGTTTGTCCGCGAAGTTTTTGCGGAGCTGGAGCACTCTTCGGGGTTTGAGCGCGTACGAAGGCATCTGAGCCTGGGTGCGGGGCGGAGACGTGTGTCCGGGCTGACGGCGACGGCGCGGGCCATTTATGTGCCGCTGATGGCGCGGGCAGCGCGGCAGCCGGTGATCGTGCTGGTGGCCGACAACAAGGCCGCCGAGGCTCTGGAGCCGATGCTGCGCGCCGGCTGCGAGCTGACCGGAGCGATCGACCCCGGGGCAGTGGTGCGGCTGCCGGCCCACGATGTGCTTCCCTTTGAAAATCTTTCCCCTCACCCGGACGTGCAGGAACAGCGGGCGGCGGCGTTGTGGAAGCTGGCGACCGGAGGGGTTTCCATTTTGATTGCGCCGGTGGAGGCGGCGGCGCTGAAGCTGTTTGACCGCGGCTACTATGCCGGCCTGGCGATCACGCTGAAGCGCGGCGAAGAGGTGGACGTGGAGGTGCTGACCGGGCACCTGGCCTCGGTGGGCTACACGCAGATGGACCTGGTGGAGATGCCGGGGCAGTTTACGCGGCGGGGCGGGATTCTGGACGTGTACTCGCCGGAAGCCGACCGCCCGGTGCGCATCGAGTTTTTCGGCGACGAGATTGAGACCATCCGCAAATTCGACCCGGAGACGCAGCGGTCGCAGTCGGCGCTGGACGAAACGCAGTTGCTGCCCTTGACGGAGACGCCGGTGACCGAGCACCTGCTGGCCGCGGTGCATGGACGCCTGAACCAGCAACGGGTGGAGTTCAAATCCGGCGGCGAGAGCGACGAAGATGCAGGCATCGACCAAGAGATGGCGATGGAGGCCGCCGCGGCCGGTGGCGTGAGCGTCTTTCCGGGGTGGGAGTTTTTCTCTTCGGTGGCCGGAGCGGACAAGTCGCTGCTGACGTTGCTGCCAAAGTGCGCGCTGTTTATCGAAGAGCCGGCCATGGTGCGCAACCAGATCGACCGCTGGTGGAACAAGGTTGAGCAGAGGCACGAGCGGTCGGCGATGGGCTCGCTGATTACTCCCGAAGACATCTATCTGCGCCCGGAAGTGTTGCAGGCCGCTCTCGACGCGCAGATGGGCCTGGACCTGGATCAGTTGGGCGTTGTGGACGTGCTCGACGCGGACCTTACACTGGGCGAGATTGAGCTGAACACGCGCCCCACGCTCCGGTTTCACGGGTCGATTCCGGCGCTGACCGAGCAGTTGCGCACGTTGATGGCCTCGGAGACGCGAATTGTGCTGACGGCTGCGCACCAGGCCGACGTGGAGCGGCTGGCCACAGTCTTGCGCGAGTACCAGATTCCGTATCGGCTGGGCAGCCGCAATCCGCATCCCGGCGAAACCATGCTCGACGAGGGCAGTTACCTGGCCGACGACATGCGGGTGCCGTTGATTGTGCGCACGCCGCTCGCCGCGGGGGTGAGCTTTCAGGACTCGAACCTGATTCTGTTTGGAGCCAACGATCTCTCCGACGACGCCGATGTGGCGGCGCGGCCGGAGCCGAAGCGATCGAAGACGGCGGCGTTCGTTTCCGATTTTCGCGACCTGGGCGTAGGCGACTACGTGGTTCATGTGGAGCACGGAATCGCGCAGTATCAAGGTCTGAAGGAAATTGTGCAGGACGGGCTCTCGGTGGAGTTCATGATCCTGGAGTTTGCCGAGGCGGCCAAGTTATATGTGCCGCTGACGCGATTGGACCTGATTCAGAAGTACCGCTCGACGGACGCGGGACCGGCGCCGGTGCTGAACAGGCTCGGTTCGCAGCAGTGGACCAAGACCAAGGCACGGGTGCGCAAGGCCATGCAGGATATGGCCGGCGAGTTATTGAAGTTATACGCCCAGCGAACCACCGCGCAGGGAAACGCATTCTCAAAGGACAACGACTTTCAGAAAGAGTTTGAAGACTCCTTCGATTACAACGAGACGGAAGACCAGCTTTCGGCGATTCGGGCCATCAAGTACGACATGGAATCGACGACGCCGATGGACCGGCTGCTGTGCGGCGACGTGGGCTATGGGAAGACGGAAGTGGCCATGCGCGCGGCCTTCAAAGCGGTGCAGGACGGGAAACAAGTCGCGGTGCTGACGCCCACCACGATTCTCAGCTTTCAGCATTTCGAGACATTCAAGAAGAGGTTTGCGCAGTTCCCCATCAACATCGAAATGATTTCGCGCTTCCGCACCGCGAAGGAACAGAAAGATATTGTGGCGCGGGTGGAGACGGGGAAGATCGATATCCTGATCGGCACGCACCGGCTGCTGTCGAAAGACATCAAGTTTCAGGACCTGGGCCTGCTGATTGTGGACGAGGAGCAGCGCTTCGGCGTGCGGCACAAGGAGCGGCTGAAGCAGATGCGCAAGGAGATCGACGTGCTGGCCATGAGCGCCACGCCGATTCCGCGCACGCTGCACATGTCGCTGGTGGGCCTGAGGGACATGAGCGTGATCGAGACACCGCCCAAGGACCGCATGGCGATTCAGACGGTGGTGGCGAAGTTCGACGAGAAGATTGTGCGCTCGGCGGTCGAAGTGGAGTTGGAGCGCGGCGGGCAGGTTTATTTTGTCCACAACCGGGTGGAATCGATCTACGAAATTGCCGCGCGGATTCAGGAACTGGTGCCCGCGGCGCGGGTTGCGGTAGGACACGGGCAGATGGGCGAGGCGGAACTGGAGCGGGTGATGCTGGCCTTCATGCGCCACGAGTACGACGTGCTGGTGGCGACGACCATCATCGAAAACGGGCTGGATATTCCGCTGGCCAACACCATGCTCATCAATCGCGCGGACCGGCACGGGCTGAGCGAGTTATATCAACTGCGAGGCCGCGTGGGACGGTCGAACCGGCGCGCGTATGCGTACCTGCTGATTCCTCCGGAGCAGGAACTGACGGACATTGCGCGCAGAAGGCTTGCTGCGCTGAAGGAGTTCAGCGACCTGGGCGCGGGCTTCAAGATTGCCGCTCTGGATTTGGAGTTGCGCGGCGCGGGCAACATGCTGGGCGGCGAGCAGAGCGGACACATCGAAGCGGTAGGATTCGAGTTATACACCTCGATGCTGGAGGCCGCGGTGAAGGAAATGAAGGGCGAGACGAGCGAAGAGCGGCCGGCCACCCAGCTTAACCTGGGCATAGCACTGAGGATTGATGAGAGTTACGTGCCGGAAGAAAATCAGCGGCTCAGGCTCTACAAGAAAATCGCGGGAGCGACCAGCGAGGCGGCGGTGGCCGAGGTGCGGGCGGAGATGGAAGACCGCTACGGCGCGCCGCCCGACGCGACGGTTTATCTTTTGGAGGCGTCCATGGTACGCCTGGAGTGCGAGCGGATCGGCATTGCGCAGGTGGACCGCAAGCGCACCGAGGTGCATATTCGCTTCATGGAGAAGGCGGCCATCGAGCCGCAGCAGTTGATGCGCCTGGTGGCGCGGAACGCCAAGCGGGGAGCGCAGTTCACGCCGCAAGGGCTATTGAAGTTTCCGCTTGCCGCGACCAGGAGCGACGAAGTTCTACTGGAGATTCACGAATTGATTGCCGACCTTTCGCCTGCGCCGGTGAGCGCATAACGCAATCGACTGAGTCTTGTACTAGAGTTAGCAAGTTATCCTCCGCTACGCGGAGTTAGCGAGTTAGCAAGTTTGCGGTTTCCATTCAGAGATTGATGACTTCGCTGAAGAGAGGCAAGATGAATAGGTTTGCAGCTGCGCTTGCGATTGGAGTTTGCATGTCTTCGATAACTGCCCACGCGACCAAGGAGACCTGGAAAGATCGATTCAGCAGAGTTTCCGACGAGTACTTTGACCAGGTGTACTTTCACTACGCTCCGACGAACGGGACGCTGGTGGGCTATCACCAGTATGATGCGCAGTTGGAGGACTACTCGCGCAAGAATATCGACGGCGAGATTGCCGCGCTGAAAGATTTTGAAAAGCGCATTGAGGCGATTCATCCGGATGCGGCCGCGGCGGATTTTGTTCCGCGGAGTGACCGGGAGATTGTGCTCGCGAACATCCGCTCGCAGTTGCTGACTCTGGAAACGATTCGTCCCTTGGAGAAGAATGCGGACAACTATTCGAGCGCGTGCGCGAATGGGGCGTTCTCGCTGATGGAGCGCAAGTTCGCATCTCCGGACGAGCGGCTGCGGTCTCTGATTGCCCGGGAGAAGCAGATGCCCACGCTGCTCAACGATGCGCGCGTGAACCTGAAGAATCCGCCGCGGATTTATACCGAGATCGCCATCGAGCAGTTGCCGGGGATTGTGAGCTTTTTTGAGCACGATGTGCCGCTGGCCTTTGCCGACGCCAAGGACCCGGCGGTGAAAGCGGAGTTTGCGCAAAGCAATGCAGCGGCGATCGCGGCGTTGAACAGCTATCTCGGCTGGTTGAAGACGGACCTGCTGCCCAAGTCGAACGGGGACTATCGCATTGGAGCGGACGCGTTCTCGAAGAAACTCCAATACGACGAGATGGTGGACCTGCCGCTGGACAAGCTGCTGGAGATTGCCTGGGCCGATTTGCGCAAGAACCAGGGGCACTTCAACCAGGTTGCCAAGGAACTGGAGCCGGAGAAAGACCCGCGCGCCGTGCTCGAAGAACTGGGAGAGAATCATCCCGCGCCCGGCCAATTGCTGGACGCTTTTCGCGCCACCTTCGACGGGCTGGACGATTTCATCCGCACGCATCACATTGTGACCATCCCCTCGAAGGTGCGGCCGATTGTGGAAGAGACGCCGGCCTTTATGCGCGCCACGACGTTTGCGTCGATGGACACGCCGGGACCGTTCGAGGCGCACGCCACGGAGGCTTACTTCAACGTGACCTTGCCAGATGCTTCGCTGACGCCCGCGCAGGTGGAGGGTTTCATGCATTCGTTCAACGTGGGCACGGTGATTTCAACGGCGGTGCATGAGGCGTACCCTGGGCACTACATTCAGTTTCTGTGGCTGCCGCAGGCGCCGAGCAAGGTGCGCAAGCTGCTGGGCGCAAATACCGACATCGAGGGCTGGGCGCACTACACCGAGCAGATGATGCTGGACGAGGGATACGGCCAGCCGGGCGCAGGCGCGAAGAACGAGCGCGAATCGAAGTTCCTGCGCCTGGGGCAGTTGCAGG
>Ga0182013_10007212_pt1 | contig 12337 bp, 13 predicted proteins | sample 612S2MmetaG_FD_120487 | JGI IMG/M metagenome (GOLD analysis project Ga0182013, IMG submission 120487) | Permafrost microbial communities from Stordalen Mire, Sweden - 612S2M metaG | ecosystem: Environmental > Terrestrial > Soil > Wetlands > Permafrost | place: Sweden: Stordalen | collected...
AGAGCACGCGCCGCTCGGTGGAGGACTTCGAGGTGACCGCGCATCCAGCCATCTACCGCGCCGCTGTCGAAGTCGTCGCCGATTAGACCCGTCCAGTAGAACCGCGAGTATGCGCCTACAAGGGCATCGTCAAGTTGTTGGCCTGGTGTGGTGCTGCCAGGATTGGTCGCTGTGGCGATTGCGGCAAGATACAAGGGCTATCGGTACCCGATCGAAATCATCGGGCACGCGGTGTGGCTGTATCACCGTTTCGCGCTGAGCCTGCGCGACGTCGAGGAGTTGATGTGGGCCCGCGGTGTCGCGGTCACCTACGAGACGATCCGATCCTGGTGTGCCGCGTTCGGGCCGGACTACGCCAACAAGCTGCGCGCGCCGACCCCGCCCCGGCGACAAATGGCACCTCGACGAGGTTTTCGTCAAGATCAACGGCATCACCCATTAGCTGTGGCGCGCGGTCGACCAGCACGGCAACGTGCTCGACATCCTGGTGCAGTCGCGGCGAAACGCCAAAGCAGCCCAGCGGTTCTTCCGTAAACTGCTCAAGGGCCTGCGGTACGTGCCGCGGGTGATTGTCACCGACAAGCTGGCCAGCTATCAGGTCGCTCACCGCGAGCTTTTGCCGTCGGTGACCCATCGCCGCTGCAAGTACCTCAATAACCGGGCTGAGAACTCCCATCAGCCGACCAGGATCCGAGAACGGGTGATGAAACGCTTCGCCTCACCTGGGCAGGCTCAACGGTTCCTGTTTGCTTTCAGCCACATCCGGCAGCACTTTCGTCCCCGCCGCCATCTGATCAGTGCACCCCAATGGCGAACCGAGATAACCGCCAGCTTCGCGGTCTGGGACGAAGTCATTGCCACCGCAGCGGCATGAACGACCGAGTAAGCCACTACATTTAGCCACCGAAGCAACTAACATCAACTGCGCCACAATCATTTTCAAACAACTTGACGATGCAGGCCGGGACGCGTCGACGATGTCGAGAGAGCACTCGCGCGCACTTACAAGATTGAGCCGAGGGAGATACGGCGGCACGTGTGGCGAAACCTGGCAGACATAGTCGGTAGCACCGGATGTGGGTCTATCCTTCCGCGGTCGATTCGAGTTTCGTTGGCAGCCATTTAGTTCCAGGGCAACCGCACATTCGATGCTGAAGCCGAGAGCGCTAGACGATGACTGCGTCAGGGAGTGTCACCGGCGAGCCTCCACACACGACCGTTAGTGCCCATATTCAGGACTCGATCGACTGCACACCCACAAAGGCAGCAAGTTCTCCGGCGTTCCGATGTATGTCGAAGCTGCGGAGCAGCCTGATGTACTCCTCCTTGTCGACGTCCCAGTCATACTGCCATGCAGCATGGTTCTGAGCTGCGATGAACGCTAGATCGGCGAGAAGTCTTGTCGTACGACCATTTCCGTCGGTGTACGGATGGATTCGTACGGTCTCGGCGTGGGTTGTAATTCCGAGCACGCGGGCTGTCCAGTCGTTTGTGTGCGCCCACCGGTATCGGATGTTGTCTAGGCAGCTGCGCAGTTCGACAGCGATCTGCTCCGGCGCGACGCCGATGTTGACTTCGTGTTGTCGCAACCGTCCGGCCCAGACCCAGATGTCGCCGTAGAGGCGCGTGTGAAGGTCGCGGACGAAGTAATCGCTGAGTAGCTCGTCGAGCAGCAGCGAACCCTCGATTGCTGCAGTGAGCAGTTCCTCGGACACTTGGTCCTGCACGCCCTGTTCGAGGTCGTAAACCGCCACTTTGGTGATGGGCTTGTCGAGGATCTCAACAACGCTTGGGATCAACGCGGTGAGCTCGTCGTGCGGGAGGGGAGTCTCGCCGTAGCCCGGCGTGAGCGGCATCAGTGCTTATGTGGCTGCCGCGCGGCGAGGAAAGTCTTCACGGCAGCCGACCGAACGTAGCCGGTGGGAACCTCGCGGTTCTCGAGCTTGGCAGATGCCTTGGTGGCCCGGGCGGCGACCTTCTTGACGACCGCCCTCTTGGCGACCGCCCTCTTATCCGTTTGGCGTTCCGTGGCCACACCCGCTCCAGACATCGACTGACGGTCCATGTTACCGGCACAGGGCCTGGTCAAGCACTTTAGTTCCTGTAGCCATCCGCGCCGACACCGTTGCCTGCCGAATGGCCGCTTACGACTGAACAGGCACAAGATCGTCGCTCAAGGCAACCACCTGAGGATTCCGGCACATAAGTGAGAATCATGCGAGCGCCATGATGCTGAGAAATCCCAGGTCGCTCGTCCTCAGATCCGACACCTCCAACGACTTCCTACACTTGCGGTTTCGCACGGCATCCATATGCACAGGCAGGCATGGACAGGGTGAGTTGGAGTGAGTGGCAACTTGGCTCGGGAGTCGAACATGTGTACTGCTTATCTGCTTAAGTGGACTGAGTTCTTAGATGTCTTCAAAGATGTTGTTGTGCAATGAGTCATCGTCATCAAGCGTGTTTGCTGACTCGCGGGGGTCGGGGGCGGTGCCGCCGATGAGGTCGGCCAGCGGATGGGGATCGGTGTTCACGCTCTGCTGCAATAGCCGGTAGAACAACATCCCGCGTGCCTTTGAACTGCGACGATTAAACCTGAAGGCGAACTCGTCGAGATAGAACTGCAGGTGTTCGCGTTCGACGCGGTAGTGGTGGGTGCCGGCGTTCCAGCGTTTGAGCAGAGACGCAACCCGATGCGGTCCGGGAAGGGTGACGTGACCCGGTTCTGGGGAGCTATATCCGGAGATGTACTCGTGGGTGAACCCCTCGGTGGCCAGAGCCCGGAACATTCGGGCACCGTCGGTGCGGATCATCGAACCCGGCGCGGCGGTCGTGCGGGCGAAGTCGACCAGTTGTTTGGAACCCGGATTCTCTGCTACCGCCAGCCGTACTCGGCCGAGTCGAAGATTCCTATCAACTTGTGTGCCAATGTTTTCCACGGCGATCATCACAGGCACCTTGTCGGTGGATGCGCCAGTCTTCCCCGTGGCGCGGCCGCCGATGAAGGACTCATCGACCTCGACCACCCCCGACAATAGGTCGCGGTCGGGGCGCACCATCGCGCGGCGCAGCTTATGCAGCCACGCCCACGCCGTCTCGTAGGAACCCAGGCCCAACATGTCGTGCAAGTTCTGCGCCGAGGACCCGTTCTTCTGCGAAGTCACCAGCCAGATAGCGGCAAACCACGTGGTCAGCGGCGTGCGGGTCCGATGAAAGATCGTGCCGGCAGTCACCGAAGTCTTGCGGCCGCACGCCACGCATTTCCAGTGCTGGGTCGAGGTCCGCCACGCGTTCTCGCCGCCGCACACTGGGCACCGAAAGCCCTCTGGCCAGCGCAAACGAGCCAAATACTCCGCACACGACCCGTCGTCGGGAAACCACGCCCGGAACTCCTGAAACGTCCGCGGATAGTCCACCCCGCCCACCGGACTCACACCAGCAAACACCACCTGAACAGCATAGGTCCACTTAAGCAGATAAGCAGTACATGTGTTCTAATGAACTCTCAGTGCCAGCCCGCCCACTGCGGGCGATGCTCAGGAGGAGATCGCCGCACCGATGACTGTAGACACACTGGCAGCAGAAGCGCCGTCCACCGACCCCGACACTCCCGATGTCTTGGTTCCTTCTGTCAAGAGCACCTCGCCTGGGAATACGCCGGAGCCCGACGCAGCAGCCGCTGAAGCTTCAGCCGAGGAGAAGCCCAGGAAGGCCCCGGCCAAGAAGGCGGCCGGCAAGAAGACCAAGACTCTCGAGCTGACCCTCACTGTCACCGGTACCGCCGACGGCGAATGGCGCGCGGAGCTCAAGCAGGGCACCACCTACCTGGCCCGCAACCTCGCGGTCGCGGCCGCCGCCGTCTCCCGGGCGGCCAAGGAACTGCATGAGGACTTCTCCACCCCGATCGACGAGGTCATCGAAGAGGCGCGCTCCCAGCAGGCCGCCAGGGTCGCCGCCCTTGAAGCCGAACTAGAAGCCGCCCGCAAAGCCCTCGCCGACCTGGACTGAGATCCCTGAACTAACCCGCTCGCCCGCGTCCGGACCGCCTGCGCGACCTGACGGCTATCGCTGAGTTATGAGACACGTACCGGGAGTTTTGCCGATGTCGCTAGGTCCTAAAACTGCAGGTCAATAATGGTGAGGGGTCTTGTAGGTTCCACCGCATCCTGCCCATTCCAGACGGTTTCGCAGAGTTTTGTTCCCAAACCCGTTCCCAAAAGCGGGCGCGCCAGGCGCTACGCAATCGCCGGCAGAACTGCTATCACCACGAGCCGTAAAGCGACCAGTCGACGGCCACGGATGCTGTCCACTGCGCGCCGCGGATTCGACAACTGGTCAAGTTCCGGTTGCCGTTCACACGAACGAACCCGTTCTCCCGTTCAGCCCGACCAACACGTCAGTGCCGCAAATGGTAGGACCGCGCGGCCCGCTCGTTGTCCCGCTCCATCTGACGAGGTATCCCCTTTCAACGAGGCCTGCTCATCGGGCCGGCGCGCCAAGCGGCAACTACATGTCGGACGGTTCGTTCATGCGCGGGTGTACCTCCACGCTAGCTCGAATCTGGAATGCGCCGCCTCTCGCAACGAACGTTCGTGGATGATCAGGCCGTGACCGCCCGCCCCAAGCAGCCGACCTACGCAGAACGCCTGCTCGCCGAACTCGATGACATTGCAGCCTCGTACGCCGACATCCACGCCGCAAGCGGAATTGAGGACTACGACCTGAAGTTCCGAGGTAGCGGGCTGGTCGGCTTCGCACGGTACGGGTGGGAGTCCAGCGACGACCAACTGGAGGCAGCGCGGATGACGCTCTTGCGGAAAGTCCGTGATTGGAAGCCTCGTTTTCGGCTGCTATTCCCGCACCCCACGCCGAACGTCAGCGAGCGACTCGACAACGGCTACGAACGCCTCGAGGTATGGCTGACCCGCGACGGTGGAGGGTACGACATCCCACCGACGATCGCCGAAGCTCAAGAAAAGCTGATGAACACCGTCACCGACCTCCGCGGCCTCATCGATCTACTACCTCCCGACGACCAGGCGGTGCGCTTGGTCGTCGACACCAACGCACTCATAGACAACCCCGACGTCGCCGCGTACACCGCCGAGTTAGGCCCCAGGTACGTAGCGCACTTGCTGCCGGCGGTGCTTCGAGAAATCGACGAACTCAAACGGGGCGGCAAAAACGACATCGTCCGCTCTGGAGCTCAGCGCGCCGAGAGGCGACTCAAGGGCATCCGTACCAATGGCGACGTCCGCGAAGGAGTCCGCGTGGCCGGCGACGTCATCGCCAAGTTCGAACACATCGAGCCGCGTTCCGACGACCTACCCGACTGGCTCGACATGACCGTTCCCGACGACCGCATCGTTGCATCCACGCTGCTGCTTCAATCCCAACACCCTGGGTCGGCGTTGTACGTAGCGACAGGTGACATCAACATGCAGACCAAGCTTTCCGCAGTCGGCATACCGTTCGTCGAGCCACCCGAATAGCCAACTGCCATGCGGCGATAATCGGGAGAGTTGTTACGGGCCACTACCTCTGTTTCCCCGGTTCCTCTAGCCCCGACGCCGCCCGTCGGATGGATTCGATCCGGTGATCGATGAACGCGTCATCGGTCAGATCATCTGGACGCGTCAACTGGTACGTCTCGTCGTCGACTACGGAGTCTCCCGGTAACCACGTGTGGTTCGGACTGATCAGGACACTCGCTGGGATGAAGAAGTGCTTGACCACGGGGTGCGCCTCCTTGTCGCGCGCGATGTAGAACTCTCCCGGGACTCCGTTCAGCAGCCAAGGTGACGGTCCGATCGGCGAGAACAACGCCGTGATGATCCCTTGCAAAACGGTTGTCGCTTCCAGCGCCTGAGTTCGAGCATTCGTGCCGTCGAGGTCGGGCGAATAGTGGACTGCGTTGTTTCGGAGCTTTTTTAGCTTCAGAAACGCCTTTGCGGTCTCCGCGTCGAGAGCGCCCCAGTCGTCGCGGAGAATGCCGACCGCTGTGTCCCAGTCGTCAAACGATTGCGGGACTGTCACCTTCCTGGATTTCGGAAAGTCGGCACGCATCGTCACGATCAGCTGGTTGAGGATGCGCTCTCCTAGCGCGCCACTGGCTGTCAGGCACGGGTAGTAAGCACCTGCGACGAAGCTAAGCCTTGTCTGGTGCAGAAACTCCGTGTGCTGAGCGATCACCGAGAACGGCGCCGCTTCCAGCGCCATGAAGTCTTTGATCTTGCGCTCGCCGTTTATAGGCCCGAACTGTGCGAGTATGCCTTGCTGCACCTGCTCTTGGTGTTTCTTCCATTGTTCGATGACCGCAGGTTCCCAATCGTCTTCGATCTTGACTTCAAGGAATCGCATCCGTGTGTCGAATGTGTACTGCACAGGCCGATATCGGCGACACCCATCTGAAGGCGTCCGCTCGCGGCCGAGCTCAGCTTCCTGCATAAGGCTGGCTCTCGGCTCGGCGCACCATTCGCAACAACAGATCGGCAAGCTGGATAATCTCAGCAGCCTCCACTGGATCCGCGAAGTCCACCGTGCGGTGGCTGGACGGATTCTTGAACACGCCAATCGATCCCGCGAACAACTCCATCGTCGCAACGGCACTGTCACATTAATCAATTACGCCGCGATTTGAGGCTTTTCGTTCTCGTGAACCCCCAGGTCACGTGTGACGTACGTGGCTAATGTGATTAGTGGCCGTGTCCGCGTCACTTAACGTGACAGTGCCTCGACGATGCCTATCGCTGGTCGCCAAGATGGCCAACGGGGTCACGGCCGCGGAGCGACAGACACAGCTGCCTATTAGCCCGATTCTCTATTAGAGCAGTCCGAGACAAGCGACTACCCACGCGTTTCGAAAAAGATCGGTTTCGTGCCTCCATGTTAGTGGCGCGGGTGTAAGCGTAGCTGGAAGTCGGCTGGTTTGAGTGTCAGGGTTTCAGCAACCTTGAGGTGATATCCGGGTTTGGATTCTAGGTCGTATTGGTGCAGGATCGCGGCCAGTGTCAACACGATTTCGTGCAGTGCGAATTGGCGACCTATGCAGGCCCGGGGGCCGGTGCCGAAGGGCTTGTAGGTGTGCGGGGGTAGCATGCGTAAATTCTCGGGTAGGAACCGGTCTGGGTTGAATCTCTCGGCATCCGAACCCCAGGCGGGGGCGCGGTGAGCGGCCAAGAGGACGACCGCCACCCAATCCCCTTCTTGGAAATGGTATTTGCCGTTGCCAAGTGTGGTGTCACGTCGGGCCTGACGGTAGTAACCTGGGGCCACGGGCCACAGGCGCAAGGTTTCGTCGACGACACGGCGAAGGTATCTCAGCTTGGCGATGTCGTCGAATTCGATGTTGGGAACGTCGGAACCGGGCCAGCGTTGGTCGATCTCGGCTTGGGATTGGGCGGCCACGTCGGGGTTGGTGGACAGATAGTGCAGAGCGAACGAAATTGTGTTGGCCGAAGTCTCACTACCGGCGGCCATCAGCGTGAGGATCTGGTTGACGACGTTCTCAGGGTCGAGCTGCTCAGCGGTATCGGGATCGGCGCTGTGGAGCATGATCTCGAGCATGTCCTGACGCTGTGCTGTTGCTGGATTGTGGCGGCGAGCCTCGACAATGTCGTAGACCAGGCAGCGGATGAATTCCTTGTCTGCCAAGTGCTGTCGATGGCGCTTTTTCCCGAACAGTCTGTTGTAGATGGGTATGGGATCGACTCGCATGGCGCGTCGGACGTAGCCCAGTTCACGTGTGATAGCCGCGCTAAACGCGTTCTCGCTGGGGCCGCTGAGCTTGCCAAACGAGTAGCCCAACCCGGCTCGCGCGATGATTTCGACGGTGAGCCGGTTGGCTTGGTCGGGAACGTCGATCCAGGATTGCTTGGCACTCTGGATGTTCCATGCATCGATGAGTTCTCGTACGGTGGCAGTCATGCTGTCGTGGTAATTCTTCATCGCTGTTTTAGCAAACGCTGGCATCAAGATGTTGTGGGCCTTGTGCCAGTTGAGTTCATCGTTGTAGGCGGTAAACAGGCCGTCGCCTAGCGTGAGGCGCAATTTGTCGACGAGTGGTCCGACGTGCTTTTGCCACAGGGTTTCGTCATTCACCTCGTCAATTAGAGCGGCGTCGGCGAGCGCGATAGCCGACAGACCGAAGATGCGTTGCTCGAAGATTCCGTCGTCGGATTTGCTCAATTTGTCGGCCGTTCCCAGTACGGGGCTGGCGAAGTCGATCGTCAAGAGATCACCAAGGACAGGCAGCCGAAAGCGCGGATGCGGGATCGGCGTGGCAGTAGGCAGGGTCATATCGTCGGGATCGCTTTCGTGTTGACCGCAGATTCCCCGATGTCCTCAGTGGCGGCGCAGGCGGCAGGCCACCATTTCGCCAGCGCCATCAGTTCGGCCGCTTCCTCTTCCAGAGTTGCCGCTCGCGACGCGACGATCAGTGCTGAATCGACCTCGAGGGGTACCAGCATGATGCCGGCAGCTTTGGCTCTGGCGGCGTGAGCCAGCCGAAGGGATGCGATAGCGGCGTCGCGGTCGCGCACCGGCACCGCGTTAGGCCCGTCCAGGAAGCGGGTCCGATCGTGGTCGGGTATTTCACGGAAGTAAAGGCGTAGTCGCACGACGGCGTCGCGGATCTCGATGACGGTCTGGTGTAGCTGGAGCTGCGACTTTCGGCGCCCCGGGTCGTCGTCGTCAAAGTCGAAGACGTATTCGGGGACAACGATTCTCATGGCCTGTCGCATCGGTTGCAATTTGCGCCAGCTACGGGTGATGGGATCCAGTCCGAAGAAGCCGAGTTGCTTTGTCGCAAGGGGGAGAGCAGCGATCACGAACGGGGCCAACAATCCGAAGAAAAGGCCGCCCGCGTGAGACTGCTGCCTGTACTTAGCGGTGTGAGTCCAGCCAAGCTGGTCGAAAATCTGAAGGGTGGCTTCCTGGAGCACGATCACAATGGCCACTAAACCCATCGCCAGGAAGCTAAGCGCGATCCAGCGTTCCCGCCGGCTGCTGACGGTACGCAGCTCGCGGAGGGAATTCCATATCACGCGCGTCGCTAGGACCACCTCCATGGTCGTCAAGCAACTCAAAGTTGTCAGGGACTCCCAGCCGCTCGTGAACTCAAGCGGCTCGTTGGCGCGTCGAGCACGAGTACCACTGATGAGCAATCCGGCAACAAGGAGCACAGCCGCCAGGCGGTAATACCGGTGCTTGCGGCGGGTTTCGGCTTCCGACATTCCCGACCACAACAGGCTGAACCCAATGAGTTCGGTGTAGCTGTAGCCCAACACAGCGGCACTGAGTTGCCACGTGCCGGCCATACTCACGAAGGACGTTCTGACGAGCATGTTTTGCACGAGGTGCTCACGCAAGACCTGCGCCACCAGCATGAACCCCAACATATTGTTGAAGTATCTCGCACAGAGGTTGTTGTTGAACCATCGGTAGCGCGCGACCAGCACCAACGTCATGAATACGATCAAAGGCCAAGCGATGATGCCCGGCACGCTGGAGGAGGTCACCCGGTCACCGGCCGAAGAACACGCTGCTCATCATCGATTTTTCCGTCGCCGCCTCGACCGCGGCCAGCATCAAGATATGTGCGAACATCTCCGCGTCGCGCTCCTGGTCAGCCACGAAATCCTTGCGGCCCAGCATGCTGCGAATCGTCGCGGGATCGATGTCGGGCATCAACTGTCGGCACAACTCGAGGTTGGGCGCTTGACCGGCGGTGCGCCCGTGCCCGAGGAGCATGTGCCCGATTTCGTGTCGAACAATTTGATCAATGTGATACTCCGATGTCCCGGCCTCGTGAAAGATTAAGTCGTCCTCGTCGCGGGTCAACCACAGCCCACAGGGGCCTTCCGTAAAGGCTGAGGTGTCGCTGGGAATCAACTTGATGGGGCGGCCGCGCTGGCAAGCCAAATTCTCGATAAACACATCCCGGCCCCATGGAACAGGAATGGGTAATTCCCTTGCCAAAGCTAGCATTTCGGAATTACTCACGGCCATCGAGGTCATCTCCCTGTGACGGCGCGACGGGCGGTAGTTGCTCAAGCTGGCGGGCAAGGTCGATCATCGCCGCCAAGCTGTTGAGGGCTTGCGGAGTCAGTCCGTGCGCACGCATCGCCAGGTCGCGCACCTTGCCGTCACGCAGGGCGTGAAGCAGGTTCAGCTGGGCGTCGATCTGTGGATCGATACCGGGATCGATGAGATACGACGGAGAGACGCCGAAAAATTCGGCGATCGCCCGCAAGTGCTGGACAGTTGGATTGTTCTTGACCCCGGTGCGCAGTTGCCACATGTAAGCGGAGCTGATGGAAACGCCGGTCTGTTTGGTGATTGCCTCGGCCGCAGCCGCATTGGACAAGGATGGCGCAGAAGGTTTGCGCATGATCTCGAAGAGCTTGTTGAGCTTGACCGAAAGCTCAGTCGCGTTGGGGTCGCCACCCGACTCTCCGGTGCTGGCCAATTTTACTCTCGTTTCATACGTCTGCGAGACTTTGTGTACTGATGTTACTACTAACCTCTTTAGCGCAGTAGCGGCCAGCACCACTCACCACAGTGGCCCGACCCCGTGAACAGGGAGCAATGATCAGAACCTACTTATCTACGAACGATGCGTCGACTGGCACGGACGCCTGGTCAAAACAGGACCGCGGGTAGGTCTATCCACAGGCTTGGTGTGGGGTCGGTCGGCGTGTCGTTCGCTTGAAGTCAGTTCGGGGCAGGTGGGATTGCTCGTGGTTCGAGCCCGCTCGCACGACCGGACGCCCCAATCTTTTCGAGAGCCATCGAGCTCTGACTGAGACCGGCGCCGTGCGGGTGCGCTGGGATCGCGAACAGCTCATCGGAGGCAAGCCCGAGAGGCTCGTAAGTAGGGTGCTGCGCGTTCCCGTCCGGGTTCTGGACCCAATAAAACACCCGAATTGAGGGAGGTGCTGGATTGAACTGCTACTGCGGAATCGACTGGGCTGAAGGGCATCACGACGTCGCAATCGTCGGCAATGATGGCAAGCTGGTGGCCAAGAAGCGCATCGGCGACGACCCTGCCGGGTTCACCGGGTTGACCGGGATGCTCGCCGAGGCCGGCGACAGCCCCGAGGACCCGATCCCGATCGCGATCGAAACCTCGCGCGGGCTGATGGTCGCCGCCCTGCATGCGAGCGGGCGGCCGGTGTTCGCGATCAACCCGATGGCGGCGGCCCGCTATCGGGAGCGGTCCTCGGTGGCTCGCGCGAAGTCCGACCACGCTGATGCGATGACGCTGGCCAACATCCTGCGCGTGGATGCCCACGTGCACCGCACGCTGCCCGCCGACAGCGAACTCGCCCAAGCGATCGCGGTTTTGGCGCGATCGCAGCAGAACGCGGTCTGGCGTCGAAGCAAGGCCACCAACGAGTTGCGGTCCCGTCTGTCACCCAACATCATTCGGTCCGAACCAGGAGATCACCAGCATGAGCATCCTCGACCCCGCGCTACGCAATGCGCTGCGCACCCTCAAACTCACCGGCATGCTCGAAACCCTCGACGCCCGGCTGGCCCAGACCCGCGACGGCACCCTCGGGCACCTCGACTTCCTGCAGGTTCTCTGCGAGGACGAGATCGCCCGCCGCGAATCGGCAGCACTGACACGGCGCATCCGCCGAGCCCGCTTCGAAGAACAATCAACCTTCGAATCCTTCGACTTCACCGCCAACACCAAACTCCCCCGGCGATGCTGCGCGACCTCGCTGCACTGCGCTGGCTCGACGCCGCCGAATCAGTCATCCTCTACGGACCCGTCGGCGTCGGGAAAACCCATATGGCACAAGCACTTGGGCATGCCGTTGCCCGTCGCGGCGGCGACGTCCGCTTCGCCAAGACCTCCCGGGTGCTCTCCGATCTCGCCGGCGGCCACGCCGATCGCACCTGGGGTCAACGCATCCGCGAATACACCAAACCGCTGGTCCTGATCCTCGACGACTTCGCCATGCGCGAGCACACCGCGATGCACGCCGACGACCTCTACGAACTCATCAGTGACCGCGCCGTCAACGGCAAGCCGCTCATCCTGACGTCGAACAGATCGCCCAAGGACTGGTACAACCTGTTCCCCAACCCCGTCGTCGCCGAATCCCTGCTCGACCGATTGATCAACGGCACTGTCACGTTAGTGAGCGTTGGCGACCGGGAAAGATCGGTGGGTGAGTACCGCAACGGCGTCGTACAAGGGCCGCCGCTACCCGGTGGAGATCATCAATCACTGCGTGTGGCTGTACTTTCGGTTCTCGTTGAGCTTTCGTGAGGTCGAGGAGCTGATGCTGGCACGTGGTGTCGTGGTGAGCTATGAGACGATCCG
>Ga0182013_10007213_pt1 | contig 12336 bp, 10 predicted proteins | sample 612S2MmetaG_FD_120487 | JGI IMG/M metagenome (GOLD analysis project Ga0182013, IMG submission 120487) | Permafrost microbial communities from Stordalen Mire, Sweden - 612S2M metaG | ecosystem: Environmental > Terrestrial > Soil > Wetlands > Permafrost | place: Sweden: Stordalen | collected...
CCCAGTGGTCAGGGACCCAGTGGTCAGGGACACTGCGCCGTCATCCCTGCGGCAGCAGGCTGTTGGTGTAGTCATCGGAGGCCGGCGGCGGGGTCCTGCCCTTGAACAGGCCGCCGGCGGCCATCAGCTGGGTGATGCCGGCGAAGCTCGCGTCGCTGAGGCTGCCCCACTGCCCGGCGGCGGACAGGAGCGTCGGGGCGGTGGCGTTGCCGGTGGCGACGATGATGTTCTGGCTGTGATCGAGGGCTGTCTTGTTGTCGTTGATCAGGATCTGCTCGGCCTGGGCGGGGTGCTTGGCGGACCAGATGTAGCCTTCGGCCAGCGCGGCGAGGCCGCGGCGGAGCACCGAGGAGTTGTTCGCGATCTCGGCGTCGGTGGCGGCCAGGGAGTCGTCAGGGAAGCCGGCGGCCGCGCCCAGGTAGTTCCTGATAGGGAAGAGCCGCAGCTGCGCGCCCTGCAGTTCGGCGGTCACGTCATCGACGCCGCCGAACATCACCGAGTACGCGACCCGCTTGGACGCCAGCGCCTGGTATGCGGAGGTCGAGAGCACGACCTCCTTGTAGACGGGATTCTTGGCGCCCGCCTTCACCATGACGGCCTTGAGGATCGGCGGGTCGCTCGGGACGCCGAAGCCGCCATAGAGCTGCCCGGACAGCTGCGCCGGGCTGGTGTACGGCGAGGACTTGAGCACGGCGATCTCGATGGTGTTGACTTGGGCGAGGCCGGCCACGGCGCGGTACTTGAGGCCGGTGGCGCGGTAGGCGGGGATGTTCGGCGGGTAGGTGAAGGCGAGGTCGGCCTTGCCGGCGGACAGCAGCGTCTCGCCGGGCGTGCCGCTGTAGGGGATGATGACCGGGCTGATGCCTTCCCTGGCGAAGTACCCGTTGCTGATGGCGGCGTAGATGCCGAGGAAGTCGACGTTGGGCGTCCAGTCGAGGGCGATGCGCAGCGGCTGGAGCGCCGCGGTGCGGGACGCGGTGCTGGCTGGCGTGGCCGCCGCGGACGTCGTGGAGCTGGCCGAGGAGCACGCGGTCGCGCCAGCCAGCCCGGCGAGGGCGAGCAAGGCGGCGAGCGCGGTCTTCGTGCGGCGAGGGGTGCGAGACATCACGGTACGGCTTTCATCAGCGGTTTCATCGGTAGGTTCGGTCACCATACCGCATATCCTAGTAAGCAGATAGATTTAGTAGGATTATGTAACTCATAGATCACGGATCACAATCATCACGATGAACTCTCTTCGCCTCCGGACCTGGCTGCCCCCCACGCTGGTCCTGGCCGCCGCCGTCGCGCTCTGGCAGCTGTGGGTCTCCGTCAGCCACGTCGATCCGCAGCTCCTCCCCGGGCCGTGGCAGGTCGTCTGGGCCACCTGGGATGACCGGGACAACATCTGGCCGGCCATCGGCGTCACCACCGAGGAGGCGATCCTCGGCCTGCTCGCCGCCACCGCGGTCGCGTTCGTTTCCGCCGTCGCCATCGACTCCTGGCTGCCGGTCAGGCGCGGCCTGTATCCGCTGATCATAACCTCGCAGACGATCCCGATGATCGCGCTCGCGCCCCTGGTGCTGATCTGGTGGGGATTCGGTCTCGTGCCCAAGGTCGTGCTGGTGGCGCTGTTCAGCTTCTTCCCCATCGCCGTGGGGCTCGTGCAGGGGCTGGCGTCCAGCGACCCGGACGCGCTCAACCTGCTGCGCACGATGCGCGCCTCCCGGCTGGCGCTGCTGGTGCGGGTCCGGCTGCCCAGCGCACTGCCGCAGTTCTTCACCGGGCTGAAGATCTCGGTCACCTACGCCTACGGCGCGGCGATCGTCGCCGAGTTCGTCGGCGCCGAGCAGGGCCTCGGCCTGTACATGTACACCGCCGCGCACGCGGCGCCAGTCGCCACCAACTTGGTGTTCGGCGCGATCGTCGTGATCGCGCTGCTCACGATCCTGCTGTTCGCGCTGGTGGCCGGGGCCGAGCGATTGGCGATGCCGTGGAAGGAACGGCGATGACCGCGACCTCACTGGAGCTGCGCGGCCTGGGTAAGCGGTTCCGCGGCCACGGCGGGGCGGGTGATGTCGTCGCGGTCAGCGACGTGGACATGGACGCGCGGGCCGGGGAGTTCGTCGCGCTGATCGGGCCGAGCGGGTGCGGCAAGTCCACCGTCTTCAACATCGTGGCCGGGATCGAGCAGCCTTCGGCGGGCGAGATCCGCATCGACGGGCGGCCCGTCACCGACCGGCTCGGCGCGAGCGCCTACATGCCGCAGCGGGACGCGCTGCTGTCCTGGCGGCGGGTGATCGACAACGTGACGCTCCCGCTCGAGCTGCGCGGGATCTCCAAGCGGGCGGCCCTGGCGAAGGCAAGGCCGCTGCTTGACCGGTTCGGCCTGAGCGAATTCGGCCGCGCGTGGCCGTGGCAGCTGTCCGGCGGGATGCGGCAGCGGGTGGCGCTGCTGCGCACGATCATCGCCGACCCCGCGCTCATCCTGCTCGACGAGCCGTTCGGCGCGCTGGACTCGATCACCCGTGCCGACCTGCAGGAATGGCTGCTCCGGGCGTGGGGCGGGGTGGGCGCCACGGTGCTGCTCGTCACGCACGACATCGATGAGGCGGTGCTGCTCGCTGACCGGGTGTACGTGATGACGCCGCGGCCGGGACAGATCGCGGCGGTGGTCGACGTCGGCCTGCCGCGGCCCCGGACCGCCGAACTGCGGGAGAGCGACGCGTTCGTCGCGCTGGCGCGGCGAGTCCGGCACGAGCTGCACGCGGCGATCACCGCCCAGGGCGAGTTCGCGGAACCAGGGTCGCTCGCGGCCGAGGTGCCGCCGTGACCGGGCGCGGCGAGCGGCTTCTGGTCAGCGGGGACTACGTCGTCACGCTCGGCGATCCGGCGGTGATCGCGGACGGGGCGATCATCGCTGAAAACGGCCGCATCGCCGAGACGGGACCCCGGACGGTGCTGGCGCACCACGGACCGTTCAGCGGAAAACTGGGCGGCGCCGGATACCTGATCATGCCCGGCTTCGTCAACGCGCACTACCACAGTGAGTGCTGGACGGCCCGGGGGCTGATCGGCACGATCTTCGAGTACACCAACCTCTTCATGGGCGCGGGCGCGCCGGTGATCGACGAAGACGCGCTGGAACTGCTGGCCACGCTGGGGCTTGTGCACGCGGCCAAGGGCGGGCAGACCACGACGGTCGATGCCTTCTACGGCAAGCCGGCGATGGACCTGCTCGGCGCCGAGCCGGTGCTGCGGGCGTAGGAGAAGGTGGGGCTGCGGACGGCGCTCGGGGTGACGCTGCGGGACCAGAACATCTACGCGCACGAGGCGGACTCGGCCTTCCTGACGCGGCTTCCCGCTGCCATAGCCGACGAGGTCCGCTCGTCGCCGCTCGGTTACGCGTGGCCGGTGGACCATGTGCTCGAGGTGTTCGGGAAGCTGCACGAGCGATGGCACGACCGGGACGGGCGGATCCGGTTCCTGCTGGCCCCGGACTGGACGCCGGCCTGCTCCGACGACCTGTTCCGCCGGGCGCGGCGGACGGCGGACGAGTTCGGCGTGGGGCTGACCACGCACGTGCTCGAGACGCGGTCGGAGATGATGTGGAATCTCGAAACGTACGGCAAGCCTGTGCGGCGGCTGCTCGATCTCGGCGTGCTCCGTGACGACGTGAGCTTCGGGCACTTCGTCTGGGTGACGGACACCGACATCGCGATCGTCGCCGACACGGGGGTTGTCGTCGCCTGCAACCCCGGTTCCAACTTGCGGCTGTCGTCGGGGATCTGCCGGGTGCGCGACCTGCTCGCCGCCGGGGCGTCCGTGGCCTACGGGACCGACGGGATCTCGTTCTCCGACCGGGAGGACTTCTTCCAGGAGGTACGGCTCGCGGCGTACCTGCAGCGGCAGCCGGACGTCTTCAGTGAGCACCGGCTCTCCTCCGAGCTGCTGCTGCGTACCGCCGCCGACGCGGGGGCGCGGGCGGCGGGGTTCGCCGGCCAGCTCGGCCGCCTGGCGCCCGGGTACCGGGCGGACCTGCTGCTGCTGCGATCCGGCGACCTGTTCTTCCCGCCGGGACGGTTCGACGGGGTGCCGGTGCTTGACGTGCTGCTCGACCGGGCGTCCGCGCGCGACCTGGACACGGTGCTTGTGGACGGCCGGGTGATCGTGTCCGGCGGGCGGATGGTGACGGTGGACGAGGACGCGCTGCGGGAGCGGCTGCTGTCCCTGGCCGGTCGGCTGTACCCGGTGCATCCGGCCGGGTCGCGGCTGTTTGAGCTGGCGGGGCTGCTGTTGCCGCACGCGCAGTCGATCTACGACCGCTGGTATCAGGTGCCGATCGACGCGCCGGCGTCGGTGTACAACGCGCGCCGGCCGCCGGCCGCCGATTCCCCGACGGGCGCTAACCGGTGACCAGGGGCAGGTCCGGGTCGGCGCTCCACTCCGTCAGGGAGCCGTCGTAGAGGCGGCCGTCGGCCCGGCCCGTCAGGGACAGGGCGAAGAGGTCGACGGTGGCCGAGATGCCGCCGCCGCAGTAGGCGACGACCGGCTGGTCCGCGCGGACGCCCCCGGCCGCCAGAGCGGCGGCGAGGTCGGCGATCGGGCGGAAGCGGTTGGTCGCCGGGTCGACCAAGCCGTTCCACGGGACGTTGACGCTGCCGGGGATGCGGCCGGGGCGGCTGTAGGCGCCAGGGCCATCGCCGCGGAACGCGTCGGGGGTCAGCGCGTTGACCAGGCAGGCGGACGTGGCGCCTGGCGCACTGATCTCCTCGACGTCGCGGCGGCTGGCGAGCAGTTCGGGGCGCGGCTTCGCGGTGAACGCCGCCGGCGGGTAGCGGGTTTCGCCCGACTCGACCGGGAGGTCGGCCGCCGCCCAGGCCGCGAGGCCGCCGTCAAGCACGCTGACGTCGTCGTGGCCGAAGTAGCGCAGCAGCCACCACAGCCGGGTCGCCCACATCGGCGTGTCGTGCGCGTAGGCGACGACGTGCGTCCCGTCGCCGACGCCGAGGCGGCCGATCGCTTCGGCGAAGCGGTCGGCGGCGGGCACGGTGAAGGCGAACGGTGAGCCGGGGTCGGAAAGCTCGCCGGGGATGTCAGCGAAGGCGGCACCGGGCAGGTGCGCGCGGGCGTAGTCCGCCCTGCCGCTGACGACCTGATACGGGCCGCCCGGGATTTCGCGGCGGAGGAAGACGGTGGCATCGAACACGCGGACCCGGTCGTCGCCCGCGGCGTCGCGCAGTTCCTCGGGGCTGACCAGCGGCGCCAGCAGGGACATCATGGACCTCCTCGGATCGGACAATATCTATTATTACGGTCGGAAAAATCATCTGTTGCGGGAGGTGCCGATGAGGATCGGCGTGTCATTGCCGTCACGGCTCGGCGACGGGGCTCCAGGGGGTGGGCTGAGCCCACGCGACCTCATCGACCTGGCCGTGCTGGCCGACCGCGCACCCGGGTGGTCGCACGCCTGGGTGGCTGACTCGGTGCTGTCCCTTCCGTTCTACGACTCGGTGGTCTCGCTCGCCGCCTGCGCGGCCGCCACGTCGCGGATCCGGCTCGGCGTCGCCTGCCTGGCCAGCCTGGGACTGCGTCACCCGCTGCTCGTCGCCCAGCAGTGGGCGAACCTGGACGCGTTGTCCGGAGGGCGGATGATCCTCGTGGCGTGTCCAGGCGAACCGCCTGGCGACACCCCGTCCGGCCGGCCCAGGGCACGCGAGCTGGCCGTCTTCGGCATGACCCACCGGGAAAAGACCGCCCGGATGGCGGAGGCGGTCGGATTCCTGCGGGCGGTGAGTTCCGCCCATGAGAACAATGCCCCGGTGAGGTTCGACGGCGAGTACTTCTCGATCCGCGACCTCGTGCTCCGGCCGGGGTTCGTCCAGCGCCCGCTGCCGATCTGGCTGGCCGCCAACCCGCCGGCCGACGCGCCGCGGCACGTGGTCGAGCGGGTGCTCCGCCGCGTCGCCACCCTCGGCGGCGGCTGGCTCACCTTCGCCGTGACGCCGAAGCTGCTCGCCGAGCGGCTGCGTCTGTTGCGCGAGCTCGCCGAGGAGGCGGGGCGGCCGCTACCGGCGGACTTCCCGGTTTGCGTGTACCTGAACGTCAATACCGGCGAAAACGCCGAGCACGCGCTGGCGGACGCGGTCACGGCCTGGCAGGGCGAGACCGCGCGGGTCATCACCCCGGAACTGGTCCGCGAGGTGGCAGCCGTGGGCCCGGTTGGCAGCTGCGCGGAGCGGTTCGCGGAGCTGGCGGAGGCGGGCGCCACCGACGTGATGATCGGCCTGCTCAGCGCCGACCCGAAGCGGCTCATGCACCGGATCACGGAATCACTGCTACCGCTCATAACGGGAGACTAGGCTGGCAAAGCTGTCACAGCTCCGTTTGGCCTGGGGAATGATGTCCGTGGTAGCGCGTTGTCGCACAGGGACACGGAGGGAGTCGGGCGGATGGACCCGGTGTCGGTGGCGCTGTTGCTCGCGGTGGCCGGTGGCCGGTGGCGCGGGCGGCGCGCTGGGGGATCAGGTATGGCGTGGTCTTGGATCGGTCGTGGCCCGCGAGTTCCGGCGGAACGAGGCCAGGCAACGGCGCGGGTGTTCGCCGGTAGCCTCCGGAACGGAACAGTTCGCGGAGCTTGCCGCCGCTCCGCGAAGCCGCGCCGCAGCAGCGCAGCTGGCTGCGGCGCTAGCAGCACGGGCACAGGCTGATCCGGAGTTCACCGGTGCTTTGCTGATGTGGCGGGAGAAGGCGCAGCAGCTGTACCAGGCTGCTGGCGGTGTGCACAACGAGATCAGTGGCGGCACGTTCCACGGCACTGTGACTCAGGGCGTCAATGTGTTCGGCGGCGAGTCTCCTCGGCCGTGAGCTGGGAACTGGCAGTCTGCTCGGGAGAATAGGGGTCCGCGCTGATGGGTGAGGGTACGCACAATGAGATCAGCGGCGGGGTGTTCTTCGGCGCGGTACTACAAGGCGAGCAGATAACAGCGCATCTGCCGGTGCCAGTGATCCCGGCGCTGTCTGGCTTGCCGTCCCGAAGCCCTGGGTTTACAGGCCGAGACGAGGTGCTTGACGCGCTCCTAGCGGAGTTGGATCCCGCCAGCGCGCCTGGTTTCGGGGGACCTGCCTGCGCCATAGCGGGCCTGGCGGGGGTGGGAAAGACGGAGCTGGCTGCGCAGGCCGCCCACGTAGCGCTCGGCAACGGCTGGTTTCCCGGAGGCGTCCTGTTCACCGACCTGTACGGCTACGACGAGGCCCGCCGCGTCGAACCGGGGAAAGCCCTCGACGGCCTACTGCGCGCTCTCGGGATGCCGGCGGAGCACATCCCGCCTGAAACGCAAGACCGAGCCCGGCTCTACACCTCGGTCCTCGCGACCTTCGCGGAGCAGGGCCAGCGAATCCTGGTGGTGCTGGACAACGCGTCCAGCGCCAGTCAAGTCCGGCCGCTGCTGCCCACGGACGAGAAGACCGGCGTCGTAGTGACTTCCCGGCACACCCTGGCCACCCTGAACGCCCTGCTCATCGAGCTGGAGATCCTCCGGCCGCCTGACGCGGTGGAACTGCTGGAGCTGGCCGTGCGCAGGGGACACGGCACCGAGGATCCCCGTTTCTTCGAAGAGCGGGGCGAAGCCGCGCAGGTCGTCAAATGGTGCGGGTACCTGCCTCTCGCGCTTCGGATAGTGGCCGCGCTCCTCGCTGAGAATCCCACCCGCCCTCTGGCCAAAATGTCAGCCGACCTGGCCCGCGAACACAGCCGCCTTGACGAGCTGCGGTACGAGGAACTCTCGGTGCGGGCGGCGTTCCACTTGTCTTACCGGCAGTTGAACCGCGAGCAATCACAGGTATTCCGGCTCCTGCCCGTCAACCCGGGGCCGGACCTCGCGACGGAGGCGGCCGTGGCCCTCGCCGGAGGCGAGGAGCGTGTCGCCCACCGAGTCCTGGAATCGCTGGCCCGCGCACACCTGGTCCAGCACGACGCGGAACGCTGGCGTATGCATGACCTGGTTCGCGTCTATGCCAGCGAACTAGCCGACCCCAGTGACGCCCCCGCTCACGAGGTAGCGCTCGACCGGCTCCTGTCGTACTACCTCAAGATCGTGGGCGAAGCCGACGCCACCATGCGGGCGCTCCATGGTGACAGCCACTTCCACAAGGCCACAGAAGCGCTGGCTTGGTTGGACATGGAGCAGGCGAACCTGGTCGCGGCCGTGACATCGGCCGCCCAGCGGGCCACTGGCGACCGCATCCGGTCGTTTCTTGTAACCGCTCTGGCAAGTGGGCTGGACGCGTATCTGCGCCGTCGCCGCCGGTTTGATGACGCGGCCGCCGTGGCCCAATCCGCGCTCGCGATGGTGCGGCAGGAGCCTGATCTCCGCGAGGAGCAGATACTGGACCAGCTCGGGCTGACTCAATGGGAACTGGGCCGGGCCGATGAGGCCATCTCCACCTATGACCGAGCCGCCGAAATCCGCCAGCAAAGACCCCCGCCGTTCACGGACTCGGCCGCTGACAGTGTGCTCAGGTTCCGCATGTATGAGGAAGCCAAAGCGGATAACAACCGCGGGCTGGCACTACGGTCTATGGGACGTCCCGAAGAGGCCGCCGATGCGTTCGTCCGCGCCGTCGCCCTATTCGAACGCAGCGGTCACCAGCTTCAAGCGGGGCTGGCACTGGGAAACCTCGGCTTGACCATGATGGACGTCGGGCACTATGAGGGTGCCGTAACCGCGCTCGAACAGGATGTGGCAATCTGCCGGGAACACGGTGACCGTCACAGCGAAGGCGCCGCGCTGAACAGCCTTGGCACCGCTTTGATGTTGAACCGCCGGTTCGGCGACGCTATCGCTGCGCACCAGGAAGCCGCCAGCATCTTCTGCGAATGCGATGACCATCACCACGAAGGAGCCGCGCTGAACAGCCTCGGCATAGCCCTGCAGCAGGCTCAGCGATACGACGTAGCCATCGCCGCCCATCAGCTGGCCGCCGAGTTGCTCCAGGAGACCGGTGATCCGCAATCCGCGGCCCAGGCTCTGGCCAACCTCGCGGACGCCCATAAGAAGCGCTACCGGCCCGGGTAATTGGGGTGGCAACTGTGCTGCCGGAGTTACGGCCACAGCGTACGGCAGCGAACTAGTCGAGGCTACCCGCGCTTCAGTGCCCGCCAGCCCCTGGCCGCGTATGTGCTGCGCAGCGTGCCGTAGGCCGGCCGCGCCAGGTCAGCTTCCATGGCGTCTGGTCCCGCACCCCACGACTGCCGAGCCTGATTGCTCATGATCATCCGGAACGGCAGCAAGACCTGCATTGCTCACCGAGGCGGACTGTGCAGCTCAGCAGCGTGTGACTGCTCATGATCAGCCGGACCCCGGCCGGCGGCAGTGCGCATTAGAATTCGGATCCTGCACCGCTGGCTATATCATATGCAGCCGCAGAAATTGGCGCGGAACCGGTGTCAAGCCGCTCGATCACATGAGAAAATGCAGTGCGCTAACCAAGTGCGCGGGTGGGGGAAACCTTAGATGGATAGTGTGACGATAGGCGCGCTGTTGCTAGCGGTTATCAGCGGCGCTGGTGAAGGGCTGGGTACGAGGCTGTGGGACGGCGTTATCACGCTGGTGCGCCGCCCCTTCCACTGCGACGTGACCGCTGGCGATACTGCGGCCGCCATGGCGTCGGGTTCTGCGGGAGAGGCGGAACTGGCGGCCCTGCAGCGGGCCCCGGCGGATAAAGCACATGCCGAGGCCCTGGCGCGAGTGCTCCTGGCGAGAGCTGGTGCCGATGCTGGGTTCGGCCGAGTCCTGGAAACCTGGTGGGAAGAGGCCGGACCGATCCGCGCGACCATCGGGAACGTCACTAGCGTTATCAGCGGTGGTACTCAGCATGGTCCGGTGCTGCAGGGGCGAGACTTCAGCAACATCACCTTCGGGGCAGCTCCGGCTGCGCCGACGCCGGTTCCCCCGTCGCAGGGTCAAGGCGCCTGAATGACCGGTGCCTGGCATTGAGACCCGCAGTCCGGTCAGTTGCGCTGGCCCCTTAGGCAGCCGCTGCCCTTCAGCGGGGAGTGTTGGGTCGATCTGCTCTGCCGTAAAGGAGTGACGATATGACCCGCGAAGAGGCGGATGGCATCGGGAGTGTGTCCAACCAGATCAGTGGCGGGGTGTTCTTCCATGCAGTGATTCAGGGCCGGGACATCACTGTTCAGCTGCCGCCGGCGGTGCCCCCGGCGCTTTCCGGGCTGCCCGCGCCCAGCGCGACGTTCACCGGTCGTGGCCGTCAGGTCGAGGAACTGCTCCGGGCGCTGGCACCGGATGAGGCAGGACAGGGGACGGTACTGGTACATGCGGTGGCCGGGCTGGCCGGGATCGGTAAGACCGAGTTGGTTCTGCAGGCCGCGGCACGGGCGTTGCGGGAACCAGGCTGGTTTCCTGGTGGCGTGCTGTTCGTCGACTTGTCCGGCTACGACGAGCAGCGGCGGGTTCCGCCGGAGCGTGCGCTGCACGGTCTCCTGCGCGCGCTCGGCTTGCCCGCCGAGCACGTGCCCGCGGAACTGCAAGACCGGGCTCGGTTGTACCGCTCGGTTCTGGCTGCCTTCGCTGAGCAGGGAAGGCAGATCCTGGTGGTCGTGGACAACGCGTCCGCTGCGGATCAGGTCCGCCCGCTGCTCCCCTCAGACGGGTTCACGAGGACTCTGGTTACCTCACGTCACACGCTCGATGTGGGCGCCCGTCTGAACGACCTGGATGTGCTGGCACCTGCGGCGTCGGTGGACTTGATCCGCCAGGTCCTGCGGCGTGCTCGCGGCCCCGCTGGTAGCCGGGTCGACGAGGATCTCGAAGCGGCAGGGCGGGTGGCCGAGCTTTGCGGGCACCTGCCGCTAGCCCTTCAGATAAGCGCCGCGCTGCTCGCCGATATGCCTAACCGGCCGGTGGCATCCCTTGCTCAGGCACTGGCCGATGCCCATCGGCGGCTGGACCAGCTCAAGCGCGCGGACAGGGCCGTGCGTGCCGCGTTCGACCTGTCCTACCAGAACCTCACTAGCCAGCAAGCCCGGCTGTTCCGGATGCTGCCGGTTAACCCAGGGCCTGACGTGTCCACCGAAAGCGTGACCTACCTGGCCGACATCGACCACACTTTAGCGGAGGGAGTTCTGCAGGATCTCGCCCGCGCCCATCTGGTCCAGCCCGGTACCACCTGGGGACGGTGGCGGCTGCATGACCTAGTTCGCCTGTATGCCAGCGAGCGTGCTGAACCCGACAGCCAGGACCAGGCCTGCGGCCGCCTGCTCGATCACTACGCGCACGTCGCCGATGTCGCCAATCGGTGGCTCCTGGGGGTGGCGGACTCGGCCGCAGCTAGGGAGTTCGCCGACCGGGGCAGTGCCCTGGCCTGGCTGGACGCCGAACGGCTCAATCTGCTGGCTGCGGCGAGCATGGCCGCGAACACCGGACGCGACCAGATAGCCCAGGAACTTCCCTTCAGGCTCGGGATTTACCTGGACCAGCGGCGTCGGTTCGGTGACTGGGCCACTGCCACCGCCATCAGTGTCAGCGCCGCCCGGCACCTCGGCAACCGTCATCGTGAAGGCGGAGCGCTGAACAATCGTGGGCTGGCCTTGCGGAACCTGAGGCGGTTCGACGAGGCGATCACCGCGCACCAGGACGCCGCCGCTATCTACCGCGAAACCGGCGACCGGAAGAGCGAGGGCACGGCGCTGAACAACCTCGGCTTGGCCCTGCGGGAAGTCCGGCGGTTCGATCAGGCGATCACTGCCTGTCAAGATGCCGTTGCCATCTACCGGGAAACCGGCGACCGCCACCGCGAGGGCAGCGCGCTGAACAGCCTCGGCGCGGCCCTGCAAGCGGCGCGGAGATTCAACGAAGCGATCACCGCCTACCGGGAATACCTCGCGATCTGCCGGGAAACCGGCGACCGGCACGGCGAGGCCAAGGCTCTGAAGAACGTCGGCGTGTCCCTGCAGGATCTCCGGCAGTGGGACGACGCCATTACCGCGCTCCAGGACGCCGTTGCCATCTACCGGGAAGCCGACGACCGCCACGGCGAAGCCAGCGCGCTGAACAGCCTCGGCGTCGCCCTACGGGAAGTCCGGCAGTTCAACGCCGCGATCAGTGCCTGTCAGGATGCCGTTGCCATCTACCGGGAAACTGGCGACCGGCACGGCGAGGCCCAGGCGGTGAACCACCTCGGCCTGGTGCTGCGGGACATCGGGCGGTTCGGCGAGGCGATTAGCGGGTGGCAGGATGCCGCTGCGATCTTCCGGGAGATCGGCGACCGGCACGGCGAGGCCGTGGCGGTGAACAACCTCGGCCTGGTGCTGCGGGACGTCGGGCGGTTCGGCGAGGC
>Ga0182013_10007214_pt1 | contig 12334 bp, 9 predicted proteins | sample 612S2MmetaG_FD_120487 | JGI IMG/M metagenome (GOLD analysis project Ga0182013, IMG submission 120487) | Permafrost microbial communities from Stordalen Mire, Sweden - 612S2M metaG | ecosystem: Environmental > Terrestrial > Soil > Wetlands > Permafrost | place: Sweden: Stordalen | collected...
CCCGCGAGTTGGTCGAGCGATCCGTAGTTGCCCGAGGCATGGTGCTCGGATTCCCTGGTCAGCTCGGGATGCGCGAACCAGCCGAATACGTTGACCCGGTAGTTCATGCTGACCACCACCACGCCCTTCTTGGCGATGGTGTTCCCATCATAGAGCGGCTCGGCGGTGGATCCGGCCGTGCCCCCGCCCCCGTAGATCCATACCAGCACGGGCAGCCTTTCGCCGGCCGAGCCCGCCGGGGTCCAGACGTTCACGTACAGGCAATCCTCGCTGGTGTCGATCAGCCCGCGATTCCACGAGCTGCTGTTGGCGTCGTACTGCCGCTGCTTGCACGCCGGAGAGAAACGGTCCGCCACCCGCACCCCCTGCCACGGCGTTACCGGCTGTGGAGGACGCCAGCGCAGGTTCCCCACCGGAGGCGCGGCGAAGGGGATTCCGAGATACTCACGAACGCCCCAGCCCCATCCCGGCGTGCCGGAGATCGACCCACCCTCTACTTTGATGGGTTCCTGAATGCCCGCCAGGAGCGGCAAGACCGCCAAAGCCGCCAGGCTGATTCCCGTAATGCGCATGTGACTTCTCCTTTAATGGAGCACGCGTCAGCGTGCCAGGCCGCCGCCGCGAACGCCGTTCTTTCTGAAACCCCTGCGTTTCGCCTGCTCTCGCTCGTGCCGTGTGGCGGAGTCCGGGCTACCGGAACAGCGTCGCCGCCATATCGGCGAGCGAGTTCCGCCAGACCTTCCACTCGTGCGCGCCCGGGGAGCTCTTGAACAGAAGCTCGAGCTTCAGAACTCCTGATGTCGCCCCGCAATTTCAGTCTGGCGGGGAAAATGGGCTGAGCCATTCCTTTCGATGGCGAGAGCTTCGCAGGTGGGGCAGGCGGTGCTCGCCTGCCCGCCCGCACTGAATTAGGCCCGCTGCTCGAATAGGATCCAGGGCAGGCGAGCACCGCCTGCCCCACCTGCGGGCTCACTGCAAATTCCACGACATCAGGAGTTCTGATCTTGTGGCTGCGCAATTCCTCAACCGCTTTGGTTTGGAACGGGAACCGCGGGTCTTCCGCGCCAACCGAGAAGTAGAGCAGCTTGAGTTTCCTATTCGTGGCCCAGGGTCCTTGTAGAAGCCCCCGGACCGGGGCCGGCGCCTTCCGCAGAGCCAGATCGCGGCCGGGGCCGCCTTACTTCTTGAACAGAAGAGATGCATAATCGCCGAGGAAATCGCGCCACAGGAACCAATAGTGCGCGCCTGGGATCTCCTTATAAGACGTCTTGAAGCCAAGTTTCTCCACCAGGGCGTGGAGAGTCATCGTGCCTTCGCGAGCCATGTCGGTGGTTCCGGCGCCGGTCCAGTAAAATTTGACCCCGCCGGCCTTGACCGCTTCCAATTGCTTTTCGTATGCCTCGTCGACCGTGCGCGGGCCGGAGCTGAATACGCCGATGTAGCCGAAGAGTCCCGGATTGTTGTTGGTGGCAGTGAGGGTGTGGCCGCCGCCCATCGAGAGGCCGGCGATAGCGCGGTTGTCCTTATCGGTGAAGACGCGGTAAGTCTTTTCGACGAACGGAATGACGTCCTTCACCAGGCTCTCCGGGTAGGAGCCCGCATAGGGCTGCGGAGCGGGAGCAGCGCGTCCACCGCCTGACGGACCTGCGCCCAGTCCACCCTGAGCCGCCTGGATCGGTGGCGGCGCGGGCGCCAGGACTGCCTGAGGCCGCGGCGTCGGGCCGAAACCGAAGCCCTGGGAAACGGTCTGCGTAACGTTGCCGTTAGGCATGACCACAATCATCGGCTTGGCTTTACTCTGCGCGATGAGGTTATCCATAATGATCGGGGCGCGGCCCATCACCGTCCACGCGTCCTCGTCGCCGCCGCCGCCGTGCAAGAGGTACAACACCGGGTACTTGACATTGCTGGTCTGGTAGTCGGGAGGCAGGTAGACATACATGCGGCGGCGCGCCTCTTTCAACGTGGGCGAGGGGTACCAGATCTGCTCGACCGTTCCGTGCGGGACATCCTTGAAATCCCACAGGTCGTCCGCGGGACCGGAGATCATCAGCAGGTTATCGTAGCGGACGCCGTCCCGCTGGGTTTCGCCGTTGCCCGGGTCGAGGGCCTTGACGCCGTCAACCACAAACCAATAGCCCCACAGTTGGTCGCCGAGCGGCCCGACGGTGGTCGACCAGACGCCCACGTCGTCCTTGGTCATCGGGAGATTGGCCGCGCCGTCCCAGCTTCCGTTCAGCGTGACCTCGGCAGCTTTGGGAGCGGACAGCCGGAATGTAACCGTTTTGTCCGGATGGATCTGCGGCGAAACGATGCGGGGGGCCTGCGGCCCACGGCCGGCCTGACCCGGTTGCGCCTGTTGGGGCGGCGGGGCCGGTTGAGCGAATATGACGGACGCGGACAGGAGCGCTACGGCGAGTGCCCCGGTCCGGAGACTTCGATGTGCCTTCATGATGTATGCCTCTCTCGATTCTTCAACAGTTCATTTACCGTGGCGGAGAACCAGCAAATGCCGGCTCTCACCCTAGAGTCCCTCGCGCCCGGAATCTTGAGTAGAACCATAGGGTGGCCGGCGAGGAAATCGCGCCACGGGAACCAATAGTGCGTGCCGCCCGGTATTTTGCTTGAACGGCGTCTTGAAGCCGAACCTCTACCTAAATAGTGTATGCCGCCCAGAGAAGGGGTGCTTAAACAAGTTTCGGGATTTTGGTTAAGAACCGCTTGCTGGCGCGCGCGGCTCAGAATGGCGTCTCGATGTTTGTAAGTGTTTACAGAGCCGGGCCCAGAGGGCACCCCGCGAGGGAGCGGTCGTTCAGAGACGTGCCTCCCGAAACCGTTTAAGCACCCCCAGAGAAGATCAGCGACGTGCCGATCACGAAACTTACCGTACAATACGGTCCTAAATGAAAGAACTCAAGAGCGAACTCCTGTAACTGAATGTTCCTCGTCATGGGGGAATGACGCAATTTGCATTGCCCAGGCTGCGATCATGCCGAAAGTCAGCGTTCGCCTGTTCTTCGCGTGCCTCTTCGAGCGTAGCAAGCCGTATGTAATCATTTCGGTCTGCCCAGGATCGAGGCTGTTCAATCCTGGTGAGCAGCCGGCCGGATCCCCTGAGCCGCGGGGGACGATGGGCGAAGACGCGAAACGCAAGCCGGACTTCTACCACCAGTCGATGGCGACCACTTTGGGCGGTCCGGCATGGTCCTCGATGATCTCCGTGTCTTCGAGGCCACGACGCCCTTTTCCCTGTGCGTGGCCAAGGCTCAGACCTCCTGATTTCGTCCCACCTGCGGGCTCACTGCAAATTCCACGACCTCAGGAGTTCTGAGGCTGGTCTCCCCCAAGGCGGCGTGAAAGCCTCGAAGCCGGGAACGCGAATCTTCGACAGACTTGGCGCTGCCGTTATCGTGACAATGATGGTGCTGGGTACCGTGATATGCGAAAGTTCGATCAATCGGAAAGTAAAGGAACTGACTTCAACCGCCGATAAAGAAGTCGGAGGACTGCGTGGGGCGCACGTGCCCGGCAGTACGCAGGGGTACTACACAAAATGACGTTAGGTAAGACGATCGCTTGGAGCGTCGGCGGTATGACTGGATTGGCGTTAGGAATCGCGACCTGGGCATTTATTTCAGTGGAACGTTTGAGCGGCGAACTTTCCACTGCCATTGAGAGCACCGGCCGGAAACTCGTGGTGGTTAGCGATCTAAAAGCCACTGTTTTAGCCGCACGGACGGCCAATCGTGGTGTGATGCTGTTCTCCAGCATTAACGACAAAGCTTCGGTCGATAAGGCCAAGGCTGCATTCCGCACGGCGCATTCGCAACTTATATCGCAGATTTCTGAAATGCGTAGCCTGTTGACGACCAATGACGGCAGGCAGTTGCTCGGAGACCTGGAAAACAACCTGGAGCAATATACGCAGCACCACAAAGAGGTCGGCGACTTGTGCGATCAGGGCCGGACGGCGGAAGCTGTAACGATCGATTCCGGAAGGGGCGTCACGCTCGGTACCGGCATGTCGACCGCAGCGGACGAGTTGATGAAACGGCAGGTGCGTTGGAACGAAGAAGCTCTTGCCCGGTCGGCGACCATTCGATTCCGCGCCAAGTTGGGAATGTTCGTTCTGGTACTGGCCTGCCTGGCGATGAGCGGTCTGACCGTGCTGACGCTTTCCAGGAAGGTAAGGCGCCTTCGCGGGCACTTCGACGCTCTCCGGCAGAGCACTGAAGAGGTCCGTTCGATCTCGGCCCGGGTATCCTCTTCGGGCCAATCGCTGGCGCAGGGAGCATCCGAACAGGCCGCGTCTCTGGAAGAGACTTCAGCATCGACAGAGGAGATCACGGCGATGACGCGAAGGAATGCGGAGAATTCTCGCACCGTTGCAGATCTCATGAACCAGACCAGCCAGGGCGTCGGCGAGGCCAACCGGTCGGTCGACCAAATGCAGGTCTCGACGCGCGAGATCAACGCCTCCAGCGACAAGATCGGTAAGATCATCAAAGTGATCGATGAAATTGCATTCCAGACCAACATCCTGGCCTTGAATGCAGCCGTGGAAGCTGCCCGCGCAGGAGAAGCCGGAATGGGATTCGCGGTGGTCGCGGATGAGGTCCGAAATCTGGCACAGCGCTCAGCGCAGGCCGCCCGGGATACCACAGACATGATCGAAGAATCGATCAGTAAATCCAAGGAAGGCCGCAACAAACTCGATCAAGTCTCCACCGTGATCCGGAGCATCACCGAGGGTGCCCAGAAAGTTAAGATACTCGCGGACGAAGTAAAGGCCGGGAGTGAGGAGCAGAGCTGCGGTATCGAGCAGATCGCCCGGACCATCGTTCAAATGCAGCAGGTAACGCAGAAATCGGCGGCGGGTGCGGAAGAGACAGCATCGGCTGGCCATGAGATGCACGAGTACGCCAACGAGCTGAGCAAGGTTGTCGAGCAACTGCGCTCCATGATTGGTGACGGCTCGCGCTGAGCATGGAAGAGTTCGTCAGCATTCGGGTCGCCGTGCGAAGGTGGAAGGTTTGGCGGCGCGTCCGGCGTCCTGTCGGCGAGGGGACCGACGAGTTGCTCCGGGGGTGCTGTTGCTGCGAACGTGTTTTTCAGGATCGCCCAGGCACTCAACGAAGAAAATCGCTTGGGCCATAAAGAAATTATGAAGTGCCGCGCCGGGTTTGCCTCGATTGTGGCCGACCGTTTTGGGCCCGGACGGAGGCGGGCGCCAAAGCTCGAACGGACTACTCGTTCACGCCCCAGATTGTCGATAGAGCAAGGCAGGAGTTCTGCCCACCGAATTAATTCCGATCACCGCTCGCTATCGAGCGTCCGCATCTGCATCTCGGCATAGCGCGTGCCAGCCACTTGCGATGCTGGAATCGCCTCCTCGAGACGGGCGATCTCCCGGGGCGTCAGCGCGATGTCGAGCGCCGCCAGCGATTCGTCGAGCTGCCTCCGCGTGCGCGCTCCAATCACCGGAACAATCGCGGAATCCTTGGCCAACACCCAGGCGATGGCCAGTTGCGCGGGCGCTACGCCTCTTTCGGCGGCCAGACCGTTCAGCGTCTCGACGATCTTCCGGTTGCTGGCCAGATTATCGCCAACGAAACGCGGCATGTGGGCGCGCAAATCGCCCGGGCCGGCGGGCGCCGAGCCGGTGAGCAGCCCGCGAGACAGCACTCCGTAAGCCGTCACTCCGATTCCCAACTCGCGCAACACCGGGAAAATGCGCGCTTCCGGACCGCGGCTGATCAGCGAATACTCGATCTGCAGATCGCAGATGGGGTGGACAGCTTGCGCGCGGCGGATGGTCTCCACACCCACTTCCGAGAGTCCGATGGCCCGCACGTAGCCGGCCTTCACCATGTCGGCGATGGCGCCGATAGTCTCTTCGATGGGCACACCCGAGTCCAGGCGCGAGGGGCGGTAGATATCGATATGATCGGTGCGCAGGCGGGTGAGCGAGTGCGCCAGGAAATTCTTCACCGCCGCGGGACGGGAATCGAAGCCCAGCCAACTCCCATCGGGCCCGCGCAAGGCGCCGAATTTCACCGAGAGCAATACCTGGTCGCGGCGCCCTTCGAGCGCCCGGCCGATCAGCATTTCGTTGTGACCCATGCCGTAGAAATCGCCCGTGTCGATCAGCGTGACACCGCGATCGATGGCGGCATGGATGGTGGCGATGCTCTCGGTTTCGTCCGCCTGCCCGTACATACCGGACATCCCCATGCATCCGAGCGAGAGGGGAAACACCGCCGGGCCGTTCTGGCCGAGCGAACGCGTGGGTAACGGCAAAGTCATTGCGTCACCCGATAAAAACGTAAAGGATACATCTGGTTCCTCCGGGGATTGGGAGGGAGGTAGAGGACGCAAATGGCCGATCCCACTTCCAGGCGGTGCCCGGCCTGGGAGGAGCCGCGCGCGATGGCACCATCTTTCATGCGGAACTGGTAGCGCACTGCCCACCCTCCCTTAACGCGGAAACATCTGTTGACTACGCCCACCGCGGGCACTCCTTCCGCCGCCACCTGGCCCTGCCGCCGGACGTGGATCAGGAGCCCGATGGCGACTCCGGCCAGCAACACCGGAAGGGTGAACGGCACCCAGGCCGGCTCGATAGACGGCTCCCAAGCGAGCGGATGGTTGATACTGGGGTCCGACGGTAGATAGCGGATGGGCATGAAACCGGCCTTGCGGATGCCCTCCCAGAGTTTTTCCGGCACGCTGGAGTCGCCCTGCAGCCGGATCCCATTGGCGGTAAACGCATACGTCACCATGGGCGTATGCTCCTTGTTGTCGCTGTGCCACAGGCGGACGATCTCGCCGGTGGCCTGGAGGCTCTGGGTGCGTAACGCCTCCGCCCGCGCCGTCTGGCGCACGTTTTCGCCGCGGAAGAAAATGAACAACGGAACGCTGCCGAGCAGGAACAGCCCACCCATGATGACAACCGCGATGGCACGGCCGGTCATGCTGGTTTCCCGTGGCAGCGCCCGCGTCAATTCCCGTGGCGCGGTCCAGTTTTCGGGGAAAGAGACCGAGGGGTCCATTTCACGCCTCCCGTAACGCAGAGTAGCAGATTGCCCGGGCGGGTTGCGTTACGATCAAGACATCTCCGCCGAAAGCAAAGACGACCTCCGCGTGGTTCTGGTCTCCACGCGCAATCCGCTCAATATCGGAGCGTCGGCGCGCGCCATGGCGAACTTCGGATTCTCGCGGCTGCGGGTGGTCAACGCTTATGACGTTGCCTTCCGCGAGGCCCGCTCGGCGGTGGGGGCCGCGCCGCTACTGCGGGCGGCCGAGGAATACTCCAGCGTGGCGGACGCGGTGGCGGATTGCCGGTTGGTGGTGGGCACCACTTCGGTGGGACACCGGGAGTTGCAGCATCCGCTCCGCCGCCTCGAATTCGGAGCCCGGTCGATTGGCCGCGCCCTGGCGCAGGCGCCGGTGGCACTGCTATTCGGCTCGGAGAAATTCGGACTCACCAACGACGAGATGAGCCACTGCCATTGGCTGATGCGCATCCCCACGGTGGGCGGCGATCTTTCCATGAATCTGGGGCAAGCCGTGGCGTTATGTCTCTACGAACTGTCGCGCGACCCCAAGGCTGCCGCCGCCAAGCCGCCGAAGACCATCGCGCGAGCCGCGGCCGGAGAGACCGAGCAGGTCACGCTGCTGTTGCTCGAAATCCTGCGGAAGAGCGGGTATGTGAACCCGGTGACTGCCGCGTCGACGGAAGAAAAAGTGCGGCGCCTGGTGCGGCGGCTGGATATCGCCGGCCGCGACGCTCCGGTGCTATTGGGAATGCTGCGGCAGATTCTGTGGAAAGTGGGGTAGGGAGCTTGGCGGCAGCCGTCGCAGTTGCCCGTCGTCAGGGAACGGCGTGTCGCGGGAGGAAGGCCAAAACCTTTAACGGGCGGCCGCGGTTCAGCGAAGTTCCAGGACTTGCTCGACGGAAATCCCCGCTGATCCAACAGCTATTTTGAGCGCGGTGGATGAGGTTATTCCCGCCCGGACCATTATGCAGACGTACGTTGATCCTACCTCGGGTGCTTTGCGAATTGTGACGGTGGTCCCATTTTCGCCAACTGCTGCTTCAGAGTTGCATGGAACTGCAGGCGCTGTGCCGGGGTCATGTGCTTCAAGGCTTTGGCCAGTTTCTTGCGCTCCTTCGGACTCATTCGACTCAGCATTTGCGCCAGCCGCTCTTGCTCCTCGGGCGTCCACGCCGTCCCCGGCTTGGCGGGGGCAGCCAGCGCTCTCCCGGCCGGAACACCGGTTAGCCCTGGGCGCTGCATGGAAATCTGAGCGGTGGCCGGCATGGATAAAGCCATCGTTCCGATGATGGACCCGAGCACTAAGGCGTACCACTTGACACGCATGTAGTCGAGAGAAGCAACTCATGGGCCTTCCGGCCGCATCAGTCCTTTCAATAGGATGCGGCGACGCGCGGGTGTTGCCGCCATTAATACGCCGGCGAGCGGCAAATCCCTGGCGAGGTTCCGCTTGCTAACGCGCGCGGCTGATGATGTTATCTGGTTTCTGTCGCAAAACGCAAGAAACCGTTACGAGCCGGAGGGCGTTTCCTTGGCGACCTTGGCGACTTTGCGAGAGATCATTGTTTGAGTCCGTTGACGATGCGAGTGATGCTCAGCCCGCGTTTTTCCAGTTCGTAGGCCAAGGCCGCCTCGTAGACCGACTCCAGCAATCCCAGACCGAGACTGGTGTGCACGCGAAAGGCTGCGTCGACGACCTATGGAGCCACGGCATTCTCGCCCACTGCGATCCGGTATAGATCTCTCGCCAAGTCGCCAAGAACGACCGCCAAGAAGAAGACCCCTGTGACTTTGCCTCCTCGGGGTGCTTCATCGATCTGGGGATTCGTGGCTCAGGCGCGGAATAGGAACCCTCTCTCTTGCCGCCGTGCCTTCGTGGTGAATAATGAAGTATGTCCAAATCAGCGGTCTTTCTTGTGGCATTCGCGTGCCTGCTGCGGGCTGAAGTCCATCCCATGACGCTGCGGCAGGCGGTGGAAACGGCCCTCAAACAGAATCCCGATATTACCCTGGCGCGCCTGGATGAAGGAAAGGCGCGGCAGGGGGTCCGCGTGGCCAAGGACCCATTCACTCCGCGCCTCATCGTGGGTAGCGGGCTGGCTTACAGCAACGGTTTCCCTATGAGCATCGAGGGCTCCGCGCCCAGTGTGGTGCAAGCCCACATCGTGCAGGACATTTTTAATCGCCAGCAAACCCTGGCCGTGGCGCAAGCCAAAGAGGACTCCCGCGGCGCCGCCCTCGCCGTCACCAGCAAGCGCGATGAAGTGGTCTTCCGCACCGCTTCGCTGTACCTTGATGCCGAACGCGCCGCCCGGCTGGGAGAACTCGCGCGCAAGCAGGCCGAGAGCATGCAGAAGGTGCTCGCCACCGTGCAGACGCAGGTACAGGAAGGCCGCGCCCTGCCGTTAGCCGAGAAGACCTCCGCCGCCAACCTGGCGCACGCCCGCCAGGCCGCCGAACTGCTGGACGACGACACGGCCTCTTCGGAAACCGCTCTCGCCCTGGCGCTGGGCTTCTCCGCCGAAGACCGCGTCCACCCGGTGGCCGAACAGCGCGCTACGCCGCCGCTTCCGAAATCCGAAGAGGAAGCGGTGACGGCCGCACTCGACGCCAACAAGGACCTGCGCCGGCTGGAGTCGCAAATCGCCGCCAAAGAGCTCGAAAAACGCGGCGTGAAGGCGCAACGCCTGCCGCGCGTGGACCTAGTGGCGCAGTACTCGTTGCTGGCGAAATTCAACAACTACGCCGAGTTCTTCTCCAAATACCAGCAAAACAACGAACAGATCGGCATGTCTTTCCAGATTCCTTTCGCGGTCGGCCCGGGCGTAGGAGCGCAGGTCGCGCAGGTGGAAAGCGACATCTCGCATTTGAGAATCGATCTCAACAACGCCCGCAACCACCTCCGCAGCGACCTCGAGCAGTCGTTCCGCAACGTGCGCAAGTCGGAGACAGGCGCCGAGGTGGCACGGCTCGACCTGGAAGTGGCGCGCGAGCAGCTCTCGGTATATCTGGCGCAAATGCAAGAGGGCCGCGTCACGTTGCGCCAGGTGGAGGAAGCCCGCGTCGCTGAAAACGATAAGTGGATGGCCTTCTACGACGCACAATACACCGTGGAACGGGCGCGCTGGAGCGTGCTGCGGCTCACCGGCGATTTGCTGGCGGCGGTGGAAGCGCAATAGGCGCGGCCGAACTCCGAAGACCACGCCTCCCCAGCGCTTCCATCGGCGGCGTTAGCGGCAGTTCCCGTATCGCCGCTAAGGAGGCGCGCAAGAATAACGGCGAAATAAACCGGCGTGAAGTGTCCGAAGTTCTTGGAAAAGTTTCTGTCTCAGCGAAAACAGATTTCCCGTCCGTCCGTCCCCACTCGCAAGTTTCTTCCGGGCTTCGATATCGGAACTCCCGATGTCGCCCCGCAATTTCAGCCTGGCGGGGAAAATGGGCTGAGCCATTCCTTTCGATGGCGAGAGCTTCGCGGGTGGGGCAGGCGGTGCCGCCTGCCCCACCTGGCAAGAAACGGCTCGACCCATTTTCCCAGGCCACCCGAAATCCCAGGCGAGATCAGGAGTTCGGAGTCTCGACGCCATCCGGACTGAGAGTCTGCGCCACGATGCTTTGCTGCGAAGTTATTCTAGGGCGCTTTCTAAGTGGTCGCGGTCGTCGTACTGGCAGCCGCGTCCGCTTGATCCTGACGGTGCTTCTCCTCGATAACGCTCCAGTTGCCATCCGCCGACGGGGCGATGGCGATCAGTCCCCAACCCATTCCCTTCAACTCGTTCTTCCACCGAATGTGGCCGGTAGCGGGATCCAGGCAGTACAACTCGCCCTTGGTCGCGGCGAAGAGCTGTCCTTTATCCAGCACCACATTGACGAAATCGGCGCCTTTGAGCGGCGATGTCCAAACCTCCTTGCCGGTAGTCCGGTCGATCGCCAATACCGTACCCCTGATTCCGATAAACAAGTTCTCTGGCGATGCCATGGCAGCCTCCTCGATTCCAGCATATCGAAGCCTCGCGCCGATTTCCGTCATCCAATAGAAACATGGAGCGTTTACCGGCGGTATTCTTGGCGCACGGGTCGCCGATGTCGGCCCTGGGCGGCGATTCGCACGCAGCGGCGCTGCGCGCTTTTGGCGAGCGGCATCGCCCCGCCCGAGCCATCGTGGTGGTCTCGGCGCATTGGCAGGTATCGCAGCCGGTGCGCGTCACGGCGTGGGACCAGGCTCCGCTGCTGTACGATTTCGGCGGGTTCCCGGACGAACTGTATCGCTTGACCTATCCGGCGCCGGGGAGTCCGGCGTCCGCGGCCCGGGTGGTCAACATGCTGCAGTCCGCCGGCCAGCAGGCGCGCTTCGAGAGGGAACGCGGGCTGGACCACGGCGCCTGGACGCCGCTCAGGCTGGCGTGGCCGGAAGCCACTACGCCGGTGATCGAAGTCTCCATGCCGTTCGTCCCTCCGCAGGAGCTATTCCAACTCGGCAGGGCGCTGCGGCCCTTGCGCGACGACGGCTTTCTGGTGGCCGGAAGCGGCGGCATCGTACACAATCTGAGTCGCGTGCGCATGGAAAACAAAGACGCCCCGGTGGACGCGTGGGCGGCGGAATTCGATGCCTGGGTGGCGGAAGCGGTGGCCGCGCGCAAATTGGAGAGCTTACTGGCCTATCGCCACAACGCGCCGCACGCGCGGCTCTCGGTTCCCACCACGGAGCATTTCGATCCGCTGTTCGTGGTGCTGGGAATGGCGTATCCGGATGAGCCGGTGGAGACCATCTACGAGGGTTTCCACTATGGCAACCTATCGATGCGCAGCTTCAGTTTCGCGCCACAATCCGATATTGGCCCGCCGAAGAGCGGTCTACAAAGTAACTCGTGATTCGACCGCCGCGCAGGGCGACGACGCCATCGGTGGCGCCCATATAGATCGCATCGCCGGAACGTGCGATGCCGGTGGCGATCCATGGCATGTCCCAATGCTGCACCGTGGCCGCCGCGCGGTCCCAGCGCAACAGGCCGCCGGGATAGTCGCCGTACTCGCCGCGGCGATAGAGCGCCAGCCACACGCCGTCCGCTTCCACCAGGATCCCCGATACCGACCAGGCGTAAATCTCCGGCGGGGCGATGAGGCGATACGACGCGGTGGCTGGGTCGAAGAAGCCGAAGCCTCCCAGTCCGGTGCCGCCTTCGCTGTTGTAAAACGTCTTGCCAAACCAGAGGCGCCCGCCCTCCACCTGGTACGGACCGATCTCCTCGCGGATCTCCGCCAGTTCGATGTTCCCATAG
>Ga0182013_10007215_pt1 | contig 12334 bp, 18 predicted proteins | sample 612S2MmetaG_FD_120487 | JGI IMG/M metagenome (GOLD analysis project Ga0182013, IMG submission 120487) | Permafrost microbial communities from Stordalen Mire, Sweden - 612S2M metaG | ecosystem: Environmental > Terrestrial > Soil > Wetlands > Permafrost | place: Sweden: Stordalen | collected...
CTTGGCATCCTGGACGACGGTCAGTTGGCGGGTCGGATCGGACATGTGTTTAGCGTAACATAACGTCCTTATATGTTGCGCAGGCATCGACAGACAAATTGCGCGACAATCGACGCCCCCGGCTTTATTTCACGACGCGTAAGAAATCGCCGTACCCTCTTGGTCTTTCGCCGGACACAGCCCCGCCCGACAGGCTCATGATCATTAGGCCGAACACCAGTTTATCGAGTTCATCGACGTCAATTTGGAGTTGGTCAGCAACCGCAGTCTTGCTTACACCCTCGTCTCTCAAGGCCGCAAAGACCGTCGCCAGAACATGGGATCGCTCGCGCTGAGCGCCTTCCGGCTCCGTCCTTCGATAGCCGTTCTGTCCCATCTCGATGCAAAGCGTGCGGTAATGCCAATCGGTGAGAAGACCGAGCGCATGCAGGCGATATGCAAGCGCTGCCACCGACACGATCCATTGCTTCTTGAGCTGAACGAGGTTGCGCAGCGTGGCCGTGCGCGGTGCAAGCGCCAGCACGCTTGCGCGCGGCATCAGAAACGCCGAGGCGAAGGCATTGGCCTGTTTTTCCGCGTCCGGAATTTGCGGCCCCGAATGGCGGTGCAGAACGAGGTGTCCAAGCTCATGGGCGGCGTCAAAGCGCCCATGTTCCGCTGATTTCAGCGTGTTCAGGAACACGAACGGCGTCTTGCTGTGCCACAGAGCGAAGGCATCGACTTCGACTGAATTCTCGGCGAGGGAATAGACGCGCACGCCTTTCGATTCGAGAAGATGAACCATATTCTTGATCGGGCGCTCGCCGAGGCCCCAATGCTGACGTAGCACGGACGCGGCCACCTCCGGCTCTTCGTCACGCAAATCGGGCAAATCGGGCGCAGGCAGATCGAAGCGTGACTCCACCCAATCGTTGAGCATGAAGGCGAGCGCGCCAGCGCCGAGAGCGGCGTCGCGCTGCCCTGCGGTCATCCGCGACATGGAACGAAAACTTGCCGTGTCGGGCGTAGGCTCGTGGAGATCGACGCCGGAGAAGAAGCCGAGTGGAAACCGGGTAGCTTTCGCAATGCGGTCCAGAGTTTCCTCGGACGGGGGATATTCGCCCTTTTCATAATCGCTGACGGCTTTGGCCGTCACGTCGATGAGACCGGCCAACCGAGTCATTGTGAAGCCCCTACGCTTGCGCGCGAGGCTGAGTCTCGACGGTGTAAACATGATTATGCCACTCACGCCTTGCGGCGCACATCGATAGTCGGGTCGGGTCCGAAGTCCGGAGCAGCCGGAGCGATCTCGTCATCCAGCGGCTGTGCGCCCAAAATGATGCGTTCCCGCCATCCGTTGATATGGCCGTCATCGCCAATGGAATTCGGCAACGACAGCTCCGCACGAATTTCTTTGCCGTCGCTATGAAAGAGCAATACCCAGGTCGCCCGATCCGGCTCTGCCTGCACAGCCGGCAACAATTCTTGGAACAGGTAGAGCTGTGCGTTCGTATGCACGGCTTCGGCCGTTGATGGCCCCTTTCGCCGCTTGGTCGTCGGCGTCTCGCGACCGGCACGTCCCGTATGTTCGGAACCGGATGCGACAGCAATGGCGAACGCGCCGCCCGGTTCAACGACAGTGCAGAAGTTTCCTTCGTCCGATCTCGACCACCCCAGCGGCGCGAGCCCTTCCCGGAGTACGCGAACCGTGCGTCCCCACTGATAAATGCCAGGGAGGAACGGCGGATCGTTCGCCGTACAAGCGTCCCGCGCCAATAACCCCGCCAACACGGCCTCCCGAAGAGGCTGGCGCGTAAGCCCCAGCCTGGCCAGCGCGCCGTCGATTTCATCGGGTGTTGCGTGCAATTTCGGCTGCATTCAGGAGTCCTTGGTCAGATTCGATATTACTTACGATTTTTCTACCGCAAATGAGGAGAAAAAACAAGAAGCATCCGTCGAGGCGATCCGGCCGGCAGGTCCGGGAACGCGCCGCCATCAGTCACGTCGAGCCGGAGAAATTGGAAGGCCGCTACGCGCTCGCTAGCTTGCGCGGTCGCCCGCCCTTGCGACCGTTCTCTCGCGCGGCGGCGACTTTGGCGCCCGAGCGCGCCCTACCCCCAGCGGCACCTAGATGGCGAGCCATCCAGCTCTTGGATCCGAACACGCCCTGTAGCAGCCCTGGCACATACAAATCCGCGTCGATCGCGGGCCAGTGCAGGCCGTCCCCCAAGGGGCTGATCTCGATGATAGCAAGATCGGCTGGCGTGGCGTGCTCTAATCCTTGTGCCAAGCGCGGCGGAAAGGCCAGCTCCAAACCGTTATCCAGGCCAACGATCACCCGCGACACCCGGCGGTCATAGCGGGCGTGGATAGCCTTCGGCACGCCCTTCAATTGGGTTTGCAACTTTGTTTCGGCGGCGAGGCGGTCGCTATCATTTATCGGCATGGACGCGCTCCCATTCGGTACACAGTGCGGTTAGATTTGCGGCAAGAGCCGAGGCAATGCGGTTCAGTTCGGCAGTGGTGAAGCCAAAGCTCCCTCGCAAGGTCGGCGGCCCAGCAGGGCAGTTGAGAATAAACACAGCTTCGGTCCCTGCCCCGATGACATGGACGTGTGGGGGGCGATGGTCGTTCGGATAAATCACGACCCGGAGAACATCGATTCGTAAAGCTGTCGGCATGTAGAAAGTTAGCATAAACCCAAGCGCTTGGGAAGATGCATTTGTCAGTAGACAACCGGGTGCTAAAAAAGGACACGCTCAAAGGGGCCTACGAAACGAAAAATCCCTATTGCCCACAGCCGGCGAGGGACAATTTTAAAGGGCTTTTCAAGGCGATCGATAAGGGCAACGCACGCCTCAATGTGCCGGGGTACAATGGCGGCCTCTTTGCGGACCAACGCTGAAATAGACGCGCTCAAACTCTCAGATGAGATCTGCAAACGGTTCGCAGACTTCGGGGCACACGACTGCGATAGCGAAGTCTTGGTAAATGATGCTGTCGCGCGGTCTCGCTGAACACGCCGAGGCCGTCTGCAAGCACTATCTCTCTAATGGTCGTCGCTTCGGCAATTACTGGATCGTCGGCGAAGTGAACAGCCATGCCGGCCGAAGCCTCTATGTTCGGCTCAAAGGACCGCTCTATGGCAAGGGCGCGCGGGGCAAGTGGACGGATGCGGCGACCGGCGACACAATGGAGATCTGCTGGATCTTATCGCTGCACGGGAAGGTTTCAGGTCGTTCCGGGATATGCTCGACGAGGCGCGGCGCTTTTTGCTAGCGCCGCGCGAGTTGCCGCCGGAACGACAAGACGGGCGATCGTCCGAGCGCGACACGATCGCGCTCGCAAGAAAAATTTGGGCGAACTCCCGACCAATCGCCGGCACGCTGCTGAGGCCTATCTGCGCCCGCGCAAAATCACTGCCGATCTCGGCTGTCGTCGGCGAAGGAATCGAGACGGTTCTCTCCCTCAAGCGCGCACTGCCCGAGCTACCAAAGGTGGCCGCGCTCTCCGCTGCGCGCCTCGCTGCATGGGAATTTCCTAGCGGTTTTGCGGCACCTCTTTGTTGCCTTCAACAATGACGCGTCCGGCCGACGTGCTGCGCGTCGTCTCCTCGTACGGGCTGAAGCGAGGGGCGTCGAAGCAGGAATGATTTCGGCGCTGAGCTCCGACTTCAACAGCGATCTGCGCGCCACGTCGGTAAGAGCGATACGATCACGAGTAGTAGCGTTTCTCGGTTTCGATCCTTCCGACCTCGACAAATAGGGGAGCGTTTAATTCGAAGGATCATTCGGCTCGCGCGAGGCCAACGCGACTCATGTGGTGATGGATGTCATGGAAGGCGAATGCGAATGGAAGAACCCTCGCCGCGATATAGCGTTTTCCGTCGGTCTTTCTGGGGACGCCACGTCTGGTTGCGACAATGACGGCGCTTAACGTGAAGGTCATGCTTGACTCTGGGCGGTTCGAGAACAAAATAAGAACATTAATCGAGGGCGGTGCCGTGGTCTACCGAAAAAAGCCTGACCGGCTCGAAAACCCGGGGGCGCTGATTGGCGAGATGAGGCGCTGCCGCGAGGCCACAATTCGAGCCGCAGGCTCAGCTAAGTCTCACGGCGTCATTTATCATGCTTTGCAGATGGTTGTGGTTGCGATTGACGGAGCCGCCCACGTCATCACGGGGCAGCCCTATTATTTTTCTGAGGGTGGCACTGCGCCCAGCGAGTCCGAGCGGGCGCGGGCCGCGCGGCAAGGCGCCTTCGAGCGTGGCGAAGGGGAATTATAGGAGATCCGCAATGTCGCAAGTAACCTATTTCGTGGCTTTGCCATTCCGATATATCGATGGTGAGATGGTTGCGGGCGAGCCTCAGGAATGTCGTGACGCCTTCAAGGCTCGTTCTGTCGCTGCAGTTTTCGCCAGCAATTCGGACAACTGCGGGGCAGTAGCGTTCTCTCGGACAGGTGATCCCGCGCTCGGGGAGTTCGACGACGCCGTGATCATCGTGCGTCTTGGTGAAGTAGATGACGCGCTCATGTGACCGCCGGCGTCGACCGGCGCAGCGTTGGGCGCGGTCTTGCCCATCCGCCACACCGCAAGATCATGGCCGCACCTGAAGGCAGCCGACATACCGAAATTATCGCCCCTGGCGACCCGTGGCCTTGGCTGTGCCGGAGGCCTCGAAAATTCTTCGACGTTTTTCAGCGGCGCGAGCTCTGCTGAGTTTTCGCACAACCAAGACTCAGAGCGGTCACGAGGGCACATACGTCTGCGTCAGGTGTTCATCTATTGTGTTTTTGCCTATCAAGGCGCTCGACACGCGCTGAGGAGTTCGACCTTTGGGAGCCCTTGCTGGCGCTGACCCCCAGGCCAGGCGTTGGGTCGCGATGCTCTGCTTGGCATTGTCTTATTCGTGGATGTCGACTTTGCTGCCGGCGCTCTGAAAACCAGTCGGATGAACGGAGGATGCGATGAATGTTTTCGAAGCCATCGACACGCGGATCAGCGTGCCGGCTTTGACGGATCCAGGACCGACCGATGCACAATGGGAGATTCTTCTGCGCGCGGGCGCGCGGGCTCCGGATCATGGCCGGCTGCGGCCTTGGCGGTTTCTCATCGTGCGCGGGGCAGCGCGCGAGTTGTTCGGCGACGTGATGGCCGAGGCCTTGCGTGTGAGCAAGCCGGATACGCCTTTGGAAACGCTCGATCGCGAAAGGCGCAAACCCTTGCGGGCGCCAGCCATGCTGGTCGTGGCAGTCGTCCCTGTCCGGCATTCTGGCGTGCCCGAAATAGAGCAAGTCCTGGCGGGCGGCGCTGCGGCCCAGAACATTCTGCTCGCCGCCCACGCCCTTGGACTTGGCGCAATCTGGCGCACGGGCGCACCGGCCTATAGTGGCGATGTTGCGCGAGCGCTCGGCTTATCCGCGCAGAGTCGCATCGTCGCTTTCATCTATCTTGGCGCGCCCCATGCTCCGGCTAAACGCAGCGCTGACGCCGAGCCGCCGAGCGCCTTAGAGTGGGGGGCAACTCCGCGAGAATTCCCCCGGCCGCCAAGCGAACCATAAGGTCGTTTCAACCGCCGCCTCGCCGACTCACCGGCGCGAGCTAACTAAGGCGCTGAGTGCAGCCTCGCTCCGAAATCATGCAAAAGAGCTCCGATACGAACGCTTCTTGCTTCAAACATGAAAAGGCCGCCGCAAGCGGCGACCTTTTGTCTCTTATCCGGTCGCGACGGAAAGCGATCCGGGTCAGAATGCGTCAGATTTCCTTTAGCTGGTCGGCGGAGGACTTGCCGGTGCGCTGGTCCTTCGTGATCTCGTAGCTCAGCTTCTGGCCTTCGCGCAGATCGCTCAGGCCGGCGCGCTCGACCGCGCTGATATGAACGAAAACGTCCGCGCCGTTGCCGTCATCGGGTTGGATGAAGCCGAAGCCCTTTTGACGATCACCGAAATCACCACTCCGCCCATGGACAGACCTCATTCGGATCACGACACAAGATCGCCTACCCCGCATCTCCTCGACGAGTTCGCTCTTCATGGCTATCGACCCTTCGAGGACGAGCCAGATCCGCGCCCCCTACCCTCCTCCGACGCCGCGTCTTTGGCGCTCGACTCCGTTTTCGAAGCCTTGTCGGGGCTGTTCATCGACACGCGGCTAGAGACCGATCTTCCCGACCTTCTCTGGTCCTTCGTGAACCTGTTCCATCGCAAGGCGGAGCGCATTGGCCGCGACCTCGACGACAACGAAACCGCGCAGCAGCGTTCTCATACCGAACAGGACGGCTCTGAAATTTGTTCGGTCGAGTTGGAGTGATTGATCGCCCAAGGGCTGACGTTGACGGAGCGGCGCAACTCCTTTGAATTTTTCCGCGACCATCTCGCCGATCTTTATGCGACCGAGACTGGTTCGTCCTGGCGTCCGCGTTCCGGATCGCAGGTCAATCACCGCGCTTTGACCTCGGCGATGATCGACAGTCGGGATTTTCTCAACGCCAAGAAGCTGGCCGAGACACAGGTGCTTCTGCCCTCGGGTTCCCGAATAGCTTTTGCTGGTGGTCCCGAGTGCAACGATCATCAACGTATCTGGGCAACTCTCGACAAGGCTCGCGCCAAGCCCCCGGACATGGTCCTTCTTCATGGAGCCGGACCCAAAGGCGCGGAACGCATTGCCGCCGGCTGGGCCGACAACCGCAAAGTCGCGCAGGTTGCCTTTAAGCCGAATTGGACCGGGCCAAGAACGCGGCTCCGTTCAAGTGCAACGATGCGTGCTGGAAGCACTTCCGATTGGCATCATCGTCTTCCCTGGTTCCGGGATCGTCGAGAACCTCTCGGACAAAGTTCGCGATATGGGAATTCCGCTGCGGCGGTTCGGGAGGGATGGCGCGTAACCGCCGCACGCATTTGCTTCTCGTTCGGACAATCCAAATGCCTTGGTCCTCAATTAGCGGGCTTCCTAGCCCCATCTGCCTGTTTTTGACAGCCGTGCATAATGACAAAAATGATGACAAATCATATGCTTGTTTGCGACAGCCCCACAACTTTAATGAACCAACTGCTCTCGAACGGTGTTAACTTTTCATTAACTTAAAAAACATTGCGGCCAGGAGAGAATCGGGCATAATTCCCGCTTGAAGTGCGAGTTCGCACGGAAAAGCGTTATTCCGGGAAATGGCACCGATGAATGTAACGGCAGCTGTCGACGAGATGGACGGTTTCAGCTTCCACGAGATCATTCTCCAACAGGGAGAATTGATCTCGGACAAGCTGAACATGCTCCGCCTTGAGCATTATCCGCCCGACGCCATTAAAAGTCTGCGCCCGTTCTCGTTGGCGGAGGTTGCCTACTTCTTGGGTGTGACGCCATCCAACATTAAGAAGCTTCATCTTGAGGGCAAGGGGCCGACGCCGACCACCTCGGCCTCGGGGCGGCGGACATATACTGCAGAGCAAATGTTGGAGCTGCGGAAATATCTTGATCGTCACGGGCGTGCGGATTTCAAAAAATATGTTCCACACAGAAGAGCAGCGGAGCGTCTGCAGGTCATCGCCGTTGTCAATTTCAAGGGGGGCAGCGGAAAGACGACGACGGCAGCACATCTCGCGCAGCATCTGGCCCTCACAGGACACCGTGTCCTCGCAATTGATCTCGACCCTCAGGCATCGCTTTCCGCCCTCCATGGAATTCAGCCCGAACTGGATAGGAATCCCTCACTGTACGAAGCTCTTCGGTATGATGAAGCCAGAAAACCGATTTCACACGTCATTCGCCCCACAAATTTCCCGGGTCTCGACATCGTGCCGGCAAACTTGGAACTTCAAGAATACGAATATGACACTCCCCTCGCGGCCTCAAACAAATCATCCGCGGATGGGCGGTTGTTCTTCACCCGCATCACCGACGCCCTGAAGGAAGTCGATCAGCGGTACGACGTGGTGGTGATCGATTGTCCGCCCCAGCTCGGCTATCTCACTTTGACAGCTCTGACCGCGTCCACCTCTGTCCTGATCACGATTCACCCCCAGATGCTGGACGTGATGTCAATGAGTCAGTTTCTACTCATGCTCGGTGGGATTCTGCAGTCTATTAGCGGGGCCGGAGCCGATGTTCGCCTCAAATGGTTTCGATATCTCGTCACTCGCTACGAGCCGACTGATGGCCCTCAAGCGCAAATGGTTGGCTTCATGCAGGCCCTGTTTCCCAAACAGATGCTGAAAAACCCGATGGTAAAGTCCACTGCGATCTCGGATGCGGGCATCACCAACCAGACACTGTACGAGGTTGAACGATCCCAGTTCACTCGCGCCACCTACGATCGCGCCTTAGAGGCCCTAAACGCTGTCAATGAGGAAATCGCGGCTTTGGTTCACAAGGCTTGGGGGCGCAAATGAAGTTGAATTTGACAGCCGTGCAGAATTTAGGAATCGCCCACGATTCTCGGACATTAGCGAAAGAGAAGGGGGGATAACTTGGCGCGCAAGAACCTCCTAGCGAGCGTCACGGGTCCAGAGACGCCTAAGACCGACAGTGAAGCTCGGCACGATTACGCTCGTCGAGGCGCGTCGCGATCCATGATGATCTCGATCGATGAGATGGCGGAAAATGCCAAGAAAATGATAGCGGGGGAGGCAATCGTTGATCTCGACGTCGATGTACTCGATCAGTCGTTCGTCACCGACCGCATCGAAGGCGAGGACGAAGACTTCGCCCTGCTTAGGGAAGCAATCAGAGAACACGGGCAGTCGACCCCGATCCTTGTGCGGCCTCATCCACAAATCCCGGGCCGGTACATGATCGTGTTCGGCCACCGCCGCGCACGCGTCGCCAAGGAACTCGGCATCCCGGTTCGATCTGTCATTAAGAACCTTGAAGATATCGCCCATATCATTGCGCAGGGACAGGAAAACACCGCGCGGGCGAATTTGTCTTTCATCGAAAAGGCGCTGTTCGCAAAAAAGCTGCTCGATATGGGGCAGAGCAAGGACACGATTAAGTCAGCGTTGACGATCGATGACACCTTGATGTCGAGAATGCTCTCCGTAGCGGAGACGGTCCCGGCCGCCGTGATCGAGGCGATCGGGGCTGCTAGGACCGTCGGGCGCGACAGATGGGAAGAACTTAAAAAGCAGGTGAAACGACCTGCGAACGCCGACCTCGTCCTGGAGATTGTGAGCGCGGAAGATTTCCAAGCCAAGGATGCGGCAGACCGGTTCAATTATCTCCTCGCGCAACTGAAAGCGGCACGAAAGAGCCCCCGAAAAGCGGCGCGAAAGGAGACAGAGCCAGCGTCATGGGTGCCCGAAGACAAGGCGGTCGTCGCAAGCTTCCGCAGCACCGGAAACAATTTCAGCCTCTCGCTCAAATCGAAGAATGCGAGTGAGTTCGGCCGATTTATTTCGTCCAACCTTGATTCGCTCTATCGCGCGTTCAATGAGGCGAAGTTTAGCAATGAAACAGGAGACTGAAACGCAAAAGAAAAAAGCCCCCGAACGTCGCCGCCCGGAAGCCTTTCTCTGATCTAAGCACTCTGAGAATCCCACTTCCGCGAATCACTGTCAAGAGTCGGCACCGTTTCGGCGAGCAGATTTCTTTTGCCTGAACGAGGCAAAGGATCATGCAGACACAACCAACGACGCCCTTTGGGCGGCGGCCGCTGTCGCTTGCCATGGTGGCAAGCCAAGCTGCGACCGAGAATTTCGCCGCGAGACCGGGCGCATCCGAAACCGTCGTGCACAAGTGGCGATTATTTCGGGCGCTCACCGAAGCCAAGGAACCGCTCGGGGTCACCGACCGCGCGCTGTCGGTGCTGCACGCGCTGTTAAGCTTCCATCAGGAAACCGCGCTGACTTTGCGTGCACCCGACTCAAAGTCTACCGAAACGGATTCGGCCGGCGCCGGCATCGTCGTGTTCCCTTCGAACAAGGAGCTATCCATCCGCGCCAATGGCATGGCGCCGGCGACGCTGCGGCGGCATCTCGCCTGCCTGGTCGACGCCGGGTTGATCATCCGGCGCGATTCTCCGAACGGCAAACGCTTCGCCAGAAGAGGGCAGGGAGGAGCCATCGAGGACGCCTTCGGCTTCGACCTGACGCCGCTGGTCGCGCGCTCCGAGGAGATCGAAAACCTTGCCGAAGAGGTGCGGGCCGAGAACCGCGCCAACGCCTTGCTGCGTGAAAAGATCACGCTGACGCGGCGAGACATCGCCAAGATGATCGCCACTGGCATAGAGGAGGGGGTTCCGGGCGATTGGGAAGGCTTTCACCTGCGCTATGCGACGCTCTCCGGCCGCTACGCGCGCAATCTTTTGCGCTCCAATCTAGAGGCTTTGGCGGGTGAACTTGCCGTACTTGCCACCGAAATCCGCAAGCTGCTGGAAACTCATATAAAACTCCAGAATGTGAGCGCCAATGAGTCCCAAACTGAGCGCCACATACAGAATCAAATTACAGACTCTTTGGAACTTGAACCTAGCCTTCGACAAGGCAGAGGCCGCTCGTCCGGGCTCAATGAGCTACAATCCGGTCCTCCATCAGCCCCCGAGCCCGAAACCTTGGCAACGGGCGGCCAGAAGCCCGAGCAAAAGCAAGGATCGCCCCGAACCTATCCACTCGGCATGGTGCTGCAGGCCTGTCCCGATATCCTCGATTACGCCGCCAAGGGTGGGATCGACAATTGGCGCGACCTATCGACAACGGCGGCGCTTGTGCGCTCGGCTCTCGGCGTTTCGCCGGACGCCTGGGCGCAGGCGCTGGAGGTTTTGGGCGAGCATGACGCCTCGATCGTTATCGCCGCGATCCTACAGCGTGGCGAGGAAATCAAAAGCGCCGGCGGCTATCTGCGGGTTTTGACCGCGAAGGCGAGGGCAGGGGAGTTTTCGCTCGGTCCTGTGCTGATGGCGCTTTTGCGCGGCAAGGTTGCCAAGGGAGCGCGCGAACGCCAGAGGGCGGGATGATTGAGCTCGGCCCGGACGATGGCGAGAGCGAGAGGGCAGGCGCGACGGCTCGTCGCCAAAAAAATTCCGCCAAAACAACTCTGGCCGTTTCGATCCGATTGCGCCACGCAAACGCCCGAAAAGGGATGAACCGGGGTTGGTCTGAATCGCGGGCGAAGGAGCCGAAGGCAGTCCAGTGAACGACCGCAAAAAGTCCACTGATCTAACTCGAATCCACCGATCCAGTGCGAAGCCGAAATGAGAGGAAACAGATGGTTAGCGGTCCACTCAATAAGCGCGAGCGACAGTTGTCGCTCCCTTTTAATGGCTGGAAAGCCAGCGAAAATGCGATCCAGGCGGCGGAACGCGACACGACGATCATGCCAGGGGGCGGATCTGCTGCCCTCGCGAGATAACCACCCAACCTTGCGAGCTTGATGAAGTATAATCAGAGCATGCCGACTTTGCATTTTCGGTTGCAACGTCGCTCAAGAGCTTGTCGAGGAGCGCGATCTCGCATTCCGTGAGGGCGAGAAGAGGCGACACATGCGGCTTGCTCCACCGATAATTTTTAGAGGTTATTGTTTTAACGGCATTTCATTTTCAAAGCCGGCAAAGTGCTTACTTTCGCGCTAACTTTTGGACCGGTGTCGATCAGGTGCTATATAATGCAAAACGGTCGGCGAAGCCGGCGTGTGCGGTGCCGTTGCAGCAAGAGAGCATTAAACCATGGTCGGCCCTAAGACAGTTTTTGGCGGGACGATCCTCGGCGAGGGGGTGACTTCCGCCTTGCGCAAAATGACCGCGGCCGCCTCCGAGCCTCCGGCGCTTCCTGAGCACGCGCGCGTTCGGGCTGTGAGAGATATCCATGAGGGTGGTGAAAGCGTCCCGGCCGGCGCGACCGGGACCGTTGTGCACGTCATCAAAGGCGGCGTCGGATACGATGTCGAGTTTACCTCTCCGAAGCATGTCATCATTTCCGCATTGCCGTCTGAGCTGGCGCCTGCGTGACTGACTGCATTATCGAGGACGCCAAGGTCAGAGATTATCTCCTCAACCTTGATCACGAAGACGGCGGCCCTAAAGCCAAGTTTTTCATTGCCGGCGGGTTCTCGCGAGACGAACCGGCTCCATTTGTGGTTGCGCTCCGCCGGCACTTTCTCGAAAACCCGCCGACCAGAAGGACGCCCGACAACTTTGGAGGCGTCCGCATTACAGTCGACGCGCCCCTGATTGTTCCGGACGGTCGCGCGCCAATGGTGCGAACGGTCTGGACGATTGACGAAGGCCAGACGTTGCCCCGACTGATCAGCGCTTATCCGCTCGATTGATCTTGCCGATCGGCGCCGCCATTTTCGGCTCAGGCGCAACGGTGTGGCCTCTCGCCGTTTGCCGCTTTGGGCTACATGGGGAGACCATACGATCTGTTC